>Ga0307513_10002122_pt1 | contig 27831 bp, 14 predicted proteins | sample 15_EM_MG_FD_202174 | JGI IMG/M metagenome (GOLD analysis project Ga0307513, IMG submission 202174) | Populus trichocarpa ectomycorrhiza microbial communities from riparian zone in the Pacific Northwest, United States - 15_EM | ecosystem: Host-associated > Plants > Roots > Unclassified | place... | reverse complement strand
GGCGCCGAGGTGTTCGAGCGCCGCCCGCTGCCGTTCGGCAACGGCGGCTCGATCGACGCGTACCACTCCTCCGCCGGGGCCGGCGCCTTCGGCCGCTTCAACCAGCGCGGGGTGTGGACCGAGTTCGACGGGACCGGCGCGGCCACCCGCCACGGCACCCGGCACTGGGGCGAGAGCGGGCGCAGCTACTTCGACGTCACCACCGCCCGGGGCGTCGACACCCGCGTCCACCACTTCCAGCAGAACCCCGACGGCGGCCATGTGCTGGCGAACCTCGACCGCACGGTCTGGACACAGAGCGCGGGCCGCAGCGACTGGCACCGCTTCGACGCGGACTACAACCACCTGGCGGAAGGAACCAGGAAGTGGGGTCCGGGCCGGGGCTGGACCGACAACATGAACCACCCGAAGACCAACGCGTCGACCGTCGTCCACGAGAAGTTCGGCCGTTTCACCCCGACCCCGCACGACGTACGCCGCTACTTCCAGGTCGAGATGGGCCCGGACGGTCTCCCCAAGCGGGACTGGATGTCCCACTCGGCGCACGGCAAGGAGAACGGCCGCGGCACGACGCTGACCAACGGCGACTTCCTGGAGACCCAGCGGCTCGCCGAGCAGCGCCCGCCGTTCTTCGCCCGCTGGGCGATGAGCGGGGACTACCGGGCCACGAGCCTGGCCCACGCGAGCTGGCTGCGGTTCGACGGCAAGTACCAGATCCACGAGTGGAGGCTGATCCCCGCCGCCGGCGGAGCGCACGTGCGGGGTGTGCGGTTCGTCAGCATGAACGGTGTCACGACGGACATCGCGAGGAACGGCGATGTCGTCCGGGTGACCGGCAAGGTGGGCAGTGGCAACGACCTCACCGTCGGCAACGTCCCGCTGCCCGCGGGCGCCAACGTCCCGCCGCGCGCCGGCGCCAACGCGGGGCCCAACTACCTGCCCTGGTCGGAGGGGGCGGGCAAGCTCGACGGCCACCGCACCTACGTGCAGGGCGACTTCACCGTGCAGCCGGGCGCCGGCTACCAGCGGACCGACATCCTCTTCCAGGACCGCTTCACCACCAACCGGGCCAACGGCGACTGGTTCTCGCCCGACGCGGCCAAGCAGTGGCACGTCACCAGGACCGGGCTCGACGACGGCTCGGTGGTCGAGTACCGGCCCGCCCCCGCCGTCCGCGCGGACGGCCAGGCGGGCAACGGGGACATCGCCTTCCGGCAGAACATCCACGCGGGCAACGGCGACTGGACCAGGTACGACCCGCACGGCATGGTCGTCGCGCGCAAGGACACCTGGCCCGACCCGGCCGCGGGCGGCAACAACACCATCACGATCACGGCGACGGGCCCGGCAGGTGCGAAGAACCTGGAGTGGCAGGGCCCGAACGGCACGCACGGTCCACGGGTGACGGAGCACAAGCGGGGCATGGAGACCTGGGCCTGGGACAAGGAGTCGTTCCAGGACTTCGACGGGGGACGGCTGATCCGCGAGCACCGGCTGCTCGGGGACGGCACCACCGTCGACGCCTGGCGTGTCAGCCGGGACCCCAACACCGGCGTCGAGACCTGGCAGTGGAACAAGGTCGACCGGCACGGCAACGTCATGGACTTCGGCGGCGGCGCCGCGAACCGGCCCCGCACCTGGATCGACCCCAACGGCACCGTGCTCACCCGGTGGGAACCGAACGCCCGCTGGCAGGACCAGGTGACGACCCCGGACCCGAACAACCCGGCCAACGTCAACACCATGACCGTGCAGGAGATCCCGGCCCGCCCGGCCACCGGCCCGATCCACTCCTGGGCCACCGACGCGCCGTTCCGGGTGCGCGAGTACGTCTCGGACGTGGGCGGCACGTTCAACTCCAACGTGTGGAAGGAGTTCGACAACGGCATCGACATCCGCCGCAAGACGGACCTCGGCGACGGCACCTTCCTGGAGAGCGAGGAGTGGCACAAGCAGTGGCGCCGCTACGGCGGGCCGACCGGCACCACGCTCCTCGACCAGCGCGCGATCTCCGGATACATGTGGAACACCGACACCTTCGGCCGGACCACGCTCATCGGCCGCGAGACCAACTACATCGGCGCGCTGGGCGAGTACCGCGGCTTCAGCCGGATGTGGCGCGAGCCCAACCGCTGGGACTTCGGCCGCAGCATCGGCGGCGAGTCCGTGTACACCCCGTTCGCCGGGAAGGCCGCCCAGATGCTGGCCGTCGAGATGGGCCAGGAGTGGCTGCTCGACTTCAGCATGAACCTGGTGGTCTACGGCATCGTCGCGGCGGCCACCGGCGGCGAGTTCGGCTGGAACGACGTCGCCAAGGCGGCCTTCGGCGCGACCGTCAGCGCGGGCGTCAAGGGCACCATCTCGGCCGGACACCTCGCCACCTTCCGGGGCGGCCCCTGGAAGACGGGCCTCGGCCAGATCGACATGGGCCAGCCCTACGCCCGGCGCCCGAACGACGACGGCTGGCAGGGCGAGTTCGCGGGCAACGAGAAGGTCACCCGCTGGCGCTCGGGCACGTACGACTTCGGTGTCGGCATCTTCGGCGGCGCCCTGTCCGGCTTCATCGGCGGCAGCGCGAGCGCGGCGATCTTCGGCGTGAAGGACAAGGACGGCAACACCGTCCACCTCTACGGCACGGACGCGCTGCTGGTGGGCGCGGCCGGTGCGGCGGCCGGCGTGGTCGGCGGCATTACCACCGGCCTCGCGCGGACGATCATCACCCAGAACATCGCCGGGCGCTGGTACCACCGCCAGGGCTTCTTCGACATCTTCGTGGTGGCGGGGATGGGCAAGATGGTCGACAAGATCTTCTCCAACATGTACTTGAGCGGCATCGTCCGCGACTCGGTCGTCGGGGGCAACGGCTGGAACGGCGGGGGTTTCTCATGACGGGCCAGATCATCCGGGTCGCGCCCAAGGGAAGGGGCACCCACCGCACCATCGCCTCGGCGCTCGCCGCCGCACCCGCGGGCGCGGTCGTCACCGTCGCACCCGGTGAGTACGAGGAGATCCTGCGCCTCGACCGGCGCGTCACGCTGGAGCCGGAGTACGGCCCGGGCTCGGTCGTCCTGCGGGCCCCCTGGGGCATCGCCCTCACCGTCACCGCCCCGGAGTGCCTGCTGACCGGCCTGGTGCTGCGCGGCGCCGACCCCATGGAGGCGCTGGTCCGGGTCGAGGACGCCGCCGGGCTCACCCTGGAGGACTGCCGGCTCGGCCACGGCCGGGTCGAGGTGCTCGGCTCCCCCGACGGTTCCGGAGCCGTCGCCAACGCCGCCCTGCACCTGGACAGCGACCTGGCCGCCGAGCTGGCGGACCCGCTGGGCGGCGGCGTACTGGTACTGCGCCGGACCCGGCTGAGCGGCGCCCAGCACACCGCGCTGCACCTCGCCGGGGACGCGCGCGCCCGGGTCGAGGACACGGTGATCGAGTCGGTCGACGGCATCGGCGCCGTCCTGTCCGGAACGGCCGTGCTGCTCGCCGAACGGCTGCGGATCCAGGAGAACTCCGGGTCCGCGCTGCGCGCCCGCGACGCCTCCCGACTGCTGGTGCGCGACGCGCGTCTGGTGGGCGCGGGACGCAACGGCGTCCTCGTCCAGGACACCGCCGAGGCGCACCTCACCGAGTGCCGGATCGAGGGCGCGGCCCGCTCCGGTGTCCAGGTCTCGCACGAGGCACGGGCCGAGCTGACCGACTGCCGGATCACCGGGACGGGCGGCAACGGCCTGGAGGCCGGCGACTCGGCCCGGCTGACGGCCCGCGGCTGCCATGTACTGGACCCGGCGGGCCACGGGCTCCTCGCGGCCGGCGGTACGACGGTGGCGCTGTCCGACTCGCTGTTCGCCCGGACCGGCGGCTCCGCGCTGCACCTCGGCGAGCGGACTGTCGCGGTGGTGACCGGCTGCCGGGTGACCGGCAGCGGCGAGCACGGCCTCGCGGCGACCGGCGGCGCCCAGGCCGAGGTCACCCGGACCACGCTGGCCGGGGCGCGGGCGTGCGGTGTCCAGGTGGACGACGACGCCCAGGTGGTGCTGACCGCCGTACGCGTGGAGGACGGCGAGACGGGCGTACGGGTGCGCTCCGGCCGGGAGTCGCAGCTCCTGGACTGTTCGGTGACCGATCAGCGGCGGGGCGGTGTCGAGCTGACCACCGACGCGGTCGCCGTGCTGCGCGGCACCCGGATCGCCGAGGTGGGCGGCGCGGGCGTGACCGTCGACACCGGGGCCCGGCTGGTCATGGAGGGCGGCGGAGTCTCCGGAGCGGGGGCCGGCGGCCTGGTCCTCGGCCGCAAGGCACAGGCCGAGGTGCGGGGCGTACGGATCAAGGGGACCGGCAAGAACGGGATCCTCGTCGGCGAGGAGTCCGGCGGCACCTTCGACCACTGCGACGTGTCCGCCACCGCGTTCCCCGCGCTGCACATGGCCCGGGGCGCCACCCCGCGCTTCCGCGGCTGCCGGGTCTTCGACTGCGGCCACGACGCGCAACTCGCCGCGGGCGCCGAGCCGGTGTTCGAGGACTGCGCCGCGATCCGCGTGGAAACGGCCCTGCTCCCCACCCTCTCGGACCTGCCCACCGCCCCCGCCACACCCCGCACCCCCACGGGAACCTCTCCCGCCCCCTCCCAGCCGGAGACCGGCACCCCGGGCCTGGCCCAGCAGGGCGAGCCCGAGCCCGAGCCGGAGACCCTGGAGGACCTGCTCGCCGAGCTGAACGAACTCGTCGGCCTGGACGGCGTCAAACGGGACGTCGGCGGCATGGTCAAACTGATGCAGACCGTACGACTGCGCCAGCAGGCGGGCCTGCCCGCCCCGCCGCTCAGCCGCCACCTGGTCTTCGCCGGAAACCCCGGCACCGGCAAGACGACCGTCGCCCGCCTCTACGGCCGCCTCCTCAAGGCACTCGGCCTGCTCGCCCGCGGCCATCTCGTCGAGGTCGACCGCAGCGCCCTCGTCGGCGAGTACGTCGGCCACACCGGCCCGAAGACCACCGAGGCCTTCCACCGCGCCCGGGGCGGTGTCCTCTTCATCGACGAGGCGTACGCCCTGGTCCCGGCCGGGAACGCGAACGACTTCGGCGTCGAGGCGATCGCCACCCTGGTCAAGCTGATGGAGGACCACCGGGACGAGGTCGTCGTCATCGCCGCCGGATACCCCGACGACATGGACCGCTTCATCGGCTCCAACCCCGGCCTGTCCTCCCGCTTCACCCGCAGCCTGGTCTTCGCCGACTACTCCACGTCCGAACTGGTCAGCATCGTCGAGCACCATGCCCAGCGCCACCAGTACGAACTCAGCGCGGCCGCCCGCAAGGCCCTGACCGAACACGTCGAACTGATCCCGCGAGGCGCCCAGTTCGGCAACGGCCGTACCGCCCGCCAGCTCTTCCAGCGCATGACGGAACGCCAGGCCATGCGGGTAGCGGAGCTGAACGCACCCGAGGCGGCACAACTGGTCCTGCTGGACGAGGAGGACCTGCCCCAGCCCGCCACACCCGTGTAACCACCTGTCATCCCCTGGCCCGCACCCGTCCCGATCTCCCCCCGGAGCAACCCAGATGCCCGCAGAGTCACCAAAGCCCACGAACCAGCCGAAGCAGCCGAGGGGCTTCTCGCAGACCTTCGCCCGCAAGCCCGCCCGTTCGCCCCACGGGCTGGTCCCCGGGCGCCGGGTCTGGATCAGCCTGGGCTGGGGCGGCGCCCTGGCCGCCGTCCTCGCCCTCGGTGTCCCGCTCGTGGGCAGTGGCGTCTTCGACTCGGAGGACAGCAACGAGGTGGTCGCCGCGGAGAACATCCCTTCCTCTCCGACTCCCACCCCCAGCCTCACTCCCTCCCTTTCGCCCACGCCCACCCCCACACCCACGCCCGCCAAGACCAAGGCGGCCACTCCCACCGCCGAGGCCGTGGTCCAGGCCCCGCCGGTCGTCGTCGCGCCGAAGACCTCGCCCGCGGCACCGGCAGCGCCGAAACAGACCTCCGGTACGGGATCATCCGGGAGCGGCACGACGCAGGAGGTGACCAAGCCGCAGGTGAGGACCGCGGCGGTCGCCGTGCAGGCGCTGGCCACGCGGGACCCGGGCCGGCACGTCTGCTACCGGGCCTTTGTGGAGACCCTCGGGTGGCAGTCCGCGGTGTGCGACGGCGCCACGGCCGGCACAACCGGCCAGGAGAAGCCGATCAAGGCGCTGAACATCGCGGTGTCCGGCACCAACGGCACAGCTGCCACCGCCTTCGTCCACGACCCCAACTCGACCAACGGCAAGGGGCACTACAACGCGGATTGGAAGGGCGCGGTCGACGGCATCGACCTCTACATCGGCAGCTCCAAGAACAGCGCCCCGGACATGCTGGGCTTCGCCATCAACATCGACAACAGCAAGCAGGTCATATGCCAGACCTCGCACGTCCACAACGAGGGCTGGCACAACATGGGCTGCGACGAACCGGGCGGGGAGAACCTGATCTTCGGCGGAACCCTCAGCAACGACCTCTGGCTCGAAGCGGTCAGGTTCACCGTGTGAGACGCCTTCAGGGCTGAGGACGAACAGCGCACCCGGGCGGCAACGCCCGGGCACACCTCACGCTCACCGGCAAAAGCAAAAGCCCCAGGTCACGGCGAGTGAGTCCTGAGGCTTCCACAGAGCCGCCTTCGGGATTCGAACCCGAGACCCACGCATTACGAGACCATGAGTGATCATGTTGCGTGGTGCCACGTCGTGCTGTCCGGTGACGTTCTGCCTGATCAGAACATGCGCCGCAGGTTGAGCCGCACCGCCCCGTGATGCACCGTCCAAAGGCGTCCGGCCACCGGGCGGCCGTACTTCGTCACGCAGTCACCTTGGCGAAGAACGTGGCGCGGTTGGGCCACCGCCCGCTGAACCGGCCATCCCGTTCGATCACTGACTAGGGCTTTCGTCCCGGTCGCGGTGACGCGTTCGCGACGGCGGACGGCGTCCCGAGGGCCCATCCGTGCCGTTCGACTGCCTGCGCGTAGACGGCTGCGGCCAGCCAGGCGTCGGCGAAACGGTCGGTGTCGGCACCCAGAAGCCGTCCGAACGGGTCCCGGGCACGTTCGGCCCCGGCCCGACCGAGCCCGTCGAGCAGGTCACCCGCCGTTACGAGCCCGGAGCGGCGTAACCGCCGGGCGTCCGCCGAGATCGTCCCGGGCAGCGACAGCACCTGCCTCCCGCCGGAGACCGCCTGCTCCACCCGCCTGGCCAGAAGGTGCAGCGGCGGCTCGCCACCGGGCGGCGCGGTGACGGTCGTGGGACCGGGCGGGGTGGTGGGGAGACCGACGGGCGGCAGGCGGTCCAGGCCGGTGTCCACCGTGGTGGAGGGGTCGGTCGGATGCGTGGTGGCCAGGAGTTTCAGCCGCGGGTGCGCAGCGGGGTCGAGACGGCCGATGATCCGCAACCGCAGACCCGGGGCCGAGGCGAGCACCCGCAGATTCTCCCGGTAGGCGAGGGCGGGGTGGTCGTGGGCGACGGTGATCCGCAGGGTGAGGCCGTGGCAGTCGGCCAGCAGGCAGTCGCCGCCCGTTTCGCGGACCGTGCCGCCGAGGGTGACGTCGAGGAAGAGCAGCCCGCCGCTGCCCGGTTCCGCCGCGCGGGCGGCCTGCTCGGCGGCCGGAACCGACCACAGGCGGGTGAGCGGCTCCTGTGTCCAGGCCGCGCCCGGTGCGCGTACCGCCCGCACCCCGGCCCCTGAGCCGAGCCGCCCGGTGGGTGACACGGTGGCTCCCGACACGGCGATTCCCGTCCGGGACACGTCCCGGTGGGTGAGGGCGGTATCACCGAGCCGGACGGTCCGGTGGGCCGCGTCGGCCACCCCAGCCGGTCCGCCCGGGGCGATGTCCGCGAGCGTGTACAGGCGGCCATCGGCGTCGGTGGTCCAGGTGACGACCCCCGCGAAACCGCCGGCGGTGATCAGCGGTTCGGTGAACAGGCCGTACAGGCGCAGTGGTCCGTCCCGACGGTACGTCTGGCGGGCGGTGCCGCGCAGTGCGGCCAGTTCGGTGTCGGTGGCTTCGGGGATGCGGCGGACGGTGGCGAGCAGGTCGCGGAGCCCGGCGGCGAGTTCGGCCAGGCGGTGGGCGGGGTCGGCCGAGCGGGCGGCCCGCAGCCGGGTGACGACCGAGACGGCAGCGGCGGCGGCCCTGGGCAGTCCGGCCAGCCTCGCGGTGTGGGCGGCGCGCAGCAGTTGCGCCTGGCGGACCGCTCCCGACCCGTCGATGCCGCCTTCGAGGACCGCGGCCGCGGTCACCCACAGGGCGGCCGACGCGGCCCGCTGCCGGTCCGTGGCCCGGTCCTCCGCCGGCCGTGCGGGACTGCCGGGGGAGACGGTGGCGGCGGCGGGCGGGTCGTCGCCGACGGGCGCCGCGCGGGCCACCGCTGCCCGGTGCAGACAGTCCGGGGCGAGCAGGCAGCCGCAACGGATCTGCTCGGTGCTGGTCACTGTCCCGTCCGGCGCGTGCAGCAGGAGGTCGGTGTGGTCGTCGACCGAGACGCGAACGGTGTCACCGTCGGTGGTTCTGGGCAGGTCCGACAGCTTGGTGACGGCGGCGTCCAGCCGTTTGCGCAGCCGGGGCGACAGCGCCCCGACGAGAGCCGCGGTCACGGACGGCGCGACGGCGGGGAGTTGCCCGCTCACCTGATCTTCTCCCCCACCCAGCGGGCGAGTTCGAGCGGGCTGAGCGCGGCGACCGGCATCCCGGCGGCCACCAGCTGTCCGGCGACGCCGGTGGAGTAGCGGGGGCGCCCGGCGTCGTCGAGGCCGGCGCACCCGAGGACATGGCATCCGGCCCCGACCAGTGACCGGACCTCGCCGAGGAGACCGCCGACCGGATATCCCTCCTGGAAGTCGCTGATGACGACCACCAGTGTCCGTGAGGGGACGGTGACCAGGCCGCGTGCGTACCGCAGTCCGGCCGCGATGTGGGTGCCGCCGCCGACCCGCACCTCCAGCAGCAGCGCGAGCGGGTCGTGGACGTGGTCGGTGAGGTCGACGACCTCGGTGGAGAAGGCCAGGAAGTGGGTGGACAGGGTCGGCACCCCGGCCAGTACCGAGGCGGTCAGCGCGGACCAGACCGTCGAGGCCTCCATGGAGCCGGAGACGTCGGTGAGCAGCACGAGCCGCCAGTCCGCCGTACGCCGGGCCCGGCTGCGGAAGACGGGGTGCACCGGTATCACCTGGACGGTGCCGTCGGCGGTCCGGCGGGCGGTGGCGAGGTTGGCGCGGAGTGTGCGGGCCAGGTCGAGCGGGCCACCGGGCCGCCGGCTGGGCCGTGGCGTGACGACACCGGTCAGCGCGGGGCGCAGCGTGGTGCCGAGTTCCCGGGTGAGGGCGTCGACGAGCCTTCGGACCAGGGGGCGCAGGGCGGCGAGCCGTGCCTCGGGGAGGCCGCCGACGTGCTGGAGGATCGCGCGCAGCAGGTCCACCGAGGGGTGGACGCTGTCCGGGTCGAGTTCGGCGAGCACGTCCTGACGGCCGGAGACAGCCGCTGCCGCCAGCACCTCCTCGCGTATCCCGGGGCCGAAGAGCCGGGCCAGTTCCCCGGACCACTCCCGGACCCCTGGAAAGGAGGAGATCCGGCCGCCACCGTCACCGGTGCCGCGACCTGTGAGGTCGCCGCGTGAGCCTTCGCCGCGACCGCTGCCGTACAACTCGTCCAGTGCGTTCGCCAGCGCGGCGGCGGGCGGCGGCAGGTGGTCCGTGCGTCGTCCGAGCAGCAGCCGCCACCGGTCGGCCGGGCCCAGCGCCGGACCCAGCGTCAGGTCGCTGACGGGTGCCGCCGGGGCAGGGCCGCCGGGGCCGGGGTACGGCTGCCCGGTGGCGGCCGGGGTCCCGGACGAGGGCTGACGGGTGCCGGGGGGAAGCAGGCCGAGGCCGGTGAGCACGTCGCGGGCCGCCAGGTCGGCGGCGGTCCAGGCGGCCAGTTCGGCCGGGTCGATGGCGTCGGTGTCCCGCGTCCGGTCTCCCAGCCGCTCCTCGACCACGGCAAGCAGCCGCTCCCGGCCGGCCGGGCTGAGCGTGTCGAAGCCGCCGCGCAGGGCCGGCAGCCGGTCGAGGAACGCCCGGTCGGGGAGTTCACCGATCCGGTCGAGGAGCGGTTCGAGTGCCGGTGAGGCCGCCTCCAGGAGGGGTGCCGCCGCGGTGAACAGGCCGGTCAGCCGCCGGGTCAGCTCGCTCCGTGCCGTGGGTGAGGTGGCCGCGTCGACCCAGGACACGACGCGGGCGCCGAGGTCCCCGGGTTCCTCGTGGCCGATGAGGACCCGGACCGCACCGGCCGCCCCGCGCATCAGCGGCGATCCGTGGGTGGCGAGCCTGGACAGGGAGTCGGCGAGCCGGATCCCGCCGAGCGCGTCCGCGCGGTGCGCCAGTTCCAGCAGGGCCCGCGCGTCGTCCGGGTCGTCGGACCCGGTCAGCCCGTCGATCTGGCGGACCGCGGCCGAGGTGAGCAGACCGGCCACGGATACGGTGGCAGCGGTGCGGGTGTCGTCAGCGGGAAGCCCGGCGATGTGACCGGCCCTCATCCGGTCCAGCAGGCCGAGCGCGGCGAGGAGTTCGGGAAGTGCTGCCGAGCCGGGCAGGATGTCGCGGGCTTCGGTCAGGCGTTCCCCGACGAGATCCGGCAACCCGCACTCGGCGGCCTCGCGCAGCCCGGCGAGTATCTGGCCGGCGGTGGGACCGCCGTTGTCGTGCTCGGTGCGGCGGGCGGCACGCAGTACGCCCTCCGCGGCCTGTGCGGCGGTCACGCCACGGATGCCGACCCCCGTGAGCACGGCGGCGGCCGCCGGGGTCCACCGGACGGACCACCGGGTGGTGAGCGCCTCGGTCCCGGCGACGCCGGTGACAGTGACGGCGAGCGGTTCCCCGTACGGGACGCCGCAGACCAGCAGCCTGCGCAGCAGCAGTTCGCGGCGGCGGTCGACGTCGGAGCGGAGCGGGTCGAGGCGGAGGTCACGGGCGGCCGTGGCCGGACCGGCGGGGCCCGGCAGCCCGAGTGCGGCCAGCTCGGCCTCGACGGCGGGTGCCAGGCCGCTGCGGGGGGCGCCGGGGGCCGGGCGGCCGGTGCGGTCTCCGATCAGGACCCGCTCCAGGGCGCGGGCGACCGCTCGGCCGCGGCCGAGCGGTTCGCCTTGGGCGAGGACGGTCCGGGCCGCCTCCACGAGCTCGCTCCGCCCGGGGGCCGGCAGCCCGCGCAGCCGGGCCAGGTCACCGGTGAGCCGGTTGAGTTCCCGCGCGTCGGCCGGTCCGGACGGGTGTCCCTGGGAGCGCAGTTCGGCGCAGATCCGGACCGCGGTACCGAGCGCCGCCTCGCCGAGCGCCGCAGGATCTCCGGCGGCGGAGAGCACGAGGTGCTGCCACTCCGGGTCGCGGATGCCGGCGGGGTAGCCGGAGCGCTCGTCGAGCAGCGGATAGGTGTACGGGATGAGCGACACCGTCCACTCGGTAGAGGCCTTCGTGCCGGCTCCCTCGGGCTCGCCGCGGGCGGGCGTGCCCTGGGCCGGGGCGAGCAGGGCGGGGGCGTGGAAGGCGCCGACGAGGGCGGCGGCGCGTCGGCCGTCGGCGGAGGCGTCCCGCAGCCGGGCGCGCATCCACTTCTCGCGGGCGCGGTCGAGCGGGTCTACGGCCTCGTCCCGCTCGGCGTCCTGCCGCAGCGCCCAGCCGGTGAGGAGCGCCGCGCGGCGCAGGGCTTCGGGCGGGGAACCGGGGGCGGCCGCCTCGACGAGCCGGTCCCAGAGGTCGTCGCCGGTCCGCCCGCCGACGCGGGCGCGGAGCGCGCCGTACAGGCTGGGGCCGCCCGGGGCGGGCCCGGTCCGGCGTGCGGGGACCTGGTGCCAGGCGCGGTGGGACAGCGGAAGGTCGCAGGCGACGGCCGGCACGTCGTGCCGGGCCGCCCAGCGCAGTGCGGCGAGCTCCGGTGAGAAGTCGGCGAACGGATAGAACGCCGCGCCGGGCCCGTCGCCCCGGCCACCGGGGACGGCGGCGAGGGCGACGGGGGCCACGGTGTCCGGATGCGCGAGCCAGCCCAGCCAGTCCTGGAAGTCGGCGGGCAGCTCGACCAGCAGCACCTGCGGGCGGGCCGCGTCCAGCAGGGCCGGTACCGCCGCCGCGAGCGACGGCGAGTGGTGCCGCACACCGATGAGGTAAGGGGCCGTCGGCGCGGTGAGCGCGGCAGCGGCTTCGTCGGGTGTCACCGGCTTCACTCCTCCAGCACGCCGCGCAGGTCCCACAGCGTGCGCCAGGTCGCGGAACCCTGTTCCGCGCGGCGGCGGACCGCGCCGTCCCAGTAGCCGAGGAGCCGGGAGGCGTCGGCCGGGTCGTCCTTGCGGACGACCCCGAGCAGGTGACCGGGGAGCAGGCCCAGGACGTCCCGGTCGCCGGGGAAGTACGCGGCGGCCAGGCCGAGCGACGCGGCGACGGACACCGCCTCGGCCGTGCTCATCACCGTCGACGGACGTTCGACCTCCCAGCCCTCGGCCGACCGGCCGTCCCGGAGGTCGCGGAAGGCGGTGACCAGCACCTCCAGGACGGTGTCGTCGACCTGCTGGGTGGTGCCGGCCCGCTCCACGGCTGCCCGCGCCTGGCGGCGGACGAGGGCCATCTCCGCGCCGAGGTCGCCGATCGGCCCGACCGTCTCGAAGTTGAACCGGCGTTTGAGGGCGGCGGACATCTCGGAGACGCCCTTGTCGCGGAGGTTGGCCGTGGCGATCAGGGTGAAGCCGGGGGCGGCGTGCAGCAGGGCGTCGTCACCACCGGACAACTCGGGGACGGCGATCCGGCGTTCGGACAGCAGGGAGACCAGCGCGTCCTGGACCTCGGGCAGGCAGCGGGTGACCTCCTCGACGCGGGCCACGCCGCCGCAGGTCATGGCGGTGAGGACCGGCGACGGCACGAGGGCTGCCCGGGTGGGGCCCTGGGCGAGCAGCAGGGCGTAGTTCCAGCCGTACTTGAGCTGGTCCTCGGTGGTGCCGGCGGTGCCCTGGACGACGAGTCCGCTGGTGCCGCAGACCGCCGCGGAGAGCAGTTCGGAGAGCATGGACTTGGCGGTGCCGGGTTCGCCGACGAGCAGCAGGCCGCGCTCCCCGGCGAGTGTCACCACGCAGCGCTCCACCAGCGCCCGGTCACCGACGAACTTCTCCTCGACGACCAGGTGGCGCGGGACGCCTTCGGGGGCGTCCGTCCCTGCGGGAAGCCGCAGGGTGTCGCCGTCGCTGCCCAGGACGAAGGTGACGACCGCGCGCGGGGTGAGCCGCCAGGCGGGCGGGCGCGGGCCGGTGTCGTGGGCGGCGAGGAAGGCCAGTTCGGTGGCGTAGCGGTCTTCGGGCGGGGAGATCTGACGGCCGGCCGCCTCGGGGGCGGCGGACCGGGAGGGTGCGGTGGTCACCGGCGATCGTCCTTCCCGGTGGCACGGGTGGTGAGTTCCTCGAACGCGGGGCCGTCACCGTCGCGGACCGCGGCCCAGACGCGGGCGAAGAGTTCCGCCACCGAGACCTTGGGTACGACCTTCCGGTAGTCGCTGAGCGGGTAGAACCGTTCCTTCCAGCTCTCGATGGGCAGGGCGTGCCGCTCGGCGATCCAGGCGCAGGGGAGGAAGAGAGTGCGTCCGGCCCGGGGGCGCTTGGCCTCGATCACCAGGTCGGTGGCGGCGAGTTCGGCGCGCGCCTTCTTGAGGCGGGCCGGTTTCCAGCCGGTCCAGCGGGCACAGTTGCGGTCGGTCGGGTCGGGGAGGGCGAGCAACTGGAGGTAGTGGGCGGCCGCGTCGGCCCGGAGCCCGAGGGCCGAGGCGACCTCGGTGACCAGGTCCGGCGCGGACACGTTGGGGTCCTGGGCCCAGCCGTGCGGTGTGCCCGGTCCGTGACCGACCGCGACAAGGCCTGCCAGGTCGTCGCCGAGTACGGTACGCAGCCCGTCGAGCGGATAGCGGTCCTGGTTGCTGAGGTCGTCGAGCAGTTGGAGAACCGGGTCGTCGCTGCCGGTGAGACCGGCGGGGCGGACCAGCGTCATCTCCTCGTCGTGGGGCAGGGGGTGCAGCACGATCGCCTCGCCGACCCGGGTCAGACCGTCCGGGCCGGCGCCGCCGGTCTCGGGCATGCCGTGGGCCTTGCGGATCAGCGCGGCCGTGGACCCACCGGTATCCGTCCGGTGGACGCTCAGGTCGAGCAGCAGGCCGGGGTCGGACAGGCGGTGGCGCAGCGCTTCCAGGCCGGCGGCCAGCGCCGCGCGCAGCGGATGGCCGTAGGGCAGGCCGTAGCCGAGGACGGCCAGGCCGGATGCCGCGGTGTTGCAGAAATGTGGGCCGGGAATCGCGGAGGGGTCGGCGGCGGCAAGCTTGCCGTCCTTGTCCAGCCCCATGGTGGTGGTGCGGTTGAGCCAGGGGACGCGGGAGGGGTTGAGCAGGGCTTCGACGGACGGTCCGCCGAGTATGTCCCCGACCTCCTCGGGCACGCGGACGAGGCCGCCCAGGGCGTCGGACCAGACACGGGCGGCGGCGGTGACGTCGGGGCCGTCCGTCCACAGCAGTTCGGCGTCTTCGGGCAGCAGGGCGGTGAGCACAGCCACCCGGGTGCCGTGTCCGACGGGGTGGAGCATGCGTTTGCCGAGCTCCGCCTGGCGGGCGTTCAGCCCGATGGCGGTCAACTGCGCGGCGGAAGCGGGCTTCTGGTAGCCCTCCGACGGCAGACCGGCCAGGAGCAGGCTGGCCTGGACGGGGCCGAGGTCGAGGCCGGTGGCGGCGACGAGTTCGCCGACGGCCGCGGGCCGCCAGGGAGCCGGGCCCTGCTCGCGGACGAGTCCGGTCAGGGCGGTGATCCGGCCTGCCGGGAGGTCCGAGAGGTGGCGCCTCTCCTCGCGCGCGGTGAAGTGTGCCACCGTTCCGAACCCGCCGGACGGGTCGTGGTCGAGCGCGAGCCACTGCTTCTCGGTGGCGTTCTGGTTCTCCTCGCGCAGGATCACGACCGTGCGGTCACCGCGGCGCAGGACCTGGCCGGCCCGCTGCCCGATGTTTCTGGGTTCGCACAGCACGACCTCGCGCAGCGGACTCCCCGGGTCGGCCAGCGGCCCTTCGGCGATCGCGTCGAGGAGCAGCAGCAGTGCTTCCCGCTTTTCGGGGCTGGTGCCCTGGGAGGTGGCGCGCCAGGCCAGGGCGCTCGGCACGTCGAGGCAGCGGGTCCACTCGGCGGAGGCGACGGGAACGGTCCGTGCGTCGCTGGTCCAGCCGTCGGTGAGGTTCGCGAGCACCTCCGGTTCGGGCAGCGCGAGGCCGTCGGCGGGCTTCGCGGACAGGACGTGGTTGACCGCGCGGATCTGCCGCAGGACGGCCCAGCCCCGGCCGATGCCGTACCACGCGTACTCGGTCCCCGCGATGCCGGTGACGGCGTGGCTGAGCGCTCGGTCGGTCCCGTGCTCCGGCTCGTAGTCGGGGAACATGCCCCGGACATGCTGGGGTTGTGCCTCCGGTGGCTGTGCGGAGGCGGCGAACTCCGCGGTGTCCGCCGCATGGGCGACGACGCCGTGCACGATCGAGGCCACCCCCGCGAGCAGCGAAGGGTGGCTGAGCTCGGGCAGGGAGCGGGCCACGGCAGCCTGTCCGACCTCGCTGGGTGAGGGGCCGGTGTACTGCAGCGACCGGCTCTGGGCGGAGATCTCCTCGGCCCGCTGGGCGCCCAGCGCCTCGGTGCTCGCGCTCAGCAGGGTCGTGGCACGCTCCGTGGTGAGGGCGCGCAGCGCCAGCGACCCGCGCTCGTCGCGGGGTACCAGCGCGTGCCAGAACTGCGTCGGCGGCACGAACGGGGTGCCGGCGGCGAACTCACCTCCAGGGCACTCGGGTTGGACGGTCCCGAGGGCCCCGTTCGACGCGCTGTCGGCCGCGTACAGGCTGACCGAGCGGAAGCCCCTTGCCGCCACGGGCCCGGAGCCGCCCGGCAGTCGCAGCGCGCCGAGCGTCACCGGGCTCCCGCCGCCGTCGGTACCGAACGGCAGCGAGGTGATACGGCCGTCGGGGGTACCGGCGGTGGTGATGCCCTGCGGGCCCTTGCCGGACCTGCGGACCCAGCGTCCGAGGACGCTGCCGTCGGTGCCGAACGGGGAGTTCTCCAGTCCGGGCAGCAGCGGCAGCAGTTCGCAGTGCTCGGGCACCAGGACCGTACCGTCGCCTGTGTCGTCGGCGTCGTCGATTCCGGACCACAGGAACGCCGGCAGCGAGGCCGGGCCGTCGGTGCCGGTGAGCGGGTCGTGTTCCACCCAGTACGTCTCGTGGTTGTCCTGGACCACCCGCGCCCAGTGGCCTGTGCCGTCACTCAGCAGCGGGCGGGCGGCGGGCAGCACGGTGTCACCTGCGCGCAGAACAGCGACGCCGGTGGCGCGGCCACCGCCGGGCAGCGGCAGCGACGGGGCATCGACCTCGAACCGGTACCGCCGGTGGGACGGCACGATCTCCGACACGCCTTCGAGGGAGATGACCTGGTCGGGATGGCCGGACCAGTAGGCGTTCTTGGTGAAGGGATACCAGTTGACGAGGAGTTGGTCATCCACCCAGCGGAACTCCATCCTCTCCGAACTGGTGTCCCTCGGGATACGCAGGTCGTGCTCCAGCAGTATTCGGTCGGGCCCGACCACGATCGCCTTCTCCTTGCGGGCCAGGATCAGGGCGGGCCACGCCTCGGCGACGACGAACCAGTCCTTGTCCTTGTCGACCTCGCCGATCCGGTGGATCGCCTCCTCCAGGGCGGGCCAGCAGAGTTCGTCGTAGATTCCGGTGCGCAGGGTGCTCAGGAGCAGCGGGGCGAAGTCGTGGGCGGCCACCGCCGCGACGGCGTCCGGGTTGACCCGGGCGGCGACCTGGTGGAACCGCCGCAGCTCACTCAGGGCAGCGCGGGAGCCGGGCAGCCCGGCGGCCCCGACGAACTCCGCGGCCCGGTCGGCGAGCCAGTCGTGCAGGACCGGCCCCAGGGCCGGGTGGTCGGCGAGGGCGTCCGGTGTCGACGGCGGGAGCACGTAGAGGTTGAGCGATCCGATGGCGTCGTGCAGCAGCGGCCGGAAACGCTGGTCGGCGGCGACCGCGGCCAGGTCGCGGGCGCCGGTGCGCGGTTCGTTCAGCCAGTGGTCCAGTGGCAGACGGACGGTGCAGTGGTCGCACGGGTCGGCCAGCGGGACGCCGGCGGCCAGGCAGAGGTCGAGCAGATCGAGGTCGGCGCCGGCCGGCCGGTGTCCCGTGAAGAGGCCGACCGGCCGGGCGTCGGCGAGCAGCCGGGGCACCATGCGTTCGACCAGGGCGAGGGTGGCCGAGGAGTGGTCGGGGGCCTTGCCGTGATGGCGGTGCCGCTCCCAGCGGCTCAGCCAGTCCGCCGGGGTGATGCCGCCGGGCGGCGGGGGGCCGGTCGGGGCGCCGGTCAGCAGGGCCTCGGCCCCGCTGTCGGCGAGCAGCCTCAGCCAGTTCTCATCGGTGGCGACGTCGCGTCCCACGACGGCGGGCAGGATCTCCAGCAGTCTGGCCCGGACCGCCGGGTCGCGACGGCCGAGTCCGGCGAGGGTGGCGCGGTAGTCGGACCAGAACGAGGCGGGTGCCCGGACCACGGCGGGGGAGACGATCAGGTCGGCGACGAGGGTCCGCTCCTCCTCGGCACGGTCGAGTCCGGTGACCTTGAGCAGGGAGCGGGCGTCCTTCGCCAGGGTGGCGTGGGGCGGTAGACCGGCCTCGCAGCGTTCGACGATGAGCCGGCGGAACTGCGCCCAGGCGTCGGCCGGGCCCAGCCGTTCGGCGAGGTCGCGGGCGTGTTCCTTGAGGGCTTTGACGGTCAGGGCGCCGGCGAAGGCGAACTCCAGGAAGACCGCGCGCTGCCGCTCCTCGTCCACGGCCAGTCCGTGGGCGCGCTCGGCGGCCCGTGCCTTGCCGAAGAACATCCCCGCCCACGTGGGGTTGTCGTGCTGGAGCCAGATCCGGGCGACCTGCTCGTAGTAGGTCGGCAGGAAGTGCGGGACGGCACGGCCGAGGCGGTCGGCGAGGGACTCGAAGCCGTCCTTCGCGGCGCCGGTGCGGGATCCTGCCATCCTGGCGAGCCGTTCGATGTCCTTGACCAGAGCGAGCGCGTGGTGCCCGTTGGCGGGGTCGTTGACCAGCGCCCAGGCGGGGAAGCCGAGCGTCTCGCGGCGGACCTGGCCGACCTCGGGGGCGCTTTCCTGACGGGTGAGGCCGAGGAACTCCATGGCCAGGTCCTCGGCCTCGCCGAGGGTGCCGGGTACGAGGCGGACCACGGGCCGGCCGTCGAGGGCAGGATGGGTGTAGGTGCGGGCGGTCAGGACGTCCGCGTCCTCGCGGCCGGTGCTGCCCGGCAGCAGGATCGCCCCCGCGTCGAGAAGGGACGCCGTGCCGGCGTGGTCCATAGTCATGCCGCCTGCTCCTCGTTCTCGATGACGCGTCCCGCGTGGAGGGCCGCGGCCATGCGCATCCCCTCGGACCAGGCGACCGGCCCGACCTGCCCGAGTCTGACCGTCCGTCCTGCGGTGTCGGTCCAGGTCAGCGGTCCGGTCTCGATGTCGTCGCCGCCGTCGTAGGGGTCGAACTCGCCGATCCAGATGCGCGCCTCGACGGTCCGGCCGTCCTCGAAGACCGGGCAGACCGACTGATCGCCGCGGATCCGGTAGCCGAGGGAGGCGGCCCTGCTGTGCAGGGAGCGCTGTCCGTCGAAGCGGGCGCCGGCGTAGGTGTCGACCTGCTCGCCCTCGGGGTCGAGATCGGCGGGCCGACGCCACACCTCGCGGAAGAGCTGCCCGGCCTTCTGCTCGACGCCCAACTCGACCGCGAACTCCCGGAGGTCGTCGAGGTCGTCGAGGAGCACCGGGTGCGGTACGCGGACGAGTTCCGGGGTGATGCGCACCGTGTCGCCGTCGAGGTCGACCAGGCCCAGGCCGCGGGTGCCGTCGGCGTCGCGCAGGAAGCCGGCGACCTTGCCGTCCTCGTCGGTGACGACCAGGTCGCGGAGCGCGGACTGCCAGGACGGGTCGGGCCACACCTGGACGAGGACCGCGGCCGGCACCGCCAGCGAGCGCGCCATCCAGCGCTCCACGTCGGTCAGACACTGCTGCTCGTGCTGGTCCAGCCACTCCGTCAGCTGCCGCAGACCCACCACAGCCGGGTCGTCCCTCAGTTTTGCCGGTAACGACTTCAGGAGGCGTCCGGCAGCGTTGCGGCAGACGACCTTCCTCGCACCGTCGAGGGCGACCTCGTAGTCGCCCGCCGGAACCCACCCCATGTGCTGTTCCTCCATCATCCACGTCAGATGCACGATCGACGGGCGCGGTTTTGGGGGTACGGCCCCCGGTTCGCAGCGCCGCCGCGATCACTGGCGGAGACTCTAGGGGCGGGCACTGACACAGGGCGACCGACCGGCCAACGGGCCTGTGTGCCCCGTTGCCCGGCACTGACAGGGGCAGGTGGACATCGCCGTCCGTGCCCGTACTCGGATCCATGAGCAGCACTGCCGCGGGCGGCCCGCGGAACCCCACCTCGATCTCGACCGAGGTGCTCAACACCGCCTACGTCACGGCCGAGGACCTGGACCGGCGCTGAGCTGTTTCTCCGTCAAGTACGGGTGCCTACAGTCCTGTTGAGAGGTGGGCGCCCCTGAGCACCGGGCCGGCCCTGCCTGGACCGCTCGCCCCGCACCCAGTTCCGCAGCGTCTCCCGGCTGACTCCCAGGTCCTTGCTCACGCCCTCGAACGTGTTCTTCGGGTCCGACAGGTACAGCGCGACAACATCCGTCCTGAACTCCGCCGAGTACACCTTCATCACCATCAGTGACATCTCTTCCTCTGAACCCTCAAGGTCCGGTGTCCAAGGTGTCCACGATCCGGGGTGGGGTCCCCATCAGCTCTGCCCCTCGACCGCTGCCATGCGGGCCGACAAGACTGACACAGTGCCCACATGAGCCACGGCGACGTCCTACGGAACACGAGCACCACAGCATGGCGTCGAAGCAAGGAAGGTGAGGGGATCGAAGAGTGATGCACAGGACTGGAGCGGAGGTCGACGGCGTGCGCGGGGTGTTAGCAGTGGACTCGACCGCCCCGGGCGCCGCACCGCAGGGACTCGACGCCTTCCGGCGCGGGTGGGAGACGCAGATCGGCGACGATGTCTTCCAGCTGCCGGCCTTCACCCCGGACACGGCCGGTGACTTCCGGGTCAAGGGCCGCGTCGCGAAGGTGCGCGACGTGGCGATCGCCGATCTTCACGCCGCGTCGGCCACCCGGACCACGGACGCCCCGGGCGGCGATCAGGATCTGGTGGAAATGTACGTGGTGCGGCGCGGCGCATGGACTATGGGCGGCCCGCCCGATCGCGGCGAACAGACCGTATCGGCCGGGCAGTTCCTCCTCCGGCACGTCGGGCGCCAGTCGGTCTTCGAGACGGCTCCGCACATCAGGGCACAGTTCCTGGTCCTGCCCTCCGCGGTGCTCAAACCCCTGCTCGGGAACCGGATCGTCACCGGGTCGGCGGACTCGGCCGAGACACGCCTGCTGACGGCCTTCGCGGACATGATCCACGTAACCGTGGCCGACCTCGGCCCGGCCGGTGTGGAAGCTGCCCACAGCACCCTGATCGAGCTGACCAAGGCGGTGGCGAGGGGCCGGTTCGACGACGTGGAACCCCGGCTGGCTCCCGCGCTCACCCAGGCAGCCAAGAACCTCGCGGACCGCCGGCTCGCTGATCCCGAACTTTCTCCGGCGATGCTCGCGCGTGAACTCAACGTCTCCGTCCGTACGCTGCACCGGGCATTCGCCACGGTGGGAGAGCAGGTGGCCACCTACATCCGCCACCGGCGACTGCAAGAGGCCCGGCTCGCCCTCACCGCGCCGTCAGGTCGCCTGAGTATCTCGGAACTCGCCGCACACTGGCAGTTCGCGGACGGCAGCCACTTCACCCGGGCCTTCAAGAAGCACTTCGGTCAGACTCCCACCGAGTACGCCCGCTCGACCGGAGCGGTCTCGAGCTCACCCAACCGGCACCCGCCGGGCCACGGGCCGGCCGAAAGCGCGTGACCAGGGGTGTTCTTCGCGGTTCGCATGTCTCACAAGACGTGGACTGCTGACCGTGAGGTGGTGGTGCGGTTCACCCTTTTGGGATGTCGCCGAGGTGAGCCCAGAAGCCGCCAATTGTTGATCTTGAGGTGTCAGCGCATCCGTCGGGCGGCGGGGTCGCGTTCGGCACCGTGCCGGGCGACCGCGTCGACGCTGGGGCGTGCATACCGCTCCAGGGAGCGGACGGAGGCATCGGGGTGGAGGTGCCGCCCCTCGGCGTCGTGTGTCAGGGTGCTGTGGCGGATCCGGTGCAGTGTCCAGCCGTCGCGCGCGGCTCGATGCCGGTGCCCTTGACCGGCTTGGCGAACTCAGCGTCGAACCGCTCCTTGCCGAGCGCGCGGGCGAGTTCGCCGGTCCGCGTGCGCGACGATTTCAGCTACGAGCCCAAGGGCGGCGTTCCTCCTCGGTGTCGCTGCTCCCTGCACTCGTCAGAATCGCGCTCGCGACAACTTCGAAGAGGTGGTCGGCGCGTGGCGCGAGCGAGGGTTGATCGCCGAGCCAGGCGAGCATGGCTACCAGCGCAAACAAATCGGCGCCATCGATGTCGCTCCGCGCCACGCCCGCGGCCTGGGCACGGGTGAGGAGCCGCGCACCGGCCGCGCGCAGGGTGACGCACGAAGCGTGGAGCGCGGATTCGGTGTCCTCGATGGCGGCTGCCATCAGCACGGTCACGCCCCGATACTCGGTTGTCCACGCGACGCAGTCGCGTAGCCACGAAACGAGAGCGTCTTCGGGTGAGTTCGACGTTTCGAGCTCGGCTGCCTGTGCCGTCAGTTCGTCGAAGCTCGTGCGGAGCAGCGCATCGAGCAGCGCCTCGCGCGTCGGGAAGTGACGCAGCAGCGTCGCGAGCCCGACGTCGGCCCTGCGCGCGATGTCGCGCAGTGACACGTCGACGCCTTGCTCGGTGATGGCGGTGCCCGCTACTGCGAGCAGGTGGTCGCGGTTCTTCCTGGCGTCGGCCCGCATCTGTCCCTCTTGACTATCCGGATCAGTGGTCCATATATTCGGATCAGTGGTCCGTTTATGTGGATCGCTGATCCGGATAAGCGTATCCCGCAGCGCGGGCAGGAGAAAACGATGCCGACACACACGATGAGGGCGGTCCGGCTCCATGAGCACGGTGGCCCTGAAGTTCTGCGTTACGACGAGGTGCCGATTCCCGAGCCGGGGCCGGGCGAAGCGCTCGTCCGCGTTCACGCGGTCGGCATCAATCCTCCGGACTGGTACCTGCGCGGCGGGCTGACCAGGATGCCCGGGGAGACGGAATCGACGGTCAGCCTGCCGGTGATTCCGGGGACGGACATGTCGGGCGTCGTCGAGGCCGTCGCCGCGGACGTGGACGGCCTCGCCGTAGGTGATGAAGTCTTCGGTCTTCTGCGTTTCCCCAGCTTCCACGGCAGCGCATACGCCGAGTACGTGGCCGCGCCCGCGTCGGACCTCGCACGCAAGCCGGCCGGCCTCGACCACGTGCACGCCGCCGGGGCACCCATGGCCGGGCTCACCGCGTGGCAGTTCCTGATCGAGCTAGGACACGACCACCCCTCGCCCTTCCAGGAGACACGGCATCGCCCGACGGCACTCGACGCCGACACCACGGTGGTCATCAACGGCGCCGCGGGCGGCGTGGGGCACTTCGCACTGCAGCTGGCGAAATGGAAGGGTGCACGTGTCATCGCGGTGGCATCGGGCGCGCATGAATCGTTCCTGCGCGAACTCGGCGCCGACCAGTTCATCGACTACACCAAGAGTCGTCCCGAGGAACTCGTGCACGACGTCGACCTCGTACTCGACACCGTCGGCGGCCCCGACAGCAGACGCTTCCTGCGCACGCTCAAGCGCGGCGGCGCCCAGTTCCCCGTGCTCCCCGGTGACTTCGACGAAGAAGAGACCGCGAAGCTGGGCGTCACGGTCTCGAGCGCCCAGGTCCGCTCGAACGGCGCGCAACTCGCTGAACTGGGGCGCCTGTTCGACGCGGGCACAATCCACGTCGCGATCGACAGCACGTTTGCGCTCGCGGATGCCCGGGCCGCGCACGAACGCGCCGCCCGAGGGCACATCCAGGGCAAGATCGTGCTCACGGTCGCTTAGGAACGAGCCGTTTCACCGACGCGTCCGGCGCCCGTCCGCGGGGCACCGGCGGCCATCGAGACGCCGACGCGGAGAACTCGGGGCGCGTCTGGCGGCCAGGCGGTCGTGATGTTCGCGGCGGCGAACCGAGCCGCCCCGTACGGTCGGCTCGGTTCGCCGCAGGAGATCGCCGAGACGGTCGCATTCGTGATGCCGGCGGAACGGCGACATCACCGGCCGGCACGTCACTGTCGCCGGCGGCAGCGGTCCGGCGTCCTGACGGTGGAGAGCGGTCGGTCGCAAAGCGCCGCGCCGCTCATGTCAGGCCCTCTGCCTTCCCGGCGCACGCCGAGTGGCCGCTGTCGCTCTGCGCGCCCGATCTTTCACCCGACAACCGAGCACGAGCGAGGTTTGACATGACGACAACTGCGGCTTTCGGCTGGGGAAGCAGCCACCTCGACACAACGCCGGCGGGAGAGGTGAAGCTCGACCCTGCAGAGCGGCTCGCCGTGCAGCAGACGCTGGCACGCTACGCCTTCGCCCTGGATCACGGAGATCTGGTGACGTTGGCGGGCGTCCTGACCGAAGACGCCACCTGGACGGCCGACATCGCCGGTGAGGTCGAGCAGGGCCCCTTCGTCGGACACGCGGCGATTCTCGACCTGGTGCGCGAGGCAACGGAAGCGCAGACCGATCAGCGAAGGCACAACCTGATCAACATGGTCTTCCGCCGTGCGGACGCCGACACGGCAGTGGTGTGGGCCTACCTGATGCTGACGTCGAACGCGGGCGGGAGCGCGACCGTGATCGCGACGGGCTTCTACACGTTCACTCTGCGGCCTGCCGAAGGCGAGTGGCGTATCGCGAAGGTGTTCGTCGGTCTGGACAACGCCGCGTGAAGCTCAGCGACTGCTGAGGTATCGGTTCAGGGCAACCGTGATGTCGCTGGTGGGTGTATCCCCGTGCTATTTGGCGGCTTCGGTGTCGCCCGATCCGACCGCGTCCTCAGGAACGTAGACGGTGCGGGCCTTGCCGTAATTCGCGCAGGCTTGAACCGTGAACTCCGCCGCCCGGCCGAGCGGATTGACCCCGATGCCGAGCTCGGGCAGCAGCACCGTCGCCCACTCCTGCCGGCGCGCCCCCGAGCCCAGGGCCAGATCGGACCCAGCGCGGTTGCGGTGCGGGGCCCAGCCCCGAAAGGCCGGGGCGACCCGAGAGTCCGGCCGCTGCCCACCCAGGCCGACGTCGCGGAAGCAGCGGTACTGATCAAGCGTGAGGTGCCGAATGTCCAGGCCCCGCCGGACCCGGGGCGCGAGCGGACTGCGGCCTCGGGCCGCCACCCGCACCGGCCGCCGTGACAGACATCCCTCGTCGACGGCGAACCCGAAGAACTGATCCAGCAGCTCGTCTCGCCGTCCAGGCAGATCGGTGTGCCATCCGAGATCGACCGGTGTACCAACACCCGGCCGCTTCTTCGCCGGACAGCACCGGACTCTCCAGATGGTTCTTCACCACCTTCGAGTCCACCGAGAACAACAGCATCTTGATCCCCTGTGCGACAACACGGGAGACATGGGCATGTGGCCGCGGCGGGATGTTGTCGATGAGGGCGCGGGTCCTGGGTGATCTCGCCGGCGGTGCCCGCGGGGTCCTTGGTCGTTTCAGGAACTCGGTGGTTCCCGGCGAGCTGAGAGGTGATCCTCCGGCTCGTGGCTCACCATCAGGCGGTGTCTGCTGCCCGACTTCCGCGGACGACCGACGGCGGACCGGCGTCAGCTCCCCCCTTCGCGCGTATGCGGCAACCGTCCACACAGGCCCTGGACCCGTCGAACTCGCCGGCCGCCTTGAGTTCGGCAAGCAGGATGCCGGCAGCTGGTCGAATACTCCGACCAGCTGCCGGCGGTCCGGGCGTCGGGGATGAGCGCGTTGTGGAAGCGCCGTGGGCGTTGAAGAAGGCTCAGTCGAGCAGTTCGGCGGCCCGTTCGGCGATGGCGTAGACGGTCGCGTTGGTGTTGGCCGAGGGGATGGACGGCATCACCGAGGCATCGGCGATCCGCAGTCCGGCTATTCCGTGTACGCGCAGGTTCGCAGGGTCGACGACTGCATCGGCGTCGGTTCCCATGCGGCAGGTGCCGGTGTAGTGGAAGTAGGGGCCGGTGGCCTTGCGGATGAACTCGTCCACGGATTCGCCGCTCGTCCCGGAGCCCGGCACCGCTTCCTGCTTGCGCCAGTCGGCGAACGCGTCGGCCTCCCCGATGCGGCGTGCAAGGGCCAGGCCCTTGCGCATGACGTCCAGGTCACGGTCGTCGCTCAGGTAGCCGGGGTCGACGACGGGAGCGCTGCCGGGATTGGCGTCCGCCAGGCGCACGGTGCCGCTGCTGTGCGGAGCCATCGCGGAGAAAGCGATGGAGTAGCCGTTGGCCGGCGGCTGGCCCCATGCCGACGGGAGCGGTGCGGCGACGATGTAGACCTGAAGGTCCGGCCGGGCCGCGGCGGAGTCGCTGTACAGCAGGCCCATCATCTCGGCCGGCGGGTTGGCAGGAACGAACGGTACGGGCTGGATGGCCTCGTACACCACGCCCGCCATCGGATGGTCCTGCAGATGGGAGCCCACTCCCGGCAGGTCGGCGACGACGTCGATGCCGTGTTCCTCAAGGTGTTGTGCCGGGCCGATCCCTGACAGCATCAGGAGGTGTGCGGAACCGATGGCTCCCGCGGTCAGTACCACCTCGGTGGTGTCGACGGACCGGTGCTCGCCGCCGATGGTGTACTCGACGCCGGTGCAGCGGCCCGCGGTGGTGCGCAGCCGCTGCACGGTCGCGTCCGTGACGACGTCCAGGTTCGGCCGGTCGAGGAACGGACGGATGTAGGCGTCGGCCGCGCTCTGGCGGGCGCCGCCGGGCAGATTCATGTCACTCCACCCGAACCCGGTCTCCAGCCCGCTGCCGATGTCATCGGCGCGTGCGAACCCGGCCTCCACCGCGGCGTCGACGCCCGCCGTGGCCAGGGGATGGGGTTCCGGGACCGGGGTGACCACGACCGGCCCGTCCGTGCCCCGCACGGAGGCATTACGGCTGCGAGTGCTCTCGCTGCGGCGGAAATAGGGCAGCAGATCGTCGAAACCCCAGCCTGAAGCACCGAGGCCGGGCCATTCGTCGTAACCGGAGCGGTGCCCCCGCAGGTGATAGAGGCCGTTGATGCTCGACGATCCGCCGAGCGCTTTGCCGCGCAGTACGTCAGCGGCCCTGCCTGTACCGGCCTGCACGGTCGAGGCGCCCAGCCAGAGGGATGACGGGTCGAACCCCAGGAAGCCCCAAGGAGATGCCATCGTCTCGGTTGCGTCCCGGGTTCCGGACTCCAGCAGCAACACCCGCACGCCGGGGCGTTCCGAAAGCCTGGAGGCAATCACGCATCCCGATGTCCCCGCTCCCACCACGACATAGTCATAAGGACTCTTGACCATCATGTCTCCGCTTTCCACGGCAGCCTTGTCCGACCACCGGATTTCAGAAAATCAGCTCCTCGACGATCAAGGAACTGATTACGCTTATGTACTAAAGGGGTCTAAAAGTGAAGATGATTGTCTTCGCGTCAGCCCTGTGGGTCACCCAGCCGTGTCCGGGCTCGGCGCGCAGAAGCCGTGGAACCGGCTGATCAGCAGCGAGCAGGATCCAGTGGAGCGGCTGTCCGGATGGAGGCCCGCCACCCGCCCCTGCTGGTGTGAGCGTTGCTGGTGCCGACGGACACCGAGGTGACCCGGTGGCAAACGATCACCTTGATCCAGCGGGCCCGGGCACGCCCGATCCGCACACTGCCGATGGCCCCATCGGGGATGCCCATGTCGGCGCCGGTACCTGCGATGACGGCCACGCGGCCGGAATTCTCTTGGTTCACGAGTTTCTCGTCTTTGGTGTGTACCCGTCGAGGAACAGCCCGGGTGTTCCCTCTGCCGTCGAAGCTTAGGAAAACCGACACAGCACGCACTTGAACCACCGCGACGTCCGTTCGGAACCTGAGCGCCATAAGACAACGTTGGAGCACATACTTCGGTTCGTTCACGGGCGGGCAGGGTTGGGGTGCCGACGTAATTGGGGTGGCTGTGCCGACGTATTCGCGGTGCGTGTGCCGGCGGGGGTCTCGCGGCGGGCGGGTCGGTCACGGTCACGAGGGTGGCCCGCAGCGTCGTCGAGTCGGCGTCCTCATCGACAACCCGAACCTGACTGAGGCTGTTGAGCGCCAGCTGTTGCAGGCGCAGGAGCCGCGCTACGAGCGGGTTGCCGACTGCGCCCCAGGCGGAGCGCGTTGATCACGGGATTGTCCGGATGACACAACTCTGCGACCCCGAGCACACCTGTGACCGCACGGCGGATCGGGACCCGTTTGCACGATCGCTGCACGCTTGGCCACCACACGGCCACCACACGGCCACCACACCGAACCCGACAGGCCCGAGCCGACCGGCAACACGGAACAAAGGACCAGATCAAAGCCCTGTGAATCGAAACGGCCACTGGCCCTCGACCCCAGACCTACGCATTGCGATGCGTAACCCAAAGATGCCCGATCAGCCCGGATTCCAAGGTCAACAGAAACAAGAAACCCCAGGTCACGGCGAGTGAGTCCTGGGGTTCCTCAGAGCCGCCTTCGGGATTCGAACCCGAGACCTACGCATTACGAGTGCGTTGCTCTGGCCA
>Ga0307513_10002121_pt1 | contig 27832 bp, 16 predicted proteins | sample 15_EM_MG_FD_202174 | JGI IMG/M metagenome (GOLD analysis project Ga0307513, IMG submission 202174) | Populus trichocarpa ectomycorrhiza microbial communities from riparian zone in the Pacific Northwest, United States - 15_EM | ecosystem: Host-associated > Plants > Roots > Unclassified | place... | reverse complement strand
GAAAGCAGAGATGAGGATCCCACAGAGCATAGTTGCTGCAATTACTCAAGACATTTTCATAAAGAGCTGCCAAATAAACTACGGTATAGATCAGCCAACCGGTGTTAAAGTGTGCATACTCTATCCAACACACCATTTTGAACCGTTGATGACTGCTTCAATGATTTTGCAATTCAGCTAACGGGCAATCCGAAACTGGTTAACAAGCCAGCTACCAAGAATGGCATCATAATGCCAAATCCTAAACAGAAGCTTTATTTGTCACAGCATGATATGTGGGAGAAGATTTTCCATTCACTCTCGTGATTTCATGTTTGTAACGGCAAATCTATTGAAAATTCTTCCTAGCTGCTAGGATAGGAAGATGCTGTCAACTCTAGCAACAATAACTACTTATTGCAGAATTTTAATTGCGTAACGAGGATGCCGCATTAGCAATAATACTGCATATTTCTTGAATTACCTGGATTTCTAAAAGTTGTGAATCCTTCAAATTGGCATGCTTCAGATTGTTTACCAAGAAAGACATGTCCCTGTCGTCTGCAAATAATGTGATAGGCAACCTCTGGACTTGCTGCTAAATAGTAATGGCACTTGGGTAACAAATTGGTAAATGCAAATAGTATAGGTTCCAAGCAGCAGCTGATAGTACAGATTAATCAAACACAATAAACTCGTGCTAAATGCTTCAAAATCAACTTCCAAAATCTACGTTAAGAGTAAAACAAAGACTAAACCTCTGATATTACAGGAATGCCTGATGGCACATCTTTGGCTGTTTTGTAGAATAAACTCGTATAGGTGTTATGATCTCATTTTCTGACATCCCTGAAGTCGTTCTTTAACTTATATCTCACAAGTCAAAATTAGTATCACTATAAAGAGTTATGTTGAAACTACGATGGGGATCCTCAAACTATCACTTGCAAGGTAATATACAAACGTTTCCCAAGAGGGTATATGTATCTACATTAGAACGTAAAGGTGTATTTCAAGCCTCCAATGCCAAGAGAAAATAGGTCCCAGCCAACTCAACACTCACTTCTATACACAGACATACAGCTCTTAAATGTCTAGAGGGTATATGTGGCATGGAAAAAACATATCAGCATCTTCTACCAATAAAAAACTAAAAACTACTTACATTTGTTTTCTTTGAAGAAAAATAAAGGTACAAATACAAGTAAAGCAACCGTGTCCCTTGTATGTCCCTAATGCATGATCATGTTAATTTGAACAAGCAGCGCATGCAGAAGTAAAAGTTATGATCAGCTGCAAAAAGAACTTCACTGTTAAAACTGTTATACCTTATCTGTGGGACTCGAATTGATCATTCATATTACAAAACCGCTGAGTTAGAAGCTAAACGTCGTACACAGATAAGCACTCCTCGACAGAGACACGACAAATTGGACATTTTTTACACTTCTCACAGCAGGTGCTGCAATAAATTTAAGAATCAATGAGCATGACCAAAAGGGAAGGGACAAGAACAATGAGCTGTACATTTTAGCAGATACCAAGTTACGACCATACCTGCAAAGGATACGATGTCTACAGGGGAGCAGAACCACACTGATCTCTCCCTCAAAGCACACCCTACATAAAACTTTTTCCTGACCAGTACATCAAAATAGTATTTAGATATCTCATGCTGACAACAGAATAATGCAAACTCAAGCAACAGAATATCTCAAGCAAACTCCCATCATTTATAGACAACAGAACAGACACAGCAGGATCTTTTGCTATACATTAAGCTTTTCTATGACTTATTTCAAATAATTATAGTGTGATACTGTGATACACTGATCTCCTTTGAAAATCTATGCTTAAGAAAATTGCATTGTAGATCTAAATTCCAAGATATTAGTGTATTATGATGTATTTCAGTTTATTAACTAATTGGACCTTTAGCACTTTTTTCAAGTATATGTAATGTTGTGACAGTATTATTACAGTTATTGTAATTCAACATGCATATTTTAAGTTGCAATTGACAAATTGGAGACTGAGTTTCAGGTTCTTGATTAAAATATCTTTCTTTGAGATAATCAAAGTTCAGTTAAACATGTTTATTAAATACAAATTTTCTAAAATAGAAAACAAGAGCATTATTTGGCTTACATTCAAAACAATAGAAGAAATGAACATAAGAAATTAGATAAACCGAAGGAAGCTCTTAATTTTATAGTGAATAATTGGGAAAACAACCTTTTGAGTTTTTCAGTTTTCCACAGAACTAGAAAAATAGAAAATGCACGTTTTCAAGAAAAAAAACATTTAATTTTCAATTTGTAAACATGTTTTCTTTAGTTTTCTGTTTTGTAGAGTAACTTTTCCACAAGTAAACACGGCCGAATGTTTCTTCCAGGCTCCTTTCCATCTTCCAATTGGGGACTAACAGATTTTCACATGGATATTATGAAAAGTTCAGAATTACTTTAGATTGAAAGTTAACCATTCTGAAAATTATTTTACTTCATCAATAAACCTAGAACACTGGCACGAAAAGTTAAAAAATTTAATTTTCAACCCTTGGGTAAAAAGTGAATCAAACTTATCCACAAGTCAGAAATGAGTAATTCAATTAAGAATGTTCAAATTCATGGAACAAGGGTGCTATCCTTATTTTTAAAAAAAATAGATGGTTTCCAAATAACAGACATTATAATATTCACACATTCAAACCATGTCCCTTGATTATGAGACCATCAGCAAAAGATGAGAATATTACATTTGTAAGTCTTTCAAACTCCTGCTGGCTGTATTTTGTGATTTCTGTCTGCTCACCAAGAGCTGCCTGCAGCCTCCACACCTGAAATATAAGAGAATCGTATACTAATGCAAAAGTGGACAATAGAGGGTCATCATCAATGTTTGCATTGGCCAATAAAAATCCATGGTTGAATCAAAGATTAAACAAATGCCTTGAGGAAGAGAGAGAGTATGCTTATATGTATATGTGAAATTTTGCCATTGCAACAAATAACATTCAACGAACAAAAATGAAAACTAAATCACCTCCTCAGCGAGATCCTTTTTAGGCATTTTCTTCACTATCTCAGGAGGATAACCACAGAAAGTATTATAACTGCAGATCAATGAAACAAATTTACAAATATTAGTAAAGAGCACAAATTTGTACACTTAATGGAGAAAACTCAAAATGCAAAATTGAGGATGCTTGATCAAATGACATTAAAGAATATCTGGTGTCAACATGGATAATTGAAATTGTAGGAATGCTTCCAGAAAAATTGTATTGCTTATATACTACTGAATCCAGGTTCAGAGTTCTTTGCTTCTATTAAGAGATGGAGAAGGGTTGGATTGGAGCGGAGCGGGTTTTTAGTGTACCTGCACGGGCTGAACCTTACCCAGAATACCTAAAACCATTATTCGTTCCACATTTGATGTGATCAGGTTAGGTCAGGTGGAGAGCTTTGTCCACCTGTTGGGTATCCGATCCAACCCAAGTTCTTAAGAAAATAAATAAAAAGAAATAATTTTGGAAATCACATCCTAAAAATTTAAAGCATGAAAATTAATAAATCTTCACTATAACATAAAATCCTTAAGAAAAAAAAGTTAAGTTCAAAATGCAAATTCACAAATAAAAAATTATTTATGTATGAACAAAAAATCTAAAATATAATAAAAGTACTAAGTTGGGCACCCCTGCTGTTTTGTATTTGTTTAAAAGTTAGAGAAAGATACAAGAAGGAGAAGGAGAAGAAGGATGTGAGAAAGCAAAACAAGGAAAGGGAAATGAGAGATGAAAAGGAAAGGAGGCAATTTAGGTTAATGCCCAACCTACACGGCAAAAAAAAAAAAATATATATATATATATAAAAGAAAGAGCACGAGATTACATAACTATCCTTGACATTATAATATACCAATTTAGTGGAGCATAATTATATTTCATGCCCATCTACCAAGTAAAGTAAAAGAGTGAAACAACAAGTCCATAGGTAAACATATTGGCTAATTGATTTTTAGACATTACAAAGGGAATACAAATAGTCATATCATTTAACTTCTCTTTAATAAAGCACCTATCAATCTCGATGTTCTTCATCCGGTCATGTTGAACAAAATTGTGAGATCATCACAGTGATATAAGATCATCATTTGTTATTCCCAACTCATAGATCAGGTTTTTAAACCATAAAATTTCACACTTCATGAGACTAGATTACCACAAATGAAAGTATAATATCCTGATGTAGATCTTCTATCATTTGGTAATCCAACTTAATTAGCATCAAAAAAGGCATCTGCCTTTAAACGTATCACTGGAGAATAACAATCCATTCCCAGGACCTGATTTTAGGTACATAAGATGTGATAAACAACATCTAGGTGAGATGTATAGGGATCAAGCATAAACTGACAACTACAATAACTAAATAAACTATATCAGGACAAGCGTGAAGGATAAATCAATCAACTAACCAACCTTTAATATCTCACTTTCTCCACCACCTTGCCTTCACCCCCTTTAATGTGATAATTTGCTTCTATAGCAATGAGGCTTCTACTAGTTTTGCAATCATTCATACCAATGTATACGCATTAGTCTCGTTATTTCACATGCTCAGTATAAATATTTTGTGATGTTTATTGATGATTATAGTCTTTTTGTTTAGGTATATTTCCTCCATTCTTATATTTTTCTCTATTCTAAAGCTACTGTGTTTTTAGTTTTTCAAAATTTTGTTGCCTTTGTTGAAAATCAATTTTCTACTTGTATTAAGACTCTAAGATCTAATTCTGGAGGAAAAATATGTCCAATGACTTTTAATCTTATCTACGAATGAAGGGTATTCTCTCCCAACATTCTTATCCATATACTCCTCAACAGAATAGGTTGCAGGGCATAAGAATTGTCACCTTTTAGATGTTGTTCGTACCTTGTTAATTGAGTCTTATGTACCATCTAGATTTTTGGTAGAAGCATTATCTACAATTGTTTATTTGATTAATCGCTACCCTTTCAAGTTCTCAAATTTGATTCTTTGAATTCCCGTTTATTTGGTGTTGCTCCAGAGTATAACTCTCTTGATATATTTGGTCACGTTTGTTTTATTCACTTGCCACCAACTGAACGACACAAGCTTGCTACTCAATTTGTTCAGTGTGCTTTTCTAGGATATAGTAATGTCTATAAGGGGTTTGTGTGTTATGATTTGGATGCTAACAAACTTTGTATTTCTCAAAATGTGGTCTCTTTGAAAATCAATATTTCTTTGTCTTTTACTTCTCATGATTCCCCTTCAGTTTTGCGTCCTAATTTTGATGATATGTCGAGTTATATTGAATGTTTTAAGTCAAGAATTGTGTATTAGAGATGTCGTCCATCAGTTCCATTGCATGACCTAGCTCCGACACTTGATCTTGTCTCGACTAAACCTCTTCGGTCATTCGGATTTCACATCCTCCAGATAGGTATTGGTTCTCTCATACAACTCTTCAAGATACTTTTAATACTAATATTGTACTTAAGTTTTACTCTTGGACTTCTACTTAAGCATGTTGGAAACAAGCTATGCATGGAATTTCTAAATCCTTAATCGAGTCTGAATATCATGCTATGTCATTTGCATGCTCTGAGATTGTTTGGCTTCGGAGTCTGTTAAGTGAACTAGGTATTCCTTAACTTATTCCTTCTCTTCATGCTGATAACACCAGTGCCATCCAAATTGCTGCTAATGCAATCTTTCATAAGCGCACCAAGCACATTGAAGTAGATTATCATTCTATTCATGAAGCACTTGACCGACATGTGATTACTCTCCTTTATTTTTCCACTGAGTTCCAGACAACTGATGTGTTTACCAAGGCTCTATCTCGTCATTGACATTAATTCATGATTTACAAATTGATGCTTCGTAATCCACCAACATCAATTTGAGGTGGATGTTAGTTATAATATCTTGATTGATTTATATGCAATTACTTGATTTAGAGAGCTTAATCTAGGGAGATTGATTGATATGTAATTACTTAATTTAGGGAAATTGATTGATAGACAATTGTAATTATGGTCCAGGAGTGATTGTAGAATGTAATTATGTTGATACTTCACTATTTAAAGAGAAGAGATCCTCCATCGAGAGGCATCCAAACCATTTTGACCCCCAAATAACTAAACACCACAAGAGCCCAACCAGCCAATAACTACATAGCACCTTACTAACTCAATCACATGCAATCATGCTTAATTACTACAACAAACAGCCCTATAATTCTCAAGATTCAAGAATCATCACTTTTCCAAGTTTGTCACCTAACTTGACAAATTGGCAGCTAAGGGAACAATGATTGACAGTTGAACATTGGGGCTTTTGATCATGAAGCCGAGGCATTTCTAAGGCGACAACCTGAGAAGTGTGATGATGTCATGCTGATATAGCTGAAGTCAGCGAGGGAACTGTTGAGGCTGTTAGAAGAGTTTTGAGATTGAACTCACTAAATCTAGACTGTTATGCTCTGATACAATGTCGTTTTGTAAAGATTTATTTAAGAATTAGAAAAAGATATGAGAAGGAGAAGAAAGATGTGACAAAGGGGAGAGGCAAATGAGGAAAAGAGGCTGAAGATTAGGTTAGTTCCCAACCTACACCACAATACCACACACATATTGTGGTGTAGGTTGGGAACTAACCTTGACATAATAATATAAACTAATCACAACACCCCCGATGAAATTCCCATCCCTACTTTTCCACACTTGGCAACTTCCAAGGGTGTATATATATATAATCTATCAGCTCCTCAATTTCATATTGCAGTCCATTCAAATTTAAGCTTACAGATTCCTAGGTTTAAATGTGCAAAATCCAGTTTCAAATATCTCAATTCTATTGTTATATCCTTGTCCTTGTCCTTCTTCGCTTGACCTCACCAAAGGATGTCATCCAACATGACACATGCTCAAAAAAGAAAAAAATACTTTTGCAATTTATGGGCCATTATTAAATGTATGGAAAAAAATGATATACTAACCCAGCATCTCCCCCATGGTACAATCGAGCCTGTTCCTCTCGACTTCCCTCATCAATTGACCACCAGCCCAGCAGCCTGTATTAACAAATTGGAATGTGCAGAACAGTTTCTTCTGTTAGTAACCATACCACATCAAATACTCACAATGGTTCAGTGGAGTGATAACCTTGCCTGAACAGGTTAATTTTCTGATGGAAAGGTAGTGATTACCTGGAACCATGATGCAAGAACCCCAAGCAGTCATGAGCTCTTGAGGAAAATCTAAAATATCTTCCTGTGCCAGCTTCGCTCCGCAATAAAAGAATAAGCTTTTCTGCCAACTTAGAAGCAGCAAACAATACACCAGCTCCTTGAAGTAGGAAAAGTGGAGAGAAAAGAACCAAAAATGGTAAATTTCTAGCACCAGTAGGTCTTCCCTGAAATAAAAAAAGCCATTATCTGCTAATAAAAGAATCCCATCCAGCAGCCATGATCACAAGTCAATTACACAAGTACCTCTAAATGCATAAAAAGTAGAACTTGGAAACCAATTAAAGGAATTTTCATAATATGGCCACCAATTTCTTGCAGACCGCACATTCTGTCCTGGTGTTGATTCTCCTCGGGAGAAACCATTAAGCCACCATTCCAATCAAGATATCTAATGGTCGTTGAAGATGAACTAACTTCTCTTGTCCGAGAATTTCTGTGGATCGCTGGATTAGACCATTTCGTACAAACGAGAAAGGCAAAGAACTCTGCAATGCTGCAGAAAAAAATGTTGTTATTTATCACTTTGCTGTGGCACTAAAAGCATGTCTCCTGCTTTATTATGTCTGAACTCTGAAGCAGTACAGAGAAACAGCAATTGGAAAGAAAGGATCAATACAACCTAACCTAAAGTTTATGAACAAGTCCCACCAGCCAAGTGCACCCACATCACCTGAAATGTTTTAAGAAAGAAACAGAAAGCAGTCATTATATTGGTAGGAACCATCACATGCAAGGATTCGGTATAGATAGGATTGCCCTCATTACAGAAAAGGACAAGTTTAGCTGTTACAGTGTGATCAATGGCAAAGAAAGTACATAAATCAATTTCCACTATTCAGGTTAGGAACCAGGCCCCCAAAGTGACTTTATATTAGACAAAGCAAAGACATCACAGCATTACTCCAAGAATAAACCTACACAGCCTTCAAAGTATCAATTAGAAAATTGAAAAAACAAAGTAATTTTTTCTCTAAAGTGTAGTCTGATATATAGTACATGAAAGTATTCTGCCGCCAAGCAGTTGACCACCATCATATGATGGGAAGGGATATCTGAATTATGATCTCCAATATAACAAAAACAGGAACCAAGTAAGGGATGTCAGTGAGGAAGAGCTAACATCCAATGAAGGGAGGAATGCCATATCTTATGCACAGCAGCGCGCGCACAAAAATGTTAATGACATGTAAAAATATGCATCCCATGAGCTGCACAAAATTTGTATTTTTAAGCTATGTTTTGAAGAACAACAGCTTGTCTATACATTTAGCATTACAAACACAAAATTCAAATCATTGAGATGAACATTCAACCCTATCAAGCCACTTAATTTGGGGTGCTAATTTATATGGAAAGTGATCCCCCAATGTAACAAGTATAGGAACCAAATAAGGAATGTCACTGAGGAAGAGTTGGTATCCAATGAAGCGAGGAGTGCACTCAGACACAATTTTAATGACATGTAAAAGCATGAACTACATGAACTGTGAAAAATGTTGGTTTTTAAGATATGTTTCAAAGAACTACTGTTTCACTATACACTCAGCATTCTGCAAGGACCTAGAAGTTTTTCATTGAAAAGAACCTTCAACCCTGTCACACCACTCAATTTGGGATGCTAATTTATCATGAAATATGATCCAATGACATTTTCACCAGATAAATGATCATTTGCTGAGAAAAAAACCTTCACTGCAGATACACATGACTTTCAGACCATGTAAATAGGATCCTTTCTAATGGATCATTTATGTGGTTATCAATAGCATTTTAAGAATATACCTCTAGAAACTGAAAATTTAGCTAGTACAATTCCACAGCTCCATATTTCTTTATCAAAAACCTGCACTTGCCAAACATTCAATTCCTCTACAAAGCCTGAAATGACCCTAGTGACACACATAGCTCCAATATGCCAACTCCAACTCACGAAGTTGTCTTTAGCCCATTCCAGAGGAAGTTAGATTGTGTTTTCTCAAGAAACAGCTTTTAAATAATTAATCACCATTACTTGTGGAACCAAAAAGAGGCTTTTTGATGTCCAATTACTCCATTTCCATTCCACAAAAGTAAAATAGTAGCAATAACGACAACAACGATGATGATACTAATAATAATAACAACATGATGCTGACTACTACGATGTATACATGTAAGATAAAAAATCAAATTAATAGAAATTTGGGTGGTAAACATGACTATCTGAAAAGATGAAATAAATGTTATAGTACCAATTCTGGAATCAAAACAAGGTAATAGGAAAAAACAACAACCCTAACTAATTTGAATGCACCAATGTAATTATATTTAAAAATAATACAAAGTTAAGAAAGATTACCGCACAGCTTTAGGAGGGTAAAGACTGTAGCAGCCACAAAGAAAACCATGGAAATTGCAACCCAGAAGTGCTACAAAAATAGCATGGAAGTTCATTAATCCTTCAACAGATTCATATACAACCTAAACCATCATGGGAGTTGCAAACCAAAATGAAAATGTCAAATTTGTGACAGTGGCACCTGATCATAGGTATATAAAAAATGCTATAAACTTGCAAACATTGCATGCAGCATTTCTGCATGAAAATAGTGTCTATGGTAAGATAAACATTTTGGAATTATGCAAACCACAGAACACAAAGACATCTCTCTTTTTTACAAAAAACCATAACTTAGCAAAAACTTATTTACTTTCAACAAATAAGTTGAGTCCTTGAAGTTTAAACAGTTCCAAATCAATGTGTTTGTTAATATTTCCAATACCTACTCTCAGTCAAGAAAGTAATTATGTTTGTTTTTGGGAAAGAAAGGGATAAATATATTCAGTAAATGTTGCTAAATAAGTTCCAAGCTACAGACAAAATAATAAACTATGGCATGCTTTGAACAGCTCTCCAAGTTAGTACTATGACAAACTTACAGGCAATGTTTCCCATATCGCTTCATCACTGATGCTTTCTTCTTCCCCTGGCATTAGAGCCTTACACATTCTGTAGAAGAAATAAAACTCCATTAACAGTATTACACAATAAATGAAATGGGGCGCACAATAGTAATTACCAATTAGAAAGAAGACTTGGATATGGGTGGAGGAAGGGAGGCTAATTGATGTGTTGAATGTAAACTGGAAAAACAGTACATCTACAAACATGGCAATGATGCTACACTAGTTACCAACAGAGACAATATGATGACAAGCATAATTGTGAACACAACTTACAATTAGTTGGAAATTCTGGACATGATCTTTTATTAGTACAATTGGTATAATTATCTTTTCTTGGTCTGAAAAGGTTGAATTCTATGGAGGAAGAAGTATTTAAGGGTAAAAGAACAATCAAGGCAAGCATAGAGCATATTGTGCTAATTTAAGCCCTTGTAGCAATAATTTGACATTCTATTTGTCCATCAAAAATGAAGGAAAAGTTAAAATTTGACCACTACAGTAATGCATACTTTTTAAGCTTGGAAATGACTTAGAGCTAACTTGTTAAAAAAGAAAAAGCATGGCCAGTTACAAAAAGTTCTCAGTGCCAATTGCACCATGCAAAAGCAGTGTAGGATATTAGCTGCTTATTTGTAATTTAAATTACTGAGATGAATTAATAATCCAAAGAAAATACCTGAAATTGTCAATTAAAATAATTATTTCAAATGCCAACAATGGAATAAAGACAATCTTCAAGTTTACAGCTGGAATATGATAAACTGCAAAAGAGGATAAAGCATTAAGAAAGTTTGAAGGCATAAGGACATACATGATTATATAATGACAAATAGAAAAACTAAGAGACTTGAAAAGGTTATTATCACGTGTCAATTCTCAACAGCATAAAAATACCAGAGGGCGTTTGGTATATATACCATAAACGCTTTCGAGATATATACAAAGAAGCAGTTCAAATGCAATAAGCAATGGTGTTGCCACAACCGCATGGCACGGCGCCCACTGTTCATGAAACAAAAGCTCAACACTTCATATTCACAAATAATGATAGATTTAAAAATTCATGAACCCAAAATAAAACAAGGAAATATTACATGACGATTATGTGGAACTGATGGGGCAGGTAATGCAAATCTTCCTCGAGCAACAACTCCATGGAATGTCCAGAGTGGGAAGAATATTAACCTGAAAATAAAATTATCCATATTGTAAACTTTAACATGCAAAACATTAAATAATTAGCATCTAAATCAGAAGATAGTAGGAACAAATTTAGATACTGAAGAACCATATATATTTAAAATAAAATCACTTCATTAAGCTAGGAAAAGAAAATCTTGCATTCCCCAACCCACCTCATTCTGTTATGTTACTTTACCTAATGGTGCACATCTTCTCTGACAAAATTCTCTAAAAATTAACCAGCTAAAAGCACAAAATCCAAACACTCAAATATTCAAACTTCTTTACTTTGACTAATACCAACTTTGACTTTCATCCCTGATGGAGCGCAAAAATTTTATAAGAAAAAAATAGGTTGTGCGTGCATGCCATGCGCCAACATTCCAGTTGCTTGGGCATGGCCCAAACAGCTGGCCTCTCAACCCAAACAGCTAGAAATCATAGTTGTTTGACCCTGAACGACTAGAATCTAGGTATTTCAAGTCCCGAGTTGTCCAAATATTGTCCCAACACATGCCTCTATGTATTTTTTCAAGTTCCCCAGGAGTCACACACACGAACTTTCCATGCATACAATTTTTTTCTATACACAATTTTTCTATGTAGAGCAGGCACTCTTCTACGACAATGACACAACTCATCACCAACATCTCCACCAATAATGTATGGCACAACAACCAACAACATGCCACCAACATCTCCATCAATGGCAAGCACACAATGACCTAATTTTCCATGAAAATAATTTTCTTCTCCATGAAGTAAGTTCAAGGACTAGATGTATAAATACCTAGTCAAAGGTAAGAATAGAAAAAAAGTCGTCAGTCTTGGACTCCAAACACAACCATTAAAGGATTGGCCATACAATCTCCTATAACAACAAGCAACCTTTCATTCCTAGAACCTCCATCAACCACCCCATATTTTACAAACTTAAGACAGAAATACACGGCATATAGATACACACTCCCTATAGTTTCACTTATTTTCAAGTACATTGTTTACTTCTCCTATATTTTACTAACTTAAGCATTAGAGTATCTCTTGTGCCCACAAGAGAACTTATTTTGCAAAAAAGCTCACGGACCAACCTAAGATCACAGCCTGAAAGCCCAATCTAAAGTTTTCACGACCATCCCTATTCCATTAGAATTGATCAATTACCAAAAGAAATAGACAAGAACGTTCTATATTCATAAACACGAGACTGTAACTTAAAATAACACCCAAAAAGATTCCATTGCCTCATCAGGTGGAGCATTTCTATCTGAGTTAGAAATAAGCACCGACATCAGCAATAACATGGTCGGGGGTATAATATAGAGTTTCTACTTTTCATTCTTTGTCTCTCTGTTATCCCCTGAAACACGCAACGAAACGACAGTAAAACTTTGAAAAAACAGAAATTTGCCCTGGTTTGTAACACTAATCGTAAAATACAACTGAAGGTTCTTTCTTTTTTAAGAAAAAATAAAAAACAAAAAAAAAGACTTTCTTCGCAGAAGAGAGGTTGAGATTTTGAAAGGGTAAAATCATTTTCCACTAAACTACCATGTATGCAATTCAAGTTTCGCAAACAAAAAATTACCCGGAAAAAAACCCACAAATTTGAGAGATTCCTTGAATCTAGACTACTACCAATTTCAGTAAAATTCAAAATCCATAGGTGAATTCATCCAAAAAAAAAAACTGACCACCAGGAGTAGGAGGCGACGTGATCAAGCTTGAGGACGAGGAAGAGAGTGAAAGAAAAGAGAAGACTGTGGGCGGCCAGTGCCTGTAAAGATTTCAATACTCTTCGCCAGCCCATCATCTTTTTTTTGTGTTCTGCAGAATTGAATCCTCTTTGTTGGGAGAACAAGTAAAAGTTAAACAACGAAGGTTTCAGTTACAAGTAAAAGTCCCTTCTATTATTTGATTCTTTCTTTCTTTGATGAATAAAAAACAAAGCGCATTTACTCTCCCACTTTGCTTTCACGGCTAAGGAACGTGTGGTCTCCTCTCTTTTTAAAAAAACAAATATATTTTCACAATTAAATTAAAATAGATATTTATAAAAACAAAGATAATAATTTAAATTCTGTTTTAAAAAAAACACTTTATTAAATAAGTTTTTATTTGTTATATTCATGTATCTTTTAATAAATATATTTTTTATTATTAGCATGTTTTTTAAAAAAAAACTAAAGCAATTAAAATAAATATTTATAAATATTTTAATCATTTAGACTAAGGAGAAATAATATTTCTTCAATCAAAATATGTTTTTATATTTATATATTCGTTTCTTTTAACAAAAACAATTTTTTATCTTAAGCATTATTATTTAATAAAAACTTATTATAATCTGGAAAATAAATTTCAATCAAAAATATAAAAAATAAAATGAATTTAATTAAATTAATGATTAGTTTAAGTCAAGCCTAATTTCACAGCCAAGACTTCATAGTATTACTCTATTTTTTTCAAGAAAAATAAATTAAAAAAAATATTATTCCTGGTAAGTCTCTATCACATAGCTTTATCCCTCACCTCTCTCCCACGACACTTATCTTAGTATGTTTCTATCACACAACTCTATCTCTCACCTTTCTATCTTTACACTTTTTTCTGTATATTTTTGTTATAAATAATAAAAACTATCTTAAAAAAAATTTTATTTAATATTTATATAATGAATCTTAATATGAATTGAATGATACAAGACTTTAGATTTAGCAATTTTATTAAATCTAAAAAAATATAAATCTAGTGAATATATCGGATCCAAAATACTTAGATTTGATTATTATGTCAAATTCAAGGTAATACGGGTTTCATGAATGTGTTAGAACTTGTTGGATCTTGAAAGATAGTCTTGGGTTAAAGAAATATATTTAAAAACAATATGTATACACACCTGAAATTATAGTTTGTTTCTATTTATTGTATCTAATATTTACAATAGTTTCTTCCTTGATTGTGTTAAATTATATAATTTTTTTATTTAAAAGTTTGGTTTTGATTTAGGGTTATGATTGATTTTTTATGGGGTATTGTGATATTAGGTAGTTTGTTATTTGAATTAATGATTTGGGATTATGTTTATCTCTAATTTTTTGGCATTGTCAGCCCACATAATCCCATGTCTTGTTCAAACACCATCTTGCTCCATCATACATTAGAATCTCTCCTTATTACAACAACCACCATTGCTTAACAGCCATCCACAGCACATGTTAGCAATGCAAGCGAGGGTTTTTTTGACAATTCACATGATTTATTGTTAAAAATGTAAGCAATGGTTTCTTGAGAAATTATTTTATTTGTGTTGGATGGTTGTTAAGCATCGCTTCCATTTCTAACATATGTTGGATGCAATAAAGGTAAATTCAGGACAAGCAGGAGCTAGAGGTCTCATTCGGGATAGTAATTGTAACCGGATAAGAGGTTTTGCTATCAGCACAGGGATCTGTTCATTTGTCAAAGCTGAACTGTAGACAATGGTTTGTGGCCTAGAATTGGCTTCGGAGCTGGGCATTAGGAAATTACTTCTTGAGTTTGATTCAACAGGGATCTGTTCATTTGTCAAAGCTGAACTCTAGACAATGGTTTGTGGCCTAGAATTGGCTTCGGAGCTGGGCATTAGGAAATTACTTCTTGAGTTTGATTCTACTCTAGCTGTTGAATTTGTCACAAAGACTCAAGCGCAAATTGATTCGAATTATGCACTCATTGCCACGGCTAGAGTACTATTAACTAGAGACTAGGAAGTGCAAATCCACCATGCATACCGAGAGGCCAACGTAGCTATAGATTGGTTAGCTAATTGAGGAAATGATTGATTCTATGCTTGTTATACTATTATATGGATATATGTGCAACTTTCTTTTGATGTTTCTTCTGCTAAGAGTTGCGCTTGAGGTAATTCATTTACTTTCTGGTGAGTTAGCTCCTCAAAGTTTTTGAAGGTGTCTTCTCTTATTCTTTAAACTGGAAATATTAATCTGGCTAGCTCTCTTCTTGGTTGTTGTTTTATCCTCCCCTTAACTAGTAGCATCCAGTTTATCTTCCTTTATGTACATCCCTTTTGAAGCATGCATCATGTATATTCAGATCTAGGTCTTTTTTTCATCTTTCTGTGTGCCAAGTTTTCATTATTTTATTGTTGGTGTTTATCTTTATCATCTACTAATTTACATTTATTTGCCCTTGTTTTTCAAGCTGTCATTCAGTTCAGCTAAGTTTGCTGATAACCATTGCTTTGAGTTGTTTTTACATCTTGATCTTTCAACCTTTTACTGGGTTTTGGCATGTCTCCCCTCTACCTAATGCTTCCAATTAGTTAACTACTCTGGTTTGTCAAAGAACCAACGCTGCCTCTTTTTATTCATTTTTCGACGTAATCATGCTGTCCAACTTACTTATCTTCTATCTTTGTCCCTGAAAGATTATGTCTTGTGTTATATTTTTTTCTTTGCTGATTTGCATGGCGCCTTTTCTTACAAATCACTTATAAAATCCTACACCTGCATGAATCTAAAGGTCTCAATCCCTTAAATCTTTAATAATAAAAGATGGCCATTTGATGCGAGAGATTAATACTACATAACAATTGTGATACGAACCTCGAAACCTTAAACCAATATGCAAGAAAAAACAATCTAAAAAAGCTAAAATTAGGTAAACACATATACAAGAAAGAATAACCCAAGAAAGCTAAAATCAGATTACAATAAAAAATCTGACACAATAATTACCTGAATCTAGACATCGAGATTATTAGATAAAAAATACATCAACCCCATAATTATAATTGATATTTGATACGTCTAAGAAAAGTTGAATAAAAACTAAGAGTTTGAGCAACCTCCTACACAAAATATTGTTCTAAAATAATATAACATAACATAAACGCGTTCTCCTTTTAATTTTTTAAAAAGTATTTATAATTAACAAAATAAAATAACATTGACCGATTAATGAGATACAGTAAATCCAATTAAAAACAACCTAAAATTTGTAAAATAAATAACAAAAATCCAAAACTAAATAAATTATCAAGGCTATTGCATATTGTCCTAAAAAGAGTTGCTGAAAACAACCTTCTTGAATTAATGTTGTGGCCGACTATGAAGAAATAAGGAATGAAAGAATTAATGTTGTTCTCGTATATGTCCAAAAAAAAAAAGATTGCTGACTTTGTAGTCCTCGAAAAACAAGGAAATAAGGCTGTTGACTTTTGTATATCCTTGCAAAACATGAAACATACTCCCAAGCAAGCTGCTGAATTGGTGTCCTTGGAAATATTGAAACCTTGCATAAATAGAACCAGCCTGGTATATACTTGATGGTTTGAATAATGTAAATTAGGCAGAACCAAGAAAAAGCAACCTTTCACATGGTACAAAGTAAGCATTTTAGTGAACATATTTTTCTGTTATGATAGAAAATTTAAGTTGGAGGCTAACATTATTGATGCATGTCTGAGTATTTAGCCACATATGAGTAAATAATTTGAATTCCATAGGATCCACCATTCGGGAATGAACTTGTTGGACTGAATATATATGCTTCATATGGAAAAATGTCTAGTTTGGTTGAAAGGAGAAGAAATTGAAAGTTACTGACCTAGGAACAATTTTATCCATGCATGAAGAATGTGTTCTAGATTGCTACTATAGAAGCAAATTCATGCCAGACAAATGCAGAATGGATGTGTGGCAAGCCAATTCAAAGAAGGTAAAAACAAGTTGATGAATGTTTAATAAGAAAGTTAAATATTTTGCAATGTTTGCCCTTTTTTTCAATTAAAATTTGAGAATTTGATAAAGTTGCTATAGATTTGTGAAGTTGTTTGCCAATATCGATTCAACTCGGAGGACCTTGCGTTTATATCTAATTAAAATCTGAGTTTTATACATCCCACTTGTTGTCATTTATGGAATAATTCAACATTCTACTTAGTTTGTTCTCATGAAAGTTTATCAGTTATTTTATGTCTTATCTGGTAGAAAGAAAAATTATCATAAATAACCATCTAGTAGGTGGTCCAGTGGTAAGAGCTTGGGATCAAGGGGTTTGCTCCCCCCGTGGTCTCAAGTTCGAGCCCTGTGGTTGCTAATATGATGACCACTAGAGGCTTACATAGTCGTTAACTTCAGGGCTTATGGGATTAATCGAGATGCGCGCAAGCTGGCTCAAACACTCACGTTAATAAAAAAAATTTATCATAAATGCTCGAAGAAACAACAGGTTTTGTTGCTGCAATGTCAAAAACTTTACATTCTGTGTATGCCAGCCAGGGACCTCATTCCATGTTCTTGGTTTAGGCCATTTAAACTTGCTGATGACTTTTCTAGGAGAAGGTAGAGATCCAATAAAAATCCTAAAATGTCATTGCCCCAAAAATGACATTGCCAAGGATTATCCCTTGGCTAACGAAAATCATTGCCCTAAAAACACCCGTATATCTACTAAGAAATTCGCCAGTTTCAGAACTCCTAATGGAAAATATGGATCTTACAGCAAGGGAGAACGTCATGGCTAGAAAGGTATGAAACCTAATGCCTGCCTTACTCGCTTTGCTCTAGCCTTGTTGTAGCTTCTTTATTTAACATCTGTCAAATTAACTCTTCCAATACAAAATTGAAAATACAAGAATATTGTATTTTATCTAAGCATATAGCGTGGCTACTCACTTGAAAGATTCTATGAATTGGAAATATTGCAAACCTGTCTAAACAAAACAGAGTGCGTTGTAGAACCGATAAAAGAGAGACTCAACAAGGGTTTATGTAGTGACATCATCAACATACAGCTAAAATCAATAATTCCAGCCGAGTTAAAAAAAGTATTTACCCATGGTGAATTGTCAGCCCACTAGCCAGTAATTGACTATATACAAATGGAATGTAAACAATGTATAAAAAACTCGTCCTTACATTACTATTAACAAAAAAAACTAAACGAGATATCATAAGTATTTGTGGATTGAAATAGTATAAAGTTTTTTTTTTCTCAACAACTATCAATCGCCTTACTTGTTGAATATTGACTTTGGATTTTTTAGGTTTTTTTTATAGAGTTTTATCATTAAAAATTTAATTTATTGGAAATTGGTATTCATGTTCTTTTTTTTTTATCATTTTTCTTTCTATGGAGTTATCTCAATCCTATACTCACGGTCGCGGGATTAACGAATCAACCCGGGTTGACTCAAATCTTTTTTTTAAAAAAAAAAATGGGTCAACCCTGGTTAACTCAAATCTTTTTTTTAGAAAATGAGTCAACCCGGGTTGACCCTTCTAACTTATGACATAAGCTTTGCCTCGAGTCAACTTTTGAATTGGATTTAAACTATGATAATAATTATTTTTATTTATACATTGACTTAGGTCAACCCTTGTTTTACCCTCTTGACCTGTGACATAGGTCATGCCCTAGGTCGACTCCCAAGTCAATTTTAAAATTATGATAATAACTATTTTTATTCTTGTGTGATTAACTTGAGTTGACCCTCCCAACCCGTAACCAAGGCCTTGTCCCGGGTCGATTCCTGAGTTAGGTTTTAAAACTATGATAATAACGTCAACTTGAGTTGACCCTCCCAACCCGTAACCAAGGCCTTGCCCCGAGTTGACTCAAGAGTTAGGTTTTAAAACTATGATAATAACAATTTTTATTCATGCACTGGTCTGAGTTGACCCTTATGACCTGTGACGCGAGCCTTACCCTGGATTGACCCCAAAGTATGGTTTTAAGACTATGATAATAATAATAATAATTTATTTTCATTATGTTGACCCAGAAAAACCAGGGTTGACCCTCCTAAATAATGACTGGGGCCTTGGCCTAAATCAACTTCCGAGTTAAATTTTAAAACTATGATAATAACCATTTTTATTCTTATATTGACTCGGGTCAACCAATGTTTACCCTCCCGCCCCGTAACTCTTATCTTTCCCCGAATCAACCCTCAAGTTGGGTATGATAATAATCATTTGTATCTTTACATGTCTTAGTTGAATAATTTTGAAATTAATAGTTTTTTATAAGGATATTTTAGGAATAAGAAACTAATAAATATTGTATTTGGAGACATGTCCTTTATGCATCTCATGTCTTAGAAGTACATTAATTTACTCCAAAATTATCCTAGAAACTAATTTATTTTTATATCTTTATTTTTGTCTTTTCAACTAAACACATTTCTACATTCATTATTTTCGTCTCTTTTATCTTGGTACAATAACCAAACACTACCCTATAAATCAGTCCTTAATCATTAAACACCTAACAAATCTGTGGAATATACATGTAATGCTTAAAATATCTTTTAAGATAAAGGGAGGGGGGAGGCAGAAGGAAATAAAAGGAGAGATAGAAAAAAGGGATTATATAAGAGAGTATGACAAAGAAAAAAAATGGAGGTAGAAGGAAGAGATGATTGTTGTATTGGTGGAGGAAATAGCAAAATAAGAAAAGAAAGGTAGTGAAAAGGGCAAGAAAAGAGGAGGGAGAAGCAAAGAAGAAAGGGAAGCAAAAATAAGGAGAAAAAGGAAGGATATTTAGTGTTTTTTGTCCTGTTTGGAAGTGCAGTAGCTTCCATTTTTAAGTGCTTTTTAAAAGTGCATTTGCTTTGGAAAAACATCAAATTGATGCTTTTTAGTGCTTTTCGATAATTTTGATATGCTGATGTTAAAAATAAAAACAAATTGAAAAAAAATCATTTTGATATACTTTCAAGTGAAAAACATTTTTGAAAAGTACTATACACCACAATACCAAACAGGTATAAGTTTTTAGTAAAATTGAAAATTTTGAATGGAAAATAAATGTAAAATCCCTAATAAAAAAGGACCAAATTTGTATAAAGAAAAAGGGATTAAGGCCAAACACTAAGTTTGACCTAGTAAGGGAGGATCATAATTGGAAAATAGAAAACTTAAGAACTAAAAATGAAATAAGCTCTCTTTTAAAAAGAAAAAGAGGAGGCCGACAATTTTTTTTTAAGGGAGGAGAGGGAGAAGTTTAAACCTATAACTTATATTCTCACATCCAAAGAAAATTATGGCCAGGAAGGATTGAGAAAAGAGTACATAGGATACTGTGTGAAAGAGAGTTTTTTTTTATATAAAAAAACACATCTAATCAAGAACACAATAGAGAAAAACAAAAACTTAAAGAAAGATCAAGAATAGAAGGGAAAAGAATATTTGATCAATAACTTGTTCAAGATAGGTTCAATTGAGTTCAAGAAATAAGGTAAAGTATCTATTAAACTCCAATAATGTATTTTGAGGTGAGATTATTGGGTAAAAAGCAAAATCCTTAATCCCTAAGAAAATTAAGGCTTATAAGAAATTAGAGAAAACATGTTCTTTGCAAAGATTACATGGTATGACCTCAAGATAAGTCTTAATTGGTAGAAATAGGCAAGCATTTTGAAGAGAATTTTTAGGTAGGAACCTTAAAGAGGTTCGACCAAAAAGAAAAATTTAGAGAGGAAGTGTTTTGTTGGAAATCTTGATGAATTAACGATGCTAATACAACCTAGAAAGATGTAGGATCAAAGAATTTCCATTGCCTGGAAACATAGAGGAAAAATCATAATTTTGATTTTAGGTTTCATATTGAGAATTTAGGGAAACTAAACAGTAATAAGAAAATTGCTCAATAGGCATAGAAAGGGAGTGGTGTTGAGTAAAAAGTTGTTTAAATTAAAGACAAATCTCTAGGAAAAGAGGGATATGTTCGGCCAATTAGAGAATTTTTCTAGGTGTAATCTTTGTTTGAAATTATGCATGGTTATGGTGATATAAACATCAAGAATGTGGTAAAGTTAGTTATGCCTGGAAAATTAGAAGGAAAGATGAGTTTCTTGAATTCTTGAACACTAGAATTTGTGGTAATTGAGTGTTATTTAAAAAAAAATCATTTTTTGATGTGTTACGTATGTCACTTGTATGATGCAAGGATTGATCTTGATGATAATACTCAAATTTATTGCAAGGGTGAAGATTTTGGCCTAAGAAAAAGAGGAGAGAAATTTTCTAATTGTAGAAACGGGCTAGCTGTTTTGAGAAACAACTAGACTAATTTAAGAAATGATCAGACCGTTTTGGCTACTGTTTCGTGATAACCTAATTTTGTGTTTTGATTTTCTTGGTTTTTCTTTGAATCTTTTAGGTTGTTTAAGAAATATAAATGATTATTATGTGAAAAACAAAAACATAATACACGCGCCCGCACGCGCGCGCGCGCGCACACACACATATATATATGCATGAAATAAGCTTACATGATAATATTGCTTATATTAGAATGTTAAGAGCTGTAAACCTTAAGTTTAATATGTTATAATGTAAGAATATATGATTCATTAGTAAAAAGTACTCAAAGTTTTAAAGGAATATTGAGACATATATTCTTGATATATAAAGAGTGAAGTTGATGTAAGACATTGGGTGATGCTTGAGGCATCGGCTACGGGACCCTAGATAAACGGGACAGGACCAGTAAAGAGAACATGCAGGTGCTCGTCATCTCATCCTTTTTAATTTTCAGTATTAAATATAAGTCTTAATTATTTAAGTAGCATATTGATAATGAATTTTATATTGTGTGGCAAGACATTGGTAAAAGACTGATGAGACTTATTGTGATATATATCATGAAATTTGTGTTGTGGTATAGTAGGCAACCACATTAGTAATGCTATGATTGATATATGATAATGTTATGTTGAATGAGAGGTTGTATAGAAGCTAACTCTAAGGAGGGATTTAGTTGTAAACAAGTATTAAAGATAAAGTAGGTATATGTTATAAACATGGAAGCCAACTACATGAGTGGGGCTAGAATTGAGGTATTGGGGCTTGGTTTCAATTTTCTTTTACCGACCACATGTGTTGGGGTAGTTATTGAATAATAGTCAGCCGCATGAGCGGAGATTAAGAAAATGATAGGTATACATCTTCGGTATAGATATGGGTGGACAAGGACTACTTGTTGAGTATGTTATCGAACCTTTAAAGGATGATTAAAAAGGGTCTTGGAGTGGAGACATTTACGCTCAAGGCTACTCATTGGTGTTAGTGTAAGAAACGTCATTATAGACCTCGGCCTTATATAAAAGGTAGGCCAAAAGATTGAGGGTTATGTGATTTATGTTAAATCCTAGAGTTAAGTGGATAACCTATCATTTAAACACAATAATGAATATGTTAAGGTATTATAAATATTATCAATAGTTGGTAGAGGTAAGGTGTATGATAATTAAGGGTAATATTATGTTGAGAAGCTAAAAGGTTTAAAAGTAGCATGTGTATACATAAGAAAATGTCATTTTTTGTATGTTGAATAATTAGTATTGTTTTATGAAAAATAACTATCATTCTTATTGCTTAGCATGTTTTATTTCTGACATGCTCATCACATGCTCCATGAAACTAGATGACTTGACATAAAGTTTAGTTGTAGAAATTTATGAATATTTTCATCTAGTTGTAGGACTTCTATGCTTATGTTTATTATGATAATCTTGAAGGATTGTACTAAATAAATTATAGAAATATTGTGATTTAATATTATTTCCTTTATCATGAAGTTGTAATGATTATAATGACATTAACATCATACAATTAATTCAATAATTTGTGGTTTGATTTTTTATTTAAGTACGTGATATTGATCGTTAAAGTTTATTGATCTTACATTGTGTTATTCTATCTAAATTGATTGTCTTCTAATTCCATAGTCAGGTATAGCTAGGGATAAAGGTGGATATGTATTCACTAGGGTTAAATAAAAAACAATCAACGCTATTATAATGGTGTTCTACTAATTTATAATGTATGATCACATACGGTTTATGCGGGGGTTTACAAGAAATATACCTCAAGGATAAAAATATTAGCAACAAGTGATCTGATAAGTAATGGTAATTTTGACAAAAAGACTAAGTTATGTACTAATTAATTCATTTCTTGAAGCTATGAGTACTAACTTATAATTTACGCTTTTACAACCACAACATCCACAATAAAAATTATAACTTTTTCAAATTGACAAAAAAACAAAAATGATTTTGAATTGATGCACAAAAAGTATGTCAATGATATTGTGGATTCACTTAGTGCCATTTTTGTGTTTTTTTTTTCAATGATGATGTTTTTTAAATTTTATTAACAAAACACTAAAAGAGTTTGGATTTTTTATATTCCTTTTATTACACGCCCATATCTAATGACATTATGGATTCGCATAGTATTTTTTTTTTTTTTTTGCTTCTTTTTTTTTTAGTCATGAAGTTTTTGTTTTTTTTTTAATTTTATTGTTTTACATTGAATGAATTCAACATTGGACTTGATAGTTTGTTTCGATGAATTTGATATTAGGTTCTCAAGATGTTAAAAAAATCTTGACATTTGAAAAGCGCTTGATTTTGTAGAAAAATATTTAGAATTTTTGTTTTCTAAAAGATTCAAATTATGGAACTAGAATTGAAAATTATAAAAATGACAACCACCTTTGACATTTTTGTCCCTAAAGGGAAAAAAAAAAGAAGAAATCAAAGGTGAAAAATAAGAAGACAAGAGAGGAAAAAGATATTAAAAGAAAGAAACGATAATTGGGTCATTAGAGCCACACTAGAGGTAAAACATCAACACACGTCGCCGTAGAAGAAAGCCCTCACTGAGATGATTCCAACGATATCAATCACAACCTTCATCAGAGCTCAGAGGAAGTTGTACGTGGCCTCCTAATACGACAACCTTCCTCACACATTAGCATGTGTGTTACATGCGCCATAAATTTCTTTCTCTCTTCATTCAATTCAACCCTTGATTCTCTAATAATTCTTCAATTTAGTCACAAATTTCAGCCCATCCAGACCCATTGAAGGCCCAACCAATTGTTTTTCACTTCGAGTGCCAACCGTTTTTTTCACTCAAAAAGGATTTTTTTAGTTCAATTTTGTGTGTTTTTGGACTGATTCAGAGTTGTGTTAGGTTGATAAATTGTTCTTATGAGATTCTAAGGGTGTTTTTGAGATGTTTTTATGTTAAAATAGGTTGAAGAACATTTTTTTTTACCACAAGTTAGCTTTTCAACCCACCATCTGTAATTTTTTAGAAAAAAATAAAGGGGTTGATGATACCCAAGCTAACCACATGACCTCTTTTTACTCTTTTTTCTCCATTCAATTCAAATTAAGATTAATTACAATAAATTAGTTAACAATATGTTTGAGATGTTCGTCTGGTGGGTATTCATTAAAATAAATTAATTTAGATAACTTTTTGGAGTGTTATTTGATAAAATATCTTTTATTTTTTACATGTTTTTGAATAAGACTATATCTAGCTTTTTTATTAGCAAATACTTTTTTGTATACAACTCTTCATGGTATTTTTTTTCCTCTTAAATTTAATGCATATATGTTTATTTTTAACATTGTATAAATTAGAATAAAATGATTCCAAAAAACAAAGTTAATTAACCTAAATAGATCTATGGCTCTTTTAACAGGTTTGACATATTGTTATGTATTGATCTAAAACATTATTTCTTCAAAAAGCATTAAGAAAAAGTTCAAACAACACTTTTTTTTTTTTTTTGTCAAAACAAATTTCGACCAAATCAATAAGCTTGTTTGCTTTAGAGGATGTTTGGAACTCTTGGAATTGAATTCAATTCCAATAGTTAAATCAATTATTGTGTTTAGAATTCTTTTAATGGTATTAATTTGAATTATGCATGGAATCAAAATCATAAAAATAAGCAAAAGCACATAAGAGAGAGACTTTTGATTTGCTACAATAATTTCAAATAAAAAATATTATTCCAAAAATACTCATCTTTGTTTTCTCAAAAAAAGAACTCTGTAACTTATCTTCACCGTCTCTTTCTTTTCCTCAACAAACTTGGCCCTTGCAATCAGCTCAGGCACAAACCCCTCCTCGCTTCATTTCCAGACATTAAATCAGAAGAAACGATGCATTTTGTGGCACAAATCTCCGTAGCTGATTGCAAGAAGTACGAGCAATGATTCAATGGCCATAAAAGTTTTGCCATAATTTCTATCAATGAAAGAAATTGGGACAAGGATGAATCAGTTTAGGAATTCTCCCACACAAGTATGATTTTAAACTAATGGGTCATTCAGAAAAGCTTGATGCCGTTGGCAAGGTCATGGTAATGGTAACATAAAACACGTTTTGAAGACAAAAGAGATAAACAATCACCTCTTAAGGAGTGAGAAAAGCACTTCAGCCAAAAAAAAAAGGGGTGGGGAAGGGGAAGCTCAGATTTTAATCCTACATGAGAAAAACTACTCAAAAGCTATATTGTTTGAGGCAATGCATAAACTTGGTTGGATTGCTAAATGCAGATGAAAGAAATCGTTTTCCATTTTTCTTAGAATAGCTCATATATTATATACGTAAATAAAAGAAATTGGTTTGAGCCCCAACAGGGATAAATTACACAAGCTCAGATACAAGAGACCAATCCCCTACATGACCTAAAATTGATCTGAGCCCCAACAAGATTTTAAGAGACCACTCATCCAGCCAAGAAATGATTACAAAACCCAATACCTGCGTCAAGCATAATGTTCAAATATTGTACTCGTTGAGACTTTGCAATGTCTAATTCAAATATTGCTCCATCCAAGGACAACTAGAAGAATTGCTGGAGCCAATGGCAATTCACTGCATCTTTCTCCAAGTCATCTTTCAGTTTGCCTATCTGTAGCAGAGCCTGCTTCAAGTCCATTGTGTCTAATGGCAAATCAGAGAAGTCCTTCAGAAACCGGTGAGCCCGAGCTGCACCTTTTGACATATCATCCATATTGCACTCTCTCTTTCGTTTGGATCCGACCTACAAATCATAAATGAATAAGTCAATATTCCAACCTAATAGAATGCTTTGTGATAGTATGGTATCATTTTACCAAGTTCAGTTCGCGTGAAAACTTTGCTATCAGAAACAGAAAAATGTTTCGAGAATGCTATACAGCATGAAAGTTTTGTGACTGCCAAAGAGTGACATGATGTTCCCCTCAAGACTGGCTCAAACACTGGAGATTACTAACGGGAAATCTATACTCCATAGTGCTATCTCAGTCAATCAACTTGAATTCGAAGTTGTTTTTCACACTACAGTAGTGGAGCATCAAGCCAAAGGTCTTGATACTCTAGCATGTAAACTCTGGATGGCTTGCTTAGTAAGAAGGAGAAGTCAAACCAGAGTGGCACATCCCTTCAAATGTTGACACTAACTGAAACGTCAAGGCTTGTATAACATTGGCCTACATACCACTGTATCAATCTAAGGCTTATCAACAGAAATGATCAGAAAGCTCATATAACTAGAAGGCTATACAGATGGCATAGAGCCAATGCTGAGCTAGAAGCTTTTGGATTCATTAAAGACAAACCTCTTCTCTAGCATCATCTGAAATGATTGCAGTAGGTGAGAAATCTTCCAATTCAGCTGCCTTTTCTCGGGCAAGGGTGACAACACTTTCAGGAAAGTTTGCAAATTCTGCAACATGAATACCAAAACTTTGATCACAAGCCCCTGGCTCAACCTGGAATTCAAGGTTGTAAGGTCATTAGTGTAAGCATTTTAAACTTATTTTTCCTAACCCAGTCACTCAAAAGCAGAAGAATCGCATCTAGTCAGAAACTAATCCTAAAATTGCTAGTCCAACAATGATATATGCCCCATTATTAAGAATAATGATTGAAGACTGTTGTTTCTGTGTCAAATAGAACTCATATCATAATAGAAAATACAAAACCCAAAAAAATTAAATAAAATAAAAATTGAAGTTCCTCATTTTCTTTCCTTTTTCTCCACTTGTTTTTTCATTATGTAAGCAAAGCTTGCTAAACGACAAAGAGAGTAATTGAAAGGAGCGAGGCAAAGGAAAACTCTAAAACCCTCTCCCTCAAAGGTCTTTTCTCCTTCACGTCATTTATAGTCCTATTACTCTTACACTAATCCAATCAGTTAATTACAAAGATCAAAGGTAAGGCAGAAACAACAGCTACAAAATTATGATATAAGCTAGTCTTTGAAAAAATAAAAAAACAAAAGGCATACAATCAAGCACCTGTAATTCTAAGTGCTTAGGCCATGCCTCAATGCATTTACCTTGTACAGCATGGTCAACTTGTGATTTGATGAGTCGATGTGTGCACTGACATGATAGTTTGCAACACCAACAATTTGCTTCGCATGTGGCTCCTGGTCAGGTTTTTGATGAGCTAATGCAGTCAGTTCGTGAAAGTGGGTTGCAAATAAAGTAGGTGCTTTTAACTCTCGAACCAGGTGTTCACATATGGCCCATGCCAAGCCTGGGAAACAGAACAAAACATGATAAACAAAATTATGTTTATCTATGAGGTTTAACCAAACCAACAATAAATTCCAATATGGATCA
>Ga0307513_10002120_pt1 | contig 27847 bp, 33 predicted proteins | sample 15_EM_MG_FD_202174 | JGI IMG/M metagenome (GOLD analysis project Ga0307513, IMG submission 202174) | Populus trichocarpa ectomycorrhiza microbial communities from riparian zone in the Pacific Northwest, United States - 15_EM | ecosystem: Host-associated > Plants > Roots > Unclassified | place... | reverse complement strand
CTTTCCACTCGTCTCCAAGTTCCCTGCACGTCCCTTCGAGTGAGCGCTATTTGTTAAGCTAGCTCGATGCATGCAGCCGATCATCTTGACGGCTCAAGTCTATCGCGCTCTCTACCCTCCATTTCGTTTCCTGAACAACTCAGCACCAAATATTACGGTTGATTCACGAATCCCTGCATGGTCGTGGTGGGGTCAACGGCCCTGATGACCAGAGCAAGAGCCTTTGTCACCACGACAGCTTCTTCCACGTATGCATCGCAGGTGCATGTAGTTGCTAGTCCGAAATGGACCAGAGAGTTTGTTTCTCTCCATTCGTTGACTGCAAGCGCCACGCATGAACGTGCGGTACTTCCACATCTCGATCATCCTGGAATATCACTGGCCAATACTGACTTATTTCCACTTCCACAGAGGTTCTCACTTTTGATTTAAAGAAAACAGGCCACAACCACTTCGTCAACAGCTGCCTCGCCCTCCAGATCCTTGGCACTTACAACACCAACGCTAATGCCAACAATTTGGCCTCTTCACTGACTAGCCATCCTCTGGTCATTGACATCAGCGCTGTCGAAGACAGTTTCCGCGTGGGCATGAACAACATTGAACAGCAGGCCAAGGTAACCCAGGCAAGGGATCACCCCTGAAGACTGCTGGTATCATGGAAAGTCAGTATGCATGCTATATGTCATCACTCTTGCAGTTGAGCTCACTGACCGTATTTCACCCAGAAATCTGTGCACTGTCTGTGCAACCACTACCTCGACATCACAAAGTCCTTCAACAGCAACATTCTTACCAAAGGTGGTCGTCCCTGCAATTTGCTCTTTTCTCTTCTGTGTCATACATGTGTGTGTCCCCTTGGCTTAGCTTCTCTTGTCGTACATTATTTGGTGCATTTCTGGGACAACTGCATGTATGTATTGTATGGAACTGCAGTATTCAAATCAAATATAGTTATATTATCACATTATATATGTACAGATCTAAAAAGGGGGTCCCTATATCCCTAAAAATATGTACTGGAATACCAAATGACACAATAGGTGCGACCTACTGAGAGAGGTGGTGGCTTGGGGGACGCGCCCCCATAGTGTCTGGTTAGGTGTGATTGTGTGTCTCAGTAGGTGAGACCTACTCTCTCAGCAGGTGAGACCTACTCCCTCAGTAGGTGAGACCCCAAGTTTGTGCTTAGGTCTGAGTATCCATAGAGTACCTCAAACCCTACATTCAGAGGCAGAGAACGTTGATACATAGATAGGGAGGGGACCCTACTCGTTACAGCCAATGCACGAGCATCTTTTCATGTCGTCAATCAAAGTAGTATTGAGAGAAATACAGGATCACCACTTCATTATCCAACTAACACATTATATACCCTTCAATTATCGCTAATTCATATATCCGTTGAGCGACCGAGGGCTTAAAGGTTACGAACTTGGAAATTATTTAATAGGGGGTCAAGGACCAGGCTCGCAATAAGTGGTTGAGTAGCGAGTAATATATAGGTCAATGAGAGGTGCAACCATAATTTTATAGCGGCATAAGTCGAAATGACCCAAAGGCGACCTTATTCATTTCCTCTCCTTTCTCAGTGGATATTCGTTTGTCGCATACTGTTCCACAATCAACCTATTCATCCGACACAAGTATAAATCAGCACTTGTCGTAACCCCCATCACGACAAAAGCAGTAACAAAACTCACCCTTGTCCACCAAACCACCCCAACAAACTAACACTCGCGATACTCAAGTTGCGACGCGTCCACACGCTCGTTTCGTTCCACTGGTCGTACGCGAACCAACCCAGAGCAGCAAGGACAGAAACATTTACAGCGCCCAAGAGGCCGCCGAATACACCTGGACGGAGGATGACTTCCTTGGCCTTTCGTTTGAGCGTGACGATTTCCTGTGGTGTAGATGAGCATGCGAATCGGAGGAGCGGGCCAGGAAAAGGGGACGTACCTGCTGCGTCTGGTGGCCCTGTGGACTGTCGAGGTATCGTTCTGCCGTGAGGCCCTCTACTGAGAGGAGTGCAAACACCCCCAACCCAGACAAACCGAGGAAACGAGGGTTCGTGCGTGCGTGCGGGTGGGCGTAGAGTGTATATCCTATGCCAGAAAGGACGCCGAGGTTAACTGTGCAGGGTTTACGTCAGATGCGTATATATACATATCGATTCGAGTGAGAAGGCGCACGGAGGGTCATAGTGCCTCCGATCAAACCAGGACCCGGGTGCACGACCCGATCTGTAAAGTGACGCCAGAAGGTCTTCACCTCGCGCTTGGCCTTGTATGTCCTATCGCTCCTCTCGCGTTGCTTGCGAGTCCTGCGCTTCATGCTTCCACTAATGTTTACCCCCTCGTTGTCGTCGCTCTCGACGTCGGTCCCGGACTGTGCGACGTCGATGTGGAGGGAAGTTTCAGTGGTTGGGTGAGCGGCCCAGTCGTGTGGGACGACGGAGACTTTGTTCTCTATGTCTGGGGCGGTGGTTGGGCGGGTAGGCGAGGGACCGGTGTAGAGGAGGTTCTTGTCCGGGTGTGGTTGTGCTGAGAGAGGAGGGGCGTTGTGTGAAGCTGCCTCGGCGTAGGATGGGTGGTGGTCGTGGGTGCCATTCGGCTGAGCCGGGAGAGGTGGTAAATCACTCATCGCGTCAATGGTGGTTGCTGGTTTGGTTGTCGCCGTCGGGGGTGTTGGTGGTCGTCGGTGAGGGCGGTGACGGTGAGGACCAAGGAGGAGAGGTTGAAATGGGGTGACATCACCGACAATGTCGTCAATGTCATCGTTCCCATTCTTCTGAATTGCTTTGTGAACCACCGCGCCTCGCCGCCTTCGGATGGTCGTCGTGGCACCCAGAAAGTAGGATGACGTGGTAGTTTGTGAGGACGAGGATATGTGCGAGGTGGAGGTCGTATGCGGATGGTGGTGGGTCGGAAGGTGAGTGAGCAGGCATGGGTTAGTAACTGACAAGTTGTTGACCTCACCGTCGTCGTCGTTCGTTTTGCAGTACGCTAGGATACATCCTCGTGGATAGCGCGCTGGAGATGTGTGCTTTCTGCTGGCAGGCTCGGCGCTTGCTGGCAGGCCCACTAACCCCCCGCTACTCTCACCTCTCCATCCGACCTTCTGTTGCTAACTCTCCATCACCGCCCGCCCTTGCTGCTGATGGTGCACCCGGGTTACTCGGTCCGGCATCCCATCCGCCATGGCTGTGTACATATTCTTCCGTCTGGCCACATATCGCGATTCTGCTGTCACCGCTCTTGTACTGCGCTTCCTCCTCTTGGGACTTACAATGATATTAGTTGTCCAGAGGCACCACTCGTCGGAGAGCAGACGCGATCGAGGCTCCGTACCTGTCGTCTCTCGATGGGGTTGTGAGACGCCAGACCCATTGGTACTGCGTTTGGTAGAGCGCATAGTCTGTCGGACGTAAGAGAAGCGCGCTCAGAAACTTGGATGTAGGAGTAGGGGGGACATATGTATCGTGCCACTGCACATTCGACGAGGCCTCTCATCACCATTGAAACCCTGGAAATGTCTCTACTCAATGATCTTCCCCATTTCTTCAGCCGATTCCTACGTCAAGGTTCCACCTCCATCTCAGGTCCGGGCACTTCCAGTCCCAGTTGCTAGGTCTAACTTATTTTCAGGAACATGTCAGGTGGCGGCTTTCTCAACAATACCCCCCATAGGAAGAGGAGTCCAAGAAATACCATGCAGTATGGCATGCAAGCTGCCTCTCAATGATCATGTTGTATCAGAGCACGACGTCCCACACAGGGACTGCACACGTAGTAGAGGTGCTACATGCCTCATAACTCAGGGTTCCCCTGGCACCTTGCAACCAAGTGAATGCTCTATCCGCGCGTTTTCCTCTCAATGTCGTTATAGCTCAAACAAAGTCAACATTTGGATTCCATTCGCGTCCGCACCTTGCCACAAGACGACTTAGAAAGGGGCCAGTGAGAGAGAAGTCCAGTTCAGGTAAACTGGGTCAACGGTTTTCGTCTCCGGGAACATGCACTTGACAGTTCCCAATACGTCTCAGAGCAAACAGTAAGCAGTTTGAAGTTTTAAAGGTCTTTCAGCAAGGAAGCAAACAAGCAAACGAAAGAAAATGATAAACTACCCGCTCGCTGCCATGACTAAAGGTATCACATGTCAGCATAGGACTGGTGGGAGGGTGTAGGTGGTCACATACTGGCATTGATTAGATCGCCACCACTCTCCTTGAGTGCGGTAACGGCTTTCGTCCTGGTGCATCCCGTCTGAAACAACCGGTGAGCACAGAGCTGCCACAAAAAAGGGTACTATACACACTTGTTCCATGACCATTTCGATTTCGTTGGGGTCCAAGTCTCCTTCGTCAGCGGGACCAGCCTCCTCCTCGGCTGCCTCGAGTTCTGGCATCTCGTCGTCGTCCTCCTCTGCTGTAGCCCCTTTGCTAGCGGAAGCTGCGGCTGCTGCACTCTGTTGGGCAGCAGCAGCAGCGGCCATAGAGCCAAGACCACCCGCCGACATATCTTCGATCTAATAAAGATGCGTCTCAGCCCGTTGTTCACAGTCACGCCAACTGTTAATAGCGCGCCTAGTACTTACTTTAGCCTCTCCGAATACGATGTAGGTCTCGCTGTTAGGGCTCTTGTAGACGTCTGGTGAAGCAATAACGAAGAGAATGTTTTTCGGGCGTCGAAGGGTGACGCGATTGATTCCCACGACTTTCTTCAGCCCAAGACTAAGGAGGGCCTTCCTCGCCTTGCGTTCGGCCCGGGACTGGATCTTGTCGAGTGCAGCCGCCGACGTCGGGTCCTCCTCGTGACCGTGGTCGTGAGCATGATCATGGTCATGGTCATGGTCGTGGTCGTGGTCGTGGTCGTGGTCGTGGTGAGACGAAGCATCAGAGTGGACTTCTTCGATCGTGGCCATTTTGGAGGATTTAGAGAATGCCTGACCAAGGTTCAGGTCTTTGTTTGTTTGACCTTTCGCCACTTGCTCCCCTTCTCACCCATGGCTTTCCCATAAAACAAATTTGCGACCCAGGGACCTACTCTGCGTGCGTAACGCTCGTCTAGTAGCATGTGGCCATGGACAGCCCTTCAAAGAACGACGTGTTTGGCGAGGCAGTAACTCTCCCATGTGCTCTCAGTCTAAGCACTAATTAGAACAGGAAATGTACATCATCTGCGTTATACAAGCCCCAAACGAGGTCTGAGTGAGACTAAAGGATGGTCACGATTGAAACTGCACCATACGCTGTGGTTCTCAACGTCGAATCCTGGGGTCGCGGTCAGCTATGGTCCAAGTGGTGAACATATTTCGTACCAAACACGGTGAATCCGAAGTGGTTTGGATCGTCGCGATGGATGGTGTCGATGAATTTATGCACGATGTGGCCATCAAAATCTCAATAATGATGAATTCCCTCAACCCAAACGACTGACTCGCTTGCTGCATTGCGAAGGTCAATTCTACGGATTTTTTGTCAAGGTGGCGGCGGGCTTTGGTCTTACACAAGTTAAGGAATGACATGCTGAAATTTTGGGCCACGTAAGCAAGAAATCTAGGTCACTGTTTAGCGTCTGCTCAATGAATAACCGTGCATGACACCACCATGCTCGAGTTGGAGCCAGCACGAAAAGGAGGACTTGTGGTCCAGATACAGTATAGACCCAGCTTGTGTATTACTCGATGTAGTTACTTAAGACTCTTTAGCAACACACCAAGAGGGAAGACCTGCAGCAGAAGCTGCTCTCTACTGGAAAAAAACAACGGCTAGGCGGCGAGGAGCCTCAGTTCGAGGATATGTTCTAGGAATATTTACCTCAACTCTGAGATCGACTGTACTGAATGTTTCTGCAGTTTCTGGCTTACCTGCCTCTTGAGTCGTCAAAAACCTGAGTGGACACCTTCACATCCGGGAGGTCTACAGGCAGGTACGTGGTCAGTGTTTGCCTGATTAGGATTGCAGGATTTCTGACCTTGAATGGATGAGAAAAGAAGCGCATAATCGCCTTGCCCAGTGGAAAGGACCTCGAACTTATTAGACAAGTAGCAAATTTTTAAAAATGACTGGACCAGGATTCGAACCCGGGACAACCCGATCACTAGAAGGGCGCTTTTACCACTAAGCTACCCAGCCGGTAAGTGACGGTGGTTTCATATTCCAACACGCCCTGGATCCACAGTCAGGTTAAGACTACAGCGTCTGCACTTTACGTCTGCACTTTTTTGTGTCTGCGATTTGTGTCTGCGTCTGTGTCTGCGCTTCAGGGCTCATAACCTTTTAAAAATGACTGGACCAGGATTCGAACCCGGGACAACCCGATCACTAGAAGGGCGCTTTTACCACTAAGCTACCCAGCTGGTAAGTGACGGTGGATTCATACTCCAACACAAATCAAGTGGTCCTTGTTGCGTGCTCTCTATATTTTGGTATTACGTAGCAGTCTGTGCAGAGGGAAATACCTGCGATGCGTGCCCAATTCGTTTGTTGTGCTTCCTGCTTATCTCTTTTGGTGTTAAGATCGGAACTGGGATCGGAACGATCCCAGCGGGGTTTTTAACCAACAGTATCGCTGTCGGGCGTTGGCCAGTCCGAGGGAGTGCATGGGCGGACAGGAAGGACGCAGAGTCCTGGGTCGGACAGTGAAGAAGGGTAAGGAAATCAGAACAGAGGGGAATATAAGTCGAGAGAACAGGGAAGGAAAGAGCAGGAATGGGTCTGAGTCGAGAGAACAGGGAAGGAAGCAAAAGGAATGTCTCTAAGTCGGAAGAGTGAAGGAAAGAGCAAGAATGAGTCTTAGTCGAAAGGGGAATCTAAGTCGATTATCAGACTAGCGAACGATCTACATGCTTGTACGGGTTATAAGGGAAACCACAGGAAATGTACTAGAGATCGGCTAGCTAATGAAACGACAGTGAATGAACTGAAGCAGGGACGAAGGGGCTGGCGATAGGGAGGAGGATGCGGATGGGGGAGTCGTGCAGGGAGATTTCTACTATTTGTAAACTAGAGCGTTACAAATGAGGTATCTCGAAATCGTACAGTAGAAGCCATCACAGGGCCAATTGAACCGCGAGGGGCTGGCCGGACTTTGGGACGGCGCGGGCTGATAAGCGCGCGGGCCGCATGGGCGCGTACCGCTAAGGGCGCGCGTACCGACAAGGGCGGGCACTAGCTCAAGCGATTCTATTCCTTGTATTTCACCGAGGTATGACGCGTCTACATCCGATCCTAACATTTGGCGGGTCCGAATAGGCCATTTGTAGCGACATCTGCTGCAGGCCGGAGAGCATCTCGGTGTCCTGATTCCTGTGCTTCTTCGTCCCCACTACACTCTACCTGAACATCTGAGTTTCTGCCAGTGCGTTCCGCGCTCTCTCCACTCGTCATAAAGGCGATTGAGTAAGTACTTGGCCCATTTAATGATTTGTGAGTAGCCTTACACTCCTGTGGATTTGTGAATGTGATGGGTGTTTGTTAAGATCGGAACTGGGTTTTTAACCGACAGTATCGGGCGTTGGCCAGTCCGGGGGAGTGCATGGGTGGATAGGAGGGACGCGGAGTCCCGGGTCGAACAGCGAAGAAGGGAGGAACAGGGGTGAGCTGAAGTCGGGAAGGTAAAGGAAAGCAGAACAGGAGGGACTGTAAGTAAGTCAGGGGGGGGATTCTAAGTCGATTATCAGACTGGCGAACGATCTACAGGCTTGTACGGGTTATAAGGGAACTACATGAAACGTACTAGAGATCAGCTAGCTAATGAAACGACGAGAGTGAGGAAGACATGACTGAATGAAACGGGGTCCCAATGAGTGAAGCGATGGGGACAGGGGTTTCAGTCGGGGACATGAACGAGCAGGAATAGGACGGACAGGAATAGGACGGACAGGGAGAGGGTGGACAGGGAAAAGACAGACAGGGAGAGAATGGACAGGGGGTGGACGGCCAGGGAGATTTCGTCCGAGGGTACAAATATGCAAACTAGAGCACTACATATATAGGTAAGCCGAAACTAATGAAGCAGAGACCATCAAAGGTCCGCTCGTCCGAAAGGTGACAGCGGGACTTTGGAACACTGCGGGCCGATATGCGCGCATGCTGACAGGCACACTTGCTGATAGGCGCGCTTGCTGACAGGCACACTTGCTGATATGCGCGATTGCTAACAGGAACGACTCAATTCACAGAACTCTATGGAGGAATGACACCTCTACAACTGATCCTAACAGTGTTGAATTGATAGACAAATGAACAGAGCATGCAGAGGAAAGGTACACGCGCGGCATGAGCAGGTCAAAATATCCCAACGATGATCAATGACCTCGGTGCAGTCTCCATAGTGCCGGGTGACTTTGCCTCCTGTCGTACAATGCCACCGACAGTATGCTCGTGTATTATCATCTCAGCGGACTGGACGCATGCAAGTCGCATCCATTTGAGATACCAGAATATATTCTCCACCAGAGGCATTTGGCCTATCATTTCTAGCACCGCAGCGCGCCTTCTCTGCGCACTCTGAGTGTGCGCGGACCGACGCAGTCGCGTGCACAGGAGTAGAATCTCGACTATCTGCCGAGATTTGTGTTGATGTTGAGGATCTGGCTCTCAAGACCATTGCGACGCCCACCGCCCATACGTAGAAATACCAATCTATATCATCGGCACTGCAGAATGCGCTCAATACATCGTAGGGCTGTTATCCCACGGTCGTTGAGTTCTGGACTGAGTGGGGACATCACTCGGACGAGGAAGATCTGCACGGACTCGTGGTCCTACGGACTGCGCCAACATGCTATTGCTGTTGATGCCATCACTGTACAACGGCAAGGTGATACAAGTCCCATCTCACTTACCATCGCTTTCACGCTCGCCTCTCCCGCATTCCAAGCGACGCAAGACTGTGCGGCCATCGACGGCATCAGGGTGGACAACTACTGCGCAGTCGACGCTTTCGCACCGGGCATGAGTTTGCGGTCAACCGGTTATCAGTATATAGGAGCATTACCGGGAGCAGAGGGCCACTACTATTCTTTAGTGGCACTACGAGTATTAGCACATGATGGTGCGGTTTTTTGTTCCAACTTTCTGGCGTCTCCCACACCCGGCCGCGCGTGCTCAGGATATTACAGCAGTTACGAATCGTCGTAGGCAACGTCCTCGTCCTCATAGGCACACCGACCGCCCGTCCCTGCCTATTCTGCCCTGTTTCATCTACCGCTATTGCCCGTCCCGCCATGTGTGCACCGATCTGGGGCAAGGGACGAAAGAGTGGGGCGGGAGAAGGATTTTGGCCAACCTAGTTCGTCAAGTGGTATTTCCCTGACGAGGAGAAACGCTTGACAAGTAGATTGCCATCGCCGCTATGCCTACATCCACGACTGGCCGGGATTCCACCCGTGGTGCAATGGCAGCCTGCGCATTCGGCGATGCTACCAGTACGAATGACCAGGCTGCGGTGTATCTTGTTACCTGTTACGTTTGATGACAACATGTATGGTGGAAAGGACTTGTCACTGAAGGGCTATTGCGGTATTGTTTCGGGGAGAGAACGGGTGAATAGTGTGGGCATTGCGGGTCTGTACAGAGCGCGGACAAACAGGGAGGGTAGCGCAAAGAAAAAGTGAAATGGGGCCTTTGCTTGGTCGAGGATGGTTTAGGCGGCGCTATGACACAGAAACGATTCTTCACGAACCCAAAATCACGACTTATTAGATAGTATTTATGGATTGGACTGCGATCGCCTCTGTGCGATAGTCTCTTCACTCCTGCTCGAAGCGCACAGACTCCTTTCACCCTAGGATTCGATCTTGTTCAGATCTGTGTACCACGCAGAGCAGCCCGATAGACAGCGAGCTACTTGTCTCTGACTGATCAACCAGACGACCCTGGCACCAACATACAAAACACGGACTTGAATCAACCAAGTGTACCGTTCAGTCGATCCTTTGTTGTAAGCCCCCGATCTACATAGGCTGGTGGGCATGTGCAGCTGCCGAGTGGCAGTGGGGGGAATGAGGTCAACAAGAAGGAGGGGAATGAAATAGAGAAGGGGAAAGAGGCGGCCGGAACGAGTAGGACGAGAAAACGGAGCATTAGTGTTACAGGCCTCGCGGCTGCCGTTCTGGGAGGGGGCGACAAGGAGAAGTAGAAGAAGTCTTGTGCCAAGTTGAGAAGTCTAGAGCCTGCAGATGGAGTCATACGAGGCCGAACGGACGGGGAGTTATGACTAAGGCACTTCGTGTTGGATATACCCAATTCTTGTTTTGCAATGCCGGATTACCCTTCATTATTGCCGTGACCCTTGTGCGTAAGTACGTTTGCGACGGGGAGAAGCCGCGTGCCAGAGTACTGGATGGAAAAAAGAAGAGGGAGGTCATAGAGACGTACACACTCTTTGGGACATATTGCGCGCGGTCCGCGGGTGTCTGTGATAATGAGTGGGTAGAGGGAAGATCAGTGTGCATAGGAGGCCTCATCGGTGGCCGAGCGCTGGGGTGCGCCGTGGGGGGATTGGACCGGGCAATAGTGGGCGGGCGCTTCGAGGATATGTCGCTCTGCCACTGGTGGTGAAAGATGAACCGTGTTTGACGGATAGTTTTGAGACTTCGAAGTGGTACACCTCAGATACGCCACGAATAAGCGATCGAGTGCCTGCGAACGAACCAGCGCATTGCAAATGCGGAAGGACTCGGAGTTCAAGTTCATATACGGAAGAATTTCATATTAGTTATCTGGGTGAACGGGAGACTGGAGGGGCGCCACAGACTGACTATTTATAATATACCAAGGCGACCCGGGCACAGAGCTGTTTCTGGCCTCCTCCAAAAACTAGTAAGTATGATTGCCATGCATTTCGGTGATTTCTCATGAACTTGCCTAGCCCGTTCACCACCGATTCGAGGTTGCTAAAATATGTCAGGTTCGCAACCCCAACCTGCTGCTGCCGAACATGATACGACTATAGGTGAGCAACTAATTTACGGGTCGCCTTTATATATCCCAATGTTTATTGCAGAGAACGATCAGACCAACCCAGGGCTAATGGACCCTTCCATCTTGCAAAGCGGTGCCGTCCTTGTATGTATCCCGTGGATTGGACTATGAAGATACTATTCTGACTCGGGTGTCACGATTCATCACCCAGTCTGGTCTCCTGGCTGCGGTTGCTGCCACGCTCCTGACCTTCTTCAAAGATGACTCAAAATTCACACACCGTCAATCAGCAACACGTGACGCAATACTGACATTCAACTACATATCACTCATTTTCAGCATTTATGCCACCTCGACCTCTGTCGCCCTGACGGCGGGCCATATATGGGCCTGGACCAAGTCGTCCGACACGTCCTCCTTCTCTCTCCGGGCATTCCAAAATTGTAAGGCCATCCAGTTCGAGGTGTGACAGCAGATCACTAACGCAGCATCGGTTGCAGGGGTTATCTTATTAATTCTTGCCAGCACATTTACCGTGGCATCGATTTTCGCCTATATCGCCTTGGAGGAAGTACGCAACATACAAATCCGCAGTAGGCGTTGTCGCTGGACTATACTGCTTTTCGATCGCGTTTTATACTGATGGAATGATTGTCGAAAGCCTCATTAGGACAACAGCGGAGTGGCGGGGGAACCGCCGCAGATGAGTCTAAGGGACCATAATGAGAGTATATGGTCACGCATAAGACAATTTGCTCATAGTAACGGACTGTAGGATTGTCTATTAATATCATTGTCTACAGTTACTTGTGGTGATACACCCGTACCACAAGGAGGAAGGATTGGGGATGAACACCGAGCCATGCTGGCGCTGGAGTTCCACAAGGGTGCGAAATTGCACCCTACCACGTTGATCTCAACGTCTCAGCCTGGGGTTGTGGTCAGCCCCAGGTGGCAGGCTCACTGTGGCACCCACAGAAGTAAACTCCTAAAATTCAGAGAAAGTGAATCGGTTAGCACGGTTGCACTTGATACTACTCCGGAAAGTCACATTCTCAGGACCGAACGCTCCGGTCTTGGTCCGGTTCTCGACTTCCTGCATGCCTTCTTTCTTCTCTAGCGTTTCTACGGGCCAAGTTGGCTTGAACAACCACTAGGTGATCGCTCGACCTTCGCTAGTGCTTGGCCTTCTCGCATGCCGTACACATGATCTGGTCGCTGAGGTCGACCGCTCCCGATTCCAATCAAGGACCTAAGAGCCCGGCACATAATATTCCGGTAAGGGTCCTACATCCAGCCCTTCCTCAGTGATGATGGTGCACAATCAAGTCGTACTGTATTGAGCATGATTTGTTCGTACACTAGTACTAAGTTCTCAGAGATCAGAAATACACATTCTGATCACGGACCAGAGCCATGACGACCTCCTGATCATCAGAGCCTTTTATCGATCTATATATACCTAGAAATACCCTTCCTGATGAGTTCTGCAACGACGAGGCGGGGCGCGGCGACAGGTTGGTTCATTCGGAGAAAGAGATAGAGAAGGTGCCCCCGAGGTGGTTTGCCTCTGATATGGTGAGAAAATGCCCTCAGTATGGTACCTGGTACCTGGAATTAGGAAAGGGAGCCGATACTTACCTCATTCAAGAAATCAACTAGATGCACGCTCTCCCGGTCGCCATCGCTTACACTCAGTTCAGTCATCGTTGAGCGTACTACTGGATCTCTTGCGCTCCACGTGGACTCCCGATAGCGCCCGACAGTGGTACCTCTCCAGCTTTCGTTCCTCCCAGAAAATCCGGCACTGCCGCTACTGCTGCTCAAAGAAGCAGATTCGTGAGGAGTGACTCTCCCGTCGAGGCAATGCTTGGAGCCCCTGGTGCTGCTCGGACTACGGCTCGATTCGACTTCGGGACCGATCATGATACCCAATCCACTCGAGGAAGTAACGTGCCTCAAACCACGCGAGACCTTTACGAAGCTTCCGCTCAATTTTTTCGCCAACGCCCCAGGACCACTCGCTTTCGCGTTGGTACACCCAGCGCTGCGTGCCGGGCTGTGGAAGACCGTCAAATACGGGCTAGCAGCACGGATTGGTGACGGTGTGCGACTCCGCTCAAACCAGTTTGGGGTCTTTTCGACCTGGATATCTCCGCTCCCGCTTTGGAAGCTCTTGACCTGCAGCCAATTCATCCCCTCTTCGAATGTCTCATCAACGTGGAGGACTGGACCATGGACCAGAACGGACGGAGAACGGGAACGAGGAAGGGATAGCGCAAGAGTTGTGGTCTCAGAGTCGAGAGTGGGACCGTTAGGATTGGTGCATTCACCCGTTTCCTTTGAATCCCGGTCCTTGCATAAAGGAGGCTCGCAGGTGATGTTCGGGTTAGACACTCCAAGACCAGCAAGCAGGCGGCTCGTATGCTCGTCAACTTCTTCCACTCTCCCAGCCGCCTCAACCTCCATCTGATAGCCGATGTGGCTGAGATTCTCCATGCTCTTAGCTTGTCTTAGTGTACCTAGGCTGCCGCCAGAACCACGTCGACCCTCGGCCTCTCCTCTATGATCGGGTAGCTTCAACCACCGCTCGGCACTTCTCTCGCGCCTGTATTTCTCTGGAATCGCGGGGACGGGAGGAGGCGTGCCCCTCTTGAGTCGAGGGGCAACTGATAGGGCGCCCAGCCGTGGATGCGATTCTATCCTCAAAGAAGACTTCGAGCTCGAATTAGAGCTACATCGCGAGGCGGATCGCGAAGCAAACGAGAGAGACCTCGAGCTAGGTGCTGGGGACTGCGCAGGAGAGGGCGGTACCGAAGGCTGTGAGGGCGAGTCCGGTGTAGGCCCGAAGGGAGAGGGTAAGGGAGCGGGAGTGTGATACCTCGTGGACGGTGTCGGTATCTCAGAGCCATTGGATGGGCTGGATGAGTCCGATGCTCCTAGCTGGGGTGTCTGAAAGCGTGGCGATGGTTCGAGTTGCCGATCGAGAGTCTGCAGTGGGAGTTGGAGGGCAGAAAGACGCTCGTGTAGATTGTTGCTGGGGACTCCTGAGTAATTCCGTGTTTGAAATGAGGGGCGAATCGGAAAACTTGGGAGATTTGGGTACTTCGGTGCAGGAGAAACGACAGCGGGGCGTCCAACACCTATAAAAGGCATAAATCAGCTACTGGAACTGATACATGGGCTATTGATACCTTGAAAATTGCTAGGAAGATCGACGGGAGCTATATCATGACGCGGCGCCATTCGTCGAGTACTATTCTGCGGCAGATGAGGAACAAGGCCTTTCCTAGCAGGTCGTTTCTGCTTCAACATCTCAAGAGCGTCTTGGCCGAAGTAACTGATTTTGTTGTGGAGAATCGTCGGAGTCGGGGTGGTAAGGTCGCTTGGTCGATCAGGCGGTGGACTATCCGCATCTTCGAGTGGTGAGGGGAGCAGCGCTGGGATGGATTGGAATTGGCCCTCGCAACGATTCGTCCCCCTGGCCAGGGCGGGCTCGATTCTGACAGGGGTAGGCTCAAGATATCCGAAGCCCAGGTCATCAGGGCCAAGCAGGCAATCGTTGTGATGCGAGTGTCCCTGGTAATAAATTGGGAGCCTGGTATGCATGTGAGGTTGCCCCAGTTTTGCTGAGGACGAAATAGGATCACTGGGGGACTCGGAAGAAGAGAGATCGCAATGACTTAGAGCAAAATTTGGACCGGGGAAAGGCCCAGGGAACATGTCACTTCGTTCGGGCCGGCGTGACTGTGGTACTCGAGGGTCCTGGGGAACTTCTGGGATAAGGAGTTATTAACACCCGTGTACCGCTTCTCCAGACGATTCACCGTTGCGGTCCCCGACTGCTCTGTAACGCAAGGCACGCATCGCAGCTTCCATAAACTGGACTGGATGCTTTTATATTCTTGGTGTCGCTTTTCGCTTCCCTGAGGGTATAGACGTTCTCGAAGATGACACTATAAGGATGTGGTTGGTGTCAAGGAGGATTTTGGGGAACGCCACCGACGGTAGAAAGTCAGCCAAAAACCTCCTGTACAAATCCAAAACTCCCTTGCAGATCATCAAACCAAGCCTCTCCCGGCGCCACCGTAAAACCTTTGGGCACTAAATCTTCATCTAGATTTGTTCATGGAAAAGAGAGGGGCTCGATTGGTCCGAGTTCTAACACAAAGGGGAAGCACAAAGTACAATGGCGTACATTCACAGAACTATTGACAACTACTACATGATGCTATACTCTCGACTAGCAACACTTGCACAAGCAAATGGCATAGTCGCTACAAGCCGAGGAGTGGATGCTCACAGCCTTATGCAAGCGTGGCGAAGCCGACCTGGTTCTCCCCAAAGTCGAAGGAAGTGTAGGCGTTCTTCATAAAGCTGTCGCCAAGGAGCCAGACGTTGCTGCCCAGGCCGAGGTCCTGGCTCGCGAGAGAACCAACGCATTGACCAGACCCGGTGTCCGTCTCTCCGAGGTTGAAGCTGAGAAAAGGAGTCAACGGCATGAAATTGGTCGTACACGGAAAGGACACACTTTTCAGCACTGACAGTCCAGTCCTTACCACCCCAGTTGAAGGCAACGGTCGGGATCGACGAGCAAGGGAACTGATAGAAACCCTGTGATTCATCGTACACGCTCGAGCCGGGGATTGCAGAGTAGAACTTCTCGACCGCGTCAGGAGGGCCATACATGAGAGTGGTGCCAGAGTCAATACTGAAAATGTTGGGTTTGTTCAGTGTAGATCATCGCGTGAGTATAATACTAACATCGTCTCAAAGCCGCTCGAGATAGTCTTGCCGCCCGCTTTGACCTTGGCGCCAGTAATCTGCCAGAAGCCTGCGAAGAGAATAATGAGGAGTGTCTGTGGGTAGATGGGAGAGGTAGTTACCGGTGCTAGTATCGACGTCGTGGGTCTCGAGGCTTCCACGGTAGAGGGAGGTGTCGGTACCGCCGAGGTAGAGCTCGGAGCCGGTGGAAGCGAGCTTGAAGGCAAACACATTCGAAGGAATGGCACCGGAGCTATAGGCGTGGTTGAAGAAGGGGGTTCGTTTGAGGTTGGAAATGGATGGGTACGCCAAACCCAACAAGCTAAGAGATCGGTAGTCAATAGCTGAACGAGAGAAAGAGTAATGAATAAGCCTACCCATCGATCGGGTCATCCCCAAAGGTGTTGGATAGGGTCGTCACAGGGGAGAAGTACTGATTAGAGACCGAGATACCAGCGACGGTCACGGAATCTGTATAGACCGGTCCGGAGACGGACGAGCCATCACCATATTGGATTTTGAAGCTACCACTCTTCTTCGAGCTAGTACTCGATTTCGACGCGCTGTACTTATTCTTCTTGCTGCAGGTTGTGTCTGTGCAAGAAGCGCTCGGAACCCAAAGGTCAGAGGAGCCAGCTAGAGGGTAAAGCAACGATGTCAATCACTTGAAGCCGGCGAGGAACGTAGGGAGGGACTAGGAAGGAGGGGGGAAGACAACTCACTGTCGAAGTCGATCAAGAACGATTGCTTATTAGAACCAATGGTTATAGTACCAGCCCACTCGAGGTCGTTATTCTCGTCTGTCAGAGGTTCCTTCTGGCGCTTAGAGATGATCGCGGTGGGGACCTCAGCGACGGGGAGGATTCGTGCATCACCATGGAGACGACCACCATTGTGAACGAGGTTGACCAAGTTCTGGCGGTACTTGTTCGTTGCCTTGACAGTAGCGTGGATGGCCTTGGAGTGGTCAAAGATGCCATCGGGGCAGGTGAGGGAGCCGCGCTTGTGGAGCGGGATCGAAATGCCAGTACCGACCTCTACTGGTGCAGCAGAGGCGAAGATAGCAAGCGTTACAGCAGTGAGTAGCGTGGTCTTGCTGAACATGTTGTCGACGCTGGAGGGTGCTCTGAGCGGGACTAACGGGACGCCGAGCAGTGGTGACCTGGTGAGGGACACGGGAAGTTGTTGGATCGCTCTTATACCCCGACGCCTATGGTGGTGACCGCCTCGCTCCCTTTAGTAGCAACCGGTCCACGTTGGAGGACCGTCCCAGCGACGTCTTTTTCCAGTAGAAGTTGTAGTATCGCACCAATTGGAAATTAGAAGCAGCACATTTCTGCCACGGGGTGGTTGCTCTCGTATTATATGGCGGCCGACTCAAGAATCTCGGCGGCGCGCGAGCAGGTCGATGATGGCGCATGCATATATCGTTGGAAGCCGACGGCATTGAATGAGAACCATACTAGATGTTGTAGAAATTACGGTTAGTTCCCATGTGAGACGGATCAGATCCCGCCCATGGCCATATGCCGCCATATGCCGCGAAGCCTTGATTGCGATCGATAGTTCCTGGTAGCATATGGAGCTGTACATGCTATAAAGCAAAAATACTATCTTTGGAGCCAGGAATCAAGCCGGCCACAGTTCCAGCTTCGCCTGCTCACGCAACCACGCCGGTTCATTGGCACTGTTCCAGAGCCAAAGTACAATTTTAGTTGATACCTACGGGATTCGGTAGGTTTGAGGGAACATATTGATCGATTTGATGGATATATCAAGTTGCATCGTGCCTTGTTCAGGTGAGCGCCATGATGGTCGTGTGGCGGGAAGTCTAGCACGGTAAGTCTAGTGCGGTATGGGATCCAAGGTTGGAAATTCTCTAATGGTTGGTAAGGCCAAAGTGTTAAGGAAGCTGAGACAAAGCAACAGTATCCTTCAGCCGATCGAGGTCACCACCTCGGTAGAATCGATTTGTTGGCTAGTTATATTATCTGTTCCATTACCCATTTGTCCCCTTGAGATCTCCCTACCTTCACATATTGGCTTGCAACATTAGCAATGCGCGAAACAGTGATGCTGGGTGGCACTACGCCTTGCAATCACCGTGTCGCTTTCAACTGACATAAGGTAGCATTCTCATATCACCCATATGGTGTTTCATGTTGACTTCGGAGCCCTGTACGGGTTTGCTGATCCACCTGTCAGTGCCCAAGGCTTTGGCACATGAACCACAACTTGGAGTCGGCTCCATCTGGGCTTTTTGAGCGGCCTACTGTAACTGAACCCCGCGACCTACCCAAGATAACCAGGAACAAGAATCTTCTCCAAATATCCCACACCAACACGAGCCTCTCATGGCGTCTGCCGTCGCAAACGGAGCTTCCACCTCGCGCGTCATTCCGCTTGAGGATGCGCGACCTGTCCACCAGCGTCGTGTCAGAATATCTATAGCTCATAGGTCGGTTTCTCCTAGTTCCTTCCCCTGACTCTTGAACTAGAACGAAGCTGACTGACTTTTCCCGCATTGTCATCTCTAAATATACATTTCCATATCGCTAACTAACTTCAATCCCACCACCTATTGCGTGGGTGCTTGATTTGACACGTCGTCGTTCGGCTTCGTAGCCAACTTCGCGACCTCGTTCATTCACCTCGGCAGCGCGGTCTTATTTATACTGTCCAGGGCAAGAGCATTGTTCAATATGATCTGAGGCACAGCAAAGTTAGTCCAAGTCCCCATGCCTAAGGCGTATTCGAAGGCGCAGATAAGAACACTGCTCGTTTCCTGTTTCCGCGGCTGTCGCGCAGAAGTACCATTTTGTCAACGGAATATGAAATCATCGTCGGAGGGTGATCGGAGAAGATCCTCTTTGGTAGAAGTGATGGATTTCATATCCACTATTGGCCGACAAGAGTCTAGCTCTTGGGTGATTCGAGCCTTTCCGTGTCTAGAGTCGGCTGTCGATATCATCACTGCCTACAGGAGATTATTTCATATCATGAGGTGCTAGATTGGTTCCATCCTTGAAGGATCAATTCTCAACGTCGGATGACGACAATCGCGCCTTCAGAACCCTGCAAAACTCCCTATTACTACTGTTTTCGCCTCCACTCCTCTATCACCTCCGTTTTGGACGTATAGTTAATCATTATACAGACCTCCACTTCAAGTGTCCCCAAGAAGACTATGATCCAAACGTTGCGCTTTAGTCCTAATGCCCTGGCCTTCTCTTCAAATTCAGATGTGTATGCAACAGCGGGTAGTAAAGCGGAAATCTTTGTGGGCAGCCTTCCAACCCCGGCAGCACCCGAAACCTGGTCGTCGCAGTTCCACGTACCCGGACGTACAATATCGAATGCAGTACTATGGGCACCTCTTCCTTATGCACCGGACGAGGAGAGCCCAAAAAAGCTGGAGCGGCTCGTCATCAGCAACAACGATGAGACGGTGAAGATGTACAATGTTGACACTTCCCCTCGGCGGGACTCGGAATCGCGGATTGAAGTGGCGGGAGACATCAAGATTGGCACACCTGTAAATCATGGTGAGTCGCTAGACATCACGTTTTCCTATGGCTAACCCCCTCCAAAGCTTCCGTATCCCCAGATGGACGGACACTACTATCTGTTGGAGATGCCCCATTCATCCATCTTCATGCACTATCGACTCACACCCGTAACATCGCCTTCACCTCCCTGCATAAGGTCTCAACCTCCACTAACAGTCACCCACCTCACCCTTCATATCAAGGACTATTCACCTCTGCCTTCTCGCCTTGCTCTCGAATGCTTGCTGTTGGATCACAAGATGGCGTTGTGAGTGTATGGGATGTACGGTACCTCAAGGACCGGTTGGCGATATTGCGGACCGAGCCTCGGCCAACGAAGAAATTCTCTGGGATTCAGACCACTCAGACGGAGCTCTCGCGATGGGGTATGTTATTGGGTCAAGGGAGTGGGTTGCTCAGGCATTTTGCGTCGGACGACATCGTTGCGTTATTAGGCTGGGACGACGAAGACTACATGGGGAAGACATACGGTGTCAGAAGTCTGAAGTTCTCGCATGACCGGAGAGGTGACCGTGGGGTACTTGTCTTCTCTGAGGTCAGTGATGAGTAAATGAGTCCGCTGGCTCTCATTGTAACGTTTCAATGTAGCACACAAGCAACATTCACGTGGTGGACGCTCGAACATTCGACGGAGAGACGCGGAGGGTGATTAACCTACCGAGCGTCCTACGACGGCACCGTCTTCAAACCGAATCTCCTAAGCCCATGGACTCCAATACGGAAACCATGGAACTGGATAATGACCCGCCGCCGGTCGTACCGAGACCGGAACCGGAAAGAGCAACTGGCCCACAACGTACAGTCACTATTGTCGACCTACCAACCCCTGAGATCCCAACCCCTGAGGTCCCAAGTCCAGCACGCCGCTCGCCACGACTTGCACCATCGAGCGATTTGTCCAACATTGCAGGTCTAATTGAACTTTTCTCCCCCACCACTACCACCACCACGCAACCCGACTCTGACTCTGAAGTCGCCCTCAGGGCCATTGAAAATCTGATCGTCCGCAACCTCGCTAGTGAACCTATCCACAGAAGGGATCTTGGACTGCCGTTCGTTCCTCTTCCACCAACTCCCAGTCCGCCGGACCAATTAGGTCCTTTTGCCCTCTCCTCACAATCTTCTGCCCCACCTCGGCCTCAGGAACGGCCTGTACCTGTCGAATCGCAGTTCCTGGAAGCTCTTCAGCGGTATAGGAATAGCTTGGTCTCCCCTCCCAATGTCCCGATCACGTCCCGACAAGCCACTAGCAGTCCGCAGGCACTCCCGTCGCCGCCTCTTGTGAGTACGCGTCGTACGACAGGAGTTATGCCTATATTAGGACCGGACATTACAATGGTTACAGAACCAGCCTCTGAAGTTACAGGGAACACTCCACAAGCTGATCCGCAACCCAGCTTCCCAACCGATTTGCGGGAGAGCATGAACAGCAGGACAGGATCTGGGTCAAATACACCCGCAGAGCTTCCTGCTCTGACTCCGCCACTCCGACGAACCAATGATTCGACCCTTCCAGAGTTGGAAGCAGCTGTACGGCGATTATCTGTGCCAGCTTATGAGAATATGCTAGCGAATCTCGACGCTGGCGTCCAGAGGTTGGAGCTGCTTAGGCGGCAGAGAATGGAGATGCAAGCGCGGTACAACTCGGCTCCTCGGCTCCAACCGCCACCGGTTTCAGCGTCTAACCTCGCAAGTCCGGGCCCAAGCTCCTTACTGCCAGGCCAGGGAGCCCAGCCTGCTTGGAATCCAGAACGTACTTCGGAGTGGGACCGTTTGCTATCAGAGCAGGACGATCAAACCCACAGGAATGTTAGCGTCCCTATGGAGAGGGACCGATACGACCGTCGACCGTTGATTCAGCACCGCGCACCGAACCTCCCAGATCCGATTAACAATGCTGAGGGACCCGCACACGGTGCGGAACTTCGTAGGAGAAGGACGATTCGTGTTGCACATGAGCCTCACATAGTTTGGGAGGAGCCGCGCGTGGTAAACTCGACCCGGAAACCGGTGCTCGACAATGCTGCTCGCGAATGGTCTCCTGAGGATGTAGCATTGTTAGACGAGTGGGAAGAGATGCAGTGTGATATCACTGGGTTCTCCTTTTGCGATGGTGCGGGTGGGGAAGGTAGCGATTGGCTTTATGTTGGGACGCAGGGGAGGATCCTGGAATTCCGTGGGCTTGGTCTGGGTGCTCTGCTTGACGGTGAGGAAGGCGAGGCAGAAGATGGTTCTCGGAGCGACTTGTGGGCGAGGCGGTGGTCGTGATTGGGTGAGGCCGTCTTCGCAGACTTGTTGCCATCAATCACGCCCTCTTCTCCAGTATGGACATTGGCTCTTCTTGTGTATCTAACTACCATTTATGCACCACACCTTCCGTGACCTCGTATGCTTGGTTGAGTCAGATATTGTTTGATGGTCAACATTCAGGTTGCAATCCGACTTCTGGGTCATACCACCTGTATATGTAACCCGGACACACCAGCGGAGCAACCATGAGGTGTCCCGCAGGTGTTAATGGCATGTAACTCTGATTCTAAGGAGGTCTATACCAGGAGAACTATTTGTGCGCTACTCGTTGTAGGGTGAAACGATACTCAAGAAGCCAGAAGAGGCGCAGAGGCTCCCCCCTTGGTCGCGGACTTCTTCTTCTTACCTTTCGCCGTATTCGCCGTATTCTCGACCACATTCTCATAAAATGTTGGGCGATCGTCGTGCTCGTCTCCTCTGTCCTTTCCTTTCTCGAGCGAAATCTCTGCCACGGGAAGGACATTCGCCGCGGTATTGCCAACGGTGACATCCTCCTCTTCTTCCAGCTTCTGTACCTTACTACGCCGTTTCTGTTCTTCATGTGCGCTGTGTTCCGCGTTGTGCCATACTCCACTTGAGCGCCGAACAGCCTCTAGGTGGAGATTGCTCCTGGGTGGACTGGTAGGCATCGCCATCTCTCCGTCCTTCCTCCCAGGACCGCTCCAGAAATGGAACAGACGCGTCTTAACACCGTACGCGGACGGCTGTACCTCGATCAGGTCTCCTCGGGCGATATCAACCGCGGGTACTTCATGAACTGGAAGTCCGACGAGATACGCAAGCAGGCACCTGATGACGCTGGCATGGGTGATGATAAGGAGATCGTCTTGAACACGTTCGAGTTCGATCAGGATGGGCTCGAGACGGAAACAAAGGTCATGGTAGGATTCGGCTCGGGGTGCACGGTGACCGTAAGGGTCCTTTAGGAAATTCTCCCACTCCTCCGGGTACCTTTCTCGGACATCATCCGGCGAAAGCCCATCCCAAACGCCGGGGTTAATCTCACAGAGGCGAGATTTGTCGACTACCTTGATTTTGTTATATGGGAGTTGTGGTGGAGAACCATCTGGTTTTTGGATGGGCTGGGGGGGCACAGTGATCACGACTGAGTTATGATCAGATGATGGTGGCACGAACTCCTCTGTTTTAGGAGTCGTGGCCTCCTGCATGAACGGCCATGCTGTATGGTGCGACCTTCTCCTCGTCGAGGTCCATATCTAATTTGGTACGTTTAATGAGGTGACCTAACTGACAGAAGTGGAGACGCACCATAAGATTGCGGTCCTGGTACACACCGTCCTTCTTCCCTTCGACAGCATTAATGTACCTCCTCTCCATCATGAATGTCTTCAATCGGCGAGCGTAATCCCATCCTGCTGGTGATAAGTCGGAGTCCGCCCGGTATGAGTGTTCGATCAGGGATTGCCCGGACTAAATGACATCAATAAACAGACGTAGGTAACCGTTGGATTCTGTAAAGCGCACCCGGGCGAAATAAATGAATCGATGGCGATTGTGAACATTCATGAGGAAGAAGACAATACGGGACTGTGGACTAGTGTGAGTCATAGAAGAAATTAGAGGTAAGGTTGAGCAGACCTGGAGATAACCTTGGATTTTCTGTAAAGTAATGAGAATTGGAGAGCACAAGCCATCGAAGACATACATTGACTTGAATCTTCTCGCTGACATTGATAACGCGGATCCACGGGTGCTCTGGCTCGTTTACAGGTTCGTAATGTTTTTCGTGGTCCCCGATACGGCGTATATAGTCCTCCACCGCCTGGTCTGGATCCCATCCTTCGTACTAGGTCGGTTAGTCTAGCGGATAGTGGCTACCAATAACCAACGTACATCCGGGGACGATATCTTAACACTTCGGACATTGGCCAACACGATCTCTTGATTGGTGCAGGACGATTCTGCGAGGCAATCAGGCAAACGCTGGGGGGGGTACATACCTTCCTGACTGACCGAGGAAGATAACGTGGTACCCAAGACTATGATACTTGGCATATAGTTCTGTTCTGGACTCTTTTGTGCCGTTGTTGGCATCGTATATTGCGACCTGTCCGGCATGATCGAAGAAGTCCAAGATGTCGGTTTCACATCGTTCGCGAACTGTATTTTTCAACCTCTCCGTCTCCGCAGATTTAGGACCTTTGAGGTTATCTCAGAAGGTGGTCAATCGGCCTGGAAACCTACCTTGTCCCTGCCTTCATGAGCGACCTACCAGGTGTGAAGTAATCGGACGGAAGATCCTTAGCGTGACCGAGTGTTTTGCGACGATAGTCACCGAGAGAGAACACCTCCGTCGTTACACCGTTCCAGCGCAGGTAGCGTTCGAGAGCCCGGGAGATGTGGGTCTTTCCTCGAGCTGGGAGGCCGACGAGTACGATGAGGATTTTTCCGGCGTGCCAGAGAAGACCTGAAGATGTAGTATATAATGGTGCTGCCATGGTTTGAGAGGTTGGCTAGAAGCGTGTGCGCAGCGATCGGGACCAAGTGGCGAACTTGGCAAGTTGGCTCTTCGCACCCTGGCCGCGAATACGAGTCCCCGAACACACCACTTAATATCCATCTTGAACGCTCGATGCGTCAGCAGACACAGGGAAAGGGTACGATGACCATCTGCAGTCTCTACAGGTGTGTCCTTACTTGAGGATCATATATATCCCATTGTTCTCGACACCCACATTGCTACATCATTCCTATATCTTGATGATATCGCTCCCAGGCGTGAAATACGACTCATTCGGTAACAGGCTCAGCCTCAACAATGTATAATGGATTTTGGCTCCACGATCAAGCGTCTCACTTTCCAGGGAATAATCAAATTCAACATGATGGATTTTATTTGTTTATTTCACTAGTGTCCAGGGTCCGCATCCACCCTGGGGTGGTACAACGGACGTTAGTTGAATCACGCTCGTGGCAATCACTGACTATCCAGTAGGTAGTCGTGGCAACCATGCGGTCTCCCATGGGAATCCCGCAATCCCAGCGGGCACAGTCCCAGCGGGCAGTGGGGCAACAGGGAGAGTGGACAGTGCGGCGCCTCTCGTACTCAACAGGAAGGTTTGTAATACCTGTCTAGAACCAATTGCAACGCCTCCCGTTATAACAATGGGAACTGAGAATCCCAGCATTGAGGTGCGGGTGGGATAGTTCTTGTCAGTGACCCGTCAAGGATGGCGATCACTTGACAGCTCTTCTATAACTCCGCCTTGGCAACCTTGCTAACCTACAATACACACTCAACACACGTACTCACAACATTCTTAGAAGCACTTTGAGCAGCAAAGGGACTTAGGACACTAACTGCGCAACCGCCACCGAAGACTGGACGTGTCAGGGGGTATAGTATGACCTTCACTACTTATACCAACCTCCCAGCGTGTCTTCCTCTCCTTCTACCCTCCGAAAGTACCAACACACAACGACAGTCAAAGACAGCCATCAACCTATCGGGCTATCAGGCTCAGAAGACATGATCTACACGTCTTCCTTTAGTAGCTGGCGTCGCTCTCCGCTCAAGCGCCGGCCTACTGTCGATTTCGTTGCACGCCCGGGAAAGCAGCGACGAGTAAAGGAAATCCGTGAAACGTTAGTTCACACGGTAGATGCGGGGATTAAAAGAGGGCTACAAACCCAGCTCACCGAGACGGAGCAGTTTATCCAACCTCCCACACCCATATGTAGGCCTCACGACATTTTGACGGAGCTTGCGTATGTCTTTTCCACAGTACAGAATAACGGCGCTTGGTCGTTCTCTGCTGTCTGTAGAACTTGGCGGGCTGCTGCACTCTGCAACCCCCGCGCTTGGACAGACATCCACCTTATCGCGGCGAAGGCCAATCCAAACAGTCCCAATGAATTTTATGGACAACCCGTTTCTCAACACCCTGTCCACCAACTTCCCGATGCAGTTTTGTGCATCTCGCGGGCCGGCGTTTTGCCTCTCAGCCTTGAATTCCATGGATTGACGACAACCACTAGCGATATGGCCAACTTCCTCTCCAAAGTCATTCCACACGTCGAGCGTCTTTGCTTCCATAAATGTGGAGGACGTTTTCTCCTAGGATCACAACCCATACCGAAACTCAAAGAATTAGTCGTCGTACCGGAGGAAGAGCATACATTAAGCGCGTACAACGAAACGGCGGGGATGTTCTCGGGTGCTCTCTCCAAAATCTTCGGTACCAACGATCTAGCCACATGCACGCGTGCTCTCAACCGTCTCTGGGTCGCCCGTTTCCATAAAATCAACTGGGACGAAGAGTACTTTACTGGTTTCCGGCAACTTCGCGATCTTACGCTACAAGATTGCACCTGCGGCCCAGACGATAACATTCATCAATTCTTGCAGGCCAACTGCGGAACATTAGAGCACTTGCACCTTTCGTTAACAGTTTCCGGTGATGTTCAAGACCGGCCCCTTCCATGCATCCATTTTCCAAGACTACGCACATTTTCCTTCAACGTCGCACGTAGAGAACAAAATTCATATCGATCCAATCAGAGTTCACCTTTCATCATCCACTCTTACCACGTCGTCCTTTTCCAGTCGCTTATAGCTCCCAAAGCTACAGAACTACAGGTTTATGCACCATATATTGAAGACCTGGATTTCGGTGTCCATTACCCGTCCCTCCAGCACCTTCATGTCATCATTCCAGCGACCATGGATGACGTTTTTCCTTGCGTAATTAGTCTAAAATCCCTCATCCACTCATCTCCACTTCGAACCCTTCATCTCTTTATCAGCACAAACCACTACAAGCTACCCGAGCGCGAATATGGGATCGCGGCGATGCTGACTAGTTTACTGTGCGACCCTCTGGTGCTGTATCATGCCACTTTCACGGTAGTGAATATTAAATTGAGGCCGGACTTTGAACCAGTTTGGGAGCAAGTCTCCTATCACTGGATGCGAAGAGGTAAATCCCTCCGCATCCAAGGTGCCACTAATTCTGAATGCATAGAGGATGGATTTTTTATAATTCACTATCCAAGACCCGTACCCGATGATATCAGCGAGTAACGGTCTACACCTCTTTACCATTTTTATATAGGTTCCTCGATGGCCACGTATCATGTTGTTACTACCTTGGAATGTTCAGCTCGTTCAAATATATTCCTTCGTACACGTATCATCGGTTCGTACCTCGGTGGTCGGTTGCAGGTTTGAGCATGTTCGCGAAGCGGACACTCGCCACCGCCTACTCCCCGGTACGCCACCGCATCGCGTTGTCCACTGAGGACCACTGAGTAGGGGTGCAATTGCTTCAGCCAGCTGGTCAGTCATTCAAGCATCACTACTAATCGGCGGATTTGTCCGGTAGACTGCTTTGAATAGCTCGGAAGTTGTGATGCCCACACTCCGTTGAGTTTACACGCTCGAATATGAAAACCTGGTGAACTCCAGCGATATCATTTGGCCGGGTGGGTGCGTCTGACACATTAGTGATGTGTTAGGATCGGTTATAGAGGTGTCATTCCTCCATAGAGTTCTGTGAATTGAGTCGTTGCTGTTAGCAAGCGCGCATATCAGCAAGTGCGCAGATCATCAAGTGTGCCTGTCAGCAAGCGCGCCTATCAGCAAGTGAGCCTGTCAACAAGTGCGCATATCGGCCCGCAGTGTTCCAAAGTCCCATATTTGTACCCTCGGACGAAATCTCCCTGGCCGTACTCTCCCTATCCATGCTCTCCCTGTCCGTGTTCTCCCTGTCTGTGTTCTCCCTGTCTGCCATCTCCCTGACCGAAACCCCCGTCCTCATCGCTTCACTCATTGGGTCCCCGTTTCAGTCAAATCTCCCTCACTCTCGTCGTTTCATTAGCTAGCCGATCTCTAGTACGTTTCATGTAGTTCCCTTATAACTCGTACAAGCCTGTAGATTATTCGCTAGTCTGATAATCGACTTAGAATTCCCTCTCCTAAATTGCACTCCCTCTGGTTCTACTTTCCTTTACCCTCCCGACTTCAGCTCACCTCTGTTCCTCCCTTCTTCACTGTACGACCCAGGACTCCGCGTCCTTCCTGTCCGCCCATGCACACCCCCGGACTGGCCAACGCCCGATAGCGATACTGTCGGTTAAAACCCACGCTGGGATCGTTCCGATCCCAGTTCCAATCTTAACACTTCACCCAGACCACCGACAAATAGGTTGCCTTGTAGATCCATTAGCTTGCAATCTACATGCCACTGAGAGAAGCACATGTGGTGTTTTTCACCACATGTGGTAAAATTTGTGGTGTTTTTCACCACAA
>Ga0307513_10002119_pt1 | contig 27848 bp, 23 predicted proteins | sample 15_EM_MG_FD_202174 | JGI IMG/M metagenome (GOLD analysis project Ga0307513, IMG submission 202174) | Populus trichocarpa ectomycorrhiza microbial communities from riparian zone in the Pacific Northwest, United States - 15_EM | ecosystem: Host-associated > Plants > Roots > Unclassified | place... | reverse complement strand
CATTACGCGATCAGCCTTGACCTGAGATAGTCATCTCCGAACCCTCACGCTAAACGAGTGTTATCGTTTAGGACCTTCCTATCGTTGTGTGCCTTGGACTAACGTCCAGTGCCAAGACCCCGTTACAGTTGAACTCTGAGGGAGAAATCTCTGAACTGATGGGCACTTGTGGGGACTTCGCTCGTGACCTATTGTCTGACCTAACTAGGAGAATAAAGCTCGCTGAAGTTGGGTCTGTGGTACAGCATAGGTACTTGGCTGGCCTTGAGGTTAGTCAATCTGTGTGTTAATAGAGAAGACACAACCGCTTCGCATTTTGTCAAAACCTTTAATATTGGAGCTAATGCCGACGAATAAAAGGTCCACACAGGGGACACAGAGCCGCCGAACTGCGTACAAGCGTATCAGTGGGCAAGTCCGGACCTTAATTCCAGGACGGGAGCCGAGTGAGGACACACTAGGATTGCCTTAGAATGGTGCTGGTCTGATTGCTGACATTCGAAAAAATTGCTAGATCAGTATGGCTAGTATCTTATTATACAGAAGACATCAATAAAGCCTGCACCTCATTTAAGGTCGTTGGGAGTTCGAAGGAGGGATATGACCACCGGTTCAAAATACCCGCTTCTAAATCCACATGGCACCCATGCCTGATATCTATCTGTGATAAAGATATCCAAAACAAGGTTTCTCATGTCCAGTTGGTACGGGTGACCGAGGCCGGGCAGTTGGATATAATACGAAAGCTGTGTATGGCTACAGGTGCTACGGATTGTATTTTTGGTGTTGCGGGTGCTGATTATGTCTATCTGATGTGGAGATAGCTTGGTCTTTTTCCCATGTGTGATGGCTTTTGTAGCCAGAGCAGGAGGATAGTTGGGTTATTGTTGCGATTTGGGGTAGGGTTCTGTATTGATTGTGAGACGGGACCAGGTGCTTGGTTCATGTACTGTATGGTGGAGGTGATGGCACGATCGTGTAGGCGAAGCTGATAGGAGAAGCATGTTGTGGTATGTATTCTCTATGGAGGTTGCTAGCTACGGTTCACCTTAAGTATGATAATATTATCATAGTGAAAACTACATGCGTAACCCTATACATCCGTTCATGCCCTAGAACGTTCACCTGTCCACACTTCGGTGTTCCTCCATCACATGTGCGCTTCCTGTTGCCTCCACTCCTCTCTGCTCCTAATACATCGTGCTACTACCGGGACTACCATACCACCACCGTACTCCCGAATTGCTTCTATCATACTTGCGATTTATTGGAAAGGCGCTCTAGATATGTTTTTCCCTTGTCACAATGGGAATGTGTAAAGGAATGTTCAATATCATGAAGTTTTGCTCTAGCTATGCCAATCCGGCGTCCACTTGGTGGAGGAATTGGGGCATGCATGGAGGTCTACCCCCCCGAGACAGTATTTTCCGTATGATAAGAATTCGAACAATTGAACCTCATGCTAAGGCGTCCAAAATTCCCTCTCTGGGATATGGGGGGTGAAAGTAGCGGCAATGCGAAAGCTGACCACCCTAGCCCCAACTTAAGACAAAAAAAAAGATATGCCGGACCTTACCAGTAAAGGAAGCCCCAATGCCCTAGGCCAAGGTAATTATTCGGCTTTTCACGGTGCTACCAGCTGCCAAAGAGTTCCGCGGCTTGGTGCTGATGTGGGTACCAGTATTGGTATGGGGGTTGAGGGGATGTGAAAAGTCAAGAGAGTTGTATACAGCACAGATCCTGACTTCTTGAGCTGATGGGTTTGGCTAGTGTGCTATTATATCACTGGTCGTTGGCAACGTGGCGATCTATGTTCACTCCCGTTCCCCGGGAGCGGGTCTTAGGTTAACTGTTGGGCGGTAGGTAGATATCGCGGGTATCTTCTCTTCCCTAGTCTGCCCCGGGTATTATAATAGATAACTGCAGACGAGTCAGCCGCCAACTTCCGTTTTTATGATGGTTGGCCCGAATTCGAAAGCAGTACACACCGGTTCCCGAAGCTGTGCTTCTAGGGTTATGTATCGATATCATACTGGGTCGGCGGTGAAAAGGCAGCTCACCCTGTGCAGTCAATGGAACTCTAGGATTTCTACTGCCATACCGGTATTATTAAGGACCTGAAGAAAAAGGGGACCTGGGTGTACTTGCCGTCCTAAAAGTATCTGGATGCATTGGCTTTGAGACATCTATGTTTGCGCCTGAATGCGCGAATCCCGGCGCCCAGTCGTCTGGATACTTTTAGAATAGGAAAGTAATGGTAAGCGGCCGCTGAGTGCAGTACCAGTGGAGACTGCTTCGTACAAGACAGCGATTATTTTGTTAATTATTCCTGTCTTGTATGATAACGCCTCACTTGTATTTGAATAGTATCGTGTGGTATGGGCAAACCTCTAACCGGAGCACCAACCCGAATACCCATTTTTAAGCCGCTAAGGCTCCTCAACAACTTTTATTCTAGCTTTTAGTATATTTTCAATAGATAGCAAGCTGGAGATTCGGGAGGTCGGGATTTTAACTCGAGTATCATACTTGAGTATTAGCTTCTAGGAAAGCTATAGCCCGCGGAGGTATAGCGCCTCAGATGTGCAGATTTTGCTAGGAAGGGGGAGCCATCATACCGTACTCAATTCCCTACTTGCCGAACACCCTTGCTAGAAAAATCGAGCAAACCCTTAGAATACCATGCGCTTGGCGGTCAACCCTTTCGGATACCATCGACCGAGAAATACCATCGGAAAAGCGAAACCTTCACACGGGCAACCCGCATTAGAGGAATTCAGCCCCGGGGTTGAAAAATGGGTATGCAGTCTTTTCGAGTCGAAAAGCTTTAGTGTGTGTAACGCTTTTTCGCAGACAAAACTGACAAATCAACTAGAAACTTGGCATTCGAAAAACGCTCTTTCAATCTAGGGGCTGAATGCCTCTAATATTGCAACGAACAAAATATTTATACACCTTGGCATATCTTTTTTGTCCCTCAAACAATGCAAAGAAATTGAAAAAAGTTACAGAAAAAATAATGAATTACTTTAACCTTGCTAGTGTTATGGTTCCATGCAAAAGTTTCACTTTTTCGATGGTAAATTTCTCGGTCGATTGTATCCGAAAGGGTTGACCGCCAAGCGCATGGTGTTCTAAAGGGTTTCTCCTCCGTAAACGGTTCAAAGGTTGGCAACAAAATTTGCTGCTGGCATTGGCGGGGAGCACAGTTGGTGCGTGGGGCGAGCTAAATTAATTGGTGAACTGTCTTGGCATACAAGTTAACATGCATTATGGAGCAAAGTGGGTGTCGCCCGTGCTCATCTTTAAGGCTTCCCACAGCACGTGGTTATGGGCACAGTCTGACGCGCCTCCACTGGTAGCATGATTGGTTGGCAGGCGGAGAGATGCAGCATCCTCAACCGGTCTTGGGTTTTTAGGTGGGTGGTTGCACATTGTAATGTGGGAAGACGGTGGGAAGCCACCTGTATCATGCTTTATTTAGATTAGACCGCCCAAGGAACTTATTGACACACCTTTTGACCCGATTAACACTTGCCACTCGAGTGCTAGGAAAGCACAAAAAAGCGACGATTAAGTGGGTCTAATGGCAGATAATGAAGTGTTTGTCCCCTCATCCTTGATAAGATGCTCCTCCTAATATAATACTCGTGATGATCTAGCAAGGTGTTACCTCTCGAGACTCGCGAGACAAGAGCTGCCTTCTCATCCGCGGTATTTCAGATAAATGCAGAGAAGGGCACGAGAACCTTTTACGTCCATGGAGATGTCCTCTCCCAAAATTCTCAGCCATTTAAAAGCATAGTGGATGGCAATTGGGAAGAGTCAGCAAAACGTGAAATCAACGTGGAAGAGTGGGATGCAGACACGGTTGGTCGTATGATTGATTATCTCTATTCTAAGGATTATACTTGGCAGAAGAATGGGAAATTTAAGCCCGTTCCTCTAGCGGCGCCAGAGAAATCGCCTAGTGTGGAGCACTTTCGTGCACTGCGTCCTTTGACCCCACCCACTGGACTCATGGAGCACAGGGGAACTTCGTATTTGCCTTATAATGACTGGGTGTTGGGCCACGCCAATAAAGAGGAGAGATTCGGCGAATTGCTTCTGATGCATGCAAAGGTTTATGTATTGGCGAATTACTGGGCAATTGAGGGATTGCTGGACCTGGCACTTGACCGTCTACTGCATACTCTGCAGGCATTTCAAGTTACTAAGTGTGTTCCTCAGCAAACCGGATATATTGTGGAACTGGTATCATATATCTATGAGAACACATGCTCGCGATTCGAAAACCAGGAACAGGAGCCAATGCGCCGGACGGTAACGAGGTTCATAACGTTAGAATTTACAAAGTTGAATTCTGAGGGAGAAATCTCTGAACTGATGGGCACTTGTGGGGACTTCGCACGTGACCTATCGTCTGACCTAACTAGGAGAATAAAGCGTACTGAAGTTGGGTCTGGGATAGAGCATAAGTACTTGGCTGGCCTTGAGGTTAGTCAATTCAATGTCAACGAAGAGGATGGTTTCATATTTCGTCAAACTTTTAATATTGGAGTTAATGCTGATGAATAAAAGGCCTACAAAGGGGCCTCGCAGCCACCAAACTGCGTACAAGCATATCAGTGGGCAAGTCCGAACCTTAATTCCGGGACGGGAGCTGAGTGAGGACACACTAGGATTGCCTTAGAATGGTGCTGGTCTAATCGCTAACATTCGAAAAATTGCTAGGCCAGTATGGCTGGTACCCTATTATACAGAAGACATCAATAAAGCCTGCACCTCATTTAAGGTCATCCCATATGGACAAAAGGGATATGACCACCAGTTCAAAATCCCCGTTGGTCTCGTATCTGGAAGGTATCCGTGCTTGATATCTATCTGTGATCAAGATATTCAGAGCAAGGTTTCTCATGTCCAGTTGGTCCAAGTGGCCATAGGTGGGAGGGTGTCCCCGGGCGTGCAGCTGGCAAACATACGGGAGCTGTGTAAGGCTACAGGTGTTACAGATTGTACTCTTAGTTCTGCAAGTGGTTATTTCTATCTCATGTGGAAATAGCTTGGTACTTTTCCCTATGCGTGACGGCTTTTGCAGCCAGAGCAGGAAGATGGTTGGGTTATTGTTGCGAGTTGGGGTAGGGTTCTGAATTGATTGTGAGGCGGGACAGGGATCTTGGTTTATGTGCTGTATTTCCGAATTACTTTTACGATACTATTGCTATATTGGAAATCTTGAACCTTTATTACTTCAATAGCGGCTTGTACTATAAGGTATATGCTATCATGGAATGTTATGCCCCAGAAAGTGGTAGCGCCTGAGCGCCGGAGACTCAAAGGGGATGACACATGGTCCTATGTTTACAACAAAAGCTCATGTTCCCCTACCTCCGGCCAACATCTACAACACCAACTATTTTTTATACAGACCGTGAATAGATTATATATTCATCGTATTGGAACTTACCTACATGGGCGGGCACCGGGGTATGACCGCTGGGACATACACAATATCGGGTAGCAATGGGAATTGGCATTTCAATATCTTAAGAACCCTTAACATAATTTTTGGAAGACACACAATAAACTGAACTTGGTGCGGAGTATATAACTGTCCCCCTCGGGAGAGGAGGGAATGGATATATCCCACATCCTACTCGAACTAAGTATAGTCACATATCAAAATAAACTGAACGTGCCAAGGTAGCAACGGGAAAAACTTTTATTAGTCTAACAACCAGTCCTAATAAGCGAGTTGGTTATCTAATTCCAATAGTTACCGGGGGGCGTTCAGTTATTTTTGATCTGTAACTGTAGCACAGTAAATCCCGAGATAAATTGGTGCTGGGGCAGGGTATGAAATAGGAATAATACCCAGCAAGGGAAAGGTATCAACCTGCTAGATAGCATTCTAGCCACTCTGGTAACCATAGTTTTTATATAATAATTGTTGATAATCTTCAATATTCGACGCAATATACTGGAGTAATGGAGAATTAATAGGAAAAAATGGGGCATGGATGTAGTGGGAAGCAGCCGCTGAGTGTATCGGTGGTACCAGTGGAGATTTCTTTCGTATAAGTACAAGACAGGGATTATTTGGTTCGCTAATTATTCCTGTCTTGTATCATAGGATATAAGAACACCTCCGTAGTGTTTGAATAGTATTGTGTGGTGTGAGGGAAACCTCTGACCGGAGCACCCCCAGCCCCTAACCCTAAGAATACTCAATTTTAAGCCGCTAAGTCTCCTCAAAAACATTTATTTTGGCTTTCAGTATATTTTCGATTGACAACATGCTGGAGATTGGGGAGATCAAGATTTTTAATATATTAACTTCTGGGCAAGTGGTGATAGCCTGAGGGGTCTACATATTGGAAGCCAGATTTGCTGCTGGGGTTGCCGGGAGGCACAGTTGATGCGTGCGGAAGCTAAATTAATTGGTGGTTAACTGGATTAGGATGTAAATTAACATGCAACATGGAGCAAACAGAATCCCGCCCGTCCTGTGGTTTAAGGCTTCCACCGTACGTGGCTCGGAGCATAGCCTGATGTGCCTCCATAGGTGATAGACTACGATTGGCTGGCAAAGGGAGAAAGATGCAGCACCCTTGCACAATAGGTCTTAGGGTTTTCAGCCGACTGCCCGATATTGCAACCCAGGAAGATGAAAAGAAGGTGCGTGTATGATGATTTAGGCCCCCCAAGGCACCCATCGACGCACCGTTTGACTTGACTAACGCTTACCGCTCAGGTGCTAGGAAACACAAGATCAAGTGGGCCTAATGGCAGATATTGAAGTGTTTGTTCCCTTGTCATTGATAAGGTGCCCATTCTAATATGGTAGTGCTTATTTAGCGAGGGTTTGACCCTCAAGTCCAGTGGGAGAGAAGCGGCTTTCTCATCCCCGGTATTTCAGATAAATGCAGAGAGGGGCACAAGAACTTTTTACGTCCACGGCGATATTCTCTCCCAAAATTCTCAGCCATTCAAAAGCATAGTGGATGGCAACTGGGAGGAGTCAGTAAAGCGCGAGATCAGCCTGGAAGAGTGGGATGCAGACACGGTTGGTCGTATGATCGATTATCTCTATACTAGGGATTACGCCTGGCAGAAGAATGGAAATTTTAAGCCCACTCTTACTGTGGTTCTAGGGGAGGCGCGCATTGCTGAGCACTCTCCTGACGCAGTGCGTCCCCTGACCCCCCTTAGCGGACTCATGGGACACAGGAGAAAACCAGGGCGGTCTTGCCGGTGTAATGACCAGAAGTTGGGCCATATCGAGAAAGAGGAGGCATCGGGGGAATTGTTTTTGGTGCATGCGAAGGTTTATGCTTTGGCGAATTACCGGGCAATTGAAAAATTATCGGAACTAGCACTCGATCGTCTACTGCACTTACTGTCGGCATTTCAGGCTACTGAATATAATCCTCAGCAAATTGGATATATTGTGGAACTGGTATCATACGTCTATGAGAATACATGCCGGCGTTTTGGAAAACCGGAGCCAATCCGCCAGGCGGTAACGAGGTTCATAGCGTTAGAACTTACAAGGTTGAATTCTGAGGGAGAAATCTCTGGATTGATGGGCGCTTATGGAGACTTCGCTTGCGATCTGCTTTCCGACCTGACTAGGAGAACAAAGCTTGCTGAAGCTGAGAGCGAGACAGGGCATAAGTACTTAGCTGGCCTTAAGGTTAGTTAATCTGACTATAACAAAGGAGATATTTCACTTTTTGTCACACTTAGTATTGGATCTAATACTAATGAACAAAAGGTACACACAGGAGCCTTGCAGTCATTCAATTGTGTACAAGAGTCACAGTGGAGAAGTTCGAATATCAATTTTGGGACAGGGGCTGCTGAGTGAGAGCACACTAGGATTGTCTTAGAATGATGCTGGTCCAAGTACTAACATTCGAAATTTTTTTGGCTAGGCCGGCATGGCTTATACCCTATTACACAAATGACATCGACAAAGCCTGCACCTCATTTAAGGTCATCTCATATGGACAAGATGGATATGATCACCGGTTCAAAATCCCCCTGAATCTCCAATTCGAATTCCATCCGTGCTTGATATCTATCTGTGATCGAGATATTCGGAAGAAGGTTTCTCATGTCCAGTTGGTACGGGTGGACTCCCTCGCCCAGAAGAATGACATACAGAAGCGATACAAGGCTGCCGGTGTTACGGCTGAAATTCTTGGTACTTCACATAGTGATCATCTTTATCTGATGTGGAAATAGCTTGGTGTTTTTTGCCATGCATGATGGCTTCTGTCGCCGGAGCAGGAAGATGTCAGGCCGTCAGTCTCGCAGGGCGTGTTATGAATAAGGGCCGTTCCTTGTTGAGATATCGCTGTGAGTTGGGTTGCGTTCTGTATTGATTGCGAGAGTGGACTGGGTGCTTTGTTTATTTACTGTATTCTCGAATTACTTCTACGATATGATTGCTGCATTGAAAATCTTAAACCGCCTTTGCTTCCATAATAGCGGCTTATGCCATAAAGTGCATGCTATAATGGAATTTTATACCTCAGGGAGAGGTGACACCGGGATGTTGGTGATTTGGTGGGGATGATACAAGGGCTAATGTTTACAACAAAAACTCATGTCCCCCCCAGCCCGGGCTGACATCTACAATATCAACTCTGTTTTATAAAGACTTATAGATTTATCATAATGGAGGTTACCTAGGTGGATGGACATCAGAACGGGAGAAGGCTCCCATGATTTGCGAACCGGGGCACCACCACTGGGGCATATACAATGTCCCGGGTGGGAATGGGGATGGATATTTCAATACCCTAAGGACCCTTAGCATAATTTTAGAAGACACAATAAACTGGGCTTTGTGCGGGGTACTGTACCCCTCTGGGAGAGGAGAAGATGGACGCACCCTACCGGAACCAAGTAGCGCAGTGAATCCCGGGACAACATGACACTAAGGCAGGGTATGAAATAGGAATAACGCTCCGCAAGGGAAAGGCATCAACCCAGTGGACAGCATGTACCTACTATGGCCAGTAAAGTTTTTATGTAATAGTCTTTGGTAGTCTTTGTTCCATGGGAAATAATGGATAATTAATAGGGAAGATTGCGGATTATTGAGCAGTTGCATTGTGCAAGAGAGATACCATAGTAGCCCTACTCATAAACAGATAGGAGGGTTTTGGCCTTGGCTGAGGGGGGGGGGGATAATATTCTTCACAATCAATGTCTGAAGGTGCATGTCTTTTATTCTGCGCATACCAGTATTACCCAGTGTTCCGAACCGTCCTGCCCGTCCGTCTTGGAAGTAGGGCTGGACGGGCCGCTAGTGGTAGTCAGTCTTTCTTCGAGTCCATGGATAGGCTAGGGCGGATGAAAGTAGGGCCGGACGTCCTGTGGTGTTTTTTTGTTACATCTCTTTGGCTGGTATGCTCAGAAAATTCAAGCTCATGATTTGATCTCCCTGATAGTTTATGATCAGGCAAGCCATGTCCCATGTGCGTAAACTAATAAGCAAGGAAGAATACATCTTTATGAAATAAAAAAAAAGCCAAAAGTGTTTGCTAAATTAGAACCCAAAAACCACGGGCATGAATCTGCAATGCAGCAAGCATATCCTCGCTGGAGAGGGCACTAACACTGTCGCCGTCGGAAAGTTCTGATGCTGGTTGCAGATGTCCGGATCCGAGAGGGTCAATTGGGTTTCCCGGCAACTCTTCTGGAAAATCCCAGGCATTGTGTTGCTCGTCAGCTTTGGTTCCATCAGTTCTTTGGCTTTGCTGCGACATCAATCACCACCTGACTATTCCCCCGCGCAATCCCGGTCTCCCCCGCCGTCCGCCTAAGGAGCCGCTTTCCCGTATATCTCACTATACTAATAAAGGCCTAGCGTCTAGGGCCCGGCGGTCCCAGCCTAGCCCGGCAGTCACCCGAGTAATTTGCCCTACACCAGACCATGGCTAGGGGCCCCGTCCCGTCTTCTTGGAATTATCCCCGCCGTCCCTGTGGGCCCCCTGGGCGGTTCGGAACACTAGTATTACCTCGAGAGAGCAGAAATATTGATGTGAGCCCCTAAACTACCTTACTGGTTGTGCTCTAACCTTCTGGCCAGTCTGTGAAGAGTATCAGGATATCTTCTGTAAATTCCCTTCCTTAATATAAGCAAATATTTTTGGGTATAAGTAGTTGAAACGGACTCAATGCCCGAGAGAAGAGCAGCAGTGGAATCACTAGGATACCTGTATCGAGTAAGTTCTTTATTCAAAAACAGTGAGAAGAGTAGAAGAGCTTGCCCTGCATATTCGGTAGGGTGGATGTTGAATGGCGGGTTGATCACTGTCCGTAGCGATAAGGAATTATCTCTTTCTACTCTTAGATGGCATAGTTAGGCTGCAATGGTAATAACATCCTTCTGCTCCGCCCTCATCCCCTCCTCCCCCTCCCCAGCTTCTCTATATCGAAATAGTAACAGGAAACACTAGTTGCACACACTCCCGAGTCAGTAGCGGGCACAAGTGACCAAATACGCACAATATCCGGTGGGTGGTTTAGTCGACATCCAGCCCGTTACCTGCGACTTGAGCGTCAAGTTCCCCAATAGCCTTTCAGTGGCCAGGTCAAACTCTAGCAGGTAGGCATCAACGCTAACATAGAAATCGTGCCTACTTTTCCCTCATAGAGGTACATCTTGAAGGCTGCGGGCATCTCCATTTCTCCTTCCCCCTAGATCTTAGGCGATGTAGCCCCTAGAATATATTTCCGTTCATGACACCCCCGGGGAAAAGAAAACTGGCTTAAGATCCCGAATGATATCCTATGAAGCTCAACACATAGGCCTTGTTGCACCCCTCGCTGCCTGTTAGAAGCATAACTTAAACTACGAAAACATTCCACTTCCTTCGCCCTTGCTGTGGAGCATTCCTATCGCCGGTACCTTGGTGGATGCTGATACGGGCGAAAGGCCCCCGCCGACTATTAACCTCCCCACCGAAAGCAAAAACAGGGAGAAGAAGCTATCTGGCTACCTACCTGGAGAAGAGGCTTCACATATTTTAGCTTTTATTGCGTCCTTCTTCTAGTCTACATTCCTCCCAGTGTGACCGCTCTCGTCCGGAAAGTTATTACAGCTAGGTTGGGCGATTTTCCCTAACAATGTTTCCTATTATACCTTCCAGACAAATTCATTTATCCCACCGTTGGAGTGAGAAACTACTTTAAATGCCGAAAGCTGCCATACTTGTGCCACTATTCTTGAGTTGGTTCCCAGGTTATGTTAAGAAATATGTTAAAGATAAAGTGTGTATAATGGAGAAAGAGAGAATGAATTTGGACTTGCTCTTGCTACTATCACTTCCTAATACAGTAGAACTACTCTTAATATCATAATGGTACGTCTCATTGAGTTCACCTCGAACACCAAGAATTGGGCCCGACACGAACCCACTATTACCACCCCGACGCTATCGTGGATTACTTACTGCACTAAAAGGAGCCTGGTGAAGAGATACTGCGATAATCTTCACAAGACATCTGGAGGAAGAGCCCTTTTATTTTTCCCCCTTTTTAATGAGGCTAGTTAGCTCTATGACAAGCCCTCGAATCTCTTTCTTTCGTGTTCGGGTTCCCCTGAGGGGAGCTTAGGGTATACAGGTTGCTCCCGCATTGAGTGCTATATAGTCTACTACGGTATTGTTGGTCCAGGGCGTTATATTTTGTGCGTACGCAAGAAGGGGTATATTAAATCTCTTTCTATGACCCTCGACTGACGATTTGTGATGCCTATATGGGGCTATTTCTTGGGACCCATTATGCCAGGGGGTCACACTCGAATAGGAGAAATCTGCAAGATCTGCCAGTGAGGCGAATTACGGCCCAGTTTATCAATGTATTTATTGAAACAGGTATCATACGTGGGATGTTGGGTCCTGGGGAAGGGAGTGGGCGGGCTTTAGTCGAAGCGGGGATACCGACATATTTACATATCCGGGAGTTGTCAGCTAGCTTATTCCTGTCTGGGAGAGGCAGTGTTGTTGTTCGAAGACTTGAGCGCAGGTTCTGCCATTCTGATAATATTATGCGTAACGTTGGGGTTTATTCGGTTAGGTTTGTGTGCTTGTCTCCTCCGAGTTGCCTCTATTCCGGTAAATTGGCTCAAGAGATAACACAGGTCTTTGCGTCCTATGGTTGCAACTTGGAGTTACTTTAGAAATCTATTATCAGGGTAAGATAGTGATTGTTGTCACAGGAATTGAGCAATTTAGCTCCAACTCTCCCTGACCGGGCAAACTCGGCTGAGTTTTATACAGTATGATAATATTATCATTCTAACGAAAATCATTATTTGCGTGAAAGCCACTCTAAAGCCCCTTATCCTCCTTTCTCTTTCCCACCATGCTCTCCCCTAATTGCACTCCCCCGGTACCCCCATTCCCTCAGGCTTCAGGGCCTTAACAGCAAAGCACCACTTCGCCAACCTCTCAGGAGTTACGTCCCCTGCACCGACGCAAACCCCAACATACTCCTTAAATGCCTCAAAACCACCCTTAGCCAACTCCATCACCATCGAAGACTGGCACTTATTTCTCAGATACCACGCCGCCGCTGCATAAGTGTACTTCTCCGGCAAGACCAGCGCACGAATAGCTTTCTGATCCTCAACAGGGATTTTATCCATGTTGCTAAAAGTCACGTTTAGGGCCGTGCCGTTGCCTATTCTCAGGACTTCTGGCTTCAGGTCTGGTTGTGAGAATGCGTAATCATAGATGTGTGGAAACATTAGCATTGCTTTTGCTGTTGCCAGTTAGCCGTGTTTCTGCCAAGCAGACAGGGAGGGTGTTATCGCACTTCCTTGCCCAGGGCGCCCGGGGAAGTGGTTGACGTTGTAAGTGAAGTCTCCGCTCTCTAATGTCATTAGCCCTAATAGGGCTGCTTTCTGGCCGAGTGTTGTAAGGTAATACTTTGCGAAAGCGGCGTTGATTTCTTTGATTGCGTCTGGCGCTGGGTGGCATTCTTCTGTTATTGTTGGGCAGATTTTGGGTGCTGCTGCGAGGAGTTGTTGTGTTGTTATATCGGGGATGGTATTGCTTGGGTTGAAGTCATAGGGAGCTGGGGCTCCGAGGGCGGATGAGAGGATGATGGCTAGAAGGAGAAGAGAGGAGATGCTTGGTACCGGTAGCATTTTCTTGCTTTGTCTCTGGGGCGTGGGACACTTCGGGGGTGGTTGTGCCGTATGTAAGTGGTTATCGGCTGGTGGGCTAGTGAGATATCTTAAAGAATGAGTGAGGGATAGAGGGGGTGGAATGAGTGAACGGAGCTTCTTTAAAGAGGAAATGCAAGGTATCATACTACAGTCTACCTAGCTCAAGCACTCTACCCTTCCCCGCTCGTGGTATAGGATTTTCCAAAATAAAAAGTAAAAACCCGAAAAAGCAAACAGGGTCCAATTCGAATTGACCATCGTCCGCCCGCTAGGTTGCCACCATAAGACCCTAGAGAATGGGAGAGAAGATAATATCCTGTTTGCAGATGAGGCCCTACACACTTTGTAGACCACCTCTAACAGTTGTAATAGTCACAGTAGTGCACAGTAATTGGTCCCCATTCCCCTACAGTCGTGAAGCACAAGTTTCTGTATTAAGGAAGTGATGTACCCCCTTATGCTATAAGCACTTAAATGCAGCCCCCGCACAGCCAGTTAGGTGGTGGGGCGGATCGTGAGGAATTCTCGTCAGCACCTGCTTACCGTGCATGCATTCATTTTTTTCGTTTTTCTCGCTTGTCGTTCGTTTATTGGTAACGGTACTAGACTTTACGACGTGCCAGGTCCCCCGGATTAGAGCAGGAATGTTTGGTCCCGGACACTTGTGCTCATACAGCACTCTCCCGAACACCACGTTTCGGAATCCATAGAAGCACATATCCCAGCAGACTCACCTACCCCTTACTGCTGTTCGCGGTAGTCCGTGACTGCAAGGCACTGGACTCTCATTCCAGATTCCTACCTACTGGAGCGCAAACTAAATATTCGGAAGGCGTGAAAACCAATAGCTGCCCGCCACCAGCAAGATTTTTTCATAGAAACAATGGTGATGTCAGCTTTGGTGATCTGAAATCAGCTATCGTGAAACCTAATTCTATCAGCTATCCGCTCCCTTTAAATACTTCTTTCTGAAACTCTGCTCGTCTGAATGATTGTTGTTCACAGGAGGGGGAAAATTTGTTTCACGCACAACTGCAAACGTTGGGCTGGATTGAATAGTACAAGTAGCTCATGATACCGGTATGGTGGTTGACATCAGGAGGGTTGCTACAAAAAGTGTTGCCGCTCGCCCGCCACTATTGGTTGTAACTCTTTTCTCATCTTTAATTTGTCTCAGAGGATGCTTTACTCGTAGTGGGGAATTGACGTCTATCGTGCCCTACAGATTTCACCAAGCCACTGGGCCCAAACCAACTCCCGCTTAGCTACTCATGCGTCCAATTATACCGCATCACCTGGTTTTCGCTCGCTGGTAAGGTGGGGGTCGCCAACAAGTACAATGTAGACCAACGGCGTTGCACAATGTGATGCCTTATATAATCAGGATCAGGTGTGTTTCATTACTACCCTTACTCCATCTTTAGGGTTTAATCTATAGGTTATACAGTACGTTGAAATAAAGTAGCGGCTGAAGCAAAACGTTCAATACAGTCAGGAGGGGGCCGAAATGAGCCTGGTTTTAGCCATAAAGGGTTAAGCGAATGCGTCTTATTGCGAATTTGAGACAGATTACAAAGAAAACTCTTATTTCAACGTATCATAATTCCATCATACATACAAATTGTCACAGTTTTCATAGACTCGGGCATGTGGATGACCTATGAGTATATGGCCAGTTACGTTGATGACTTTCATGACGCGGCCAATAGATCTCTGTCCTGTATTTAAGACCCTTCTATACGATAGCAATCAACAAGGAAGGGCACTTCCCTCAACACCTTACCCGAGAGGCCTCCCACAGTACCGTACCGGTACTAGCGGCGTCCGAATAAAACCAGGTACAAGTGCCATGGGGGATGTTTTCCAACAAGACTTATCTTGCAGGGATGTCTAGGACATGAAATTCCTTGTGTAGAAGAACATCGATAAATAACTGAAGGAAAGAATAAGTGATAATGATACGGTGAGAGCGGAGAAAAATATGAAAAGGAATGAAAAAAGTATAATAATACAAGCAATTACCGAAAGAAAGGTGAAAAGAATGAAAAAAAGATAATGAAACCCTCCTTAATAGCTGGAATAGCCACCCCGAGCGGGCCGATTTCCTCTACAATGTGCCAGAATGTCTGTGCTGCATGGTCATGCAAGCCCCATACCTTTGAGCACAGTGAACCAGTAATTAGAGTCCTTTCTGGGGTAATACTCCTGGAGACTGGGTTGGGGAATGGGAGTAGGTGGGGAGTCTTTGAACTAATTGGACTAATAGAGGAGCAAGAATGTGCTGCCTGAAGACGGTTGTACGGTGGATGGGTTGGAGCCATAGTGGTATCTTTTTTTTTTTAAAAAAAAGCCTGTCCTATTTTACAACTTCAGTTCTTTTATCTCTCTTTCCCAGGAGGGGCTCTGGTATTATTTCTTTGAAAAACAGGATTTTACCAACGAGGCGTTTCGCCGGTGTTCCCAAGGCCACGATACACTATGTCTTGGTGTTCGGTATTTCGCTTTCTTGACCCATCATCCTACTAATTACTTCGCAACCCTTGTACGAAAACACCACCCATTGCACTTGTACAAGTATGATACCCGGGGATATGCTTTCGTACGCTACAGGGGTAGTTAACGGGCAGAATAATCCTTGCCTTGTACGAGAACATATTCGTGGGTACTCGTAATGCGGTACCGGTAGTTGGCCTGAAGCGCTAGTGTGCCTGCTGGAGTAATAGCCGTACACATTCGGCATTCCCGATACTAACGCAGGGTCGGTCGTAACTCGCTAGGGTGGTTGGGAGGAAAAGAGTTATTAGTCGATTGTCTGCAGCCCCTGGAAATTGGTAATCAGAATATGATAGAACGGTTAAGGCCATCGACGGGGAACAAGGGAAAACAGGCTAATATGGAAGTCTTGGAATCTTGGAAGTCTTGCGTGTTACAGCACGAGTGATATTTATCGGATAAGGTTTTTGTAGGGCGTGAAGAATAGCACTGCTGAGCACGGGGTTATCGTTTTTATAGAAGGTTTTAGAGTGGTAAGGTGGAAAGTAGCCCCTTATCTGTGGGTTTCGGGGCAACTTTAAGCATAAGCACTTGGATACTGGGGTTATTCTATGAAGATTTCCAATGAACCGGTTTTTAAGGTACGGCTGGCCTGCTTGTTGTGGAAGAGGAGAAATTCCGTGAAGGGACAAAGCCCACTCACCATTGCCATATTTGATTTCCCTGGAATCTCCTTGCCATGTCCGGATCTGACTTTACTCCACTATGGGTCATTGCCTAAGAAACCTAATCGAATAAACTTCACCTAAGGCCCCCTGCAACCTCCCGGTCTATTCGGATGTAATAGAATGGGATGGTTTGGTTTGGGTTGTAGTTTGTACAAACGTTCCGCTTGTTACTCGGGGATTATAATCACTCCGGGATAAGCACCTACTGTATAGTCCAATGCATATTCTACGAATTTGTGTTGGTGCTCGGGCACCACCTGATAGAAATCGAATGTCGGGGGGGAGATTGTGGTCTGGTAATAGGTTGATTTAAAGTATAAATTCTCCATGCCCACCTTACTAGCAGGCCCGGGTGTGGTGCTAGTGGTGATTAGGGTGAATTATTGGTTAACACCGGCGCGGTGCTGGAGCTGTAGGCCCTGAGGGGTACAGTAATATGGGGATGGGGTGCAGGAAGGTGTTGGCATGACGGGCGCATAGAATTTGGTTCCGGGGCTGCGGCTATAGCTGAGTTAGCACAGACAGGTTGAGGGGAGAGTAGTTGCTACTCTGGAGAAATCAGGACTAGATCTACGCTTTCTCTTCGCGGATGTACTGTCAATGGTCAACGAGTGATCATCTACTACCCGCGACACATACGAGTAGACCAAAGTATGTTCCCTGCCCGCACCCTCCCTCTCCTCTTATCCCCCGCCTAGGCCAAATCTAACCCAACAATCAACCACCCTCCACCATCCATATGTATGTGCGTCCTTAGATCCCCTAAAGCTCGCACCTATGCCAGGACGCCCAAACGACTGAGGCGCGGGCGGAATGCTCCTGCAGGCCAATTGTGGTCTTAATTTCAGCATAGCATCGCCTGCGTCGGACCTTGGTTGTTTGTTTTTTACAACCAGTACGGATCTCAAGACTTGTTTTCGGCGTCAGCATATCAGAAGAGGTGTGAAATAGGTTCCTCCCCGGTCCTCAATCGCGCCAGGGTATTGGCGGCTTTGCCTGCGCGTCCGCGGAGCAGGAGCACGCAGCTACCGCCACCCAGTCGTACTGTTCAGGAGGATGGGAACGCATATAAGGGGTTGGAGATCACATTAATGGGACCTCGTTTCGGCCACCTCGGTGAAACAAACCCCAAATAGAGAGAAAATGATCGTCTTTATTGCTAAGCACTGCAAAAAATATAGATCAAAGGAAAGAAAGTCAACGTCCTTCCCGTGGTCTCCAGTCACTACCGGGGTTTCTGTTATATAACCCATAAGCTTCAAGCCAGAAAAAAGGAAATTATATGTGGAGAGCGTTCTCCATGGTTCCCTTAACACACAAACCTTCAATAACACACCTGTGAGTGATCCAGACACCCCCCGTTGGCACTACGAGTGTGTCCAAGCACCCATTGAACACTAGTAATTTTCCCGGCTAGTGAAGCCATGATATCAATTCAAGGCCCCTGACGCTTAATGTGACACGTGTCGTCAGTCACTGAAACAAATTCCCTAGGGAGATGAGTCGAAAGAGGATGGAAGGAGAAAAATGGAAAGAACAGAGTAATGGAGGGAAAATCCCAAAAGCAACGGGTATTCCGACTCCGGGCATTGAGAAGAGAGAGCACGAAACTGCTTACTACATGACAGAGTACAAACATGCAACTTCAGTACAACATAACAGAATATTCATATCCGAACCTCAGTAGCCGTGTTTGCAGCATCTGGCTACTGATCTCGGACCGAGCACGATATGCAGCCCCCTACGAAGAACCCGCAGGCGCAGAATGAAGGCGCGGCGCCCTCCGAACCTCTAACTTCTCTCCTTCTAGCTCCTCAATCATTTCTGGGATCGCAGGTTCAATCTCAACTTGACATACCGGAACTGGATAGACCGGTCTCGGCCTCTCCACCACCACAGCTCGTATTACAGGCACCTCTCCAGTGGGCCCCCTCCAATGCGGACATGTCTTCCCATGCCCTTCATTCCCCACCGCCCGAATAACCGCATAACTCGCTCGGCATAGCCAACACCATTCACTCTTACACCTGCACGTCATATGATCGCACCCATCCACCTTTTCAACCCGCGCACCACAGCCAGGACACACCTTCGTCATCCTTTCCAGAAGTTCCTCGTTCGCCCGGTCCTCATTCTTCACCTCTGCGCATGTTCGCGATGCATGCCAAGGGATACGGCATGTGAAGCATGACTTTTCAGAGCACAGAGGACAGGTTACTATCGGTTGCTCGCTCTTGCTAGAATGCAGTTGACCACCGGGGCAGGAGGATTTCAAGCAGGGCCGATATTCCGGTATCGAGAGGAGGTAAGTTCGTAGGAGGTAGTCAGAGTATGCGGATGCGAGGGCGGGGAACTCCTTTTGGACGTATTCGAAGGTGATTTCACTAGGACACTCGGGGCATTTTGGCGGCGGAGAGGAGGCGGTGGTGGTTTTGGAGGGGAGGGCAGCCTCAATGCAGATTTGGAGACAGGGCTTGCAGACGTTAGATCGATGAGAGCAAGACCGCGAGATTGTAGGACTAGCAGAGGAGGTTGGTTTGGATTCAATGCATATTATGCAAGCGAAGCGGGGGAAGGCTTGAGAAGCCATTTCTGTCTACTGTAAACGCGCCGGAGGAGGGAGATGGGTGCCCTCGGATTCCTGGTGTTTGAAGACACATTTGTCGAGGTGGGTGAGCCTGGGTCTATTAATACGAGGCGGGGTTATCGGGAATCCCCACGTTCGCCGGTGGCGTGCACCAAATGAAGCTTAGGCTGCCGATGGAAGGCCTGAGAGTTGTGAACGAGTTCGAGTCTGGCAATACTGATTGGTTGGGATGCAAGTTCCTTATCACACTCAGACTGCCAATTAGGAGCTCCAGTATCTGTTATAGTACCAAAATTACTGTTGGGAGTGAATCATCAACAGCCTGAATTATCATTCCCTGTCAACCCCCGGAGTGAAACCAGGTGCGTGAGCCATAATGGAGTCTATCTCTATCGCATGTCACAGACAATCTGATGGATGGAAAGCATAAATATGTGACGATAATCTCTCAAAGCGCAGTATAGACCAGGCCTACAGCAAATACAATCACTATTATACACAGTCTTCTCAGCCTTGTACCCCGGACAACAACTAACCAAAGTAAAGCCAACCATTCCCCATCTCCCTATTAAGGGAATCAATTTGCTCCCCAATAATCCTCTCAAACAATCCCGGCTTGTCGCCGCCCTCATTTTCTCCCCCATCTCCCCCATCCCCCCCATCTCTCCCATCTCTCCCATCTCCCCCATCTCCCCCATCTCTCCCATCTCCACCTCCACCTCCATCCCCGCCCCTCCCCATAGCCGCGATGATCAACAAAGTGCTGACGAACGCCTCCTTAAGGTAGGCAAATGAAAAGCCTGACGTCCACTCGGCAATCCTCTCGACGAGCCCATCGCCAAACTCAATCTCGTCATTTCCCTTAAGCTTCGCCTGCCAGTAGCGGCAGTACATCTTCCTCTCCTCCACATTGGGCATGGGGAAGAAATACTTCCTGTCGAACCTGCTCGGCCGGTTAACGATTCCCGGGTCGAGTGTTTCCAAGTGGTTCGTCGTGCCGAGGACCAAGATGCCGTCATTCTCGGCTATTCCGTCCAACTCGTTGAGGAAGAAGGAGCGGTTCGTCGGATCGATCAGGCTGTCCAGATCCTCGAGGATGAGTACGCAGGGTGCGAAAGCACGGGCTTTGTCAAATGCTGAGGCCATCCCGTACTCGTCGCCCATGTAGGATTTGAAGGATTTTACGTAGAGGGAGGGGTAGGATATTGATTTCATCAGCGCTTTGATGGAGATTGTTTTCCCATTTCCGGGGGGTCCGTGGAAGATTATACCACGCTTCCAGGGGACGCCGAGATGCTTGTATATATCTCTGCTATTGAAGAAGTTTTCTACATCGGATCGTAAGCGGTGTTTCATCGTTGTATCCAGGATTACGTCTTTCCAGTCTGCCTTTTGCACGCTTTTCCATAGCACGTGGTCCTTGCTCCAGACGCCATTATTGAACACGAGGATTTCCTGGTGTAGTTCCATGGTGTAGGCACATGCTTGCAGGACTATGTCTTCGACGTCCGTCTTCTCGTTTTCGGAATGGAGGAAGTAGTGTGCACGGATGACGCTATACCCCTCCGGCCAGGTAGCGAAGTAGTAAACATACCCCTTCCCATCCTTGCAGAGCATGAACTTTGCAAAGTCGATAGAGTGCTCAATGCTTCCGGGCCCATTTGCGCGGTGGGGGGATGGTTGGAAGGTAAGCTTTGAAAGAATGGGGTCAGACTTAGAAATTGAGGGGGTTAGCGTAATCTTGCCGGTGCCGGAAGCGTAGCCGAATATGTCGCAGTTGTGGTCCCGACAGACGGTGAGTTTTTGGTGCGGGTGTTGGGCTTCGATGGCAGCGCGGAGGACTAGGTCAGTAGAGACGGTTTGTGCCGAAAAGTGCCTTGTGTAGGAATGGGCGGGGGGGTCGGACTTGTCGCGGCGATGTTTGTCCGATTTGGACTCTTCGACGAGGAGGTAATCGTCCATGTGGGAGTCGGCCAGTGGTGGGGGGCTGCCAGACCTAGCGGAGTATGAGGTACCGGTAAATGTGGGGAAAGTGTATGGGGGAGATGAGGAGGGCTCGGCGGTGGCGGGAGCCAGCTGTTGCTCGCGGGAGAAGATAAAGCGGTGCATTATGCCTATTTAATGCAATCTACAATATCACCGAGACAGTAAGCCTACTTACAAATGACAATGAAGCGGATTTCTACTACACCGCTTCAATGGAGAATATGAGGGAAGAGAACAAAGGTGCCTGTGAGGCGGGGGGAGGAAAGAGTGTGGGGGCAGAAGGGGGGGATTGCCAGAAGTATTATATCGTTGGGAAGGCTGCTAGTGACTAAAGAGTACTGTGTAGCAAGGTATCGAAGGATGACAATTATTGTGATAACGTAGATAGTTGGCAAGGTTGCCAGGCCTTGGGTGGGCATGGTCGGGATGAGAACCCGGGAACTCGAGGCTGTGTTTGCGCGAAGATCCCGTTGGTCGGTTACACAACCTGTCGCCAGGGGTTTCGGGTGAAGCTCCAACCACCTTCTTTTCTTAATATTGACACCGGTAGATCATCATCTCCACTTTTTCACTCTAAGGATGTTTCCCCCGCTACAGCAGTTATGCTTAGTTCGCTAATATGAACAACTACTCTCTCAAGGATATTTTTGCTTGAGGATGCGGCTCGCGACTGGGAGTCTCTTGTGTTGGTGAGCTTGAGGTTGTGCGGCCGGTCTTGTTGCTTGGACCAGCCCGTATGGACAGGGGTTGGCTCGGTATCACAGCCCAAATATCCCCGCCATTAGTGTCCACCGAGTGATGTAAAGTGATGGGACGGACTTACTATTGTACTGTACCGAATGCATAAGTACCAGCGAATTTCAAAAGCACCAAAAACGCAGGTCCTCTGTGCCCGGTGTCTGGATACCCTCTGGATCCATAGATACTGTGCGTGCGCACTCGAATATACCATTATCCCAAAAGGAAAAAGTCCCTTCCATAAGATGGAAAATTCTAGGAAACGGAAATATTAGCTCTACGCTCGGCCACGTGGAACTGCGGATGGAATTCCTTATACCACCTTCCCTTGCTTGGTACTACAGTACTGCAGAGTGTCGGGGGGTACTGTAGTAGAGACTCCTGTGGCCAGCAGGAGATCGGCCTCAGACTGCACATGCCCTGAAACAACCATCCCCGTCTTTTCAGCATACGTTTTTAGCTATTGAGTTAACAAAGTTACAACCAGTCACAATTAGCAGTCAATGCGCCGGCGTTCCCGCAACCGACCTTCTGCGGCGAAATTTGAATAAACCCGAAATGATACTAATGTTTAGTGAGGGGGTGTGTGGCGTGACCACGTCTGTGGCAACTCAAATGATTATAAGCTGTAAGGAATAACCGAGTGGCCTGTGATGACGGCACTTCTTCTGGCTCAGGTCCATGAAATCGTATCTCATGGCACTCCATCAACTTGCCAAACAGTTCATAGAGGATCACACACTACAGGTAGGGCCAGCATTATTGTTGTGGTTATTATTACTAATGAATCCAGCCCAACACCGGCAAAGCCTAGAAGATATAAGTAATCTCCCAAAATGGCTAACCTCTGCACCCTGCGATCTCCGGGCAATGATCAAGGAACATATCGGCAATCCTTTTCAATAATGGTCTACGAATGCAGAGATATAGCCACCCGAAGTTTAGTAAATACGTTCTAAACGCCTGCAGGGGGCGACCGTTGTAACCACCTTTGGGATGCGGGGTTCAAACCGAAATAGCTAGGGTATAGAATTTAGGCAGAACTCAAATACCCCAGCTTTCCCCCCATTACTCTATATAAATCAACAACCTGTTCTCATTCATCCTCTTTCTTGACCTTCGGGTTAGGAAAGTCCCACCAATGCATGAATTGCCATTGAAGCATGGCATCAACACTATGATAATACTTGTAACCTAGCATAGTTCCCTACGGTGCAGTACATACCGGCCTTAGATTCCTGGTATCGCCATTATAAGCAGCCATTTCAAATTAGAAAAGGACGAATTCAGGTTCAACTATTTTAGGTATTCCCCTACAAAACACCCCCCCTCCCCGCTTCCCTAAATTGGAATTTCCACTTCAGCAGGCATAAGCTATCCCTCGATAAGATTTGGAAAACTCCATGACAGAGGGGGAGTAAGGAGCAGTCTTTTTTTTATATTTATTTTTTTAGGCTAGCAAATAGACAGCAAAAATCAACCACCAGCATCACCACAAATCGTTTCCCCCAACAAGTATCAAAAAGATAACAAAAAAAGAAATTCCACCCCGAATCAATCCCAAACGGCTGCTTGGTCTGGGCAGACCTTTATAGAGCCATTGGCCCTACTATAGGCAACTTCAAGATCAGATTTGCTACTCCAAGAAGTTCAAGAATAACCCACCTGCTCAAAGACAAGATCTGATAGGCCCGGCACTGCAGAGGATACTCTCGAAGCACATCCAGGGGTCCAAACGGACCATACAGATGAAAATCTGCCAGGATCATAGTCAGCACTACTTGAATATTTCATCTTAGATAACTTCTACTTACGCTGAACCAGCAGCTTGCGGGGATTCTGTTCCCAAGGCAAGCAATGAACCTCTAATCCTACGTTAGCAAGTCCACCCTCCCAAAGTGTCTAGTCGAGCAGAATGGGCCATACGGCTGCACGTAGCCCATATCTCCTAATAAAGTTCCAGATCATGCAAGCCTTATTACAAGCCAGAGCTGACCCAGAGGCGTCCCCAGCTGCACTCGCAGCCGCACCCGCAGCATCCAATGCCGCGCCATCAAGTTGCGCACCGTTAGCGTCGAAGGCACTGAGGGCCAGTTGGCCTGGGTTGTCGTTGACAACTATGGTGCCCTCAAGCTTTCCGTCACCGTAGATCGAGAAGGTGTATTGTTTGCCGTCGGCACTCTTCTTGGTGCGCACACCAGTGAAGCTGGCTTCGATGGCAGTGTCTGCGTCTTGGGGGAAAGCCGCGGCGCTGACGAGCGTTGCAAAAAGGAGGACGAGGAGGGTCTTGAGAAATTGCATTTTTGGTGGGATAGACGGGTGATGAAGAGGCTGGAGATTCCTTTGAAGATTGTTTGAGAAAATTGGGAGATTGTTCTTTGTTTGATGAAGCTGCTGATGATGGTGCTCTCTGCGGTGAGGAGAAGGGCCTTATGGATGTAGGATTGTCTGGTTTATATAGACTATTCTGACTCCCCTCGGTCCAATTAGCGAGCGTGAAGGTTGGAGCATGCTGCCTTTGGAATACGAATCTCATCGGAATCTCCGTATGTTGGCTCATCCCCAACCTTCATCCCTCCTGCAAGGACTGTGCCCCCCCTCGCAACATCTGCTGACATCCGTGAGCCCGTCCCAGGTCTGTATAATCAAAATTGGAATTGACTTCGTATCAGCTTTCCGCAAATGGTCCACCTCAGTAGGACCAAGAAACAATGAATATCAATACCGCAGCTGCAGCTTCTGATAGCCTACCATCCAAACAATTCCTAAGAAGGTTGATTCCTCCTAGTCCCATAACAAATAAGTTTTCCCCTTCCTAGTATATCTGTGCACACCCGGGGCGTAGGAAACCACGATAAGTAGCGGATATAGTTTGGTTCCGCAACCTAGAATGCTAGGGAAGCCCAAATGGGAAGCCACAGCGAAGGATAAAAGATACCAAAGGGTAACTACGATGATAATCTATCAAACAAATTAGAAAGCGCTTTACAGTTTTTCTAAAGTTCATCAGATATAAAACTTCTTACGATTACATAGGAACTACACGGGCAGTCTAACACGATATATTTGAGTCTTGGCATTCCCACATCCAACCATAATTAGTGAGCTAACAAAACGGTTAACCAGCTATTACGAGTACAGTATACATGAAGGCTGACAGCCGTTACGATACTTAAGACTTATTGCCGGTTGCTACCGGCCAATCCTCTTTACTTCAGGCAGGAACCGCGGCCTTCAGCTCCGTGTCTTAGACAAGGCCCACTCGTATACGCCCAGTAGTGCCACCGTAAATACTCAAAAACAAGAGAAATATGCTATGTCGTTGAAATTCCCCCCTCTAGGATAGGATCAGAGAAATCGCCGCAAATTCAGCCCTCAGTTGAGACAAAAAACAACCAAAGAATACGCAGGACGTAACCTGAGAGGTAATTTCAACCTCCTGGCACATTTCTCTTGTGTTTGAGTACTTACTGTGTTGTACACGTATGCACTGCCGATACCAGGAGAAGGCTTATCCAGAGAAATAGTGATATGTGGATAGTTTACTGCACTGGTAGCCAAGGCACAGAGACCAATCCATCCGTCCGGTACAGTATTTTGTCACAGGCAGGAACCAGGAGAATTGCGGTAATACTGCCATAATGGGAATGTAACAACATTGAGCCCTGCTACCCACTACCACTACCACCACCAGTAGGAGAAACCATTCCAGAATTTCGATCTCCTCCCTCCCATTGTACTCAACCCTACTTTAATTTAATTCTCCGAACGTGGTTCAAGCCCAACAGTCTCAGCGTAAAAGGGAAAAAAAGGAAGGAAACCCCCCAGGCAGTCTGGGAGTCAGTGAGCGGAACAGAGCAAATCACGTTTGAGCCAAGATCTGCAAGACAACCCGATAAAATCCAAATGCGGCCGCAGGAGTATGATTGATAGCCAATGCTACTGCCGGGTTAGGTAAGTAGGCATCAAGTTCTCACACGTTGCGCTTTTGCCGCGTTCTCACTTCTGTTGTACTAGATGAGTATGGTTTAGCTTTCGGGCATCTGCTTGAAGTGGGGATGGTGGTGGGAGAATAGGCTACTTTGTTGGATGGTGTGGTTGCGCTATGGCATCAACATTGGAAGAATGAATGTTCATTGTGGCAGTGAGATCGCGCAGGGCTGAGAGATGTTGGTAAAAGGTCAGGAGAAGAATAGATGGGTGGCACTCATGAGGGCTACGAGGTTTAATGGTCTACTATATTACATCCAAGTAACGCGCTCGCACGACAAGAACTTCTTCGAGGCGTCTAAGGGGTTGTGGAAAACGACAATGTTCATTTGGGATACCGGAAAACTCAGGTGACCACCTAATAATAACCAGCGTGAGGATCCTGCGCAGGATGTATTAATCCGAGTGATGATACGTGAGCACCCAGGCACTTACTCTTGGCACTCGAACCAGGCATAGTACAAACACAGTATCGTATCAATGCACAAGACTAGAATAGCATAACCCCTTCACTTGGCATCCACCCTCCAAGCCCCCAAACCACGCATTCCTCACCTCGGCAACCCTGATGCAAAACTACACATTCCCCGCGATTACCACCACCCGTTGGCGTAAGACCGAACCAACTAACGCCTCTACGAACGTACGCCAAGCATACCACACACTAACTAGGTTGCCCAGTTAGAGTAGGTAAGCGCAGGAGAGAAACTCCTCGTGTAAACTAGACATCCGGAGTGCCCGAGATTCTTTCTTTCCTAACACAGTATATTTTGCAATGGGCTCGTATTTGGGTGTGAGATGGGGTGTGAGAAGGATATGATGTCGGCATTTTCGTTGGAGGTGCTTATCCCGTTGGAGGGGAGGGTGGTGGCAGTGAGGTTCTTTTGCATCATTGCGGAATGTCGACCCAGGGTTGCTCTAGGTCGGAACTGTATAATATTAGCAGTGAAGTTAGGTCTGAGTGCGGTATCTGCTATTTGGTACTGCTCTGTATCCTGGTATGCTCGAGTCTGTGTTGTGGGAAGAAGTTCTTACACTGCGGAAAGGTCTCCAATACGAATACGGATAACTTACCAGGAAGGGTTTGCAGCGAGCAGGTATGTGACCCTACAACCAAGGTTTGGCAACATGGAATGATTAGAGTTTGTATAATACGAGAGATAAAGTTCTCGGGAGAGAACCCGCACACAACAGAAGGATCTTGAACTGCTACCAGCGAAGAAGCTCTTAGCTTCGTGAAAGGTAGGACCATCGTAAGCAAATGGGCGCGCTCGTAAGTATCAAAAGACTACCGGACCGGGGAGTAGCTGAGTTACGTGACAGACAATGTAACATACCACAAACCGGAAAGGCACAACTTCACCGCCCAATGAAGGCATGTGAGAATCCCCCATCGCGGGAGTGCCTTGATTGAAACTATAGCACAAGATCCCGGGCTCGTATCAAGGGCACTATGTGGCAGGCGCCAGGACCACCCAAAAAAGATAGAGTTTAAGACAGCAATCGCCACTCAGTCAACCTAGGATTTGTACAAAACAATTCGAGACAGAATTCACCACAACAGAACATGAAAAACTAAGACTTTATACAACTCACCACAATAATAGGACTTACCCCAAGCTCTTAATTAGCAAGCAGTACCTCAAAATGGCTACCCCCCTTCGTATTCGGAAAGACATTTTGGGAATCCTTATTGTGGTGGTTAAGCTTAGCTAGGCCGAGGCAGAGCAGTCAGTTTCCCCCAATAGAGCACTGTGCCTCCTAGAAGGAGTGGTTTGTAGTGGCCAACCAGTAGTGGATTCACCTCCTATCAGAGCAGATTTGCCATTCGTATTTTGAATCGTGACTTGTACTTTTGCAGGTGTGTTGTGCTTGATGTATTGAAGGATGAGGTCGATTCCTACTATCTCTGGTTGGGTGGCTTGGGGTGCGATATAAACACTCTGGGCAGGCGCATATGTATGTCTTCTCGGTATTACGTACTTTTTAGCTTGCACAGTACTCACCTACTAGCAAAAGCCCCCTCCAGACCTGGAGGGATATAGCTTCCTAATTAACTATTTGGCAGCTGTAATATTGAATACAACTGATATAGTAGCTCAAAAAATGAATTTGTATTAAAAAATAAATAACA
>Ga0307513_10002118_pt1 | contig 27851 bp, 33 predicted proteins | sample 15_EM_MG_FD_202174 | JGI IMG/M metagenome (GOLD analysis project Ga0307513, IMG submission 202174) | Populus trichocarpa ectomycorrhiza microbial communities from riparian zone in the Pacific Northwest, United States - 15_EM | ecosystem: Host-associated > Plants > Roots > Unclassified | place... | reverse complement strand
GAGCGGCCCGCATGGGCGCGTACCCACATGGGCGGGCACTAGCATAAGCGACTCTATTCCTTGTATTTCATCGAGGTATGACGCGTCCACATCAGTACGACTGCAAAAAGACTTAAACATAGTCGGTTGATCGATGAAATACGAATATTGTTGAATGGGTCATATGAAATACTTCATAGTGGTACCAAGATTTTAGGCTGTGTGGCCATGACTGCACAGAAGCTATGGGACTTACGAGTTGCTGGGTGAGGCTAATTTGAGCGGATATCTGGAGTGATAATCGCTCTTCGCGTTGCAGTATCACTTATACCAGAGGTCTCAATGTAAATAGATATCGCGATCCTATCAGTCAGTGCTCGTGTTTGGTTCCAAGTTGTGGCAGGTGGTGGTGGCCTGAACTTTATTCCCTCACTTTTGGCCATTCCTCCCTCTCCCGTAAGTGTTGGGGATCTAGACTGGGAGGCACCACGAAACGACCCTAGGTCGATTATTGGCTGTATCAAGCAACGGCCCGAGCGCGAATTTTGACCATTTCGAGGAGGCCAGGAAATGCCAAAAGCTAATCCAGGCAAAGACGAATTACCTTGGGAAGCTAGAGGACTCCCTAGATACTATGGATGGGCCCTTGTTAGGTCACCACGTTGGAGAGACGCCATTCCTCGATCGAGCCTACGGTTTTGTCTTGATGAGGGTCGAAGGCGATCGCTTTGCTGTAGGCAATATTAGGTCACCATAGAATCCTATTCAGAGGATAGTGTATAATAATAATACCTCTATTGTGTTGCCTTCTAGGATCCGCGTGCTGACCGTCTACCTTGTTACAGGCATTCCTCTGTAATGGCCCGTACCATCGTCAAGAAGCGAACTACAAAGTTCAAGTACGCCACATCGCTGTTTTATTCCTTCCCCTTATGATGAACTGAACGCCCATCGTTACTTGTAGGCGGCACCAATCCGACCGCTACGTCTCTGTAAAAGAATCATGGAGGAAGCCAAAAGGTATCGATAATCGCGTCCGTAGAAGGTTCAAGGGACAGGCTGCCATGCCTAAAATTGGCTATGGTAGCAATAAGAAGGTGTGTATCGACCAACGCCGCTCATCCATACCAGGGATTTTCCGCGCATATGCTAATATAATGGGTCGACATCGATAGACTCGGCATCTTTTACCTAGCGGCCTCAAAAAATTCGTTGTCAACAATGTCAAGGAGGTCGACCTCTTACTCATGCATAACAAAAAGTTCGCGGCTGAGATCGCACACGGCGTCTCGAGTCGGAACAGGATCACCATCTTGACGCGGTGCGTGTTCCTTCTTGTGCTATTTCACCTCCATGCTATGATCACTTGAACCTATGTCGCCGCACCTCGCCACCCACGGGAAGGACACCACTGACGTTCAATAACTGCACAGCGCAAAGGCATTAGGTATTAAAGTGACCAACCCTGCAGCCCGCCTGCGGTCCGAGGAATAAACACGTCCCTTTCGTTGGTCGTGTTCTCCTTCTTTCGTTGTTTGTCAGCGGCGACGGGCAGTAATGCCTGTAGAGCTGCTGGGTTTTTTACTCCCCTCCTATGACAAACCTCTATGTTGTTGATTACATATTGCCCGCCTTTCAGTCCCCATGCGAATGAGAATCCGTTATCCAGACAATACTGAGGCAGATGATAGAGTTTGAAAGCGTCCTTCTCGTCTTTGCGAGACGTCTACGATACAGGTTTGATTCATGCTTTGATCTAGTCAAGGTCCCATCCCATCTAGCAAGCCAGCCTTAGTCCTGAGCTAATCGACCTCAAACTTCCGTCATCTTTCTCCAAACTACCACCCACGATCCAAAGCCAACGCCTCAAAAAACGACATACGCACTCGCATAACTAACACTCGAATCCTCCACACCCTCACACTCACTACTATGCTCATACCTAATAAATTGCATCCTTACCCCATCCTTCTCATCTCGTCCCTTACTCCACAGCCCGTCCCGTTCAATGGTACCCAACGCACCGAGGAGGACCCCAATCGGGTGCCGTCCGCAAATCGTGTTCTTCGTCCGGCGAAGGTAACTCGCGAAGGCGGTATGTGCGTGTGCGGCTGGCGTTTGCTCACTGGTTACTGAATTGGAGCGAGAGCGGCTCGCAGTGGGCGAGGCAGAGAGCGAGTCTGGTGGCACGCGGAGTGTGAGAATGTCCATTGCTTCGTTGTCTAGTGCCGTGATAGACCTATAAATCGGGAACGAGGGGCTGATCGTCGACCGCGCGTTCGAAAGCGTGAGACGTGTGCCTGCGATTACGCCTAATGGGGAGTCGCGTGGTTGGGAGGGATAGTAGAAGGTGTAGTTGAAGCGTTTGCCCCTATTTACATACGGCGCGTCAACCATCGGCAGAAGGACTAACTAGCAATGAGAAAAGAGGAAGGACGCGAGAGCTTACCAGTGGCAGAAGTCACTGCTTACGACTACAAATGTGTCCTCTCGTGCGAAATACGGGGCGAGCAGCTCGCCGTATTCACGCTCTTGGTCTTCGCTAATTCCACCTATCAGGATCGGGACAATTTTGATGTCTGTATCTGGATCTATCAAATTAACAGATATTATTAATAAAAGTCTCATGTGCCCTGGTAACAAGAAGAGGCTGTATATGGTGTTGGAAGGGAGTGATAGGGAAGACCCAACATACCGCCGTTAGTAGCCTCAAACACCTTTCGCACATATGGCAGGTGTAACTCAATCGAGTGCTCGTCTTCATCAGTTTGCACCGTCATCTCCTGCGGAGAGAATTTCTTGGTGGCCTGCAACTCGACAATCGCTGTGGGCCGGAAATATTAGTTTAGATGCAGGTTGGACCAAATCAGGCCGATTTCCGTCAGGGGAAAGGACGTGAGGAGAAGGGCGGATGAGTTTATGTCCCGTGAGTAGCGCTGAGAAGACGTACTCTCAAGATCGAGAGTTAACTCCCCTAATGGCGTATCGTAAGTTTTAAATTTGGAGAGAGCACATCCGGTCAGGTAAATATGATGTGCCGGCCCGAGGATGAACACGCGCTTGCTATGGCGAGGGTGACATATTAGTCCGATGCAGGCCAATTAACTACAACAGGGCTCACATCCCAGTCGTATCGATTGACTTGTAGGCCCAAGCTGCTGTGGGTCCCGAGTATGAATACCCTGCGTGCCTGAGAGTTGGGAGCGTGATGAAAGGGGAGGACGTGGGTGAATACAGGCACTCCTTGTTGGCATGTGAAGGTACATACGGAGCGATGATGGCCTTGCAACCCTTGACTGGTGGTGTGTAGTCCCCAGAAGACTGAACCTTGCCCAACCAGTTAGTCAACTGACGATCGAGGGTTCTCCCTACATGCACGAAGGGTTACAATGGGAGTTAGGATGTGCTTTTGGACAGCTTGCCAGCCTTAGAGCGTCGCGAGCTGGCCAGGCTGGAACGTACGATCTGAGGAGTACCATGAGCCTGCGTGCGCCGCAGTTCGAGTACTGTCGCCCATAACAGACAGAGAGGATCCCATCAGTCCAAGGCTCGCAAAATAAACCAGTGGGAGGGATCGGAAGGAGACAAGCAAGGACAATCACGCACCCTGACATGGTGTGGTCGATGGTGGTTCGGTCCAAGTTGCACGGGGAGAGCGCTCAGGATCGACAATGCCTTTCAAACGCGTATCGCGCGCGGTAGCCTTGCAGCGGATCAATCCAGGTGTCAACCGACCTCATGTCGAATTCGGTCGCTAGCCACAGTTGATGGCAAGGAGTGAAGAGGTGGCAAAGAACGGGAAGAGATTTCCACAAACTAGTCAATGGTAGAGTAAAGGACAGACAATGGGTGTAAGGAGAATCTAACTCAAATCTCCGTAAATATAATATATGCTCGACAAACACTCGACTGCATATGCAAAAACATGTCCGTATGCCAAATATCCGTGTAACTCCTGTCGATCACCTCGCATCGGAGTCAAGCAGGCAGCTATACCAGGGCCAAGCATCCAGCTACCCCTGCTGCGACCAACGCAACGCCCGCAGAGGATATCACCCCAACAAGCTTAGGAGCAGCAGCTACGTAGTTGTCGTCAGGGCCGTAAATATCCTTATGACTTTCTCCGGGAAACGGCGCTCCAGCGGTGCTTGGACCACCGCCTACAGGGATATCCGTCGCAGCAGTTGCCGTAATTGTTTTGGTGGGAGTAGCCGAAGCAGTTCTATTCTGACCTGTATATTATGGAGAGATATAGCCAGCGATCAGCCCACGGGCTGAACGTGTGATGCCAGTGTAATAAATATTCAACGCACCAGAGCCAGATTGTGTACCAGTGGAGGCATTATTGGATGCCTGACTTTGGTTGGTGGTACCGGTTACGGTGAGAACGAAGGTCATGGTCGTTGGTAAGGTAATAGTGCTTCCACCGCTGGTTGTCGCGAAGAACCCAGTCTCTACCGAGGTAATTGTCTGATTCTGTATCCCATAGTACCAGAGTAAGTAATATTCTTGTCCAAGGCGGTTTTCAGCGCCGAAAATGGGTATAGACCGACCTGAGCGTGAACCATCGAGAGAAATGTCAAGAGCAGAGCAACGGCGAGGGTTGGAGACCACCACATAATTATCGAGTCGTTATTTCAGGCTATTTGGCAAGTCGTGCACACGGTAGGCGGTGAAGGAACGGTCAAAGAAGTCGAAGGCAGAGCACAAAGCAACCCGTGTAGCCGGACCATCGGCATAAGTAGCTATTTGAAGACTAGAATGAGGCATAGGCACACGTCCTCATCCCACCAAATTCATTGGGTTCTATCTTCGGCCCCTACGCTGGTAGGCCCGATCCATAAAGACCCAAAATGGACCAGCGAACTACCCTCTCAACAGCCCTTTGTATTATTGAGGATAGAAATAACCACGCCTGAAGGGTACTCGGAGAAGCACTAGTGCCGTTAAACCACCGAGCAGTCTCAGTCTGCGAAGCAGGCAATTCGGTTCGGAATGTCCGCGGTGTCAAGGAACACCCCCTATCTCGATGATGCGGACGGACTCCAAAGCGCGAAGCGCCGGCCGTATCCCGGTACGAAGCCATGCACACGAACTATTTCGGGAATTCAGCATTGTAGTGCACATTCTGGCTGCGACTTGATAACTTGTTGTTGCGACTGACAAACTGGGCCGTGGCTAGGGTCCGACCGGCTAGAAGATGTTGCAATTCACAGTGAGAGACATGGAAAATGCACTGGACCACTGTGACACTTGCTCGAAGGGATGAGCGGAATATAAACCCAACACTAGTACCTGAATTATGTGGCAGAACTCCAGCCGAAAATGAGTAGCCATTCAGCAAATCCCCTTGATATTCGCGCCTATATACACAGTAAGTAGAATAAATACTCATGAGAGCGGTAGCGCATGGGTCAAATATACACCGGACTGCCACCCAGCCTCAGAATCGAGCGAGCATATGCCACATGTAGTGCAAGCGGCGGAGAAGTCAAACATACTTGTAATACTATGAACACAATCCCAGGACATTCATCGCGTCAATATTTGCACAACTTGGGAAAGGGGTCAAAAGCTACAGGCAATTGCTCTTTCCAAGAAATAGCTATATTTTTTACTCTGTAACTACTTCAACTGGGAACCCTGGGGCTTCCCGTAAATTCATTACTTTCCATATGCGATCTGGAGGTTTAGCATCCACAAGCACAGGCCTCCTCCACTCAGGAAGCAGTGTATAACCCTCAGATTCCCCCGGTTTAGTTCCTTTCACCACCAGCACTCTGTATTTCCAATCATCATATTCCGTCCCCTCGGCTTAACCAGGTGACAGTAATTAACCTCGTCTTTAAAGGCATAAGCTCGTAGGACGTAACCGAGACCATCTCGTAGTAATTTCGGATCTCCAGTTCAACTGGATTTAATTAGTTGTAGTGGCCATCAAAAAAGGAGGATAACTGGAGGTCAGAAGGGAAAGGCGTGGTCTCCTTTCCGTTTGTCGCGGCCGCATCTGGGATGAACGTATCGGGATGAACGCCATGGACTTCTAGATCCTCCAGGGGGCTCTCCACTGTATGAAGCCAATAGCCGCTCGCTGATATGCGATCACCGCCGATCTGCGCAATTTATTGCGGACACGCTCCTGCATTGGTTCCTCGTGAAACGGCCAAAATGGACCCTGGTATGTTTCGAGGTTGTTTGTGCTCCCAACTATGGCGGAAATGAACCCCTCGACCGACCCCCAACACTCTTCAGGGGTCAAGGCGGGGTCCGCCAATTTCCAAAAAGTGAACTAAAAATCCCATCAACCCACCCGACTCGTCCTCGGCGACGCATTCCTATTCTAAATTCGGTGTACATCGTAACTCGCTAATTGACTGATGGCCTCGTTCAAGTACATAGTTAAGATTAAGTCCGCCGTCGGTACAAATGGATTGTAACGGTACTCGGTTTGTCGAATCGACCCTGCAGGGGTCCGCGCGGTGCAACGCAGCTCGCGCGTTGCGGTAGTCACTAGTCACCCCTAGGGGTATCCACGAGGGTCCCCCCAAGTAGAATCTGGTACCTGTGCTTGCACACCATGACCATCCCTGGGGCAGGGGGCGGTCCGGCGAAAAGAGCAACAATGCGGAGGATATAGGCTGGGATGGTGTTGTTCCCGCTAATTGTACTCTCCTCTGAAAGCAGGTCAATGTCATTGGATTTGTGCCTTGCCGTCGTTAGTGGCTAGCGGTCCTGCTGTGTATCCATGCAATTCACCTGCAGTGATCTGTGTAGACACTGCCACGAGAGCCCCATAAGAATTGGCTTCCTTGCCGTGAGACTGGTTCGCAGTGATAACCAGATATCGGAGACCATGCAGTCAGGTCCAACTCGATGACAGAGAAATGTAATGCCGAGAGTCTCGTTCGGTATGAAGATGAACATATCGTTCGACTCGCTATTCGTGGGGGATATCTTTGATAGTGGTGGTGGGAGCGAAAGCCGGCACACGCTCACGACAGTACCGATCTGGGCTGGGTCGCTACGAAGCAACCTATCGACTCAAGATGAAATTTCAGCATCGTACCATTGAACTCGAGCAAAAACCGTAAACGCCCAAAGCGAAAGGACACCTCTGTGGACATGAATCCGAAACCCCAGAGAAAGCAAAGCAAAGATATAACCAGGGAGTTTATGGACAATATTAATGTCCTTCACAAGTCAGCTAATGCACGCACGACGAGGCTCAAAAACTCGCGCTTCTCCTCCACTTCGTTCGTACTCTCTACACCCCCATTTGTGTCAGTTGTATCAGCACCACCCGCAGTAGAACCCTCCTGCGTAGTATCTCTCAATATGCGCCACATTCCGAATACCCCTCGGACGCTTTGCAGAACTGCTTCATCACCCTCGCAGCGCGCGGCATTTCCGACGTGCGCCTTTGTAGGTTCCCCATCAATTCGGCTGGCGCGGTTAGTGGTTACGGTCACTCGTCTCTCTCGCATTAACACGTCAAGTAGGCTTACGCGTCCTCCTGGCTCCTGGACTGCGTCCACCACACTCCCGCCAGTTGCACGCGTAACAACACCCGAAATTAAACCCCTCTCCACGGTATCAACGACTGGACTCCCGGTCCCAACAAGCAGCGGGCTCATTCCGGCTGTTGGTCCACTCCCGGCAGCAGTAAATGCTGGAACTATGGTAGATGTAGGGGACCCCATAGTAGGGAGCATAGAGGGAATACTAAGTGTCGGTTCAGTTGGAGGTGGGGTGTTTAAGTCCAGAGCTAGACCTTGTGCGATCCCTTGGAGAGGAGTCTGATGCAGAGTGAGCGTCTCGTTCATTATCGCATCTCGCGTTTCATGGCGTGTGCTCGGGGTGTGTAAATGTGGATATGGGACAGAATGATTGTGGGCCCCTCGGTGAGAGTCGGATGAGAAAAGTAAGGGTGAATTGGTGTCTGGTTGCGTTTGGTGGCTGGAGGATGATGGGAAAAAATGTAACATAGGAGACGTCAAGTCGAGGTTCAACATTCTGGATTTTGGTGCACCGGGCGGTGGCTTCATGGGCGAACCAGCGAGAGCCCCTTTAATGGCAGTTCTCAATTCCCTATGGCCATCCTCCTCTCCATCAATAATAGAGTCGTACTGTTGCTGGACAGTCATCAACGTGATCCTATGACCGATCTCCGGACTTGCGGTCTCACTACCCGTCCCGTATTGCGCCCAATACGCATCTTCATTCACACTCCGTGTCCCACTACAATTAGCCTTCCTTTTTCCTTTACCCTTTTTTTGAAACGGTGTTAAGCCATTCCTGGGTACTCCGGATTCTTCGTCCTCAGAGTCCGAGTTGGCACCATAACGAGCCCAGTAGTCGTCGTCGCTATCGTCTCCTTCAGCGAAGTCACTCGCTAATTGCGTTTGGATCACCACTTTGGTCGCCTTCGCCGTGGATTTTGTCTTTCTAACGCTACGGATGGAATCGACGGCTAGAGTGGGTGTCAAAGAGAGCTTCTCGGGCAGTAGTCCTGATTGGACATCAGTGTATTTCCATTCTCCATCCTCCCATATAAGGACCACTGATACTTCGCGTGACTCGAACCGCAGTTGCACGAACGACTTGACCTCAGCGGCTTCGTCTACGCCATACTCGCATTCAGCAATATAACCAATCTGTCCGACAATTGAACTGAATCCGTCTTCGGCCCGGCGATGTGCCCCAATATCTTCCAAGACCGCTACTGCCGAAGAGGAAGCAGAGGAAAGAGCATAGTACGCTCCCAAATCCTCTGAAGGCTCGATGTTCAGGTATCGATGCCGGGAAGAGAGTGCTCGAGCGAGGAGGTGCGGCGGCATGCCTGCGGGCGAGGGCGGCAGAAGGTATTGCAGGAGAATGGGGAGAAGCGAGGATGGTAGTACAGGTATGTTATAAGCAGGAAGGTTCGGAGACTTGGGGTGCGCATTGACCGAGTGACCGTTAAGCCGCAGGAAGTCGGCGGAGAGAGGAAGCCCCGTCGGTACAGAGTTGGTGTCAGATATTGGGGCTACGGATAAGGACATGGCTATTGTGCGTAGAAATCCGGTAGGTGTATGGAGTCGGTTGAACGGGGGTTGACGGGGGGTGCCCCGCAACGGCTCGGTCGCTGCGAAAACGGGACGACAGCAACGAGGAAAAGCTGGTGGGTGATGATAGCAGTGAGACAAAGCCAACACTAGCGATAAATGCGGAAATCACCCACGGACGTGTAGATCGAGAAATGAACCGAAACGAGGATATCGTAGTCACGGAAGGGAAGTTGGGGGATGGACAACCGATACGTTACTGCCGTCCAAGATAGCAGAGGGTCCAAGAGCGGGCTATGAAGCGGAAGGTCGAGGTCAGGTCCAAGCTGCGAACTGGGCATACAGGCTCAAGGGGAACCCGAGGAGAGACTCTCCCGCTAACAAGAGTCTTGTTTTCCCATCGATTACTTTGACACGCATAGATGTTCTTGCCGATGTCCTGTCCCGTGTGTTGCTGAATCTCCATCAACGCGGTTTCTCCATCCTGCACGTGCAGTGGAGAGGGCACACCAAATGGGTACAATCACAATCCTGTGATATTTACTTAAGCGCTCTGATTGACTGCTGACACCACTTGGCATGGGTAGTGCGCCACCCGTTCTGTGCTTCCGAGACTTCAGCGGATGATATGATATGATTCGGATAGGTATGGATGTAATGATAAATCATCTTCAATGCACGAACTTGCATTTGCCATGCAACAGAGCATTAATGCTAGCACCTCAGGATCCTCGCCTCAAAGCTCTGCTCGAAATTAGTCGTCTCGACAAAGTTCAAATTCACAACGATACGGCAACGATTCCGATGTCCCCTACCCAACCGTTAATACTATCAAGGTTCTGGTCTCTTGAAATTCCCCATCTATGTCTGTCTCCCATCCACATCTGCTCATACTGTACATTATTTCGTCTGCTTAGGTTGCCAATTTCCATCGACCCCTCTACTCTGGGCTGAGCGGGCTGCTGGCGATGAGGGTAAGCGCTGGCTTTACAAGGACAATACTGCGGAGGAAATGACCTTCCAAACGATTCGAACTTAGGACATCAAAACATAAAGGAGATTTAGAGAATGCCAAGTGATGATGGATCAGTGAATGGTTTGTAGGGACCAACATGGGTAATAGCAATAAAATCAGCATTCTGAAGAGGCTTGGGGTGACTCGTTCCAAATAATAGGACACTGTATGTTATACAACTGCGCGGCAGAGCAGCACGACGATGGCTCAAATGCGGAAAGAGCCTGACGACAGTCCCGTGGCCCAGTAAGTATATGCATAGCAAATCCGGATCTAACGACCCTGTTTTCTTGTTTTGCGGAGGCCTGGATTACACGGCGGTAATGGCGGTCTTGTTGAGCTGCCTTTGAGGTTTTTACGAGGTCGCCTCGCAAGCAAAAGTTTGTGCATAAACCAAATTTTCCGATCCACCCACCAACGGTCTCCTAACACTGAGGAGGAACGAATAGAAAACAACTCCCTATGCTACATATATCAGACTTGCCGTAGCAATAAATTATAAAGTCATGCGCCCTTCATATTTTTCCTCCTGCGGAGGTCCGCGTCGACCTCGTGAAGGGCCCAAAGTCACCCATAACCGGCGGTCGAGTTCCTTCTTCACAATGTCCTTGTCAGGGATATCGAGGTCCCGCAAGTCAGGACGAAGGACCCGTAGTAGCGCTCGGAACTGCGGGAAGTCAACCACATCGGGTGCCTAAGGCCGCGAGAAGCGTCAATTGAGAGCCGTGTGTGCGGGGGCACTAACGGCGACCGGACATACCAGGTTTGCCGCCTCGATCCAATCAACTACGGATTTCTCTACGGATTTCTGAAAGTCCCTGTTCTTCGCCGCTTGCCGAGCCCTCTCAAAGTCGTAGCGGTTCATGATAGGTAGATGCTTCCTCCATCCATTCCGTTCACAGGCTTCAAGATAAATTTCGTGGTGGACAAGTAGTAGGTGGTATCTCATTCCGCCTGTGGTTGTCTTCGTGCCGTAGGAAAAGTTCACACCTCGCTTCCTAGAATGAGCGGGCCAGGGACGCGAATTAGAATGTGGCTATGGTGCATGCGAAGAACTCACTGGCATAACCCGCAGGACCGAGTATGCTTGTCAAAGAAGTGCCAGACATCATGGGCTGTCCCCCCGCCTCCTCGAATTGTCTTCTTGGCCCTTCTAACTCCGTCAAGCTCCGAGACACCGGATAGGTGACGGTTAGTTGTTGGTATAGGCGGGTATTGAACCGGGGGTGTTATGGTTCCACACTCCTCGGAATAAACATCCTCGTCGTCCAGTTCGTCCAGTTCCTCTTCATACGGACGTCTGTAGGGACCGCGGTGGGTGTCTTCTGTGATGGCCATATCGTGTTCGCTTCCATCGCTTCGACCTCCTTCAGCTTCAGTGAGGTGACGGCTTCGGCGAGCGTAGAACGGTGCGCTGGGCGATAATTCACGCACAGGAACTTTTCGTTGGGGAGGGGAGTCTCTACTTGTAATATTGGAGGGCGTTGGTGAATAAGAGATCGACCGCAAATGTCCGCTGGCCTTAGTGAGAGAGGGATGAGAATGAGGTCCGGTCTCTGAGCCGCCCCAGAGCGAATGCATATTGTGGCTCATTATCTATATGATTAGAGGACTTCAAGATGAGACAGCGACAGAAAACCGAAGGTGGAGGAGGTCAGCCCAGTTGCCTTCGTTTGTCCACCACCGGCGGCTCTTTAAAGGAATTATCTGCGCGCCTCGAGTGTGATGGAAGGGAGACTGACTGAAACGGCAGAAGAATATTGTTCTGGTCAAAATTGTCATGGTGTTAGCCAAGACCCTGACAGTCGCCTTTTCCGAACTAGCCGATAGCGCAACAAGGGGGAGACAAAATCACACAATCTGATCCAATTGTAAGCAATGGCAACTTCAAGAAATAGAGTTGGGCAAAGCAGACGAACCGTGATGCCCGGGCTCAACCGGAGATCCGGTTGTTCTGAATTTGGAAGACAACCACACTCATCATCAACCATACTCCACTTTTGGAGCGCAGATTGACGGGCGTATAGAGCTTCGGGATTCAAGCCCTGCGAATCCTCGTGCAAATACGCCAAGGCCAATTGATTGAATGTGATCTGGGCTCACGGAGCTACTGAGGCTCCATGTTCGTGCTTCAAGGGAGATCGTGACGATTATGGAAGAAATTTGGGTAGAACCTAAATCCTGGCCAATGTCTTTTATCAGTCAGCCGCTCAGCACACAGAGGTCCAGTCACGACAGGTAGAACAGGACAGCCACTCACTTATAGAGACCATACTATTTTCCTTTACTAAATGGAAGACGACACCATTGCTGGACAAACCCCGGGATACGCTCGTGCATCAAAACAGGCAATAGTTAAGACCATCAGAGGATTAGAGAAATTGGATTCAATTCTAAAACCGAATAAACATCAAAAAGGCCGATTTGAGGACTTCTTCACCAGGACGAATGCTATACGCTAATTTGGTGCCGATTGCTTGCGACCTCCAGAGAATGGCTGTGTCAACAGATGATCGTAGTGGGGTTATTCATTGGGTAGTTTACGTAACTCACGACTCGAAATTTTCGTGGAAGGTGATCGGACCACACACTTTCCTCACGACCATCAGTAGACACAAGGTTGTCATAAAGGGGCAATATAGAACGGGTGTTGGCGTCGGTACGCATATGGGTTGCTCTTCCCGCCCAGAACCCCACGAGGTTCTTTGGCTAGGTCTCCGAAATAGGCATTCCAAACGGGGAGCAACGCACTTGTCTTTGAGAATAATGTACCCCTACTCGTTATCGTGCTCAAGCAGATGCCTGTATGGAGGTGATTGGGACCAAGGAAGAAGGGGTATAGGCTAAGTTTGGAGACAAAGGGGTCGCCAAGCAGATCCGAATCGCAGTCAATTTCAATTCTGATAGGGTATACGGGTCAGTCTTTTGTATACCTCAAGCAACGTTACTTAGGCGAGGGGCTATACTGACTTGCAGCGGTGACAAATGGGTGTTCAGGGAGTCCCAGCAGAAGCGTAACCTACTTTATTTTATCTAAAAAACAAACAAATCATCTAACACACGAGGAATTGATGTACCCAAGCAGTGTCCCGCCACCGTTGACCAAACATACCCAAACTCTGCCACCTCCCATTCAAGTTTTTCCAGGAATTGAATGAAGCTAAGACAGATACCATGCATGTGTCTTCTTTCAAAGTCTGCTCTTCAAAGGATTACAGGCCCCTTGCTAGCACACACATCGCCCCTTGCCTCAGAAGCCATATTAGACTAACCCGTGTGGAGATCATGCCTCAAGTAATAGCCAACCAATGCCCCATTCTCTCTCAAAATGTATTATGCAGCCACTCGGCCCATTGGGTCCATCGGTGTTGTGTGCGAAAGCCGATTTCCCAGGATCTTGACACAGCAGCTCCATGGACTGGCCAGGGTTCATCATATCATCTAGAGCCCTCACATATATCCGCTATTATGTAGGTTACTCTCTGCGTTGCATTGAACTTCAAACTTACGCTCTACCTCCCTGAGGCAAAACTATTTGCGCCTAAGACACAGTCTACACCTCGCTGCACACTCGCGGTCCCGTCCCATCGGCCGGCTCTCCTGCGAGCGGATGGGCGTTTGGAGGTTTCGCACTTGTTTCCGTCCTTTCCTTGATCCTTTCACTAGACAACGCTCGGACTTATTTTACTACACCTCAGCAACACTCTAGGCTTCCATTGGATACGATATTATATTTCTTGGTCTTCATAATCACATTTTAACGATGACTCGTGGGCCAAAGCAAACCCCCGCCATCAGCTGTCGAAGTTACCCTTTCTGGCTTGGGGGTCAGTGTATTTGGGTTACCTCTGTCTTTCGTATGAACGTTTTGCCTAATTCGCGTAGGCGCCGCCGCCAGTGTGGCTGCATCCATTACTCAGTCGGTGAACGAACGCGCGAGTCTCACGTCCCGCGATAACTGATGATAACATAAACAGCCCACTCGACCTCACAAAAGTCAGACTCCAGGCTTCAGGCGACCATGGCATGCTTCAGTCGATGCGAAAAACAGTGGCAACAGCTGGTGAGTGCAATATAATGGCGTCTTAACCTTCAGCCCCTCTCACACTCCTTGCCTAGGTGTAAAAGGTTTATGGGATGGAATATCCGGGACTTTACTCCCCCAAATGACATATTCATTAACTCGCTTCTCTGTATATGAGGAGGCGAAGAAGAGCATTGCTCCAGGTGAAAAGAACCCAAATGGGCTGAAACTTGCTATATGTGGCAGCATTGGTGTGTTGAATAATACAGTTTCTTGCTGGTTCAAATCTGACGACCCATTCGATCCTTAGCCGGGACCATAGGAGGGATGGTCGGCAACCCCGCAGACATCATCTTAGTGCGGATGCAAGCTGACGAGGCGAAACCTCCCGCGAAAAGATTCTACTACAAGCACTGCTTCGATGGGCTATCGCGGGTCAGCGTCCTTCAAAATCTGCTCCAATACATACACTGAAGAGGTTGGCTCTATTCAAGTAGATCATACGTGAAGAGGGCCCGTCCTCACTTGCCCGGGGAATCCTCCCAAATACCACCCGTTCGATCTTGATGAATACGTCGCAGATCCCTGTGTATGATCTGTCCAAAAGATGGATAATTAGTCGAGGGTGGATGAAAGATGGGCCGATCTGCCACTTCTCTGCCAGCTTCATTGCGGTGCGTTATATCGCGCATCTCTAGTCGTTGGATGCTCATGAGCGCCACAGGCGACAGTTGCAACGAGTATGTAGTCGCGGGACCTTTCTTAAAGGCCCAATTGACGTAGTTGTCAGCTGTATGCGCGCCAGCGGACGTATTGAAGGTGTGGAGGTTGTTTCAACTGCTACTCGACACTGACCCACATCTTTGGCCTATTCAGAGTCGCCTTATGAATGCAGCGTCTAATCAGTCCACTTTTCACGTGCTCAAAGAGTCAATACTCCACGAAGGCCCGAGAGTTTTATTTCGCGGATGGCTGCCTGCCTGGGCAAGGTTACAACCGACAACCATATTAACATTCTTAGTACTTGAGCAGCTTAGGAAGGCTGTTGACCTCGGCCGTGACTCTACTGACGAGGCGTAATGATCCAGTTCGATAACGGAAGTTGGGGGCAAGAGAAATATGATCAACAGGTTTTCCATTATTACGCTCTATAGATGTTGTTGAGTGGATCCAACAGTTCATTTCTGCAATAATCTAGTTCTTCACGATAGCATCACACCGGGAGGCAAAAGTGATCCCTGGTTCTGTTTATGATGTTATTTTCGTCTCCGCCTACCTTCTACGGGCACTAATTGTCACGAGAAATTAAATGTCCCCCTCCATCAATACCTCCTCAGCCGGGAGCCGGGAGAGACGTTCAGTCATGTGCACCCTCTCCGGATCCCTCCCGGCTTTTCGACTGGAATTTAGGGTGTTTTATCCAGTCTACCATGCGTACACCAATATCCTCTCCAGGTACGTCTCTTTACGCATTATTCTTAGCAAGCCGATTCCTCAAACTCGCAAGTATCGCTTGTACCAATCGCGTGTGTATACATAGGTACGTATGATAGCACGAGTACAGCCTCTCCAGCTCGTAGTTCATGTCTCCCTTCCATACAGATTTTCTATTTTGATTCTGGCGGATACTGTTATATACGTTAGTCGCGGTGTGTATGCACTGACATCAGCTATAATATGCGTTGTGTGTGCAGTACACTAGGCTTTCCAATTCTGACAATTCAGCGCTCACACTCTCCGCTCTATGTCAAGCTGTCAAGTCCGCATGAAGATTCTGACTTCTATGCATACTATGTTAGTACCAATCTCATGCTGTGGCGTAATAGACTGGTCAGGTCTCACTGTAGTCCGACAATAATCGACCGTTTGTAGGCTGCCACTTCGATCGGACTCGCTTTCATATCGACATGGCGCATTTTGTACCAAATAGTGTATATATGTATACATGTATATGTATATAGTTGGCTACTATTGGTGCATGCGCGCTTTGTAGTAAGAAATAGGTGCCACTGGGGTAAGGTGGACCTGCACCGATCACGCTGGCCTCCCATGTCTGCAAGCAATTCCCGAGGAGATTGTGAATAATTCCACCGCCCGGCATGGGCCTCTCACCCTGCAAAAGGCAACTAGAATTCTTGAAGCTGACCTGGCATACCGTGCGAGAGGATATCCCGTCGCCGATATTGGCGCTGTGCTGGGGATACCAATTTAATGTTCCGGCTCTGGTGGGGGAAAGGGTGAGTGGTGCTGCCTTAAAGGCGCTGCCAGACTCCTTCGAGCGCCTATCACTTTCGACCTGGAACCATGCTCGATCCACAAACAATTCTCGGCCTTGTACAAGGCGTTGGTGGAGCAGCTAAGGTGCTCTGCGATTCCATCGATAGATCTCAAGGGTTCGAACATGAGGAGGCGCTTGCCTTGCAGAACCTTCGCCAGGGTGTCGAAACCATCAAGTCCGATACAATAGTATACAAGGTTCTTATCACTGCCATGAAGAACGATAGCAAACCCAACGGGCAGTCTACCTTCGCAATCTTCATCAACAAGTGCGTGTGAGGTGCGCGCCCGACTCTATATTCACTCACAGCAGACGATTTGCAATACCACAGACAAGATGGACAGGAAGCACTGAAAAGCTTCGAAACGGCGCTCAAGGCTACCCACCTCATGCTTGAGGAGAACCCAGCCGGCATCCGCCACGAAGCCACGAAGAGTTCCTCTGGGAGCAAGAAGCCCAAACGAGCACTTAACTTCGTTCTCAATGCCCTTAAAGTGAAACTTCGACCAGGACAGCGTCAAGAGTTCATCGACAACCTCAAGGACGCAATCAACGAGGTTCATGTATGTCAGCAGAACACCGAACGCGCCTTCAAGTTCGTATGGAACCTCTATGTAATTACCCAGCAGTATACCGGTCGCCGCCCTTCCGTGGATAATACCCACAGTATTCAGGACAACGTCGGGCAGGCCCTCGATTCCGTCCTTCACGCCTTTCATCTTCACCCCTTCGCCCTCTCACCGGAGGGGGATAGTCGAGTTAACCTGCTCACATTCGCGGCCCTCAACCACAATCATGATTCAGCGACTCGGTATGAAGAGTTGGCACGGCGAATCGGTAGGGCTTGGGTGGGCGATCGCGTCCAGAGATACAACGTCCAAGTCCGTGACCTTGCTGCCTTGCAGACATCTTTGTTTGAGCTATTATGGAGTGGGACGATAGAGCAATTAAAGAAGCGCGATGCTGACTCCGGCGACGATCCTGAGCGACCGGAGCTTGAGAAAGCACTGGTGGAGCTAGAAAAGGCGCTACAGGAGGCAATAGTACGCTCAAAAAAGCAACGCTTTGCGATTGCGTTCTGCGGGATGGTCAAGGCCGGAAAATCCCTGTTCTTGAACGCACTCATGGGAAGGGCAATTCTCCCGTCAGATGGTGGGTCTAATGGCCCTCGTATTCCTGTATGGTATACTGAATACAATTACAGAGCTCCCTTCTACAGCTTGGCCGTGTCGGCTCCGTCATGTCGAAGGCCAAAGAGTTCCCGAACTACACTTTCATGCAGACCCTTTCCTGGTTGCATTAAAGAATCTTCAGGCTCACCAGTATGGCCAGAGGATGCAGACCTACAAGCCACCGTCAGAAAATATATTTGATGCGCTACTCTCCGACGCTCTGCCCGACGCTCCGTCCGAACCATCCGAAGAAGAGGTCAAACTCAGGACAATACACGGGGAGTGGATTGACCTTCACGCCGCAACTCGCGGCAATTTGTTAAAATTCGAGAACCCTAGGTTCGAATTACCTAAGAAGGCAACGGGCGAACAGGATGTAAAGAACTTGGTCGGTATTCTACGCTCTTGGGCAGCCTTATTAACGACTGAATGTCGTTTCCAGCTTGGTCAATTGAACGATATCGTCCGATTGTGCCAAAGATTCGGTCTCAAGTTTGACATGAGTGAGAAGGATTGGCCGTTGCTTACAGTAGAATTCAACTCCCTTCGTGGTCACCGGATGGATGGTATATACGAGGTTCGGGTCAATATTCTGTCTGTCTTTCGCACCCGTTGACCTTTCATGTTTAGTTCATCGACCTTCCCGTCAGTACTTTCGAACATCAGAGCACTATCTAACTAACACCGAATAACTACTAGGGTATCGGGGAAGGTTTCCAAGATGTAAGATTTCTCCTTTTCTGCTGGCTCACGTCTGACTTTCGACCTCAGTCCAACTTCGAATCGCTCGTCCGCCTTGTCGCCTCCGACTCGAATGCTATTGTGCCGGTTGTCTCCTTTAAAGAACTTCCCCGTAGCGATTGGAAGCGTCTCCCTGACCTTGTCACAAGCGGTTTCAACGGAAGGGCGAACGTCGTTGTCTGCACTCATCTTGACCAAGTCTCGCAAGAAAATATAGATGAGCAAAGAAAGACTGTGACGAAGACATTTTGGCCGAGAGACGTTATGAACATAAATTCTGTCATTCCTTGCTCCTCACTTATGGGTCTTGGTGCGAGGGATTTGCTCGACAAATCTTATGTCAACAGCAAACCTTCATTCAAGGAAATCTGGAAGAAGGATGCTGTGGGTTATCAAGTGCGTGGATCGCCGTTCACAGGGGCTTGCACTGAGCAACCACCAGTGCGCGGCCAAAATTCTCGGGGTAGGAGACCCAAAAGCTGCCTATGAGCGGTTTGATTTCCGGACATGGAAGAACAAACTCGAAAAGGAACTCGCAGCCAGTGGTCTCCCCGACGCTATTCAAACGCTGACTAGAGAAATGGTTGATCGCGCTCGGGTCAAGGCGCTTCTTAGTGAGACAGATACTATCACCAAGCACCTAAAGGATATGAGGAGCGTACACGGGTGTGTGCCGTTCCTGTATAGCCCAGCTTCGTTTGACTTGCACCCTGCAGACGAAAGCTTCTCGAGGCAAGGCGAACCAAGAACGACTACAACTCCGCGAAAAGAAGTTATGACCAAGCTCGCGAGCAATTCCAGGTTGTGTTGGATACCTGGAAGAGCCAGGAGTATATGCAGATTCAGGAGAACCGCCAGCTGCTGAATCGGGCATTCGGAATGATCTCAAAGAAAGCAGACGAATTCATTACCAAGGCAATTGAGAAGACTTTGAGAGATTGGAACCTCGGGGATATTCGATCGGGGGACGGGAATCTTGGTCGTCGTGGCTCGGCTGAAAAAGAAGTATGTTCAACCAACCAGTTCGTCCACATATACTGAAGGAGTAATCCGTAGGGAAGCAAAGTTCTCACTGTGAAGACTGTTGGGGATGCCGAAGAGTTTCTGCGATTAAGTCAGCGAGAGCTCCATGCGGCCCTGAATAGTCTGAAGTCGGAGTACGTTACTACTATCCGGAAGTTGGCAGAGAAAGCAAAGGAGAAGCGGTTCAAGACTCTGCGGGATGCAATTAAGCACCTCGATCCTCGGCTTCAGCCTGAACTTCGGGAGGAGATCGTCAGTGCGTACCTTTTCGTGGACTCCAATAAATCTCGAAGGGTGTACTGATTATACTCTTAGATGATCTCGAATCCCAGTCCATCAACATCCGTAAAGTCGCCTTCCAGCAAATCCGTAGCATGATCAAGACCACAGACACCCGTCACACCGCGGGGACTGCATTCCGTGCTATAGAAGAGAGGCTTGCTCGTCCATGGTTAGGTACCGTCACTACTCCAACAAGTGATGGCAAATCAGGAGTGGTTGACAATGATGTTGAAGTAGCCGTCCAGAAAAGCATCAATGAATTAGGCTTCATGCTCCGAGCACCGATTGCGGTTCTCGCTACTGTGCCATTTGTGTTTGGCCTCCCCGTCTGGCCTTGGATGGTCCATTCTCGAGCCTATCATCTTGAAATGGATGTCATCTACAACCGGTACAAGGACGAAATCATCACTCCTTGGATCAGAAGTCTCAAAGAAGAGGGGGAGAAGAGTCTTATTGGAACCATAGAGCTCAGCTCTACGGTAGCCAAAGAGTTGGTCACCTCTGCCCTCACGAGAGAAGACAAACGATACAACCGAGAGCTGGAAGGGAAGAACAAGCCTATGGATCAAGGTGCTGTCCAACACCTCATCACCATTTATGGAAATCTCGTGGCAGCTGAGGCGGCATTGGCGGAATTATTTGTTCACATCAAAGATAAGGCACGTAACGGGCAGTGAAGGTATCTAGTTTTTACCACAATCATGTACTCAGAGTATCCACTTCTTGGTTCTTGCAACAGTAATGATTTTGAGCCAAATTCCTTTCACATTTCCGATAAGTGGTGGACTTCCCACCTACTGTGAGGATGAAAGGCAAGGGTGTCTGAAGATGACCGCCGCGCCTCTCTGGCGCAACCAATCTCATTCCGTATGCAGCAGTAAATAACTACAAGATGAGGCTGGGATCAAACAGAACTCTATAGGCGGACAAAGGCGTCTTGACAGGGCGACATGTCTGGCTAAATCGTGAATATTAGTGGGGTTAGTAGCTGCGGGTGAGACGCCTGTATACGAGATCAGAGACCCAACAGACCCACCTCGGTAAACTAGGGCCGCTGCGCGTAAAATAGAAGGATAAGTCCATATTTCTTTGACAAATTAGCCAGACAAGAGAATGCCTATTACCAATTGAGATCACTATGTCGCGGCCCAGTCTCAGATGGATTACACTTTTACCACACTCAGAAGAAACATGTTTAGAGCCGTTTTTGCTCTGCAGGGAGGTCAAAACTCCATCCAGCGTGTCGCAGTCGAGCACCTTGAACGACAGGACCATCCGTAAGAGAGCCAATCAAGGGTTTCAGGAGAGTTTTTACTATATCTGCAGTAGTGAGACCGGTCACTAGGTGTTCACTGTTGGCCTGGTGACGGCGGGCTCCAGGGAGGGTTTTCAAGAGAGGAATTTTCATAATAAAGGAGAGCAGGGGGGTTGTGTGTCAATAAGGGGTCTTAAAACAGTGTTTCCTGCAAACGATGAGAACGGTGAGTAATTGCAATAGCATCGCATAGTTAGCCGGCGTACTTCATCCCTCAGATATTCTCCTACGTCTCTGCGGGCATTTCCAAATAAGCAATGCGTATCAGGGCGCTGGAAAAGAAGAAATAAACCAGCGACTCACGCCTGATGAAAGACAACTATCCCGCCAGGGTCAATCTTTCGTGTACCCTCTGTACTCCTTGCAGTGACGCCGAAACCAAGCGGAGTATCCGACATGCTGAATACAACCACTCCCTGGTGTTCCGGAGTATCCTCCGTTATCCGACCGAGGTGCGCTTTGAGTACATGATTCCCGTACAAAAATGGCATCTCGCCATTCGGCTTGATCCATACCTGAAAATATCGTACATGCATCAGTTCTCATCCTCCGACTCCCGGTTTCCCCCATTTCCCTTCCACCTCGATGACAGTCCTGCAATCTGTGCACTCACCTTGAACTTTGCGTACTTGGCCAACAAGTCCAAACTGGAAATATGCAATCGAAACTTTCCGCTCTTCGAGAATTTACCAAGGCAAGTGCCGAGAGAGACTAGGTTTGGTCGTGCCACGGAGGTGGCGACCTTCATTGTCGCTTCGGAGACGTAATATACCCGGTCACGATGCAGGCGGAAGACATACGGTTCCACATCGGAGGAGAGTAGCTGATGGAGGTTTTTACCGAGATAATTGGCGAGTTTTGTAAAGAGTGTTTTGGTTTCTTCCTCTGTGAGTGGACGCATTGGCCCTGGGAAGGGACGTGTCAAAGGTGGTTACCAGGGGTACCTGAACGGTTGGTGTTAGTTGCCTAGCGCTCTAGTGAGTCGGGAAGCAGGATGGTCAGATGCGAAAATTGAAACCGGGACTTCTCTGCAAATGGCGACCAGAACGCATTTGTCCGAGTGAAGAGGAGTCATCGAAACAGCAACAAGATATCAATATGCTCTCCGGACCCCCTGAGCTGTACGCTCAATCGTCCGTCTGGCCCCATCTGGTCGGTTGCGCCGCGGCACCCAGGCTTGAGCCAAGCACGACTCGAGTCCTTGTAAGCGAAGCGGTTTTTACAGCGTTGATCGGCATCTTCAGTGCTCGCTTTTGTTCACACTCCCGACCACCAAATCTTGCACCTACAATTTTCGCACTCGATTGGATCAATCAACGAGATAATGTTGGTTCAAAGCTATCCCACAACCAGAATATATCTGTGCAAAGACCGTTTTTGGGTACTTTTATCCAGGCAGTTTGAGGAGAGGTCCAACTTTTGATCACACCTACAGACCTTCATACTCCTACCCAGACTCATGTTCAAGTAGTAGCTCACAGTCAAATAACAGTCAAATAAACGTGTTAAACGTGTTTCATCCCAACCCATTTTCCTCATTCACCTCCTAATATCATATCTAACTGACAAGCGAAGCACCGTCGAACTGAACCAACGTAATAAGTAGGGAAAGCTAAGCGTGCAGCCAAGTATCGAGATAATGAAGCACCCAGACCAAATTACTTCGGGTGATGGAGCAGGCGAGCGAACGGTGAATCATGAAATGATGTAGTCGGAAGGGGTAGGGAGATAGATAGGGAGATGGCTACTAGCGAACGATAGATGTTGTATGGTAATAATATGCGAGCGAGCGAGCGAGCGAACAAACGAATGAACGGTGCAGAGAGAGGCAGCTACATACGGGGTGAAGGTCAAACCGAACACCATAGTTATAAGACTCGAGCAGACCAGATGACCAGATGATGAACTAAACCAGGACCAGAACCAATCAAATCCAAATCCAAATCAATCCGAGGGTATCCAACCACAACCGTAGGACGAAGCATGACCGCCCCCAAGCCACCCGAACCGGTCGAGACAAGCCAAGAGGGCGAAAGGATAACCCTCATGGCCCCGCCACTATGACACAGTAACACCATGCGGACTAACCCCCAAATCATTCGGGTTAGTATAGCTAAAGTCGATAAACTGGTTCTGGACCGTCTGGGAGATCTTTGATCCCTCGACGACGCTATCCACTGGGTCTTCGGACGTAAAGACATCATCAACGTTGGAGCAGTCCACTGCGCTCTTGACGTTGGGCTTGAACGGTGGCTGGATCTGCTTCGCAAGGAGCTTCTTCCAATCGACTACAGGATATTAGGGGGAGAGACAGGGTGTTAGTCCGTTGAATTGGACGGCAATATATGTAAGACGAGGGAAGGAAAAGGTAAAAGGGACGTACTATTCTTGAAGAACGGGTGCTTTTTTATCTCCTCGGCACCGTTGGATCCCAGCCGGTTCTCTGGATCACGACTCAACAGCCGTGTGATGAGATTACGTGCATCTTTGCCCATTTCCTCCGGGAACTTGAGTGGGTCGTTCAATATCTTCCTGTACATCTCCGAGGTGTTCTCTACAATTCCCGCGTCAAATAGCCAATCCTCACATACCACCGGAAGAGAAAGACGGGAAAGGAGTACTGACCATCATAAAACGGTGGTAGGCCCGCGAGCATCTCGTACAGCAGTACACCAAATGTCCACCAGTCGACGCGCATATCGTAACCGACATGCTTGAGCACCTCAGGCGCGAGGTACTCAGGCGTCCCACAAAAAGTGTTCGTCTTGTCTTTGGACGTCATGTCAATCTTGCATAGGCCGAAATCGCACAGCGCCAGGTGGCCCGTCATGTCGAGTCTGTTTCCCCACCCAAATGAGTATCAAATTCGAAAGGAAAGAGGGTGATCGGGTGACGCACAAGATATTCTCCGGCTTCAAGTCCCGATACACGATATTCAGCTGGTGCAAGTGCTCAAGCGCAAGAAGCAGCTCTGCAGCGTAGAATCGCGAGCGCTCCTCGTCAAACTTTTGCTCGCGCTGCAAGTGATGGAACAATTCTCCGCCATTGACATACGCCAATACGAGATATAGCTTCGATTCGGACTGGAAGCTCCACTTGAGTGGGACGATGAACGGGGAGGAGACCCGGGTGAGGACGAGCCGCTCGTGCAGGGTGTGCGTTACTTCCCCTTTTTCTGCGATCTAGATGGACGGGACTGTTTCAGTGGCTGGGAGAAAGGGGGAGGCTAGGGAGTCTAGGAAGGAGACGTACGTGTGCCTTGCGGATCGTCTTGAGTGCGTAGATGCGCCCTGTGTCCCGCTTGCGGACTTGCATAACTTTGCCAAAGGAGCCACGTCCAATGACTTTGAGTAGCTCAAACGAGTCAACTGTCAGGGATTGATGCTAGAGAAGAGAAACAGCATATAAATTAGGCGCTTGCACGTGGAGACGGTAGGAGGTATGCGTACTGTCGAGGGTCGGTAGGTGACGCTGATCTGAATCTGGCCCGTTCCACCAACGAGATCACACCACTGGTCATAGATATTCTGCAACAGGAGCTTCAATTCTCAGTGAAAATGTGCAAAACCTGTGAGACCGACCAGCCTGGAGAAATTGGTAAATTCAGGCCTGATCTTGACAGAGCCCATATACGGGTCATTCCTGCCCGATGTACCAGAGTTGGCTTCCGAGCGGAGGTAGATCTTGAGCGAGATGTCCGCTGCACGGGAGATATCGCTAGAGAAAAGGCAAAACGGGTGAGTTTGGATATGTTTGGGTCTAGAGGCGGGAGAGGCGGGAGACAGGATGGGAAGGGCGTAATTACGTATTGAATGGAGGATGCCCCCAAAGTCCAAGGCACCGCCCCCCGGAATGAATCGCCCCCAGACCGCGGGAAAGGGAAAGGTACCATATGCCCGCTAGGCTGTGCCGCTAAAAGTAACATAAGGTCGTCCCTTATGGGTAATGAACACAGATAAGGCAAGGAAGGGAGCGCCAGAACGACGCCGGTCAGCCGAGAGGGAGACCAGCAGCGGGTGTGTGCACGGGTTGGGGTACGGGAAATGGTTGCGGATGCAGGGATAAACGTACAAACTTGCCGAGTACATCCAGACAGGTTCGGCGAGGCTTCCTCCAAGTGGGTCGATGAGGACCTGCAAGGGAGGGAGATGAGCGATGAGCGACGGGCTGAAGTGAATATTAAGAAGTGGAGGGTGTTGGTACCTCGTTTACGTCGAATTCGAGGATGCAGTAGGGCAACCACCAGCTCTGTTGTCGCTGCACACTGTCTCTCGATCTATGTCCCGACTTGGCACGTTGCTGGTTGACAGTCGTTGGGGTGACGTTGGCAGCCGAGGCCGCTGCCTGCGAGTCGACCATCTTCTGGACTGCGTCTGGGAGGGAGCTGCCTTGTGGAAGGGAGAGGCCACGAGCGGCAGAAATTTGGATAGTGAGGCGACCGGAGACGAGCTCGTCGTCGGGGAGCTCCTGGGGCTCGGGCGTGGTGGGGGGCGGGGTGGGTGCTGCGCTATGAAGCCCGCTGTCACTGAGGGAGGAGGTGTCGGCCTTGGTCTCTGGGGGTGAATGTGAGCGTTGTCGTCGTGGAAGGCAGCGAGGAAATAAAATTACTCTTTCTCCAGGACATGTTGTGTGATTAGAAAATAAGATGAATTAGTTAGTGATGGAAATGTCTGAGAGGGAGAGTGGCCAAGTGTCGAGGTGGTCGAGGTGGTTGGAGGTGGTTGTGGTTGGGTCGAAACTTCGCCAGCGGCATGAAACTTGACGGACTCGACGGTCGACCCGACTCCAACAGAGCCCGCCTCTTCCAACGGAAATGGGTTCCATGGCCATTATCCTCGCTCTCCAACACGTAGGCTTGTCCGTTAACAAAACGGCTCGAAACCAATTCGTTCAACAAACATCTCTCGTCCTCCAAAGGATCAGAGCTGCTTACTTGGTCGATGCTTTCCTCTTTCCACAATCCAAACTCGAATCCTGGTTCCGTGCTCTCACAACGCAGTGGCCCAAGTCCGACAAGGAGATTGCTATCTTGCACGAACATTCTTCGGATACCCTCTTTATCGTCAATCGAATATTACTTCTAGACAACCTAAAATCAGGAAATGTACCAATATGGGTTAAGACAGACGACTGTTCAATCCAAGTCGGTGTGGTGATCCTTTCTCTGCTTCAAATTTGAGCCTCAACCCTCTAGTTAGACACTACTCCACCTCTACACGCGCTTTTGGGTCACTTGGTTGCTCCATTGCAAGACGAGTCCACGTCCATCCACTCGTTCACCGTCGATAACCCCGCCTTGCTCGTTCCACTGGCTGCCTTTCTCCTTGAATACCCAGTAGGTTACGTGGTCCCCGAAACACCTCCTGGTGCACTCCTTGCAAATGTTAATCTCGACGTGTTCCAATGTACGCTCCTCAGGCCAGACAAGACCAGGTTCGCCCATTTTCCATCCTGAGCCTAAGGGCGTCGTATAATGGCTCCACCCAGGGAATCTCTCATCTACTTCTCTTGCCCGGCTGCTCTCACATTGGCTGACGACCTCACCAACCGAGTCAAGCAGCGATTCGAACCTCGTCTGGAGAGCCGCTCGGCATATAGCTCGCTGAACATCGAGAGGTCTATACAGGTATTCGATAGAGTAGCTCTGTGACGCAATAGGAAGGTCACTTTTGGCTTTGAGTCATATTGTGGAACCAACAATCACCGGTATCTTCTTAACCTTCTCTTCGCGCTTCGCCATGACGCACGATATGATGTACCTCTCTCTTCGTTTGTACTATGCGCGTGTACTTTGATTATGTATAGAAAGTTGCGATCGGCTGTGACAAATACCTCAGCCGATCTCGGTCTGGTAGCTAGTACGTGACACAAACCGTTCTGGCCAACTAAATCTTGTATGATATCTCACAGGTCACTGTGGTCACTGGGATGATTTTGGAGGTGAAATGTCATGTGAGATTATCAGCTGTTCTCCTAACCCAACTCCAACCGCATGGTCACTCCGAGTGAATCCAAAAAAAACTCTAGCTCGGCCTCAACAAGTCTTGAGCGTTACCAGCGGAACTTTGGCTTTAAGTAGCAAGCTACCTATCGACACATCATCTCGGTCAGCTCATCCGCTCTAATCGTACTCTCTATTCAATTTTTATTTCCCATCCTCCATCGAGATATTATTCTTTACAGTAAAGGGACAAAACTCCCCGAAGGCCGGTTGTGCTATTTCAGTCTTCAAAATTTCCCGAATCTCTCCAATGTGGTACTCAACGTGTTCTCAATGGACGAAATCCTGCTCGATCAACTGTCGGTCAGCATAGATAAGCACCCCTCATTTGCACTGTCAAGAGGAGAAATTAAACAGTAGTCCAACTTCGCCCGCGACGACAACGACGACATTCAATACCTACAGGAGCTCGCAGAACTATACCGTTTGATGTATAGCTTCCTGTCTTACCCCCCGAGCTCGGCCGCCCTCATCCGGCAGCGTCGCGTGTGCAACGTACTGGAGCGGATCGTATCTGATATCAGGAGTGTTACGCTCTCCTAATGGCACAAGAGTGACATTGATGGTCCTTGGTACCATCCCCGGCTGATGGATGGATGCATTTGTGGCTTCGGAAGTGTGGCCGGACCCTGCTGGACCAGCTCTATAGGTGTTATGCGTTCAGCCGAGTGGTAAATGATGGAGTAGGGGCGACCTAGCTTGAAAAAGGGCTCCGGTACTCGCCAATGGGCGATTGAGCCGCAAGCATTTTAATGGAAAGGTGTGCTATGTACGTAGAGAGACTGCAAAGAACAAATACAATCAGCGTGCTATTGTCTGAATACCATTCAAATACTGGAAACTCTCGGATTGGCCGTGTCAGCCTGGAACTCTCTGGCTCGGAATATACTCACAATGGCACCCATAAATTGTATCCCTGGTAGGCTATCGACCATGTAGAACATGTTCAATTACGGAGAAGTACCAAATATTTTTGA
>Ga0307513_10002117_pt1 | contig 27852 bp, 23 predicted proteins | sample 15_EM_MG_FD_202174 | JGI IMG/M metagenome (GOLD analysis project Ga0307513, IMG submission 202174) | Populus trichocarpa ectomycorrhiza microbial communities from riparian zone in the Pacific Northwest, United States - 15_EM | ecosystem: Host-associated > Plants > Roots > Unclassified | place... | reverse complement strand
GATCGGCTCTATGCCACACCGCTGCCGTACATCTCGGCCTGGCACCAGGCTCCCACGACCGTTGGCCGGGACCTGCTCGGCCTGCACCTGGAGATCTTCTCCATTCGGCGGAGCGCGGACAAGCTCAAGTTCCTGGCCGGATCCGAGTCTGCGATGGGCGCTTTCGTCAGCGACGTCACCCCCGAGCAGACCGCCGCACGACTGCGCGAGATCTAAGGCTCGACCGTTGGTCGACGGGATCCGCCTGGCAGGCCTCAGGGGGCTCAGGGCTCAGGGCTCAGGGCGCCAGGGCATCCTCAGCGTCCGTGGTCGGTGCGGCGATCAGCAACGAGCCCAGGCGGCTGTTCAGGATTCGCTGGGCATCGTGGTCGAGTTTGTGGTCGGTGACCATCACATCGATGTCGTCGAGTCGGGCGATCGAGCTCAGCCCCACGACGTTCCACTTGGACGAGTCGGCAACCACCGCAACCCGGCGGGCCGACCGGACCATGGCTCGGTGCGTCTCCGCCTCCACCAGGTTCGGCGTGGTCAGCCCGGCCCGCTCGTCGATGCCGTGCACGCCGAGGAAGGTCCAGTCCACGTGCAGCGAGCTCAGCGAGGCGACAGCGATCGGCCCGACCAGGGAGTCGGACGGGGTCCGGGTGCCGCCGGTGAGGATGACGGTCAGGTCCGTCCGGCCCGACGTGTGCAGCAATTCGCCGACCGGCACGGAGTTCGTCACCACGGTCAGATCTCGGATGGCTAGCAACTCGACCGCGACCGCGTATGTCGTGGTGCCGCCCGAGATCGCCACCGAATCACCGGGGCTGAGCAGGGTGACGGCGGCTCGGGCGATCGCCGCCTTCTCCGCCTTCTGCAGCTGGAACTTGGCGGCGAAGCCGGGCTCGTCCGAGGACCGCCCGGCCAGCGTGGTGGCGCCACCGTGTACCCGGGCCACCTTGCCCTTCCGGGCCAACGTCGAAATATCCCGGCGCACAGTCATGTCCGAGACCCCGAGCAGGTCTACCAGGTCGCTCACCCTGGCGCCCCCGGACGTCTGGACCAGCTCCAGGATCCGCTGTTGTCGCTGTCTGGCCAGCATCAGTCGACCTCCCGCACCACGGCGCTCCCCCCTGGCTCGACAGTGAGGGATCCGGTCGTCTCTCTCTGAGAGACCAGATCATATCCGTGAGTCAGAATGGTGGTCACCGCCAAGCTGTGGTTGAGGACGAACAGGTACGACCCTTGCGGCCCACGCCGGCGCACCACCTCAACCCCCGGCGGCGCCGGTACCGGTGGCCCGACGTCGGCAGCGAGCGCCACTCGGTCCAGCAGCGCGGCCAAGGCCAGGTCGTCAAGGGCGGTCCCGACGTACCAGGCGGCCCCCGCCCCGACCGGGTTCCGGGTGATCGCCGGTTCCCCCGCCACCGGCCCGTCCAGGTACCGGGCGATCGGCTCGGCACCGGCCAGATGGGTGAACTCGGTCCACAGCGATCCGCTCCAGGTGTCTCCGGAGGCGAGCTCACGGGAGGAGAGCTGGACGGTGCTGCCCTCTGGTAGCGGGAAGATCTCCTCGCTGCGCAGGCCGAGCAGGTCCCGGAAGGCGCCCGGATAGCCGCCGAGCCGGATGTGGTCGTTCTCGTCCACCATCCCGGAGCAGAAGCTGACCACCAACTGGCCGCCGTCCTCGACGAAACGTCGCAACCGGGCCACGCATTCGTCGTCCACCAGATACAGGGTCGGGACGATGACCAGGCGATAGCCGGACAGGTCGGCTCCCGGGCGCACCCCGTCGGCGGTGATCCCGAGCCGCCAGAGGGCGCGATGCATGGCGACCGGGTGGTCGGCGTACGTGAGCAGGGACGTCGGATGCGACCCCTGGTCCAACGCCCACCCGGCCTGCCAGTCGAAAAGCACTGCCGCCCGGGCCTCCGTCCGGGTCCCGGCGGCCTCCGACACCCGGGACAGCACGCCGCCCAGCTCGACCACCTCGCGCCAGATCTTGGTATCGGTACCGGCGTGCGGGACCAGCGCCGAGTGGTACTTCTCGCCACCGGCCGCACTGGCCCGCCACTGGAAGAATCCGACCGCGTCAGCGCCCCGGGCAACGTGCGACAAACTGTTGCGCAGCAGCTGCTTCGGGGCCTTCGCCAGGTTCACCGGCTGCCAGTTGACGGCGCTCGTGGAGTGTTCCATCAGGAACCACGGCCCGCCGCCGGCCAGGCCGCGGGTCAGGTCGGCGCAGAAGGCCAGCTCGGCCGGCTGATCGATCAGCGGGTCCAGCCCGCCGTTCAGATAGTGGTCCTGCGAGATCACGTCCTGCTCGCCGGCCCAGCTCCAGTAGTCCATGGCGGTGACCATGGGCATCACCATGAAGTTGGTGGTCACCGGGACTTCGGGCGAAAGTTGCCCGAGCAGATCGCGCTCCGCCGTGAACGTGGCCAGCAGCTCGTCCGAGCTGAACCGGGCGAAGTCCAGGACCTGGGTCGGGTTCGGCCAGGTGGTGGTCTGCCGGGGCGGCAGGATCTCCTCCCAGTCGTGGTACCACTGACTCCAGAACGCGGTTCCCCACGCGGTATTGAGCGATTTCAGATCGCCGTACTTGCCGTGCAGCCAGGTCCGGAACGCGGCGGCCGAGACGTCGCAGTAGCAGTGCGCGTTGTGGCAGCCGATCTCGTTCGACACGTGCCACATTGCCAGCGCCGGGTGAGCGGCGTACCGGGTCGCCATCGCCTCGACCAGGCGCAGCGCATGCTCCCGGAAAACCGGGGAACTCGGGCAGAAGTTCTGCCGGCTGCCCGGCCAGAGCCGGTTGCCGGCATGGTCGACGATCAGCGTCTCCGGGTGGGCGCGAGACAGCCAGGCCGGAGGAGACGCGGTGGCGGTGGCGAGGTCGACGGCGATCCCGTTGGCGTGCAGCAGATCGAGGATTCGATCGAGCCAGCCGAACTCGAAGGTCTCCGGGTTCGGCTGCAGCAACGCCCAGGAGAACACCCCAACGGTGACAAATCCGACCCCGGCCTCGCGCATCAGGGCGACGTCCTGCTCCCAGATCTGCTCGGGCCACTGCTCGGGGTTGTAGTCACAACCGAGCGTGATCCCCGGCAGCGGCGAACCGGACCGTGCTGGGCCCAGTGTGTCGTCGGTCATGCCGGGAGCTTGATCGCTACCCTGCGCAGAAGTCAACAGATACCAACATCCTGGATTTCTCATAGGTAACGGATTGATGCACATTCCTTGACAACGCCGCGAACGATCATCCAGGGTGTGCCTGATTGCGAGCGTTTCTGTCGGAATATGTTCGGATTGATCAACAAGGCTCGTGCCAAAGGAGGCACTCATGACCCGACCCACTACCGAGGCTGAGTACTTGGCCCGCATGGTTCCCGCATCGGTCTCCGGGACGGTCGTGGGCCGCCGGGGGCTGCTCAAGGCCGCTGCCGTGGGAGCGGGAGCCGCCTTCGGGCTACCCGCTCTGCTCGCCGCCTGCGGCGGATCCAGCGGTGGCGCCGCTTCTACCGCCGCCGCCTCAGGCACCCTGACTCTCGGCTCCAACGCCTCCGACCCGGTGCCGAAGAAGGCTCTGACGGACGTGCTCGCCGGCTTCAAGACCGTGAGCCCCGGCATCACCGTCGCGGTGAACACGGTGGACCACAACACCTTCCAGGAGAACATCAACAACTACCTGCAGGGTCGTCCGGATGACGTATTCACCTGGTTTGCCGGATATCGGATGCGCTTCTTCGCGGAGAAGGGCCTGATCGGCGACATCAGCGATGTCTGGAAGGGGCTCACCGGATTCACCGACGCCTTCAAGACGGCCTCGACCGGGGACGACGGAAAGCAGTATTTCGTCCCTATTTCGTACTATCCGTGGGCGGTCTTCTACCGCAAGTCGGTGTGGGCGAAGTACGGGTACACCGTGCCGAAGACGCTGGACGAGTTCATCGCGCTGTGCAAGCAGATGCAGAAGGACAAACTGGAGCCGATCGCCTTCGCGGACAAGGACGGCTGGCCCGCGATGGGCACGTTCGACATCCTCAACATGCGGATCAACGGCTACCAGTACCACGTCGACCTGATGGCGGGGAAGAGCGCTTGGGACGCCCCGCAGGTGGCCAAGGTCTTCGACACCTGGACCTCGTTGCTGCCGTACCACCAGAGCGACTCGCTCGGCCGGACCTGGCAGGAGGCGGCGCAGAGCCTGCAGCAGAAGAAGACCGGGATGTACTTCCTCGGCCTCTTCATGGCTCAGCAGTTCGCCGCGAACGAGCAGGACGACATCGACTTCTTCACCTTCCCGGAGGTCGACTCGACCATCGGCTCGGACGCCCTGGACGCCCCGATCGACGGCTGGATGATGGCCAAGAAGCCGAAGAACGAGGCGGCGGCGAAGAAGTTGCTCGGGTACCTGGGCACCGGCGACGCCGGCGAGGTGATCGGCAAGTCCGACCCCGGCACCCTGGCCGCCAACTCGCAGGCGGACACCTCCGGGTACGGGGCGTTGAAGAAGAAGGCCGCCGAGATCGTCGGTTCGGCCAAGTCGATTGCGCAGTTCCTCGACCGCGACACCCGACCGGACTTCGCCTCCACCGTGATGATCCCGTCGCTGCAGAGCTACATCAAGAAGCCCGCTGACATTGCCGGGATTCTGAAGAGCGTTGAGCAGCAGAAGAAGTCGATCTTCTCGTCCTGATCGACGCTAGTTCGACGCTAGACAGGAGTATGCGGTGACAGCACCGATGTCAGGTTCACAGCCTCAGGTCGCCAAGCCTGCCGCAACCCCGACCGCCGCGGGGGACATCCCATTCCATGTCCCCCGCGGCAACCGGGTGCACCGTTACGGTCGCGGCGACAAACTCGTCGTCAGTCTGATGATCGTCGTCCCGACGGTTCTGGTGCTCGGCCTGGTCTGGGGCCCCGCCCTGGCGTCGGTGCTGCTCTCCTTCACCAACTGGGACGGCATCGGTGGACTCGGCACGATCAAGTTCATCGGGTTGAAGAACTACCACGACGTGATCACCATCTACCCGCCGTTCAAACCGGCGATCCAGCACAACCTGCTGTGGCTCGGTTTCTTGTTTGTGCTCCCCACGGTCTTCGGGATGTTCCTGGCCGTGTTGCTGGACAAGGAGATTCGCGGTAGCCGGTTCTACCAGACCGCGCTCTACCTGCCGATCGTGCTGTCGCTGGCGCTGACCGGCTTCATCTGGCAGCTGATCTACTCGCGGGACCAGGGACTGCTGAACGCCGTCCTCGGCACGCATATCGACTGGTACGGCGACCCGAAAGTGAATATCTGGGCGGTGCTGGTCGCGGCCTCCTGGAAACACACCGGCTACATCATGCTGCTGTACCTGGCCGGTCTGAAGAGTGTGGACCCGTCCCTACGAGAGGCCGCGGCAGTGGACGGCGCCAGCGAGGCCCGTACCTTCTTCGGGATCATCTTCCCGGTGATGCGGCCGATCAACGTGATCATCGTCGTCGTCACCGTGATCGAATCGCTGCGTGCCTTCGACCTGGTCTGGGTGATCAACAGGGGCAGGAACGGCCTGGAACTGATCTCCACCCTGGTGGCCTCGAACGTGATCGGCGAGGCCAGCCGGATCGGCTTCGGATCGGCGCTGGCGACGATCATGCTGGTGGTCTCAACCGTGTTGATCGGCATCTACCTGCCCACGCTGATGCGGGAGAACAAGTGATGAGCGACCTCACCCAGGCACCACCGATCGCGGTGCAGCCGCTGCCTTCTCAGCCGCGCAAGCCGCTCACTGCGAAACGGGTTCTGCTTCAGGGATTCCTGATCGTCGTCGCGCTGGGCTGGCTGTTCCCGATCGGCTGGGCGGTGCTCAACTCCTTCCGGGACTACCAGTTCACCGCCCAGCACGGCTATGTCTCGTTCGGCGGGTTCACCCTGCAGAACTATTCGGACGCCTGGGCCCGTGGCGACTTCGGCCGGCACTTCATGAACTCGCTCATCATCACCGTCCCGGCCGTGGTGATCACCCTGTTCTTCGCGTCGATGATCGCGTTCGTGCTGTCCCGGTTCAGTTCCCGGTTCAACCTGATCCTCCTCGGGGTGTTCCTGGCCGCGAACCTGCTGCCCCAGCAGGCGCTGCTGATTCCGCTGTTCCGGCTCTACCGTTCGGTCGAACTGCCGTACTGGATGAGCGATTCCGGTCTCCTGCTGGACAGCTTCTGGGGTCTCATCCTGATCAACATTGCCTTTCAGTCCGGGTTCTGCATCTTCGTGCTGAGCAACTACATGAAGGCGCTGCCGCACGAGCTGTACGAGGCGGCTCAGGTGGACGGTGCCAGCGCCTGGCGGCAGTACTGGCAGATCACCATGCCGCTCTGTCGGCCGGCCCTGGCCGCACTGGCGACGCTGGAGTTCACCTGGATCTACAACGAGTTCTTCTGGGCGGTCGCCCTGATGACAACCGGCGACAAGTTCCCGGTGACCAGTGCGCTGTCCAACCTGCGTGGTGAGTTCTTCACCGACAACAACCTGGTCTCGGCCGGTGCGACGATCATCGCCCTGCCGACTATCCTGATCTTCTTCCTGCTGCAACGACACTTCGTCTCGGGCCTGACCCTCGGCGCGAACAAGGGATAACGATGCTCGAACCGCTCCTCCTGCGGGCTGCTGGGACCGCCGTCCTGCTCGATCTGTCCGGGGAGCCGGGCAGTGGCCTGCCGCAAGTGCTGCACTGGGGGAGCGACCCGGGTCCGCTGACGGCCGACGAACTGGCCGCTCTCGCCGCCGATCTGAGGCCCGGCGTCAGTCATAACGCCCTGGACGAGCCGTCCCGGTTCAGCCTGCTACCCGGGCAGCCGGACGGCTGGCTGGGTCGGCCGGGGCTGGCCGGTCATCGCGACGGCGCCGACAGCTACCCCCGGTTCCAGGTCACCGGATCCACGATCACGCCGGAGCCGGACGGCGGCACCGAACTGGTGGTCACCGCCGCCGACGAGCCCGCCGGGCTGGCCCTCACCGTCTGGCTGCGGCTCGAGGCCACCGGCGTGCTGCAGATCAGGACCGAGGTGACGAACACCGGCGCGGGCCATTACACGGTGGACGGCCTGACCGCGCTGCTGCCGGTCCCGGACGAGGCCACCGAGGTGCTCGACCTGACCGGACGCTGGTGCCGCGAACGCAGTCCGCAGCGCCAGCCCTTCCACCAGGGGAGCAGGGTCCGGGAATCCCGTCGGGGCCGGACCGGGCACGACGCCACCTTGCTGCTGGCCGCCGGGCAGGCCGGGTTCGGCTTCCGTACTGGCCAGGTCTGGGCGGTGCACGCGGCCTGGAGCGGCAACCACGTTCACCTCGCCGAAAGGCTGCCCGGCGGCGCGGGCCCCGGCGGTGACCGGGTGATCGGTGCCGGCGAACTCCTGCTGCCCGGCGAGATTCGACTCGCGCCCGGCGCCTCCTACCGGTCCCCGTGGGTCGTCTTCGTCTGGTCCGATCAGGGGTTGGACGGCGTCAGCGGGCGACTGCATCGCTGGCTCCGGGCCCGTCCCGGGCACCCGGTCCGGCCTCGGCCGCTGGTACTGAATACCTGGGAGGCCGTCTACTTCCGGCACGACGACCACGCGACGCTGCTGAACCTGGCCGAGCAGGCCGCGGCGATCGGGGTGGAGCGGTTTGTCCTGGACGACGGCTGGTTCCGCGGTCGTCGCGACGACACCGCCGGGTTGGGCGACTGGTTCGTCGATCCCGCGGTCTGGCCGGACGGGTTGCGCCCGCTCGCCGATCGAGTTCATGACCTCGGGCTGGAGTTCGGTCTCTGGTTCGAGCCCGAAATGGCCAACCCGGATTCCGATCTGGTCCGCGATCATCCGGACTGGGTGCTCGCCGCGCCCGGTCGTTGGCCGATGCTGTCCCGGAACCAGTTGGTGATCGACGTCGCGAACCCGAAGGTGTACCAGTACCTGCTGGAGCGGATCGACACCCTGGTGAGCGAGCTCGGGATCGACTACCTGAAATGGGATCACAACCGCGACCTGGTGGAGGCGGTGCACGCCGGGGTGGCCGGTGTGCACGAGCAGACCGCCGCCGTTTACCGGTTGCTGGACGAGCTGCGCAGTCGCCACCCCGGGCTGGAGATCGAGTCCTGCTCCTCCGGAGGCGCCCGGGTGGACCTCGGTATCCTGGAACACACGGACCGGGTCTGGGCCTCGGACACCAACGACCCGCTGGAGCGACAGGCGATCCAGCGCTGGACGTCCACCCTGATCCCGCTCGAGCTGATCGGCGCCCATGTCGGACCGCTGGTGGCACACACCACCGGCCGCGCCACCGATCTCAGTTTCCGTTGTGCGACAGCGCTGTTCGGCCATGCCGGGATCGAGTGGGACATCACCTCGTGCACCCCGGCCGAGCGCGAGCAGCTGACCCGCTGGGCCGCGCTCTATCGGGAACTGCGCCCACTGTTGCATTCCGGCGACATGGTTCGAGCGGACCAGGTCGAGGAGGGCATCTGGCTGCACGGGGTGGTGGCTGCGGACCGCTCCGAGGCGGTTTACGCCTACCTGCGCCTGGAGACCTCGCCGTCCGCCGTCGGTGGCCGAATCCGGTTGCCGGGCCTGGATTCTCAGACCCGCTACCAGGTGACCCGGCGGGATGAGATCGGGACGGCCGGGGTCAGCCAGCGGGCTCTGTCGGACTGGTGGCAGGCCGGTACGGCAAGCGCTCGCGGTGCGGTCTTGGAGCAGATCGGCCTGCCGGCTCCGGTGCTGAATCCAGGCCAGGCTGTCGTTCTGCACGTTCGCGCGCAGGCGCATTGACCGATCGCTGACCACGAAGTAACACGTCGCGCTTTCAGCGCGTCGAATTGACTTGGTCTTCAGCACTCTGGACGATGCGCTCATGGTATCTAGAACAACGGTGGAATTGCTGGACGACGTCGACGGCAAGCCGGCCGCAGAGACGGTGACATTCGGAGTGGACGGTCGCGAATTCGAGATCGATCTGACCGAGAAGAACGCAAAGGCGCTCCGCAAGGCGCTCGAGCCGTGGGCGTCATCGGCTCGCCGAGTCGGTGGCCGGAAGGTCCGCGGCACCACTGTCGTCGCCACCGGTGTGGACACCAAGGCGGTCCGAGCCTGGGCGGCCAGCAACGGCATCGAGATCTCGACCCGCGGTCGGATCTCGGGTGACGTCCTGGAGCAGTACCACGCCGCCGGCAACTGACCTTTTGAACTGGCCACCGAAACCACTTACACAGCAGCAGCTTCGGGTTATCCACAGATCATGAAACCGGGGTTGTGTCCATGCTTCGCCCTTGAAACCATGGCCGCATGTCGGATACGCCGAAGGATTGGACGGGGGACGGTAACCAGCCGCCCCCGGCCGACGTGGCTGCCGAGATTGAGTCGGGCTTCGACTTGGTCGAGGGTCTGGCTGAAGACGCCAAGTTCGTCAGCGGATGCCAGGCCCAACAACTGATCAAGATCTCCCAGTTGCACCGGCTGGGTTCGATGAATCCCCTTTCACCCGCACCAGCGGCACAGACGTCGGCAGAACGAGCGCGGCGGCAACTTGCGAGTCTCAGCCGTGAGGATCTGACCACCAAAGAGGTCGCGGCACGGTTGTATCTGAGCGACTATGCCGCCCGCCGTCTGGTCCGGTTGGCGTTGTCCCTGACCAGCCGGTTCACCAACACCCTGAAAGCCCTGTCCGCAGGGCGCCTGGACCTGCGCCGGGCAGAGATCATCGACGAGCACGCCGGGCCGCTGGCCGAGGACCGCTATGCGAGCGCTCTCGCGAGTGGAGAGTCGCCGGAGCAGGCGGAGAGGTGGGCCAGGAACATTGCGGGAATGGTGGAGTCCCTGGTGCTGGGCAGGGCCACCACGCAAACTCCACAGCAACTGCACCAGGCGGTGCGTCGGGTGGTCAACCGCTTGGATCCGGGTTTCGCCGACCGTCGGGCGAAGAAGGAACTGAAGTGCCGGGAGGTCACGCACCGGACGAACCCGATCGACGGAACCGGCGACGTGTACGCCCATTTGGGCGCCGCCGAGGCACAGGGTGTCTACAACGTCGTCGATGCGTACGCGCGGGCAGCTCGTCAGGCCGGCAGCGATCGCAACCTCAAAGAACTGCGCGCAGACGCCTTCACTCACCTGATCCTGTACGGACACATGCCCGACGCCACGTCAGGCAGCAGCTCAGGCAACAGTCCTGGCAGCAGCTCTGACAACAACGACAATCCAGTCACCGTTGATACCGAGAACGCCAGCATCGTCCCCGCGGTCGACCCCAACACCGGCGACATCCAGCGCGCCCCCACCGACACAAACGATGGTGAGTCGAGCGCCCGGCCGACCAAGGACGCTGGTACTCATGTCGATTCGGCAGTCCATCCGCGCTCGGCGACCGGGTCAGGTCGGTCCGGGTTGCGCGCTCACGTCCAGGTTGTTGTCGGTCTGGAAACGTTGCTGGGCATGAACGATGACCCTGCCCATCTCGCCGGGCACGGATCGGTCACTGCGCAGACCGCCCGGGATCTTGCATTCAATGCCGGCTCCACCTGGCGACGATTGGTCACCGACCCCGTCACCGGGTACCTGCTCAACTACGACCGCAAGACCTATCGCCCACCCGTGGCATTGGCCGACCACGTCCGCGCTCGCGACCTCACCTGCAGAACACCTAACTGCAGCCGACCCGCGGCCGAGTGCGATCTGGACCACATCATCTCTTGGCCCGCCGGGGCAACCAGCGAACAGAACCTTGCCACCGAGTGCGACCGGGATCATCGCTACAAACATGAGGGAAAGTGGCGCCATCAGGTCTCCGTCGACCCGAAACACCCACCGGGAACGATCGTAATGATCAGCCCAACCGGGCACGTGTACCTCAGTTATCCACATGTCTATACCGACCCAGTCCAAGCCCCCAGCGCTCCCAGCTCCACTCGTGACGCGGATCCGAGCCTCAAACCCTCAGCGGAACAGCTGGATTCAGGAGGAGGCCGCCCGACATCGGCGCATGCTCCACCCAATGACCCAGGTCCACCGCCATTCTGACCGGGTTCACCGCCATTCTGACCGGGTTCACCGCCATTCTGAGCGGGCCTACCGCCATTCTGACTGGGTCCACATTGTTCACCCGGCGGGCACACTTCCGGCGTTTGGTCCTGCAGCAATTCGGCCGGCCACGTGTGAGAGCCGCTGACTCACCCGCTCCGTCCGCGCCATCGCTCCTCGGCCGGCCGGCTGACCGCCGCCCTTCTGGCCGCCGCCCTTCTCGCCGGGTCCCTTCTCACCGCTTACCTCACCCGGGTCCCTTCTCCCCGCCCTCCTCGCCGGCCGACGTCGCAGGAACGCCGTGCCGACTGACGCGGTCAAGTCAACGGAGGTAGGCGGCCAATGCGATCCCTTGATTGCGTAGCGCTGTGGCCACCACAGACGCGATCTGCCGAGCGCCCGCCGTCTCAAAATGCGTGTGGTCGTTGCAGAAGAAGGCGCCTACCACGCCCGTCGTGTAGTCGCCGTTGTTCGGGCAGAACTTGAGCGAGTTGTAGAGAGCGACGCTGAGCTTCTGCAGATCGATGACCGGCACGTTGGTTGCGGCTCCGGCGGCGAACGTCTGATTGACGTAACCGCGGTTCGGCGTTGCTGTGCCGCCGCTGCAGGTGATGGCGGCCACCGGGGTCAGGAAGATCGGGCGCGCCCCGCGGGCCTGCGCCGCCCTGGCCATCATGGTGAGCAGTTCCTGATAGCGAGCCGGACCGACATGTCGGGGGCAAGCGCTGTCGCCGTCATTGATCCCGAACTGGATGAACAGGTAATCCCCGGCCTTCATCCCGGTCGAGGTATTGAGCATCTCCTGCCAGCGGGCGGAGTATGTGTTCGGAGAAACCACGCACTCGCCGGCCGAATTCTTGGTGTTGGTGACATTGGGATCGTAGAGCCAGGTTTGAATGCTGCGACCGCTGATGGCCCGATTGACCACGGTGGCGTCACTGCTGAACAGGGACCCGAACTGGCTGCCCCAGCCGACCGGGCAGCCGCCCGAGGGATTCTGCATCGTCGAGTCACCGGCCATCCAGATCTTGATCGGCGCCGCCGCGATCGCGGCGGCGGGCTGGGCGGCGGGCTCGGCAAGCTGAGCGGCGGGCTCGGCGAGGGCGGGCTCAGCCACGGTGGGCTCGGATCCGGCGGCGCTGCTCCCGGCCGATGTCGCCGTACTCGCGGTTGGTGAACAGAGAGTGGCTGCACCGGCGGCCGAGGTCGTGGCGATGGAGCCGATGCCCAGCACCGCCATGGCCACCGCGATCAGCAGCGCCGTCCGTCGTCCTGACTTCTTCACGTCATGCTCCTCATTGCTGAGCCCATGAATCGCTTCGCTGCATCCATAAATCATTGGCCGAGCTTCGCCGCGATGATCGGCGCGAGCCGGGTGGCGATGGCTGCATGTCCGGCGTCATTGGGATGCACGCTGTCGCTGAGGCCGCCGCTGGGGATCCAGCCGTCCGTCGGGACGAAATAGGTGTTGCGCTCGCCCGCGGCGGTGACCGTCGCGACAGCGGCCTGGGTCTGCGCCGCGTACCTCTTGATGAAGGTCTGCAAGGCGAAGATGGCGGCGTTCGGGTACTTGGCTCGGATGGTCCGCAGCAGCGAGGTGTACGTCGACTGGAACGTCGCGGTGCTGACGCCGTGCGAGGTGTCATTTGTGCCGAGGTTGATCACCACCGCAGACGCCTGGTAGCGGTTGAAATCCCAGTAGGCATCGGTCGCACCAAAGTTGACCCGGAGGAATCGATCCGCCATACCGATACATCCGTCTGCGGCGCTGACCAGGCATGCGCCACCCACGGCGACCTGGGTGTGGGCCGCACCGAGCTTTTCACCGGTCAGCCAACCGTATGCGGTCAGGGCGTTCTTCGACGACGTGGTGCCGACGGTGATCGAGTCTCCAATGAATTCGACCAGTTTCGGCGGTTGGGCGATGGCCACCGTCCTCGCCCCCGAATCCAGCACCAAACCCTGGAATACGGCGTCACCGTGGTACGAGCCGGCCACCACCCGGTACGACACCCGCAGCGTGTGGTTGCCGGCACTCAGCTTCGTCGGCGTCAGGTTGACCGTTCCGGAGACGTTTCTCAGGTACGTGTCGGCTCCGCCGTCAATGTTGTAGTAGAGGTCAATGGTGTTGCGCTGCTTCAGTTTCACGCTAGTTCCGGTGAACCCGGTGCGGAAGTAGGCGCCGGCGAATCCGGGGACGTAGGCGGCCGAATTGCTCGTGTTCCAGCGGCCGACAAAACGGATATTCGGATCGGCGGGCGAGCCGTCGCCGGTGGCGGCCTCGGCCGGAGCCGCCCTCATCAGTCCCAAGATCAGTCCCAAGCTCAGCGCGAGCAGGACGCTGAGCAGGAGAGCGATCGGGCCGGCGCCCCGGCGGCCGTCCGGTCGGGTGATCGGTTGGGAGATCCGGGGGCTGTCGGGGTGGGTCATCGGACGGGTGATCGGGCCGGCGCTGGGGTCAGCAGGCGAGGATCGGACGGCATGGCGCAGACGCGGTGGCTGCTTGGCGATCGGCGGTGGCTGCTTGGCGAACAGCAAGAACTGCATGACGATCAGCTGCCCGGGGTGAAGCTGAGGTGCGGCGGCTGGTTGTACGCCGTGTTCTGCCAGGCGATCGCGACCCGGTACATCGGGTCATGCACGAGGGTGACGAACTTGAGGCCGGTCTGGATCGGCGTGCTGTAGATCCGCAGGGCGGTGTTGCTCGTCGTCGGCCAGATCACTTCCTCGCGCCAGTCCCCGAAGAGATCACCGGAGAGGGACGGCGTCGATTTGGTGCCGTTGTTGGAGTGGACGCCGGCAGCGGTCAGCAGGCGGGCGTCGCTGCTGGTGCCGTACTTGTCGATATGGGTGCCGTCGAGCAGTTCGCGGATGGCGTCGCCGTCCCAGTAGGCGAGGAAGTTCTGCGAGCCGGGCTTGCGGCTGCTGACCACGGCCCCGCTGGGGCTGCGCACCCCGGCCACGGCGGCGGACCAGGACTCCGCGCCCGCGCTGCCGGACCAGATGTCGTCGGACACGCCGCGGCCGTTGTCGCCGTTGGCCGGGGTGGACCAAAGGATCTGCCCGGTGCGCGCGTCGGCCATCCAGGAACTCGGCTTCGAGCCGTCCTCGTCGACCTTGAACTCCTCCAGACCGGCCCGGCTCGGGTTGAGATCGCCGACATGCAGCGCGTCGCCGTGACCGTTGTTGGTGTTCCAGAGGTGGGTGCCGTCATCGTTCACGGCCATCGAGCCGTAAATGATCTCGTCCTTGCCGTCGGCGTCCACATCGGCGATCGACAACTGGTGATTGCCCTGCCCGCCGTACCCGGCGTTGGTGCTGGAGTTCGAGTCGAAGGTCCACCGCCGGGTCAGGGTGCCGTTGCGGAAGTCCCAGGCGACGATCACGCTGCGGGTGTAGTAGCCGCGCGCCATGATCAGGCTCGGCCGGGCGCCGTCCAGGTAGGCGGTGCCGGCGAGGAACCGGTCCACCCGGTTGCCGTAGGAGTCGCCCCAGGAGGAGACCGTTCCGCGGGCCGGTACGTAGTCGACGGATGACAGCGCGGCACCGGTCTGACCATTGAACATGGTCAGATACTCCGGGCCGCTGAGGATGTAGCCGCTGCTGTTGCGGTAGTCGGCCGAGGAGTTGCCGATCACCGTGCCGACGCCATCGATGGTGGCGTCGGCGGTCTTCATCGCGACCTCGGCCTTGCCGTCGCCGCTGTAGTCGTAGACCTGGAACTGGGTGTAGTGCGCACCGGCCCGGATGTTGCGGCCGAGATTGATCCTCCAGAGCCGGGTTCCGTTGAGCTTGTAGGCGTCGACGTAGACGTTGCTGGTCACCCCGGACTGGGAGTTGTCCTTGGCGTCCGAGGGATCCCACTTGAGGACGATCTCGTACTGGCCGTCGCCGTCCAGGTCACCGACCGAGGCGTCGTTCGCCGAGTAAATGCTGCTCGGCGGCGAGATCGGGACGTCGAGGTAGCCGTTCGCGAAGTTCAGCGAGGTGCCAGAAGCGGCCTGCTCGGTGCCGTTCACCACCGCCCGGACGGTGTATGAGGACCCGGCGGCCGCACCGGCGTCGAGGTAATTGGTGGACGCCGTGACTGGCGAAGCGGTGATCTTCGTACCGCCCCGGTACACGCTGAACGACGTGCCCGCCGGGTCACTGGCCAGCAATCGCCAGCTGACCAGATTCGCGCTGCCGGAACGGACGCTGATCAGCCCCCGGTCCAGGGTCTCCAGCTGCTTGCCGTTGACCGTCGTGGCCAGGGTGATCGGGGCGGTGACCTGCGCGCTGGTCGGGGCCTGGGCAGCGGTCGGGGCCACTCCCGCCAGCCCTACCACTCCTGCCGCAACGACGCCAGCGGTCAGGACGGACAGCGCCCTGAGCGGGATACGGGGCCGCCTGAGCGGGGTGCGGGACAGGGCGCTCAGCAAACGTGGCTCTTTCATCATTACTCCCGACCGTCGTCGTTGACGATCGATCATGTTTCATCTGAAAAGCGCCGAGCAACCTGCTCGTCCCCGGCCGCCTCCGGTTACCAGAATTTACCCGCCGAGTATTCGAAAGCCTTTGATGTGCAGTGCTTTACGAGATATCAAGGAGAAACGTTTGAGCAATCTCAAATGAAAGCTTTTCGGTCCTCCTGCTATTCATCAGGCGCTGAGGGGCCATTCCAGCACGCCCATTAAGGCTCAGCCGGCTCTCATCCTGCGCCGATGTCTCGGATCCGCGTACTGGAGTGGCCCTACCCTGTCGGCGAACCAGGGTGCGGTGGCGTGGCGCTTGGCCTGTGCTTCGTAGACTGGGCATCGACGCGAGCAGGTGCCCGCGCCCGGACCGCACCGAGGAGACACCGTGCCCAGACTCGAGGTCGGCGACCCCGCACCGCACTTCTCCCTGCCCGCTGCCGACGGCTCCGTCGTCTCGCTGACGGACTTCAAGGGTCAGCAGGTCGTTGTCTACTTCTACCCGGCGGCGATGACGCCCGGCTGCACCAAGCAGGCGTGCGACTTCCGGGACAGCCTGGACGCGCTGAAGGCGGCCGGGATCGCAGTCGTGGGGATTTCCCCGGACTCGCCGGCCAAGCTCGCCAAGTTCGTCGAGCGCGACAACCTCACCTTCCCACTGCTGTCCGACCCCGGGCATGCCGTGCTGGAGGAGTACGGCGCCTGGGGGGAGAAGAGCCTGTACGGCAAGACCGTGATCGGGGTGATCCGCTCGACCGTGGTCGTTGATCCCGAGGGCAACGTCGAGCTGGCCAGGTACAACGTCAAGGCCACCGGTCACGTCGCCTCGCTGCGCAAGACGCTCGGCGTCTGAGGCGCTTCCGGCTCGGGTTGAGGGGCTTCCGGCTCGGGTTGAGGGGCGGCCCTGCGGCGGCGACGATCCTGCAATACGGTGTTGCAACAACGAGAGGTGGCCGATGAGTACCCAGGTGAACGGTGCAGTAGGCAAGTCCGACGGGATGCCGCAATCCCCGGCCGCCCTGGAGCAGGCGATCCAGGATCGCCGCGACCACCTCGCCGCCACCATTGACGAGCTGACCGCCAGGGCCAAGCCCAAAGAGATCGTTCGGCGGACTGCGGTCGGGGCCCAGCGCCGGTTCCGGACGTTGACCCACGGCCCGGACGGACAGTTGCGTACCGAACGACTCGCCGCGGTTGCCGGCGCGGTCGCTGTCGTCGGTGGTGTGATGCTCCTCCTGCGCCGCCGCAGATCGGACTGACGCCGGAGTGAACGCCCAGACCCAGACCGATCGGTTACCGATCCGGATGTTGAACGACCGACTCCTGGTCTCTCTGGACCGGGAGGCGGGTGAGAGGCGGTCCTCGGCGGGGATCGTGATCCCGGCGACCGCCTCGGTCGGGCGCAGGCTGGCCTGGTCGGCCGTCGTCGCCATCGGCCAGCATGTTCGGCAGGTGCAGATCGGCGACCGGGTGCTGTACGACCCGGAAGACCTGGCCGAGGTCGAACTGCACGGCGAGCAGTACGTCCTGCTGCGCGAACGCGACATCCACGCGGTGGCCGCCCCGCGCATTGAGGACGATCGCACCGGGCTGTATTTGTGAGCCTGTATTTGTGAGCGGTTGGTGAGCAGCACGGTCCGTCGCAATGCGCGCTACACGCCGCTGGACGTCGATGGGCCGTTGCCGCTGGACATGATCCGCGGCATCCCGGCGATGCTGCGGAACCCGCTCGGCTGGCTCGAGCAGGCGGTTCGGATCCACGGTGACCTGGTCGCGCTGCCGTTGCCGCGCACGCCCGTGCTGCTGGTGAACACGCCGTCCGGGGCCCGCCGGGTGCTGCAGGAGAACCACCCGAACTACACCAAGCAGACCGTGCAGTACGGCGCGCTGTCACTGGTCACCGGCGCTGGGCTGCTGACCGCGGATGGTGAACCCTGGCGGCGGCACCGGCGGATCATGCAGCCGGCGTTCCACCACGGCGGGCTCGACCAGGTCGCGGCTGCCACCCTGACCGCGACCGAGAGCCTGCGCCGGGTCTGGGACGACGCCCCGGCCGGGACCCCGGTGGACGCCGACGCGGCGACGATGCGGGCGATGCTGGAGGTGGTCGGTCGCACCCTGTTCGCCGACGATCTCGCAGGCCACGGTGAACGAGTGGTGACTGCGGTCGACCAGGCGCTGCACGTCGTCCTGGCTCGAGCCCGGTCCCCGCTGGCCAACGGACCACTGGCGCGGTTGCCGTCGCTGTCCCGTCGTCGGCTGCGCCGCTCGGTGGCGACGCTGGACGAGGTCTGTGCCGAGGTCGTCCATCGGCGGCGTCGGCAGGGTGTCGAACCCGAGGACAACGACCTGCTCGCCGTCCTGCTGCGGGCCTCGGACGAACTGAGCGACCGGGAGATCCGGGACGAACTGGTGACCCTGGTGATCGCCGGCCACGAGACCGTGGCCTCCTCGCTGACCTGGACTCTGCACCTGCTGGCCGGTGCCCCGGTGGTGCAGAAGCAGCTGCACGCAGAACTCGACGGGGTGCTGTCGGGCGCTCCGCGCTGGGCCGACCTGCCCGCGCTGACCTACACCCGGGCGGTGGTGGACGAGTCGCTGCGGCTCTACCCGCCGGCCTGGGTGATCACCCGGCGGGCGATCAACGAGGACCGGATCGACGACGTCACCGTTCCGCCGGGCACGCTGCTGCTGATCAGTCCCTGGCTGCTGCACCGCCGCGAGCAGACCTGGCCGGACCCGCTGCGCTTCGACCCGAGCCGGTTCCTCGGCGCCGAGCAGAGCCGCCGCCGGGAGGGCTACCTGCCGTTCGGCGCCGGCCCACGGTTGTGCATCGGCCGGGACTTCGCCCTGGTCGAGGCCACCCTGGTGCTCGCGGCCCTGCTGCGGGACCGAACCGTCCGGCAGCCGCCCGGCACGGGTGCGCCGGCCGTCGATGCCCTCGTCACCCTCCGACCCCGCGGCGGCCTGCCGCTCCTGCTGGACCCTCGTTAGTTCTGCTTCTCGGTCCAGGCGAGCAGGTCGTCGGCCGACCAGGTGTTGATCACTCGGTCGGCGGGCACCTCGCACTCCTCGGCCCGGGCGCAGCCGATGATCTGCCAGTCCAGCTGGCCCGGCGCGTGCCCATCGGTGTCGATCGAGAACACGCAGCCGGCCTTGACCGCCTGGCGCAGCAGACGGCGTGGCGGATCGAGCCGCTCCGGCCGGCTGTTGATCTCCACCGCGGTGCCGTGCTCCCGGCAGGCGGCGAAGACCGCGGCGGCGTCGAACTCGGACTCCGGCCGACCATGGGGGTTGCGACCCTCGCGGCCCTTGACCATCCGTCCGGTGCAGTGGCCGAGGATGTCGGTGTTCGGATCCGCGATCGCGGTCAGCATCCGCTGGGTCATCTGCCCGGCCGGCATCGCCAGCTTCGAGTGCACGCTGGCCACCACGACATCCAACCGGGCGAGCAGCTCCGGGTCCTGATCCAGGGTGCCGTCCTCCAGGATGTCCACCTCGATCCCGGTCAGCATGCGGAACGGCGCGAGCTGCCGATTGATCACGGCGATCACGTCGAGCTGCCGGTGCAGCCGCTCGGCGGACAACCCGTTCGCCACCTTCAGCCGTGGCGAGTGATCGGTCAGGACCAGATACTCGTGGCCGAGTTCCTTTGCCGTCCAAGCCATCTCGGCGGGTGGGGAACCGCCGTCCGACCAGTCCGAGTGACTGTGGCAGTCCCCCCGCAGGGCCGCGCGTAATTGGTCGCCGCCAACCGCCAGCGAGACCAACGCCTCCGCTTCGAGGGTCGCCAGGTATCCCGGTAGCTGACCGCTCAACGACTCCTCGACGACCGCGGCGGTCCGGTCCCCGATGCCCTTGATCGCGCGCAACTCGCCCTCGGCGGCGGCCGTGCGGATCTCCTCCGGCTGGAGCTTCAGCAACGCGTCGGCCGCCCCGCGGAAGGCCTTGACCCGGTAGCTGGACGCCAGCGAGCGTTCCAGCAGGAAGGCGATCCGGCGCAGGTCCGCTACCGGATCACGGTCTCGTTCGTCACTCGCACCCATGGTCTGCAGTCTGCCCTCTGAGTGACTAGCTTTGTCGGGTGTACCCCACCGAGGAGCCCAGCAACGTGCGCCGTACCTCCGAACGGCTGGTCGACGGGCGGGAGATCATCTTCTTCGATCGGCCGGGTGCGCCGGAGCGGGTGGTGCACGATCCGCGCCCGATGACCGCGCTGACCACGGCGTCGCAGATCCGCCGGGATCCGATGCTGGACGAATACGTGGTGATCGCCTCGCACCGGCAGGACCGGACCTACCTGCCGCCGGCCGATGAGTGCCCGCTGGATCCGTCGACGGATGGACGGCACACCGAGGTTCCCACCCCCGACTACGAGGTGGTGGTGTTTGAGAACCGGTTTCCGTCGTTGTCCGGCAACGGTCGGTGTGAGGTGGTCTGTTTCTCCAGCGACCATGACGCCCGGTTCGCGGACCTGAGCCCGGACCGGGTGGACCTGGTGCTCTCGGCCTGGATCGACCGCTCGCTCGGGCTCGCCGCGCTCCCCGGGGTGGAGCAGGTGTTCTGCTTCGAGAACCGGGGTGAGGAGATCGGCGTCACCCTGAGCCATCCGCATGGGCAGATCTACGCGTACCCGTTTGTCACGCCGCGGACGACCCGGATGCTGGAGGTTGCGCAGCGGTATTGGAAGCAGACCGGGGAAGTCCTGGTGGACGAGGTGGTCGCGGCGGAGCGTCGGGACGGCAGTCGGGTGATCACCGAGACCGACGAGTGGACGGCATTTGTTCCGGAGGCGGCGCGCTGGCCGGTGGAGGTGCACCTGTATCCGCGCCGGCGGGTGCCGGATCTGCCCGGTTTGGATGCGGCGCAGCGGGCTGATTTTGGTCCGTTCTACCTGGACGTGTTGCAACGCTTCGACCGGCTGTACGGTGACCCGCTGCCGTACATCTCGGCATGGCACCAGGCTCCGCTGCACGTAGGAAGGGATCTGATGGGTCTGCATGTGGAGTTGTTCTCGATTCGCCGGGCGCCGGGCAAGCTGAAGTACCTGGCCGGCTCGGAGTCCGGGATGGGTGCTTTTGTCAGCGACGTCACCCCGGAGCAGACCGCAGCCCGACTCCGGGCCGCACAGTGAGCGCGGCCGGCAGTGCAGCGCGAGGCCATGCCGCTGAGGGCTTTCGCGCGATCCTGAACCGGGAACCGGACGGCGTCTGGGTAGCGCCGGGCCGGGTGAACCTGATCGGCGAGCACACCGACTACAGCGGTGGGCTGGTCCTCCCGATGGCATTGCCGCAGGTCTGCACGGTGACGGCGGCGACGCGGGACGACGATCAATTCTCGGTGTGCTCACGGCAGCGGCCCGAGGACGCGGTTACCGCCGCGGTCACCGTGACTCCGGGACAGGTGCGTGGCTGGGCCGCGTACGCGGTCGGGATCGCCTGGGCGCTGCGTGAGGCCGGGCACCGGATCGACGGGGTGGACCTCGTCCTCGATTCGACCGTCCCGATCGGTGCCGGGCTGTCGTCGTCCGCCGCCATCGGCTGCTCGGTGGCCTCGGCCCTGCGCGACCTGTTCGACCTGCCGCTCGAAGGTCTGGAACTGGCCGCCATCGCCCGGCGCTGCGAGAACGAGTTCGTCGGCGCCCCGACCGGGGTGATGGATCAGGCAGTTTCGATGATGGCGCGAGCGGGCCATCTGCTGTATTTGGACACCCGCTCGATGCAGATCGAGCAGGTGCCGTTCGCGCTCGACCAGGTCGGCCTGACGCTCCTGGTGATCGACACCCGGACCGCGCACGACCTGAACGATGGCGGCTACGGCTCGCGGCGCAAGGCGGTCGAGGATGGTGCCCGGCTGCTCGGAGTGCCGGAACTGCGCGACGTCGACGCGGTTGACCTGGCGCTCGCCCTGACCCGGCTGGAGGCCGAGGATCCGGTGATCGCTCGCCGAGTCCGCCATGTGGTGACCGAGAATGCCCGGGTGCGAGCGGTTGTCGACGTCCTGGAATCCGGTGCTGACCCGCGTCGGGTCGGCCCGATCCTGACCGCAGGGCACCACTCACTGCGCGACGACTTCGAGGTCTCGACCCCGGAACTGGACGCCGCTGCGGAGGCCGCCGAGGCTGCCGGAGCGTACGGGGCCAGGATGACCGGCGGCGGGTTCGGCGGCAGCGCGATCGCCCTGGTCGACACGGACGCCGTGGATGCGGTGAAGGCCGCCGTCACCCAGGCCTATGCCGAGCGGGGGTTCCAGCCGGCCGCGTTCTTCAGCGCCGTCCCGGCGGCCGGTGCCCATCGCCTCGACTGATCGGGTTCTGATCGGGTCCTGGCCGGGGTTCTAGGATCACGGCCATGGTTACCAGCGAGGAAGCTTCCCCCTACCCGACGGCCGAGCCGCTGGTTGCGCTCGACGTTCGTCGGTCCGAGGCCGGCGTGGTTGAGGTGAGCCTGCTCGGCCCGGGCAAGGGAAACGCGATGGGCCCGGACTTCTGGGCCGAGCTGCCGCTCCTGTTCAAGGCCCTGGACGCGGATGAATCGGTGCGCTCGGTGGTGGTCACCGGGTCCGGCGCGAACTTCTGCTTCGGTCTCGATCTGGGCGCCTACGCCTCGTTGTGGGGGAGCATGCTCGCCGAGGACGGCGGTCTGGCCCGGCCCCGGACCCGGCTGCACGATCAGGTCCGGGCCATGCAGTCCGGGCTGGACGCGGTGGCCGAGTGCCGCAAGCCGGTGGTGGCCGCGATCAGCGGCTGGTGCATCGGCGGCGGCGTGGACCTGATCGCCGCCTGCGATGTGCGGTACGCCAGCGCGGAGGCGAAGTTCAGCGTCCGCGAGGTCCGAGTCGCGATGGTGGCCGACATGGGCAGCCTGCAGCGGCTGCCGGGGATCATCAGCGACGGTCATCTGCGGGAGTTGGTGCTCAGCGGCAAGGACATCGACGCCGCCCGCGCCGAACGGATCGGTCTGGTCAACGACGTCTTTGAGACCCCGGCTGAAGCGCTGGCCGCGGCCCGGGAGTTCGCCGCGCAGGTGGCGGGCAACCCGCCGCTCGTCGTCCAGGGGATCAAGCAGGTGTTGGACGTCGACCGCTCCGCACGGGTGGCTGCCGGGCTCAAACTGGTGGCCGCCTGGAACGCGGCCTTCCTCCCGTCGGCGGACCTGGCCGAGGCGATGGCGGCCTTCGTCGAGCGCCGCGATCCCGAGTTCACCGGCCGCTGAGTTCACCGGCACCTGAGTTCACCGGCACCTGGCCGACCGAATCGCCGCACCCATTCACCTATTTGAGGAGATCGAGAGCATGCCCAGTCTGACTCGGACCGGAGACGTCTTCGTCCTGGACATCGGCGACACCGAGAACCGGTTCCACCCGGACTGGCTGGTGCAGGTCACCGCGGCGCTGGACGAGGTCGTCGCGGCCGAGGGGCCGCGGGCCCTGGTGACCGTGGCGACCGGCAAGTTCTGGTCCAACGGTTTGGACCTGGAGTGGCTCTCCGGCAACACCGAGAAGTTCGCCGAGTACGCGAGCGCGGTGCACGAACTGCTGGCCCGGATGCTGGAACTGCCGGTCCCTACCGTGGCCGCGCTGCAGGGGCACACCTTCGCCGCCGGGGCGATGCTGGCGCTGGCGCACGATTTCCGGGTGATGCGGGCGGACCGCGGTTTCTTCTGCCTGCCCGAGGTCGACATCCACATCCCGTTCACTGCTGGGATGGCGGCGCTGATTCAGTCCCGGCTTCAGCCCCAGGTGGCGCACGAGGCGATGACGACGGGACGGCGCTACGGCGGCTCGGACGCGTTGGCGAGTGCGATCGTGGACGCCACCGCCGGGGACGGCGAGGTGCTGAAGGTGGCGGTGGAGCGGGCGGCCGCCCTGGCCCCGAAGGCCGCGCCCGTGCTCGGGGCGATCAAGGCCCAGATGTATGCGCCGGCGCTGTCGGCGCTGCGGGAGGGCTCGCACAGCGCCTTCTCGCCGTTGTCAACCAGCTGAGTTCAGATTGCGTCGATAAGCCCCGCCCAAGCCTCTGTAAAGCCTCTGCTGTGGAGGAAATGCGCTGGTCAGGGCTGCTACGTTCGGGTCGCCATTTTAGGTCGAGTTGATCCGTTCTCGGGGAGTCCTTTTCCATGCACCAAGCGTCTGGCCTCAGGTCGCGCCGCGCTTTTCTGTTCATCGCGCCGCTCGCCGTGCTGACCGTTGTCGGTCTGATCTTCGGTCGCTCGCTGCTGGGTTCGTCCTCGGACACCGCTCAGGCCTCGGCGCCGTACACGGCTGAATCGGCCGCCGTCGCGGCCACTGCGGCGCCCGCTCCGGCAGCAGCATTGACGACCACCGCCGCGACGTCGCTGCCGAACCTGGGGATCAAGAAGGGCACGGTCAACCTCGCCGGACCGGTGAAGGCGGCCAAGGGCGCGGTCGTCGTCTTTGTCCTCGACGGGCCGAAGCGAGTGCTGCGGACCGACGCCAAGGCGCCGTTCGCGCTGAAGCTGAACACCAAGGCACTGCCGAACGGCACGTACACGCTGACTACCCTGGTGCTGCGCAAGGGCACCAGTTCGGCGACCAGCACGAGCACCCTGCGGATCAACAACGTCAAGCCGAAGTCGACCAAGAAGTCGTCAAAGCCGGCGCCTTCCACCAGCAAGCCCGGCAGCGGTGGCAGTGGCGGTGGCACGACGACGCCCGCCGCCGGGAGTGGCTTCGCTGCCCAGGTACTCAACCTGGCCAACGCCGAGCGGGCAAAGGCGGGCTGCGGGCCGCTCAAGCTGAACAGCAAGCTCAACGCCGCCGCCCAGGCGCACTCCGCGGACATGGCGACGCACAACTTCTTCAGCCATGACAGCCAGGACGGGCGCAGCCCGTTCGACCGGATCAAGGCTGCCGGTTACTCGTTCGGCGCCGCCGCCGAGAACATCGCCGCGGGGAGCACCACCGCCGCCGGTGCGATGGATCAGTGGATGCACAGCGCCGGGCACAAGGCCAACATCCTGAACTGCACGTACGTCGACCTCGGGGTGGGCTTCGCGAAGGGTGTCAACGCCGACTACGCGGGCTACTGGACTCAGGACTTCGGTAAACCCCTGTAGTACCGCGCCAGTTCCCGCGGTGGGTCCGGCGGTGGTCCGGCGCCGCGATCGCAGCTTCTAGCGCTCGTCGAGAACCGGCGCTGCCAGTGGCTGGGGACTCCATCGGACCAGTCGAGCGCCGTCTGCCTGCGGGTTCAGAAAGAGCAACGAGATCCCGCCGAGTAGGGCCAGCCCGGCGGCCACCCGGAAGGCCATGTCGAAGCCGGCTGCCTCGTTGCCCGCCAGGTCGAGCAGTCGGCCGGTGGCCCAGGGCGAAGCCACCGCCCCGAGCGAGGAGATCGCGCTGCCGATGCACATGGCCACCGGCCGCCGTTCGACCGGCACCAGGTCGGCGACCGCCGAGGCCACCAGCGGCGCCAACGCGACCCCGGCGCCGAAGGCGATCGCCACACTCAGGAGCAGCAGATATCCGCTCTCGCCGAGGGTGATCGAGAGCAGCCCAAGGGCAGGGACGATGGCTGCCCCGAATCCCAGCAGCGCATAGGTCGAGTGGCTGCTGAAGCCCGCGACCCGACGGCGGTGCGCCAGATACATCACGGTCGGCACCGAGATCACCGCCACCAGGCTGGGCAGGCCGACAAGGAAGCCGACCGAGGTGGCCGAGTAGCCGGCCTCGTGCTGCAGGAACGTCGGTAGCCACGACAGTCCCAGGCCGAGCGCCCACTGGCCGGTGAACCCGGCGAAGGCGGCGGCGATCCAGGTCGGCGTCATCAGGATCCGACGAACTGGGATCAGTGCCGGATCCGCAACCGACACCGCAACCGGAACCGGGGATGAGGCCGGGATCGAGTCCGGAATCGCCGGGACGACGAGTCGTCTCGCCGCGTACGGGCCCTCCCCGCCCAACCGCAACCAGGCCAGCGTCCAGATCAGGCCCAGCCCGCCGAGCAGGCCGAAGGCCCAGCGCCAGCCCGCGAAGGTGATCACCGCCGCCAGCAACGGACCGCCGATGATCACCCCGAGCGCGCCGCCGAGCGTGATCACCCCGGCGACCGTGGTCCGGCGTTCCGGCGTGAACCAGGTGAAGGCCACATGCGTGGCCATCGGCAGGCTCGGGCCCTCACCGGCGCCGAGCAGCACCCGGGTGACGATGAGGGTGCCGAAACCGGCCACCGGGATCAGGATCGGCAACTGGGCCGCGGACCAGACCAATGCCATCCCGGCGAGCAGCCAGCCGGCCGGGAGTTTTCCGCCGAACAGCCCGACCAGCAGCGCGGTGAGGCTGAAGAGCAGATAGAACGCGCTGCTGATCGCGCCGAACCGGGTATTCGTCAGGCCGAGATCGCTGGTGATCGACGGGCCGGCCAGGCCGAGCACCGCCTTGTCGCCGAAATTGATGATCGAAAAGACGGCCAGCAGAGCCAGGATTCGCTTCGCTCCCAGTGGGGACCTCACTGTCACCTCTTCCCCAAGCCTCGAAGCGTCACTCCATCCTCAGCAAAGCTCTGAGGAACCTCAAGAGTGCTGACCGCCGTGTTGGGGTTTAGCTACCTTCGGCCGGAAATTGTTCCGATTGAGGAGTGATTGTGCGAAAACTTTCTGTAGTAGGCGTGGCCTTGGTGGCCGCGCTCGCAACCGCGTCGGCGCAACCCGCCTCCGCGGTGGACACCGTCAACACCAAAAAGCTTCGGGACGCCGTCACGGTCGGCGGGATTCTCGCTCACGAGCGGGCACTGCAGCGGATCGCCAACCAGAACGGCGGCATCCGCGCCTCCGGCACACCGGGTTTCGCCGCCTCGGCAAGCTACGTCAAGAAGACGATGAAGGCCGCCGGATACACGGTCAAGGAGCAGCCGTTCACCTTCCCGTTCTACCGCGAGCTGGCCGCGCCCGAACTGTCTCAGGTGACGCCGACCGCGACCGATTACGCAACCACCACGCTCGACTACTCCGGTACCGGTGACGTCACCGGCACGCTGGTGGCGACCAACGACATCGTCATCCCGCCGACGCCAGCGCCGAGCTCGTCGTCCGGTTGCGAAGCCTCGGACTTCGCCCCGGCGTCGGCGACCGAACCGCAGGTGGCCCTGATCCAGCGTGGTACCTGCACCTTCGCGGTCAAGGTGCAGAACGCGGTGGCCGCCGGCTACGACGCCGTGATCGTCTTCAACGAGGGTCAGCCGGGGCGGGACGAACTGCTGACCGGCACTCTCGGCGGCATCGCCACGATCCCGGTGGTCGGCGTCAGCTTCGCCGACGGCGCCGCGCTCTACGCGGCGACCCAGGCCGGTCCGGTCACCGTGCACGTGGTGACCAGTACCGAGAACGTCCCCGACGCGGTCACCTCGAACGTGATCGCCGAGACGAAGGGCGGCGACCCGAACAAGGTGCTGGTCGTGGGTGCCCACCTCGACTCGGTGACCAAGGGGCCGGGGATCAACGACAACGGCAGCGGGACGTCGACCCTGCTCGAGGTCGCCGAACAGATCTCGGCGCTGAAACTCGCGCCCCGACAGAAGATTCGCTTCATCTTCTTCGGTGCCGAGGAGAGCGGAACGCTGGGATCGGAGCACTACGTCGACACGCTGACCGACGTCCAGCTGGGCAAGATCTTCGCCAACCTGAACTTCGACATGCTCGGCTCGCCGAACTACGTCCGGTTCGTCTACGACGGTGACGGCTCGAACGGCGACCCCGGCCCGCCCGGGTCTGCGCAGATCGAGAAGGTCTTCACCGACTACTACGCCGGTCAGGGCCTGGCCACCGAGCCGACCGCGTTCGACGGCCGGTCCGACTACGGCGCCTTCATCGCGGTCGGGATTCCGGCCGGTGGCCTGTTCAGCGGCGCCGAAGGAGTCAAGACCCCGGCACAGGCCGCGGTCTACGGCGGAACCGCGGGCCAGCCCTACGACCCCTGCTACCACCAGGCCTGCGACACGGTGAACAACCTGAACACCAAGGCGCTGTTCGAGCTCGGTGACGGGGTTGCGCACTCGGTCTGGACGCTGGCCAAGTCGAAGTCCGGGCTGTACGAGGACGGCAGCTTCCGCGCGACAGCGGCGGCTAAGGCCAAGGCCGCCGCGGCAGCCAAGGCTGCGGCAACCAAGCCTGCCCCGGTGTACGAAGGCCACCAGGCCGTTCGCTAGCCAGGTCTGCTGCTCAGGGGTAACCCCCGGGCTGTGGTTCGGATGCACGTCCGGATCACAGCCCGGGTCGCGGTTTGGATCACAGCCCGGCTCGCCGCCGGCTCGCCGCTGGCTCGCCGCCCGGGTCCGGCGCGTACCGTGGACGGCATGAGCAACCTGGAGTCCGCGCCGCAGGAGGCGATGGTCGGGGCCGGTCCTGGGATGGCCGATCGGCCCAGGACGCCG
>Ga0307513_10002116_pt1 | contig 27860 bp, 22 predicted proteins | sample 15_EM_MG_FD_202174 | JGI IMG/M metagenome (GOLD analysis project Ga0307513, IMG submission 202174) | Populus trichocarpa ectomycorrhiza microbial communities from riparian zone in the Pacific Northwest, United States - 15_EM | ecosystem: Host-associated > Plants > Roots > Unclassified | place... | reverse complement strand
TCTGCGGCGACTTCGCCTTGCTGAGCGCTTCCTGGATCGCGGTCCACAGCTGCTCGGAGACCTTCGGGTACTTGGTCCCGAGCTCCGAGGTGCGGCCCTTGGCCGCCGAAACCGCGTCGATGAACGAGGCCAGGTTCGGCGTCTGCGCGATTTCCTTCTTCTGCACCGCCGGGTCGGGCACCGGCAGCACGTAGCTGAGGCCCTTGGCCCACTCGAGGGCGTTGTCCGGTGTCGTGATGCAGCCGACCAACTTGGCCGAAACCGCTTCGCGGGCCTTGTTCTGTACCGGGACGGTGAGGAACTCACCACCCAGGGGAGCAGGCGCCTTGCCACCATCGATGCCGGGGATCGGAATGATCCCGTAGTCGACCTTGCCCTTGTCCAGCAGCGGCAGCTGCCACGACCCGTTCACCTGGAAACCGAGATCCCCGGCGAGGAACGTGTCGTTGGCGTCGGCCTGCGTGTAGTTGAGCACGGACGCGGAGGCGTCGCCGCTCTTCACAAAGTCCGTCCACAGCGTCAGGGCCTGCACCGCCTCGGGGGAGTCGAGCTTGTCGAGGTTCGCCCCGGCGCCCCAGAAGAAGGGCAGGAACTGGAACGTGCCTTCCTCGGTCCCGACCGCGCTGAAGGCGATCCCCTTGTGGCCGGCGGCCTTGACCTTGGCGACGGCGGCCTTCAGCTCGGGCCAGTTGGTCGGCGGCTTCACCCCCGCCTCGGTCAGCAGCTTCTTGTTGTAGTACAGCGCGAGCGTGTTCGAGCCCAGCGGGACGCCGTAGACCTTCCCGCCGCTCTGCCCGGCGGCGAGGATGTTCGGCAGGATGGCGCTGGTGCTGAGCCCGAGCTCCTCGGTGCTCGCCAGCAGACCGGTCTCGGCGACGCTGGAGACCAGCGGGTTGTCGATGACCGCCAGGTCCGGGGCGTTCTTCGCCTGGGCGGCCAGCAGCAGTTTGCTGGTCAGCGCGCTGGTGTCCAGCCCCTGCCGGGTGATGGTCACCTGCTGCTCGGCCGCACACTTGTCCAGCAGCAACGCCCAGGCGGAGGTCGCGTCGAACTGGGGATACGGATCCCACAGCGTGTATTTCGTGGAGCCGGCCGACGCCTTGTTGCCCGAATCGCCGGCCGAATCGCTGTCGGACGAGCAGGCGCTGAGCCCGAGGGAGCCGATCAGGGCGACCGAGAGGCCGAGCCCCACGATCTTTCGCTTGGTCATTTCCACGCTGGTATTCCTCTCTGAATGCAGCTTGAATGCCTCTTGAATATTTCATCGAACCGGTTCGATTGTGCGTCAAAAAAAAGGCCGAGCAGCGGGCTCAGGCCGTTCGGCTGCTCCCTCGATCGATGATTTCCGGGGTGAACAGTTCGCGGGTGGGCTTCCGCTCGGGATTCTCGATCCGCGCGGCCAGGAGGTTGACCGCGCGCGCCGTCACCGCCGTCGCCGAGGTCTCGATCGCCGTGTACGGCAGCGAGAACATCCGGCCGAATCGCTCCGGGAACAGACTGACGACGGACAGGTCCCGGGGAATGGACAGCCCCCGTTGCAGGAACAGCATCGGCAGATCCGCCAGGGCGCCGTCGTTGTGGACGAGCATCGCCGTCGCGTCGGTGTTCGCATCCAACGCGGCACCGATGATCCGGGCCCGCACCTGCGGATCCGCGTCGCCGGGGATGATCCGGACCGCCATGCCCAGCTCACTGGCCAGGCCGAGCACGGCCTCCCGGAAACGCCACGCATACCCCAGGTCCAGGGTGAAGACCTGATCCGGAAGGGTGAGGAAGATGATCGAGTGATGTCCGCGATCGTGCAGGTGCTGCACCAGCTTTCGGCCGGCTTCGGAGAAATCGAGGTCCACGGAGTCGATCGCGACGACGTCGTCGGGCATGCCGACGAGCACAGACGGTTGCTCGGCCCGTTCCAGAGCCTCGATCCGGTCGTCGTGCCGTCGGACGTCCAGCATGATGACGCCGTCCACCAGGCCGCTCTCGGTGATCCGGGTGATCCCCGCATCGCCCTCCTGCTGGCTGACCATCAGGATGTCGTATCCGAGGGAACGAGCTGTCTCTGAGGCGGACAGGACGTACTGCAGCGTCGCCGGAGCGAATTCCTCCGGGATGAACGGCACGATCAATCCCATGATCCAGGACCTCGACGTGGCCAGAGCGCGAGCCCCGGCATTGGCCGTGTAGCCCAGATCGCGAATGGCTTCGGCGATCCGGTCGCGAGTCTGCAGGGAGATCGGGCGGTTTCCGGACAGGGCGTAGGAGACCGTGCTGCGGGAGACTCCCGCTCGCCTGGCCACATCGCCAATCGTCGCCACTGTGGATCGCCGATCTCAAGGTCGATATCGAACCGGTTCGACGAACCGTTGGCTGAAAATAGCAGGCCTATCGCCACCCGGCAAGACTGATCTCAATTCTGCCGGATCGCCTCGGCAAGATGTCGATGCCCCACCGTCTCGTAGCCGAGCACAGACACCGCGGGCGCGAGCATCACCACCACCAGGCACCACGAGATGCTCACGCCCAGCTCGGCGCAGACCACCGCGAGCCCGAGCACGCCGGCGGTTCCCACCAGGAGCAGCAGATGGAAGGGGTCGCGCTGGCCGAGGAACGCCGAGCCGATGCCGTAGAGCGCGAGAACGAAGACAGCCACCGGTACCGCGACCGTCAATACGGTGGCGGTGGCGCTCAGCGCGGCGACATCCTCGAGGAAGTAGGCCGCCACGTGCAGCCCGGCCCCGGTGGCGGCGATGGCGCCGAAGAGCAGGATGTGGCCGGCGCTCCACAGGTAGGCCCGTTCCCGGTGCTGCTCCAGCACCTCACCCCAGGGCACCAGGAAGTACATCCACCACAGGCCGAAAGTGAGGCCGATGCCGGCCACCGCAAGCAGCGCGGCGTCGAAGGTCCAGCCGTGTTCGGTGTGCACGAGAGCGTTCAGGGCCGCGACGGTGCCGACGACTCCCTCGCCCAGGGTGATGATCACCAGCAGTCCGTGCCGCTCGGCGATGTGGCGTGCGTGCCACGGCGTCGGGCTACGTCGTTGTGCCAGTGCGGGGCCCAGTAGTTCCAGGGCGAACAGCACACCGCCGGCCAGCAGGACCATGGAGACGGACAGCCCCAGCAGGGCGATGGCCACCCAGCCGGCCTGCGCCACACCGATCGTCCAGATGTACGTGCGGGCGGCGGGTGCGCGGGCCGGATCGTGCCGGGCGACCAGCACCCAGAGGAAGAGCGTGGACAATCGCATCACGACGTACCCGAGCACCATCACCCGGAGGTCAGGCGACTCGCCGTGGTCGATGGAGGTGAACATCTCCTCCAGGCCGAGCGCGTTGATGATCACGCCGACCATCTGGGCCAACGTGGCGAGCCGGAAAACCCAGTCGTCGTTGTCGTAGGCCGACGCGAACCACGAGTAGTTCAGCCAGGCCCAGGCGGCGGTGAAGACCGCGAGACAGAAGCCCGCGATCGCCGGGCCCACATGGCCTTCGGCGAGGTAGTGCGCGAGCTGGCTGGCCGCGGTGCCGAACGCGACGACGAAGGTCAGGTCGTAGAGCAGCTCCAGCGGGGTCGCCGCCCGGTGCGCTTCGTTCGGATCACGGCCGGACAGCGGCCGGTGCCGATGGGCCATGAGGCCGGGCTCAGCCATCCGTCAGCTTCCTGTTCACAGATTCCGGGGCTACAGAGAGATCCCGGGCGGCAATCAGCTGACGGCCTCGATCAGCGCGTTCGACACGGTCCACAGACGATCGGCATTTGCCGCGTCCAGCGCATAGCCTGCCACCCCTTTGGTGCGTTGCTCGCGGGCGGGAACCACCTCGGCCTGCGCGCAGTCCTCGAAATATCGGCCGCTTGTGCCCGCTATCAGTGGCGAGGCGGCCAGGAGCACGGAGGTCGCCGCACCCTGCGGAATGGTCTTGGGCGCGGGCAGGGCGATGCCGGCCGCTCCAGAAACGATGGCCGCCAACGTTTCCGACGGGATATGCCGGGCGAGCGCGGTATCGCCGACGTTTCCGGGCGTAAGTGCGTTCGCGGTGATGCCGTCCTCGGCCCAATGCTGTGAGATGCCCACCGCAAACAGGATGTTCGCGGTCTTGGACTGACCGTAGGAGGTCCACGGGTCGTAGGGCCGGAAGTCATAGTGCAGATCGTCGAACACGACCGGCGAGAACAGGTGGCCGATCGAGGCGACGGACACAACGCGGGCACCGTCGGCCGCCGCGAGCGCGTGTCGCAGACCCAGCGTCAGCGCGAAGTGTCCGAGATGGTTGGTCGCGAACTGCATTTCCCATCCCGTCGCGGTTCGCGTCGACTCCGGCAGAGCCATCACGCCCGCGTTGTTGATGAGGATGTCCAGAGGTCCGGACCATTCCGCCGCGAACGCACGGACCGACCCGAGGTCGATGAGATCAAGCGCTGCGAGTCGCACGGATCCGCCCTGTCCGCTGACCTCGGCCTGCCACGATGCGGCCAGCGCACTCGCGCTCTCGACGTTGCGGACGGCCATCGTCACCTCGGCGCCGGCTGCGGCCAGGGCGCGGGCGGTCTCGGACCCGATGCCCGAGCCTGCTCCGGTGACGATCGCTCGGCGACCGGTCAGATCGACGCCTTTCAGCACGTCGTCCGCGGTTGATCCGGCGCTGAACTGACTGTCTGACATCGCGTTTCCCATTCCTGGCGTCCTTCCAGCTGTGGTCATCCAGGCTCTAGTCCACAGCCAGTGGCTCGCGACTACCAGGGTCGATCTATCCACGGACCGGCGATCCCAGGCTACGGCCGGATCGACCCGCAGCCTGGGATCGCCTAGAAGCCCTAGAAGCCCTAGAAGCCCTAGAAGCCCGTGCCGCCGCCGAGGGCCTTCAGAAACGCCTGCGGGTTCCAATATTCGCGATAGTTCACGATCAGACCATCGCGGAAGGTGGCAAAGGTGGCATAGCGCATGTCATAGGGGTTGCCGTTGGTCACGACCCTGCCGGACACGTTCCGGTCCGCGATGGCCACGGTCTCGTCATCGGTCGAGTAAATCCGGGACGTCGGGATCTCCTGCACATCGATGAGATCGGGGTAGCCGCGGAGGTATTCGTAGAGCGCGTCACGGCCCTCGATCCGCGCCGGCGATCCCTCCGGGGCGAACGGGAACTCGGCGATGACCTCGTCAGCGAAGCGGCTACTTGTAGGCATTGCAGTCCGAGGTGTGTTGAGCGCAGGTACCTGTAACGCCCGCGCCGGCTTCCTGCCACCAGCATGCCTCACATCGGGGCCTCTAACTGGTCTCCTCCGCTGTCGTCCCGTAGTTCCGGGCCTCGATCGCCTTGACGGTGTTTCCGAACGCCTTTTCCAGGACTCGCTTACCGACGATTCCAAGCGATGCCTCGATCAGGCGCCCCCTGGCGTTCTTGCCCTCGCGGACCACCACGACCTCGATGGCGGTCTTGCCGTCGGGCTGCCGGGTGAACGTATAGGTGTGGCCTGAGTGTCGTCCCCAGATGTTGGAGTCGGTGGTGGTCAGGACGACGTGGTTCGGATCCGACCAGTCGTAGTTGAGGCGTTCCCAGATGCCGGCGGAACCTTCCGTGACGTCGGCGTGACCCGGGCCCTGGTCGTGCACCTTGAGGTACTTGTCGGTGCTGTTGCCGAAGAGCTCTGCGCGGCTGGGCCCGAAATCTGTGAGCCCGGCGATGAATTGCTCAGGCGTCAATGACGTCGTAACGTGGAAATGGAGGGTGGCCATGAATGCTCCTTGATGGGTTTGACTCGCCGCTCAGGTGGGCAGCTCTGTGCCCGCCCGATCGGCCACCATGTACGCGCTGTACCACTGCGGCCAGTTCTCGTCGTACTCGCCGGTGAGCTTCTCGTGCTCGCCGTGCGCAGCCGCCGCCCGCCGCAGCGCGGCTTCCAGATCGGTCACCGAGGCGAACGACGTCTGAGCGGAGTCGATGCGGCCGGGCAGCCGGGCCGTGATCTCCTGCACCAGCCAACCGTTGCCGTCCGGGTCGCTGAACGTGGCAAAGGAGCTGTAGCTGGCGTCGTCGGGCGCCCGCCCGCCGACCCGGCCGCTCGTCCCGTCCGGCTGGAACTGGGCGCCCGGCGTCTCGGGGTGGAACACCTCGCTGACCTCAACGCCGCGGCCGGCCAGCTCCGCGCGCGCGGCCTCGATGTCGGAGACGATCAGGTACAGGCCCTGGGCCGCTCCGGGCGCGGCCGTGGTGATGTTCGACCCGAACTGGACCGAGCACCCCGAACCCGGCGGCGTGAACTGGACGACACGGAAGCCGTTGTCGAAGGGGAAGTCGGCATCGAGTCGCCACCCAAGGCCGGCGTAGAACGTCTTGGCCCGGTCGACGTCCGAGACCGGGATGACGACGGCCTCGAACGTGAACGGGACCTTTCCAGCGCTCGCGTCGCTGCTGGCGTTCTCGCCGCGGGGTTCCGTGCTCATTGCTGCCTCCTGGGTGGTGTTGCTGTCAGCAGAACGGTAACCACCGGGCCGCTGCGTCGCATCAGTGGGAATCCCTGGTCAGGTCCCGGATGTGGGTGCTGACCACCCGGCAGAGATCAAGTTCCCGCCAGTATCGGCCGAGACGATCACCGACGACCACACGGAGGCGGGAAAATGTCCGGGCATACCGTTGCACGTCACGGCAACGTGCTGGAGTTCACCTTCCGTGGGTTGTGGGGAGACGCCGAGCGCGCGGCCTGGGAGCGCGACATCGTGTCCCTGATCGCATCGATGGAACCGGGGTTCCAGTTCTTCGTCGACTTCACCGACTACCCCGCCCAGGAGCCGGCCACCCAGGAACTGCACGCGCGGATGATGGTCAAGGCGCTGGCGCAGGGCTTGGGCAGGGCGGTGCACGTGGTTCCGAGCGCGGTTGTGCGCACTCAAATGAAGCGTGCCTCGGATGCCTCCCCGGATGCTCAGCGGTTTCAGTACGCCGCCTCGATCGACGAGGGCCGAGAACTCCTGCGGCAGCCGCGCGAAGCACCGGTGCCGCCCGCGCACCCGCCGGGTTCGATCTCCGCAGGCCCGGTGCTCTCGTCCGGCCGGCTTCCGATCGCGATGCCAGAGCCCGCCACGACCGCTGCAGGTCAACCCACCCTCACGATGCTGACGGCCAGTGTGCTCGCCTCCGTGGCCGCCGCGGTGGTGGGCCCAGTGGTAGGAGTGGTGCCCGCCTCGATCCTGGCATTGGCCGCGGCGGGACTGGCCATCGGGCAAGGGGTGCGCACCGGGCGCGATCGTGCTCAGGCTGGGGCCGAGTCGGCGCACCAGGGTGGCTCCGCCGCTGCGGATCACCCGATTCGCCAGGTTCTGGGCGAGCTGGCCCAGTCCCTGGCCCGGGAGTCCTCGTCGTTGCGGCAGCGCAGTTCGACCCTTAGCGCGGTGGTCGAGGAGGTCGCTGCCGACGCGCGCCAGGTCGAGATCGACGCGGCCAGGATCAGCGGGCGGCTGGCCGACGTGGCCGGTGACGCACGGGGGATGGCGTCCTCCAGCACGGAGATCGGCTCCCAGACGGCGCTGGCGGACCGGCTCAGCGGTGGTGCCAGTGAACGGGCCGACCAGACCCGCCAGCTGGTCCGGGACCTGGACGAAAGTTCCCGCGAGATCGGCAATGTCGTGTCACTGATCGACCAGATTGCTGAGCAGACGAACATGTTGGCCCTCAACGCCACGATCGAGGCTGCCCGGGCCGGCAGCGCCGGACGTGGCTTCGCTGTGGTCGCCGCTGAAGTCAAGGAGCTCTCGAGCGCGACCGCCGCGGCGACCGGTCAGATCGCGAGCAAGGTCGCCGCCATCCAGCGGGACGTTGTCTCCACGGTCGAGGCCATCGACGTGATCGGATCCTCGATCGACGAGGTCCGGGTTGCCCAGGACGCCGTGGCCGGTGCGGTGACCGATCAGCAGACCGTCACCGCGGGGATCGAGGATGCCGTCGAGAGCACCACGGTGAGTGCCGGCGAGCTGGTTGAGCGGATCCGCCGCCTGGCCCTGGCAACCTCCGAGGTCGGGGCCGTCGCTGCGGAAGCGACCGAGACCGCCGAACGCCTGGACGGGCTCACCCAGAAGTTGCAGGAGCTGGCTCGCACCTGACCCGGTCGGCCCGTGGTGCCGGCGGTGGGAGCCGGCCCATGGCGACGGTGCCGCGGGTTGTGTTCATATCTTTCGCCTTTCGGCCGAACCGGGATGAGTCGTCCCTTTGGTCCTGCTCCGTTCGGCTCCTCCGAGTTGGTGGCGTCTACCTTTGCCGGCAGCGATGTCGATAGACCTCGTCATGAGGAGGTGCAAGGCAGCGGCGGCTCGATCGCGCAGAAGAAGCCTGCTGCTCGTGGTCATCGTGCTCGGCGGCGGCCTGCTCTGTTCGACGGGGCTCGTCCTGGCCGTGGAGCATCAGCAGCAGGCCCATCTGTCGCAGCTGATGGATCAGCGGGCCCAGGCGGTCGGCAAGGCCGTAACCGGGGAGGTCAATCGCTACACCGACACGATCTCCGATCTCGCCGTCGCGGTGGGCGCGCAGAGCGACCTGAGTGCCGACGATTTCGCGGCGCTGACCTCACGGCTGAACCGTCAGCGACTGCCCGGTGTCACCGGGGCGGCACTGGTGGTCCCGGCGACCGAGCAGCAGATCCCTCAGGTGCAGCGGCATTGGCGGGAAGCAGGCAACTCGACCTTGACGCTCAGCCCGTTCGGGTTCGCCCGTGAGCACCTGTTCGCCGTCCTGAGCCGTTCCTTGGACGGCAGATCAGCAACACCGACCGGGCGCGACCTCACGCAGGCCGACGAGCCGACCCAGGCCCTCTTGCTGGCCCGAGAACGCGGGCAGGCCGGTGCCAGCGGCACCTACGTCCTGCAGAAGGACACGCCGCTACCGGTCGCGCAGCAACAGCTGTCCTTCGTCCTCGTCACCCCCGTCTACGGCGGCGCCGGCACCACGGACGCCGGCCAGTTCCGCGGCTGGATCCTGATCGGCCTGCGCAGCGGTGACTTCCTCGTCGAAACCATGGCTCAGGCATCACAGAGCACCGTCGCGGTGACCCTGCTGGACGCCTCGGTGCCTGGCACCAAGCCCGTGCCCGTTGCTCGCACCGGTGCGGCTGCGCTCACCCATCACGCAGCATTGCAACGCGTCGTGCCCATCAACGTCGCCGGCCGTTCCTGGCGGATCACGGTGCAGCCGACCCGGGGGATGACGCTCGCCGCTGGGCCTTCACGCACCCTCGAGGCGGGTGCCGGCGGGGTCGTCGTCACGCTGTTGCTGACCGCCCTGGTGGGTGCCCTGTCGACGTCGCGCACTCGAGCCCTGATCAAGGTTGAGCACGCCACCCGCGTGCTGCATGCGGACATCCAGCGTCGCGAGGTGGTGGAGGCGGAACTGCGAGAACGGGAATTCGAGCTGCAGGCGTTCACCGGGGTCGTCGCCCATGACCTCAAGGCTCCGCTCGCCCGGCTGATCGGCTACAGCGACATCCTGACCGAGGAGCACGGCGACTCCCTGGAGGAGGCGGCCGAGGGGTATGTGCGAAGGATCTCCCACAACGCCGGCCGGATGCTGACGTTGATCGACGACCTGCTGTCCTACACCGCTGCCCGGGACAGCACACTCGTTCGTCAAAGGGTCGATCTGGGTGAGCTTCTCGACGAGGTGATCGCCGAACGCAGCGACGGCCTTGCCGATCCCGCGCACATCGAGGCCGATCCGCTGCCGGTTGTCGAGGCCGATCCGGTGCTCCTGCGCCAGGTCTTCGACAACCTCATCGGCAACGCCATCAAATATGTGCGACCCGGCGACATCCCCGATATCCGGGTCAGGGCCGTGCTCAGCTCGGCCGACTGGACCATCGAGATCAGTGATCGGGGGATCGGAATCGACGACGCCGATCAGCCCGCCGTGTTCGGCGCCTTTCACCGGGCCCGAGGCAGCAAGGAATATCCCGGAACCGGACTGGGCCTGGCCATCTGCCAGAAAATCATCCAACGTCACGACGGTGAAATCGGCGTCAGCGTCAATCCCGGTGGAGGAAGCCGGTTCTGGTTCAGTCTCCCGGCTCCGGATCCGCAGGCGGTCATTCCGGCTCAGCATCGTTCCCACAACGAACCTTCGCTGCAGGAGGCACCGTGACGGCCGAGGTGGTGGTGCTCGTCGAGGACGACCCCGATGACGCCTTCCTCACGACGCACACCCTCGTCCGGCACGGACTCAAGCATGAGATCGTCGTGGTCGGTGATGGTCGCGCGGCGCTGGAGCTTCTGCTACCGCCGCCACCGATCGAGCGCGTCCGGGCTGCCCTCGTGCTGCTGGACCTCAACCTGCCGCACATCGGAGGCTTCGAGGTGCTGCGACGTCTGCGCGCGGATCCTCAGACCGCCGACGTCCCCGTCATCCTGTTCACCAGTACCAGCACGGACGAGCAACGGCTGATGCGGCTCCAGCCTGCTGTGGCATTCCTGCGTAAACCACTGAATTGCAGCAGCTTTCAGAGCGTAACGGCGAGGATCGGCTTGCACCTCGGCCTCGACTGAGCGACGTGGCGAAGGCGCTGGCGAGCTCAAGATGGCTGCAGAGATGTCGATGGTGGGGTGTGACGCACCCACGCCTGGCTGAGGACGGTCACCAGACCGGCCGGAACGGCCTGCCACCGGTCCATTCGGTGTATCAGCCCATCGTGGACCTTCGCACCGGTGACGTTGTGGCCCACGAGGCCCTCGTAAGAGGTCCGCGTGCGAGCGCACTGGAGAGTCCCGCAGCACTGTTCGCCTGGGCCCGCGAGCACGGCACCGAGTGTGCTCTGGACTTCGAATGCCAGGCCGCCGCGATGAAGGGCGCCCTGGAAGGTGATCTGCCCTCCTCGATCCCGTTGTTCGTGAACGCGGAGCCCCGGTGGCTGCGCGCTGCCTGGCCGGATCACCTGTGCGCGATCCGTACCCGGGCGCAGGATCGGCTGCAGGTGGTCATCGAGATCACGGAGCGGGCGCTGCTGCAGGACCCGGCAGGGTTGTTCGCCGCCGTCCGCGAGATCCGCCGGGCCGGCTGGGGGATCGCCCTCGATGATGTCGGTGCCGAGGCCGCGTCTCTGGCGCTGATGCCCTTCATCGATCCCGATGTCATCAAGCTGGACCTGCGGTTGATCCAAGAGAACACGACCGCCGAGATCGCTGCGATCGTGAATGCCGTGAGCGCGCAGGCCGAGCGATCCGGAGCGATTGTGCTGGCCGAGGGCATCGAGACCGAAGCGCACCGGGACCGGGCACTGGCGATGGGGGCCACGCTGGGCCAGGGCTGGCTGCTGGGCCGGCCCGGCGCGCTGCCGGCGCGGCACGTGATCGCCGTCCACGACCTGTCGTTCAACCGAGAGCACCACGAAACCCCGCTCACCCCGTTCGAGATGATTCGACAGGTACGCCCGGTCCGGACGACCTCCAAAGGCCTGCTGCTGGGGCTGAGCCGCTATCTGGAACAACACGCCCTGAGCGCCAGCCAGGCACCGGTGCTGCTGGCGGCGTTCGAGAGCGCCGAGCATTTCACGGCCGCCACCGCTGCGCGGTACGAGATCCTCGCTCGTCATTGTGCGTTCGTCGCCGCCCTGGGCAGCGGGATGAGCACCGCCCCCGGTCCGGGGGTGCGAGGTGCCGACCTGACGCCGGACGACCGCCTGGCCGGTGAATGGGTCGTGACTGTCGTGGGGCCCCACTTCAGCGGCGCCTTGATCGCGAAGGACCTCGGTGACTCCGGCCTGGACCGTGAGCGCCGCTTCGACGTCGTCATCACTCACGAGCGCGAACTCGTCCTGCAGGCCGCCCGCAATCTCTTCGAGAGAATCACCCCGATCTGACGGCCCGATGGGTGATAGGCGTCCGGTACCGCAAGGTTGGGCGCAAATAGGTCTCATCTGCGATGCATCGTCATGAAAACTAACAATTCCCGACAGAATTGTTGACTGGGAGACCATCCACGACAACGCTGATCTTCCCCCCGTTCAGGGGAGAGCTCACGTGTCACGCGGGTTCTCCTCAGCGACCCCCCGTACAGGAGAATCGATGAGGAGAACTGCGACCTCGGTCTTCGCCGCGTTGGTGCTGGGCACTGGACTGTTGGCGGCCGCACCGGCCGTGACAGCGTCGGCCGCACCAAGTGGCTCGGACCGGATCGAGGCCTTCACCGGCCAGCTCACCCACGGACAGCTCCAGCAACTGCGTGACCTCGGGCTCGACCACGAGGACATCGCGCTCGGCGCGACCTCGGGCGACAAGGTCGCCGTCGAGGTCGTGATGAGCAGCGACCGGGCCGCGGCGCTGCGGGCCAAGGGCATGCCCCTGGCGCCCAAGGCGGTCAAGAAGCTCAAGGCACTGGCATCGACCGACCAGGTGTTCCGGCCCTATCTCGGGGCCGGCAACCTGCGTGCGGAGATGGTCAAGGCGGCGGCCGATCACCCGGGCATCGCGAAGGTCGTCGATCTCGGGCGGTCGGTGAAGGGCACCCCGATCACCGCGATCCGGGTGACAAAGGGCGCTGCCAAGCAGAAGACGCCGAGCGGCCGCCCTGCGGTGGTGTTCCAGGCGGCGCAGCACGCCCGCGAGTGGATCACGCCGGAGAACGTGCGCCGGCAGATGCACTACTTCCTGGACAACTACGGCACCAACGCCGAGATCACCAAGATCATCGACACCACCGATGTCTGGTTCATTCCGGTGGTCAACGTCGATGGCTACGATCTGACGTTCACTCCGGACTTCCGGCTGTGGCGCAAGAACGTGCGCGACAACAACGGCGACGGCAAGATCACGGCCGGGGACGGCGTCGACCCCAACCGTAACTTCGGTTACAAGTGGGGCTACGACAACGAGGGCTCGTCGGCCTCGCAGGACAGCGAGACCTACCGCGGGACCGGCCCGAACTCCGAGCCGGAGACCAGGGTGCAGGACGCCTTCATCAAGAAGCTCCGGCCCAAGTACATGATCAACTATCACTCGGCGGCCGAGCTGCTGCTCTACGGCGTCGGCTGGCAGACGCAGACACCGAGCCCGGACGACAACCTGTACAAGGCGCTCGTCGGCGACCCCGCGAATCCGGCGGTGCCTGGGTACGAGCCCGAACTGGGCGCGCAGCTCTACACCACCAACGGCGAGACCGACGGCTACATGGCCAACAAGTACGACGTCCTGACCGTCACGCCGGAGATGTCGACCTGCCAGACGGCCAGCGCCGTCGACCCGGACGACCAGTGGAAGCCCGAGGACTGCCCGAGCGTCTTCAACTTCCCCGACGACGAGAAGCTGATCCAGGCCGAGTTCGAGAAGAACCTGCCGCTCGCCATCGCGACCGCCAAGTCCGCCCAGCACCCGGACACGCCCGTCTCGGTGACCGGCCATACCACTCCGGACCTGGTTGCCCACGCGTTTCCGATCTCCTACGGCAGGACCCAGCCGGTCGCCGTGGAGGCCCGTCGCTCGCTCAAGGGACTGCACCTGGAGTACTCGGTCAACGGCGGCCGCACTCGTCGGGTCGAGACCAAGGAGTGGCGCGGCGGCGAGAAGTTCGGCGACGAGAACAAGACCTACTACGGCGAGTTCCGGGGCACGGTCCAAGGCACCAAGCCCGGTGACAAGGTCGAGGTCTGGTTCTCCGCGCGCAAGGGCCGTACCGGGATCACCAGCGAGCACTTCACGTACACGGTCGCCAGCGACATCGGCGGCAAGGTGCTCGTGCTGTCGGCCGAGGACGTCACCGGGATCAGCCCGGCCCAGGGCGTCACGGCTGCCAAGTACTCCGGCACCTACACCAAGGCGCTGACCGCCGCGGGCTACAGCTCCGATGTCTACGACGTGGACAAGTACGGGCGGACGGCCCCCGACCCGCTCGGCGTCCTCAGCCACTACAAGGCCATCATCTGGGAGACCGGTGACGACGTCATCACCCGCGCCGTCGGCCAGCCCGGCGGAACGGCGGCGAAGCTCTCGCTGGACGTCGAACTGGCCGTCCGGAGCTACCTCAACGAGGGCGGCAAGCTGCTCTACGCCGGTAAGTACGCCGGACTCGCCTCGGGTGCGGACGGTGCGTACTTCTATGAGCCGGACGTTCCGGCCCAGCCAGAGTGCGCGGTCCGTTCGCAGCCGCCGTGCCTGCCGCTGTTCAACGACTTCCTGCAGTACTACCTCGGCGCCTACTCCTACGTTGACGGCGGCGGGAGCGACGCCGATGGTGCTCCGTACCCGGTGAAGGGCTCGGCGGGCCTGTTCACCGGCTTCGCCAGCCCACTCAACGGCGGTGACTCGGCGGACAACCAGGACCACACCGCCTCGTTCCTGACCACGTCGAGTTTCCTGCCCAAGGCGCAGTTCCCGCAGTTCGCCAGCTCCGCGCCGATCAAGTGGGACCGGCCGGGCGGCGCGCCGTTCGACCCGAAAACCGGCTCCTGGTACGCCTACAGCAAGCAGGCGGACGTCTCCTACAAGCGGTTGACGCAGACCGTCGACCTGACCGGCAAGACCGACGGCAAGCTCACCTTCCAGACCTCCTACGACACCGAGGCGGGCTGGGACCACCTGGCCGTCGAAGCGCACACGGTGGGCCAGGAAGACTGGACGACGCTGCCGGACGCCAACGGTCACACCACCCAGGAGACGGGCGACAGTTGCGCCGCCGGCTGGCGGACGATCCACCCGTTCCTGAACCACTACCAGGGCGCGGACTGCTCGCCGACGGGCACGACCGGGAGCTGGAACGCGGCCTCCGGTAAGTCCAACGGCTGGCAGGAATGGTCGGTCGACCTGGCCGCCTACGCGGGCAAGAAGGTCGAGCTGTCGATCTCCTACGTCAGCGACTGGGGTACCCAGGGCATCGGCGTGTTCGTCGACGATGCCAAGGTGACCTCGGGCGGCGCGACGGTCTCGGACACCTCGTTCGAGACCGACCTCGGCGCCTGGACGGTCTCCGGTCCTCCGGAGGGTTCTGCTACGGCCGGCAACGACTGGACCAGGTCCCAGACGGCGTTCGAAGAGGGTGCGGGTGTCGTCACCAACGACACCGTCTACCTCGGCTTCGGCGTTGAAGGCCTGAGTACTGACGCGGCTCGCACCAGCTTCATCAAGCGGGCGATGAAGCACCTGCTGCACTGATGAAGCACCTGCTCCACTAGCGTCAGCGACCTTCGAGGGCCCGTCCGGCATCCGCCGGGCGGGCCCTTTGAGGTTTCTAGGCCGTCACCGGTGGTGACGACGGCGGTGCGATCACCTGGGCGCAGGTCGTCGAGCATGGATATCTTTTGCTTCGATATATATGCTTATTCGACGCTATGGCCGCGATTGTCCAGTTCGAGAATGGAGTGACCCACGTGCGCACCCCAACTCGTGCCATCCGAAGGCTCACCGCCATGGCCGCGCTGACGGCCGCGACGCTCATCCTCTCCACGCTGCTCGGCGCAACGGCGCGGGCCGCGGGGCCGATCTACGACCCGATCCCGCAGCAGCCGATCCAGTCCGGGCTCGGGCTCGTCCTGACCGAGTTCGCCACGTTCCCGCAGTCGACGCCCACGCCGGCGCCGATCGACCCTCGCCTGATGCGCCAGGCCCGGATCAACACGATCGCCGAGCTACCCGACCGGTCCGGCCGGATGGCCGTTCCGGATCTCAACGGCACGCTCTACCTCGTCCGCGACGGTGCGCCCCGGGCCTACCTCAACGTCGGCGCGACGTTCGCGCCGCGGTTCTTCTCCGGCCGAGGCCTCGGCCAGGGTTTCGGGTACGTGGCCTTCCACCCCGATTTCGCCCGCAGCGGCCGGTTTTACACCATCCACACCGAGTTGGCGTCGACGACCACCGCGGTCCCGGATTACGCCCAGCCCACCGCCAACTTCCACGGCGTCATCACCGAGTGGACCGCGAACAACCCGGCGGCAGACACGTTCGAGGGCAGCCACCGGGAGGTTTTGCGAATCGGCTTCACCGGCCAGGTCCACGGCATCCAGCAGATCGACTTCAACCCGACCGCCCGTCCCGGCGATCGGGACTACGGGCTGCTCTACCTGGCCGTGGGCGACGGCGGCCAGGGCGCCGGCAACACCGATCCGCAGAACCTGGCGATGCCGCACGGCAAGCTCCTGCGTATCGACCCGCGCGGCAGTGACGCTCCCAACGGGCGGTACGGCATTCCGCCCCGCAACCCCTTTGTCGGTCAGCCGGGTGCGCTGGGCGAGATCTACGCCGTGGGGATGCGGGACCCGCACCGCTTCAGCTGGGATCGAGGCCCGGGCCATCGCCTGTTTCTCGGACACATCGGCGAGCACGCGGTGGAGTCGATCTACGACGTACACGCCGGCGACAACCTCGGCTGGAGCGAACGGGAGGGCCCGTTCGTCTTCGACCGAGCGGCGACGAACCCGTGTGATCGCATCCTGCCGCTCCCGGCCAACGACGCCGACTTCGGGTACACGTACCCGGTCGCCGCGTACGACCACGATCCGCCGCCCGGTTGGGACTGCCAGTCGGACGTCGGCCGCGCGGTGGCCGGCGGGTTCGTCTATCGCGGCCGCAATGTGCCTGCGCTGAGCGGCAAGTACATCTTCGGTGACCTCGTCGACGGGCGGGTGTTCTACACCGAGGCGGGCCAGATGCGGCGCGGCCAAGGTCTGGCACCGCTGCACCAGTTGATGCTCTTCGACGCGGCCGGTCAGCGGGTCGTCATGCAGGATCTCTCCGGCCCCGGCGCCCCGGGCGACCCGAACCGGGTCGATCTGCGGTTCGGCAGCGACGCCGCCGGTGAGCTGTACGTGCTGGCCAAGGCGAACGGCAAGATCTGGAAGGTGACCGGCACGAAGAGATTCGCCGCCGGCGACGTCGGCAACTTCCGCCTGCACCCGCAACTGGGCGCGAAGAACTGGGCGCCGATCACGCCGGCGTTGTGGCGGTTCTCGCCGAAGGAGGCGATCCTCGCCCAGGCCGGGCAGCCACGGCCGGGGCCGCGGCGGCCGTTCGAGTACGCCGTGATGACGGCCGGACCGACCTTCGGCGCCGTGGAGATCCAGGCCAAGGTGCGGCTCGACGCGCCGGTCGAGACCACCGACCGCGACGTGATCATCGTGTTCGGCTACCGATCGGACACCGAGTTCTACTATGCCCACCTGTCCAGCGACAACACGATCTATCCGCACAACGGCATCTTCGTGGTGAACAACGCCGATCGGCTTCGGATCGACGACCAGTGGAACGGGGTGCGCGGCGCGCCACCGGCTATCACCGACACCGCCTGGCACCAGGTCAGGGTGGTCCACCTGCCGTCGACCGGTGAGATCGCTGTGTACGTCGACGGCGCCAAGGACCCGCTGATCACCGCGACAGACACGACGTTCGGCTCTGGTCGGGTCGGCTTCGGGTCGTTCGACAACATCGGACGGCTGCGTGACCTGCAGCTGACCGGTACGCCCGCCGGGCGGGGCCTTTGAGGTTGGTTGACGGCGTGAAAGTGCGGACCCGCCTCAGGACTCGGATCCCGAGGTGGTGATGATCTCCAGGTCGAGGGCGGCCTGCTGCTTGGCCAGGGCCGCGTACGGGGTGGCGAGGCGGTGGAAGCGCTGCTCGGCCTCGATGGCCGGCCAGTCGGTGGGCAGCAACTCGGCCGGCAGCCGGGGATCGGTGCGGATCAGCCGGAGCCATTCGCTGTGCAGCAGGAGCTCGCGGGTCAAGGGGTCGTCACCGGGTACGGAGTGGTCCTCACCCCAGCGATCCAGGAATTCCTTGTAGTCGGCCGCCACCGAGGTCAGGTCGAAGCCGCGACGGGCCAGATCCGAGGCTTCGGTCGGGGGGATGGCCCGGCCGTGGGTCACGATCAGGTAGTCCGCCAGATCGAGGCCGGCGATCGCCGCCGCGACATCGACCAGGCCCGGCGCCACCCACAATCCCGGCTGCAGCATGCCGAACCTGGCCCAGATCAGCCGGGAGCGCAGGTCGTGACGTTGGCGGCGCCAGCTGTCCGGCAGGGTAAAGCCGACCAGCGTCCAGCTCCCGTCCCAGGACCGGTTCACCGCGCTGATCTGCCAGGTCCGCCGGTGGCCGTCCTCGAGGACGGCGCGCAGTCGGTCCGTCGGTTCGAGATAGCTGCGCCGTCCACTTCTGATCCGGTGCAGCAGCCCGCGGCGGGCCATCCGGCTGACGGTGGATCTGGTGGCCTCCTCGCTGATCCCGACCCGATCGAGGACGTCGATCACGCTGCCCGAGTAGACCGCCAGCCCCGGTTGCCGCAGGTGGATGCCCAGCAACGGCAGCAGCAGCGACTGCGGATGGGACTGGCTGGCATTCGGGCCTTCGCTCACATCGGGCACGGTACCTAAAGTTCATTTGTTGGGCAACTCGTTGATTGTCGTCGCGATTGCGCCTAACGTCACGGTCTATCAAAGTGCCCTCGGCGGTACGGCTGCAGTGTCAGGGGCACCTAACCCGGACAAGGACGTCCCATGGAGGACTGATGCGACAGCTGATAGCGAAGCGGCACCACAGGACGGCGCTCGTCCTCGCCGGTGCGGCGAGCGCGGTACTGATCTCTGCTTCGATGGCCTCCGCCACGATGGCGATCACCGCGGCGGATACAGCCGCGGCACCGACGGTGACCAGCTACTCCGGTGCCCTGCCGAACGGCGCCACCTGGAAAGCTGAGCTACCGGGTAACTGGAACGGCACGCTCCTGCTGTACAGCCACGGCTACCTGCCGAGCTTCTTCAACCTTCCGAATCAGCCCCAGGATGCGCCGGATCCCACGACCGCAGCGGCATTGCTCGCCGAGGGTTATGGGCTCACCGGCTCGTCGTACGCCGCGACCGGCTGGGCCCTGAACACCGCACCCCAGGACCAGCTGGACTCCCTCGCCGCGACCATCAAGGCCATCGGCCGGCGCCCGCACCGGGTGCTGGCGGTCGGTACGTCGATGGGCGGCCTGGTCACCGCAAAGCTGGCCGAGATCGGCAGGGGCCGAATCCAGGGTGCGCTGGCCACCTGCGGCATCGTGGCCGGCGGTGCGGCTCTGGGCAACTACCAGCTGGACGGCGAGTTCGCCATCGCCCGGCTGCTCGCCCCCGGACAACAGCTCACCCTGGCCGGGTTCACCGGCTTCGCCGAGGCCTCGGCCACCACCGCCGCGCTGCTTGCAGCGGTGCAGCAGGCTCAGGGCAGCGCCGAGGGGCGGGCCCGGATCGCCCTGGCCGCAGCGCTTTACCAGGCTCCCAGCTGGCTGCCGAATCAGCCGCCACCGGCGAAGGATGACCCGGCCGCGGTTGAGCTCGGCCAGTATCAGTGGCTGCTGCAGATCCTGCAGTTCACCACCCCCGCCCGGGTCGACATCGAGACGGCCATGGGCGGAAACCCGGCGTGGAACAAGGGAGTTGACTACCGGAAGCTGCTGAACCAGGCCACCGACCGGGACACGGTCCGGGCGCTGTACCGGACGGCCGGGATCAGGCTCGACACCGACCTGAAGGCGCTGACCGCCGAGGCCGCGACAACCGCCGACCCGCCTGCGGTCCGGCGCATCTTCGCCACGTCCGTGCCGTTTGGTCGGCTGCAGATGCCCGTGCTCACCCTGCACACCACCGCCGACCAACTGGTCCCGGTCCAGCAGGAGGACGCCTATCGCACCGCCGTGACCCGGGCCGGTCGATCCCCGCTGCTGCGGCAGGCCTTTGTTGCTCGCCAAGGGCACTGCAATTTCACCCCGGCCGAACTCGTGGCCGCCGTTCACGCCCTCGACCATCGGGTCGGCACCGGCCGGTGGGACGGGTTGACCTCGGCGGAGGCGTTGCAGCACGAGGCGGACCGTCTCGGCCTGGGCGGCGCCGCCTACGTCCGGTTCCGCCCCGGGCAGCTGCTGCGGGCCTCCTTCGGCGGAAACAACGGCCTGCCGTTCGCCTCGACCTCCGGTACCAACCGTGGGTAGGGGTGCTACAACGTCGGGCAAGTACTTGATTGTCGTCGTAATTTCGCCTAACGTCACGGGCATGTAGGACAACGAGGCCCTTCATGGAGGATTCATGCGACAGCTCGGATGGCTCCGCTCTACCGGCGTTATCGCGATCGCGGCCCTGCTGGCCGCCTGCGGGGGAGGATCGGGCACCGACGCGGCGTCCGGCACTGCCTCGGGCAGTACGGAACCCAAAAAGGTTGCGGTCGGCGTCATCCCGATCATTGACGTCGCCCCGCTCTACCTGGGTGTGCAGAAGGGGTTCTTCAGCAAGCGGGGCCTGGAGGTGACGCCCAAGCCGGCCCAGGGTGGAGCGGCCATCGTGCCCGCGGTGCTGGCGGGAGAGGATCAGTTCGGGTTCAGCAACGTGGTCTCCCTGCTGACGGCCCGGGAGAAGGGCGTGCCGCTGGTGACCGTTGCCGCCGGGGCCAGTTCCACCGGTGACCCGGCGAAGGACGTCAACGCGGTCCTGGTCGGCAAGGGATCAACGCTGCAGAGCGCCAAGGATCTGGCCGGCAAGAAGGTGGCCATCAACTCGCTGAACAATATCGGTGACACCACCATCAAGACGGCGGTGGAGAAGGCGGGTGGCGACCCGAACGCGGTGAAGTTCGTCGAGATGCCCTTCCCGGACATGCCCGCGCAGCTCGCCTCGGGCAAGATCGATGCGGCCTGGGAGAGCGAGCCTTTCCGCAGCGCGATTCTCGCCCAGGGCGGTCGGATCCTGTTCGACAACCTCACCGAGACCTACCCGAAGCTGCAGATCGCCACCTACTTCACCAGTGAGCAGCTCAAGGCCAAGGACCCGAAACTGGTGGACGATTTCATCGCAGCGATGAACGAGTCCCTGGAGTACGCCACCGCTCATCCGGACGAGGCCCGGGCGGTGCTGGGTACCTACACGAAGATCACCCCGGAGATCGCGGCCGCGGTGGTGCTGCCGGCCTGGCCGACGCAGCTGGACGAGCAGTCGGCCACCACGGTAGGCGCCGCCGCCAAGAAATACGGCACCCTGAAGAGTGACCCCGACGTGGCGGGGCTGTACGGGCTGGGCAGCTGACCGCCGTCCGGCGCGGTCCGGCTCGCCCAGCCCCGATCGCGCCAGTCCCGATCGCGAGGAGAGACTCGATGCTCGACGTGCACGGACTACGGAAGATCTATGAATCCAAGGACCGCCGTGTGGAGGCCCTCCGGGACCTGACCTTCTCCGTCGAGCCGGGTGAGTTCGTCTGCCTGGTGGGCCCTTCCGGTTGCGGAAAGACAACCCTGCTGAAATGCCTGGCGGGCCTGCTGGAGCCGACCTCCGGCAAGGTGACGGTTGAGGGCAAGCCGGTGGTGGGCCCACCGCCCGGGATGGCGCTGGTCTTCCAGGAGTACAGCCGATCGCTGTTCGCCTGGATGACGGTGGCCCAGAACGTCGAGTTGCCGCTGCGGCACAAGGGATTGCCGCGTCGGCGGCGGGCCGAACTGATCACCGAGGCGCTCACGGCCGTGGGTCTGCAGGACACGCCCTCGGCGTACCCGTGGCAGCTGTCCGGTGGCATGCAGCAACGGGTGGCGATCGCCCGGGCGGTGGCCTACGAACCGAGCGTGATGCTGATGGATGAGCCGTTCGCCGCCGTCGACGCCCAGACTCGAGCGGATCTGGAGGACCTGATTCGCTCGATCTGGGAACGCACCGGGGTCACCACCCTGTTCGTGACCCACGACATCGACGAGGCGGTCTACCTCGGCCAGCGCGTGATCGTCCTGTCGTCGTCCCCGACCGTCGTCCAGGACGACCTGCGGATCGACCTGCCCCGGCAGCGGGACCAGCTGGAGACCCGTGCCCTGCCCTTGTTCACCGAGTTGCGCACGCACGTCTACGCCGAAATCCGCAGCGCGCAACGCCGGGAAGTTCGCACGGTGACCGGCTGATCAGGACGTTGATCAGCACGTTGACCGGGAAGTTGATCGGGAAGGAGCCTGCCGATGTCTGTTTCCGAGAAGACGGTCACCGCTGCCAGCGGGGCATCGTGGCCGCGCCGCCTGCCTCAGACGACCCTGTTGGGGCTGCTCGGGTTGGCCGCCTTCGCCACCGCTCTGGAACTGCTGCCGCGGCTGCTCAGCCTGGCGCCGACGGTGCTGCCCCCGCTGTCGGCCATCCTCTCCGCCTTGGCGACGGAGCTGAGGACGCCGGCCTTCTGGGGCGCGGTCGGTGACACGCTTGTGCAGTGGGCCCTCGGGCTCGGCGTGGCGGTCGCGGCCGGCGTCAGCATCGGGGTCGTCATCGGCTCGATCAGGTGGCTGCGCCGGGCCACCGCCTCCCTGATCGAATTCCTGCGGCCGATCCCGTCGGTCGCCCTGGTACCGCTGGCCGTCCTGCTCTTCGGCACCCAATTGCGCTCCGCGCTCGTGCTGATCGTCTACGCCTCCTTCTGGCAGGTCCTGGTCCAGACCCTTTACGGGGTGGCCGACGTCGACCCGATCGCCGAGCAGACCGCCCGCTCCTACGGTCTGGGCCGGTGGGCCCGGGTGCGCTACGTGCTCTGGCCGACGGCCCTGCCCTTCGTGGTGACCGGTGTGCGGCTGGCCGCGAGCGTCGCGCTGATCCTGGCGATCACGGCCGAACTGGTCATCGGCAGCCCCGGACTCGGCCAGCAGATCGCCGCGGCGCAGGGCGGCGGGGCAACGGCTCTCACCTATGGGTTGATCCTGGTGACCGGACTGCTCGGACTGATGGTCAACGTCGGCGTGCGTGCGGTTGAGCGCCGCGTGCTGCGCTGGCACGTGTCGGTGCGAGGGGAGGTCCGCTGATGAACCGGATCCTGATCCGCACGGTCCAGGCGCTGGCGCTGCCGATCGCGCTGGTGGCCCTGTGGTGGTGGGCCAGCGCCGGGAGCACGAATTTCTACTTCCCACCGCTCAGCGAGATCGTCGGGATCTTTTCCGACACCTGGCTGTCCGGTGGCACCCGGGCGAGGTGGTGGACGGACGTCGTGCCCAGCCTGGCCCGGCTGGCGGCGGGTTTCGGTCTGGCCGCGGTCATCGGCATCGCCGGCGGCCTGCTGATCGGGTCGTCCCGCACCCTGCGCGCCCTGACCGAGCCGGTGCTGGAGATCTTCCGCGCCATCCCACCACCGGCCTTCGTGCCCGTGCTGGTCATCCTGGCCGGGATCGACAACCTGATGAAGGTCCTGGTGATCGTCTTCGGCTGTGTCTGGCCGATTCTGCTGAACACGGTCGAGGGCGTGCGGGCCGTCGACCCATTACAGGCCGACGTCTGCCGCAGTTACGGCATCCGCGGTCCGGGTCGGCTGCGCTCCCTGGTGCTCCGCTCGGCCAGCCCACAGATCATGACCGGTCTGCGGCAGGCCCTGTCCGTCGGCATCATCCTGATGGTCATCAGCGAGATGTTCGCCGCCAGCAACGGGATCGGCTTCACGGTGGTGCAGTTCCAGCGCACCTTCGCGATTCCGGAGATGTGGACCGGCATCATCGTGCTCGGCCTGCTGGGAACCCTGCTCTCGCTGGCCTTTCAGGTCGCTGAGAACCGGGTTCTCGGCTGGTACCGCGGCCTGCACCAGGCGCACCGGCAGGAGTGATGCCGGGCCCGCCAGGTGGAGCACGCCGCCCGACGTCATGAGTAGAGATTCTCCGGATCCAAGCGTGGAGGGACATCAACCGATGGAACTGAACGGGAAGGTCGCCGTGGTCACCGGCAGTGGCCGAGGGCTCGGCCTGGCTTACGCCAAGGGTCTGGCCCGGGCCGGTGCGGCCGTTGTCGTGAACGACGTCGATGCCGCGACGGCCGAGGCAGCGGTGAAGGAGATCACCGACGCCGGCGGCCGGGCGGTGGCCGAGGTCGCCGCGGTCGGGCCCAGCGAGGCCGCCGATGCCCTTGTCAGCCGGGCGGTTTCGGAGTTCGGTCGGCTCGATGTGATGGTGACCAACGCCGGGGTCCTGCGCGACAGGGTGCTGTGGAAGATGACCGATGACGACTTCGACACCGTGGTGCAGGTCCACCTCCGGGGCACCTTCACCTGTGCCAGGGCCGCGGCCGTGCGGTTTCGGGAGCAGGGGGAGGGCGGCCGCATCATCGTCGTCGGCTCGCCGGCCGGACAGCGCGGCAACTTCGGCCAGACCAACTACTCGGCGGCCAAGGCCGGCATCGTCGGTTTCGTCCGCACCTGGGCCATGGAGCTGGCCCGGGCGGGCGTCACCGTCAACGCGCTGATCCCGGTCGCGGCGACGGCGATGACCGAGACGATCCCGGCCCTCACCCCCTACGTGCAGGCGCTGCGGGCCGGAGAACCGATGCCCGCCTTCGCCCGTCGGGCGCTCGCGTTCGGGTCGCCGGAGGACGCGGCCGGCCTGGTCACCTTCCTGGCCTCGGACGCCGCAGCCGGAGTCACCGGGCAGGCCATCGGGGTGGGCGGCGACCGGCTGAGCCTGTGGACGCACCCGACCCAGTCGGTCGCCGCCTACTACGACGGCGGGTGGAGCGCCGAGGCGATCGCCGACGCCTGGCCGACGATCTTCGCCGACCGCCAGGAGAGCATCGGCGAGAACCTCCCCGAACCGCCCGTGCAGAGCGCCTCGTGAGTGCCCTGGACCTCGACGCGCTGGAAGCGATCGACGTGCACGCGCACGTCGAGGTGGACGGCCACGGCCGGATGTCGCTGCCTCAGGAGTTCGTCGAGGCGTCAGCGAAGTACTTCGGCACCGATCGCCAGGCTCCGAGCATCCCGGAGATCGCCACCTACTACCGTGAGCGGCGGATGGCGGCCGTGGTCTTCACCGTCGACATCGAATCAGCGACCGGGCACCCCGCTCTGTCGAACGAGCAGATCGCGGCCGCCGCCGCCGAGCATGGTGACGCCTTGATCCCGTTCGCCAGCATCGATCCGGCGAAGGGCCGGGCCGGGGCCCGCCGGTTCCGCGACCTCGTGGAGCAGCACGGGATGCGGGGCATCAAGTTCCACCCGTCCATCCAGGGATTCGCCCCCAACGACCGGTCCGCCTACCCGCTGCTCGAGGTCGCGCAGGAACTCGGCGTACCCGCGCTGTTCCACACCGGCCAGACCGGCATCGGTGCGGGCCTTCCGGGCGGGGGCGGGATCAGGCTGGCCCTGTCGAACCCCATGCTGCTCGACGATGTCGCCGTCGATTTCCCCGACCTGACGATCATCATGGCGCACCCGTCCTTCCCGTGGCAGGACGAGGCGCTGGCGGTAGCCACACACAAGCCGAACGTGTACATCGATCTGTCCGGCTGGTCGCCGAAATACTTTCCGCCGCAACTGGTGCAGTACGCCAACACGCTGCTGCAGGACAAGGTGCTCTTCGGCTCGGACTATCCGCTGATCACCCCGGACCGGTGGCGGGCCGACTTCGCAAAGCTCGAGATCAAGGATCACGTCCGACCAAAGATCCTGAAGGACAACGCCATCCGGGCCCTGGGCCTGGACCGGAAGGAAGCCTCATGACGACGATTGTTTCGTTCGACGACCTGCCCAGCATGGAAGGCGTCGAGCTCGGCGCCAGCGGATGGCTTGTGGTCAGCCAGGCCAGGATCAACCAGTTCGCCGACGCCACGGACGACCATCAGTGGATTCACACCGACCCCGAGCGGGCCAAGGACGGGCCGTTCGGTGGCCCGATCGCCCACGGCTACCTCACGCTGTCGCTGCTCATCCCGCTGTGGACGGAACTTTTCGATGTCGCAGGCGTCACCACCAAGGTGAACTACGGGCTCAACCGGGTCCGCTTCCCCGCACCGGTCCCGGCCGGCAGCTCGATCCGCCTGGTCGGGTCGATCGCCAAGGTCGAGCAGGTGAGCGGCGGAGCGCAGATCACCGCTGACGTCACCGTCGAGATCCAGAACAGTGACAAGCCGGCCTGCGTCGCGCAACCGGTGTTCCGCTTCTACCAATGACCTTCTACCAAATGACCTTCTATTAATGACTGGGACCTGACCGTGACTCACTGAGGAGTCAGCGTGATCCATCACAGCAGCGCCCCCGATGTGCAGATCCCCGACGTCACGCTGGTCGAGTACGTGCTCGCCGGGGCCCGCAGGCGAGGCGAGAAGGTCGCGCTCGTGGACGCCGGGTCGGGTGAACACCTCACCTACCGGGAGCTCGCCGAGGGGGTGGCTGCCGCGGCCGCCGGCCTGGCGCGCTGCGGGGTGGTACCCGGCGATGTCGTCGCCGTGATCAGCCACAACCAGCCCCGCTATCCGCTGGCCCTGTACGCGGCGCTGGCCGCCGGCGCCACGGTCACGCCCGTCAACCCGGTTCTGACGGTTGACGAGATGACCAAGCAACTCGCCCAGGCGAAGGCGAGCGTGGTGATCAGCTCCGTGCAGGCCGCCACCAAGGCAGCAGCGGCGGTCGAGCTGCTTCACCTTGCGCATCATTTCGTCCTTGACGACGCGAACAATCCTTCGGCAGAACCTCTCTCGGGTGGACCTGCCCGTTCCTTCGGCGAACTGCTGTCCGAGGCCGGGGCGGCCCCGGTGCTTGCCATCGACGCCGCAACGGCCATCGCCGTGCTGCCGTTCTCCAGCGGGACAACAAGCCTGCCCAAAGGAGTCATGCTCACCCACCGCAACCTGGTGGCGAACCTGGAACAGAACGGCGCCGGATGGAAGGTGACCGAGGACGACGTCCTGGCCGCAGCCGTCCCGTTCTTTCACATCTACGGGTTCACGATCATCCTGAACACCGCGCTGCGAGCGGGCGCGACGGTGGTCACCATGCAGCGATACAGCCTGCCGGCCTACCTGCAGATGGTGCAGGACCATGCTGTCACCCGGGCCTTCCTGGCCCCACCGATCGTGCTGGAGCTGGTCACCGCCCCGGGAGTGGAGGGCTACGACCTGTCCTCGCTGAAGTACGGGATCTGCGGGGCAGCACCGCTCGACGTCGACATGACCGAGCGGGCCGAAAAGCGACTCGGCTGCTTCATCCGGCAGGGCTACGGGATGACCGAGGCCAGCCCAGGAACGAACCTTGTCCCGGACGCCGAGTTCGCCTCCCTTCCGGCCGGTTCGGTCGGTCGGCTGGTGGCCAACACCGAGGCCCGGCTGGTGGATCCGGTCACCGGCAGGGACGTTGACGCGGGCCAGTCCGGCGAGTTGTGGGTCCGCGGTCCACAGGTGATGGCGGGCTACCTGAACAACCCGTCCGCGACCGCCGGGACCATTGTTGAGGACGGCTGGCTGCGCACCGGCGACATCGTCCGGATTGACGAGTCCGGGGTGTTCTGGGTGGTGGACCGGCTCAAGGAGCTGATCAAGTACAAGGGCTACCAGGTCGCGCCGGCCGAGCTGGAGGCGGTGCTGCTCACCCACCCGGACATCCTCGACGCTGCGGTGATCGGGGTTCCGCACGCCGAGGGCGGGGAGGCACCGAAGGCGTTCATCGTCGCGGCTCGTCCGCTCGACGAGGGCGAGGTGATGCGCTGGGTGGCGGAGCGGGTCGCGCCCTACAAGAAGATCCGCGAGGTCGAGTTCGTCGCCGCGATCCCCAAGTCGCCGAGCGGGAAGCTCCTCCGCCGCCTGCTCAAGAACTAGCCCGCCCTTGCGGTGATGTCACCCTTTCGGGCGGGAGGTGCCCCTGGCACGGTTACTCGCTTACTCCCTTGGCGGTGATCATGCTGTGGGAGGCGCGTCCGCCGACGGCCGCGCGCCCAGCGGCGCGGCCTCGTGCAATTTGGACGGGGTTTTGCCTCATTGAGTGGGTCAGACCTCCGCACAGATCAGGCTTTTCCTTGATCTACTGCACACCGTTCGCGATTTCGCTACAGGCTCTATGCTTGACGTTTAACCCTCGGTGTCGGTGTCGGTGTGGGCGTGCAGGGTGAGGTCGCGTTTGACTGTTTTGCCGATGTCGTGGCGGGGGGCGCGGTGCTGGTTGGGGATGCCGGGTGGGCGGCCGGGGC
>Ga0307513_10002115_pt1 | contig 27881 bp, 30 predicted proteins | sample 15_EM_MG_FD_202174 | JGI IMG/M metagenome (GOLD analysis project Ga0307513, IMG submission 202174) | Populus trichocarpa ectomycorrhiza microbial communities from riparian zone in the Pacific Northwest, United States - 15_EM | ecosystem: Host-associated > Plants > Roots > Unclassified | place... | reverse complement strand
ATTACCTTGTTGTGTGAATGTGGTGATCGACCAGCGTCTCGTGATGTTATTTGTTTGGGCACGCAACACAACTGGCCTTCAACCACATTGGCCCTCGTTGTCGACGCGTCCCCTATTGATCTCAGACCCACACGCCGACTCACACAACGAACAGCTATCCCATTTTCTGTGCTTTATTCCTTTGCCCAACTTGACCGCCTACGATGTCGTCCCATCCAGCGGTAAGCGAGCCATCCCACGCGACCTCTCATATTCCAGTGAAGCTTGCTTGTAGCTATATTTGCTTATTATTTACAATTTAGACGCGACTTCCTGTGCGCGGAACACGAGCAACTATGTTCAACAACGAAAACGCCCAGTCTACGCGCCTTGGCCCCTCTCGCTCCGCAAAGGCGGCACCAGTTACGACGACCGCAACCTCCAAGGATACTGCTGTGGCCGCTGATGAGCCGCAAAAGCCATCTGTGACAACTCGACGAGCGCTGGCTCTCCAGAAAGAAAACGTACTTCCAGGCAAGCGCAAGCGAGGAGTCCTCACAGAGGCCACAAACGACAAGACAAAAAAGGTCGTTGTCGACGTTCCCGCCAAAGTTCCCGTCACTCGCCGCGGTACCAGTGTATCCTCCTCGACGACAGTCGCCGCAACCGAGAAACCATCCGCGACAACTACCGCGACCTCTCGCCTCCGACAGCCACTCGCATCAAAATCGAAAAAAAGCGACGCCCCATCCATCCAAGTACACGAGGACCGTGCCGACGTGAGAAAACCTGCTCAAGCCTCAATTCAGTCCCACATCCCAACTACCACTCGACCTTCGCGCCGCCTCCCAACGCGTTCGCTTACTTCAAAGACCACGACTACGTCTACAGCAGCTTCGGTAGCCACCACAACGACTCGACGCGCTAACGTCGCGAGGGTTACGAGCCTGAGCGCGGCCACCACCACAACCACGAAAGCTACATCCACTACGGAACGCGCCCCGCACAAGGCGACTGCCGGGTCCAACCGGGTTAAGCGCATCCACTCCCGTCATGCGGCCACTACAAAGGCCCAGGAAGTCGTTGATGAAGAGGAGGATGAACCGGTGCACAAGAAGCGCCGTATTTCATCCGAGGACGAAGAAGTCGTTGCATTGAAGATCCACGAAGAGGCTGCTGTGTCTGACCCCGCTCCTGCTGTTGTCAAGCCCGAGGATGGCGAGCCCGATGATCTCGACAAGGAGGATATGGACGATCCGCTGATGGTTTCTGAATACGTAGGCGAGATTTTCCAGTACCTACGGAAAGTCGAGGTGAGTACTCCGTTCTTCCATCTAGAATTCGTAACAGAGAAGAGCTCCATCACAGAAAACGACCTTGGCGAACCCGGAATACATGAAATTTCAAAAGGAGCTGCAATGGCGCATGCGGGGGATCCTAAATGACTGGATCGTGACCGTGCACAAGACGTGTCGCATGCTCCCGGAGACGCTCTTTATTTCTGTTAACCTGATTGACCGCTTCCTCTCCGCCCGCGCTGTCATCGTCTCCAAACTTCAGCTGGTGGGTATCACCTGCCTGCTCATTGCGGCCAAGTACGAAGAGATCTGCGCGCCGTCTATCAAGAACCTTGTGTACCTCTGCCAAGACTCATGCAGCGAGAAGGACATCCAGGATGCGGAAAAGTATATCCTCAAGACAATCAGTTGGAACCTTTCGTACCCCACTCCAATCACGTTCTTGAGGAGGATTTCCAAGGCGGATGGGTTTGACGCCCAGTCGAGGACCTTGGCTAAGTACTTGGTTGAGATTTATTGTCTCGAATGGAGGATGATCTCCCATCCTCCGAGCGTAATCGCGGCTGCCGGGATGTGGCTTGCGAGACTTATACTCGATAGAGAGGAATGGGTGCGTCGCGTTTTCCTACCCTCCCCGTTACATAGAATGCTAACACACCACAGGACGCAAACCTCGCCCATTACTCAGGCTACAAAGAAGCCGAGCTGATGCCAACCGCCTCGCTCATGCTCAATTACCTTCTCAAGTCCGTTCGGCACGAGAACTTCTTCAACAAATATGCCTCGGCCAAGTTTGCCAAGGCCTCTATTGTCGTGCGAACGTGGGCGCTCGAAAGGTGGGAGGAGGGGAGCGTGGTCGACCTTGAGGCCGAGTGTGAGCGGCTCAAGGAGGAGAGCCGTGAGAGGCGTCTGCTGGCGCCCGCCGAGGGGCATGGCGAGGGTGAAGAGTGTTAGGCACTTGATATAAGGAGAGGAGGAAGTAAAGACCAAGCCAGCGCCTACGACTACGCACAATACACTACCCCACAGCCGAGTGCCCACATCGCAACCCCAGTCAAGACCGATAGCCCTTTTTCGTGTTGTTCTTATTTTCGCGCCGATACGGATCTTCTCGCCAACGACAGACATGCTGACAGACTGTCCTAGCTTTTCCTCGCTGCTACCCGTCGAACCCCCGGTGCCCCTCACCCAACGCAAGCCGAATCTGAGTCGCACCCTGGGAACTATAGGCTATCCGACTCTGTACATCATACCAAATACAACCCCATTCGTCCCCAGTTTGGAGTTCCAGTCCGTTTTTCCAATCTCGTGTCTACAGAAAGCGTCGCTACTTCCTATCACTCCGTGTTGGTTCATACCTGCTTCTTTGTACCATAGACGTTATGAGGAGGCTATGATCAATGCGAGTTATCTGTTTCGACGAACGTCTAGGGAGACCATATCGGGGGGAAATGAACTAACACCAAGAAAACGGGTAATGGACTCTACACCTTTATTCTTGATGTGCATATCCTCGAATTCGTCTAATAACGCATTCAGCCGTACCTGTCGCTTTGAGGGTAACCAGTTCACCGATCGACTACGCTGGTTTCATCTTTTCATCTGCAAAACGCAAACTCTATCACCTTTGTTCTACGTCCAATACAACATCCATAGCCGGTCTGGTTCTCATAAAAGAGCTGAGCAGCATCAAGGTTGATGGGGGCGAGACCATCCAGTACAACTTGCCCTGCTCCAGCTCCTTGTTGGAATCGTCTCTCCTTCAGCAAGTAGACGTCCTCAATGGAAGTGTGAGAGGCATGCCTGACTAACCGTTGCACCAGCAGCGGATAAGATGAGGACGCCTGGATCTCGAAGGCAAAGCAACTTGGAGCTACCATACACTTAGGACCGTATTTGACATAAATGAACAGGGATCGTTTGAATGGGCATCGCCCGACGACAATCAAATTGCACCCATGCGGTTGGGTTCCACCCATCGAGGAAAAGTTACAAGCAAACAACCCACTCCTGCTCCTCGTTACTGTGCACGTTTCGAGGAAGTTATGACCGTTTGTTTTGACGAATGCCTGAAAGTAGAACGGGGGAGAGAGGAGGGACTACGCCCCACTATCCTCGATGTGCATATCCTCAAAGTCGTCCAACAACTCATCCAATCGTACGTCTGGAAAATCTGCCTCTGCGTCGTCTGCCTCTGCCACAGCTGCCGATCCAGTTGTCTCCTCGTCAATCTCCATGCCATAGTGCGACTGTTTCCTGCCCTTCTTCGGCTCAGCAGGCGCGGGCACGTCCGCGTTCTTATATAGGTTGATGGTCGCGCGCATCTCCTCGTCTTCCTCAATCTGACGCAGGAACAGCTCGTAGTCTTGTTCGACCCTCTTCTGGTCCACGCCGCCTCTCCTGCCCAATGCACCGCGCCCAATGCCCGCGTCGGCGTTATCCTCCGACTCCTTCGCGATCGATTTGAGTTTCCATGGCCTAGCCCTGCCCGTGCTCTTCTTCCGCCTGTTCGGGTAGGACTTCTTCACGAGTATCACGTCCGGTATGCGTGAGGGATCGAGCGACTCGAACGCCTGCGAGTTGAAGTTGCTGTACGTTATGAAGTATCCTAGCGCTGTATCCCCCGACTGGAGGATCCCACCCAAGTGCGTGCGTGTGTGATAGATCTGCGATGAGGCGCCCGTAGCGGAAAAGTCCCAGTTGGCCGAGGAAGAGGGACCACCATCCATGTCCATGTCCATTCCCCCCGTGACGGAGTGCTGAGATGCCTGGTGCTTGCGTCGTTTGGACTTGCCGCTACTGGGTGCTGTGGAGGATGGAGTCGAGGTTGACATGGTCGACATAAATGCACGTGATGCGGCCACTTGGGCATCTGCAAGGACGTGTTTGCCTCGTACCACGCCTGAAGGGTCGATATCCAGCACGGTGAACTCTACGAGATCGGTCACGGACGCGAGGGCATCGAATGGTTCACGCCAGTAGACAGTCGAAGTTACATCCACTTCTTGAAGCGTTGCCGGATCGAGCAGGTGGACCGTATTGCCGACGCGCGAACATATTGTCAACGGGCTTTACTCGTTCAGTACGCCTGGAATTTTAGAGGATGAACGGATGCTCACCTGATGCTACTGAAGGATCGGGCTTGCTTGGCAGGGATGCAAACGAGGTCGTCCTTACAAATCGGAATTATTTGCACGGAATGGGTGAATTTGTAGTTTGCAGTATTCGAATGGGTGTCCCGTGATATGAGCTGTGCAGATCGTATAGTTCTGGGAGTTAAGAGTCAGACTTGTACCATTTCGATCGAGTGCACAATACCTACTGGACTGGAATGACACTGGTAAGGAACTCTACCATCTTGACGGCGTGTGTCTCCGAAACGTAGTAAAAGTCCAAGCCATCCCGTGCTTCTTTGATTGAGACTGTATCCTTGTGCGCATGGTGCTTGAGGATGAGCTGTTCGAGGAACAGGAATGTCCGCTTATGTGGCACCTTTTGTCGTACTTGGACCATCGACTGCCATGTGTTCTTCGCCGCAAGCTTGGTGCAGTCCGGACATTGGCCGTGTTGCACAACGTACTCGACCTCGAATACTTGCTCGATGATCGTCGATGTGAGCACCTGCATTGAGCAGCTCATTAGTACGGTTATATTTGAAGGAATTGGGTGCTTACTCACCTCCTTTTGAATGGTTAGCTTGACCCGGAGCCGTTTTGAGTGTGGCTCAGTCCAAATGAACCCGGCGTCTACAAGTCGGACCTTGTTGAGACCTTTGAGCTTCTTTAAGCAGATTGCCAGTAGTTCTCGAGATTCTGGCTCAGCTATTGTCCAAGTAGTAGGCGGGGAGAGAAAACGGTCGCAATTGCGACAGAAGCTAACGGAAGCTAACGATCGCGTCAGTTCTGTGTTTAAGATAACATGGCTAACCTGATTACAAGACTTTGGAATGCCTTCTGTCACGTCTACGCTGTCGATCCAGAGATTAGAAAACGACAATATTATCGAGGGTAAATGCTCACGTATTCCTGAGACATGGTACGCATAAATTTGCGGAATTTGGTTCGATTGGTGTTCCTAACAGATTGGTCAGAAGCAGGCATCCAGAAATGGAGAGTGAGCAACTCACCACAATCTGCACAGAGGACTCGGTGTATGAGCGCCGGGGGAATGAACTCCATATTAATTTATGTCGCTCCAGGTATCAGTTTCAGTCAGGTTTGTGGCCACAATCGTGTGATGACCAAGCTTCTTACGAAGAGACGAGGTCCAAGTTTGCAGGTCACATTCACAAGTACGGTGGAATTTGACAGGCTAACAAGGTACTACAAGACATCATACGACTCAAACCTTCGGCGCTTGTTCGGCTCAACTTCCATTACTTAAACTTTGACCTCAACCACTGACCCCGGATATGGGAACTCTCGTAGAACACCCGACAACTTTCTGGGAGGCGATGCAGGATGGCGCGGTGTTCTACTCGAAACGTCAAGTCTACTCCATGCAATGGAACGTCCGCGACTTGTCCGACTTTATCGTTGTGGGCGCACGGTTTGGCGGTCCACTAGGTGAGTGTGGACGTATCGGTAATACGAGACTCTTCTAACTCCTCTATCCATGTCCATGTAGCCCTTATGCGAGATAATTCGAAATTCATTGCAATGGGACGGACCACGTTTACAAGACCGCAAATCCAAGTCTATTCCTCAGCCGGTGCACTTTTGATGACGCTTAACGTACGTAATCAACCTATTTGGTCAGATTAGGATGACTGAGTCGTTTCCCAGAAAGTGGGAGCTCGGCAAGATCGTTCGCTTCGGTTGGACTATTGACGAGGAGCTCGTCATTCTTAATGAGGAAGGCGTCTACCGTATCCATAACCTACAAAGCGAGTACCGGCAATTCTCCCTTGGGTCAGAGGCAGCAGAGACCGGAATACTCGACGCTCGCATTTGGGAGAATGGACTCGTGGCTCTCACCGGGGCTCTCACACTCTTGGAAGTCAAAGGCTGGCAAGGGAGCAAGCCACTGACTCTCGCGACTACCCGTAAGTTCATGTCTTCCCTTCGTTTGCTGTTCCTTACGATTACTCAGACTTAACGCAACCTCCCTTCTCATGGGCTGTTATTCCGCCTGACCAGACCACATCAAGACACGTGGAAGTACTTCTCTCAGTCGAATCTACTATCCTTGCAGTGGACAACCTCGAATGCATCGATCAGGTACGCTATGCATTGCGCTACTTGACGCAAGCCTAAGAACCCATTAGCAACTAGAACGCGGTCCGTTTAGCCACATCGTCCCTTCACCCAATGGGAAATCGTTGGCTCTGATGACAGCCGCTGGAGTCCTTTGGGTGGTCTCTTCAGACTTTCAGAAGAAAGTGGCCGAATACAACACCAGCGAAGCTGGAGCAACTGGGCAACCCAAAGATGTAGGGTGGTGTGGAAACGACGCGATCATTGTTAACTGGGATGCCCTGGTGCTCGTCGTGGGACCGTATGGCGAAACCTTGAAGTCAGTCTTTCATGCTTCAACGCTCAACACTCGCTCACATCTCTTAGACACTACTATACATCTCCTACCTACCTTGTCCCAGAAATTGATGGCATTCGGATCTTCTCGGCGGAGACCTGCGACTTTCTCCATCGTGTACCTGGGTCTTCAGAGAAGGTCTTTCGACCCGGTTCAACCTCGCCGGCTGCCATTCTCTATGATGCGGCAGACCAGTTCGACAGGCGCTCTCCGAAAGCGGATGAGAGTATACGGAGTATCAAACCTGACTTGGCGAGCGCTGTCGACGTGTGTACCGAAGCAGCGGGACAAGAATGGGAGGCTAATTGGCAAAGAAAGCTCCTGAACGTGAGTTAATCCTTTCGGGGCTCTGAATCGGACTGATCCCCTGGTAGGCCGCAAAATTTGGACGTGCCTTCCTTGACCTGTTCAATCCCACGGAATTCGTGACAATGGGCAAAACTCTCAGAGTCCTGAACGCTGTACATTACTACGAGGTTGGAATTCCTATCACTCTGACACAGTACGTCAACTTCCGTTGCTCGGTTCTCTATTCTAACGTGTCTCATAGGTATAACTTTATCTCCTCCGGCCAACTCATCGCCCGCCTGACCTCTCGATCCTTGCACCTACTTGCTCTACGCGTGGCTAGTCACCTATCAATCAAACCAGATGCCATACTCAAGCACTGGGCATGCGCGAAGATTGCACGCTCGAAACCATCAGCGGGAATCACGGGAAGTGGAGATGGAGACGACGAAGTATGCAAGCTCATTGTGGAGAAGTTCGAGGCAATGGGTGGCGGAGGTAGTGGGGTCAGTTACGCGGAGATTGCAAAACGAGCTTGGGAGATTGGAAGGACTGGCCTAGCCACCAAGGTGTGTACTTACGCGCAAGGGCTGATGGTTGAATTGATTACCTTATGCAGCTGTTGGATCACGAAACCCGCGCCGCAGAACAAGTACCCCTATTGTTGGGTATGAAGGAGGATCGACGCGCACTTGAGAAAGCAGTGGACAGTGGAGACACTGACCTCGGTGAGTGAATTAACTACTCTGTAGCTTCTAGGTTCTGACTGATAATCCTTCCATTAGTATATCATGTTCTTTTACATCTCCATAAACGCCTCCCTCTGGGCGACTTCTTCCGGCTCATAGAAGAAGGAGGTCCGAAGCTGCAACCTGCCTCTCGACTCTTACAGGTCTATGCAAGAGAACAAAACCGAGAGATGCTCCGTGACTTTTACTACTCGGAGGACCGAAGAGTAGAGAGTGGTCTCTTGCTGTTAGAGGAAGCCTCCACCATGACGGTGAATACCACGACGACACCGAGATAATACGGTGCTAATGCCTTCTCCAGGATTTGACCGCGAGGACCTCATCGGTTAAGGCCGCCCAGAAGTTCTTCTCAGAGGATACTCAGCGAGGATTCGAGGCAAAGGTATGTCCCTGGTAGGTTGCAAGTAGTCTTTTTATGACCTAAAACGCAGATGGTGGATGAAAGCGCCCGATTGCTCGCCTTCCAACAACTGCTCGAGAAGGATGCCGATGGAAAAGTGATATTCGTTGGGATCAGTATCAACGAAACCATCATTAAATGCATTATCGCCGGTTTCCACAAGCGCGCCGACAAGGCACGGGCGGATTGGAAGGTTCCTGAAAAACGGTTCGTTTTCCGTTCGCATCAACTCAAGGTTGGACACTCACGCCCTTCATCAGATTCTGGTATCTCAAACTTCGTGCATTAACGGAGTCCAAAGATTGGGATGGTTTAGACGCATTCGCAAAGTCGAAGAAAAGCCCCATTGGCTATGAACCTTTCGTCCGGCATCTCGCGGAGAAAGGATTCGGCGTACAGGGTGCCCAATATGTACCAAGATGCGATACGGCTAAACGTGCAGAGCTGTACGCCTTGTGCGGTGAATGGCGACTGGCCGGGAAAGAGGCCAAGGAGAGAGGCGATAAAAACACTCTGACGTAAGTCCCTTTCTCGAAGATGACCAATCTATCGCATTAATGCGGTATTCCCTCCATAGGCAATTGAGAAAGACTTGTCCAGATGCCTTGATTGCCCGGGAGCTAGACCAACTGCTCAACTCGACATGATCGATCCTTGTATATCGATTGCGTGGCACTAGGAATAAGGAATGATATTATTTACGAGCAGAATCCAACCTAGGGGGTGTGCTCGGATTAGAGCAAGGATTAGGACACCTCTAAAGTAGATCTATCTATAGCACCATCCGACCTTTCCACCTCGGCGCAGCAATGCATTCCCGCACGTTGGGCCACCCTCCGAGCCAGGATATCAGTCGCTCGAATCCCAGGCCAAACCCACCGTGCGGCGCAGTACCATATCTAAATGCGGGCTGAGTGAGTGAAAACTGAGTGGCTATGCATATAAATGAGCCTCACCTCCGTAGATCAAGATACCACTCGTACTTCCTCGAGTCGAGTCCACATCGCTTGATCGCAGCCCGTAGTTCTGCTTCTCTTTCCTCCCTCAAAGACCCGCCTACAAGTTCACCTATCTCTGGGACCAACAGGTCGAAGCAGGCGACGGTTTGCTCCTGCTCCTTCGACTCGTTCGTTCGCATGTAGAAAGGTTTCTGCGCCATAGGATAGTTCGTGACAAATACTGGTACCCCATCTGACCACTCGCCGGCAAGGTGTCTTTCGTCATTTATGGTGAGGGAATCACCCCATGCGAGACGATCCCCGGGTTTTCGGAACCCCTTATTGAGTATTTCAATGGCGTTTGTATATGCAATGCGCTTCCACGGTCCTATGTAGGACTTCTGGAGCCACACTGGGAGTTGGTCTCCATCTCCATGCGCTTGAATTTGATGTGACGCAACTTTTGGACTAATCCGAATATTCGCGAGAAGGTTCTTGAGCGAGTCTTCCACAACGTCCATAAGCACGTTAATATCCTCTACAAAGGCAATCTCGGCCTCGAACATCCAAAATTCGGAAAGATGTCGTGAGGTGTGGGACCCCTCGGCACGGAAGGCAGGCTGCAGAGTGTAGACACGAGAAAGGCTGGACGCGAGAGCTTCGAGGTGTAATTGAGACGAAACTGTAAGATGCGCAGGAGTAGAAAAAAAAGGTTCCGACATATGTGAGGACGGAGACTTCTCGGATTGTGTTTGATTGGAAGGGGCAGGAGACGTTGAGCGTGTGGTATCCACTGTGACTTGGAATGTTTCCCCTGCACCTTCGCAGTCGTTGTCGGTTATTATAGGGACATGCACTTCTGTGAACCCGTGAACCTATGCATACTCAGAAAGCCACCGCAGTAATACAGGTATTTCAGCTTACTTGGTACCAAGATCGAAGGAGTCTCGCGGCGTGATCCCGAACCCGAAGCATACTTGCAAAGTCGTCCGTCCTGGGTCGGAAATGGGCCTTGTCTCGAAGATAGTCGACATTCATATGCCCCTTCTGAATCGGGTAATTCTGACAAGCAACAGTATGAGAGGCCATTAGCCATAGGTAATGAGAGTCCACACCATCGGATCACTGGCACCCAGGAGAACTAGCTCTCTTGCGACGACATCGTATTTCTGATCCCTTCCTTTACTCTCTGTGAGTATTCCTACAGCATGTACGCTCGCTCCGGTTGAGAAAGCCCCTCTGGAATGCCGTTCAGTCTAGACATTCCATGCAGGTGGAATCTCACCTACGACTTGATGACTTCTAACAGGGATGGTTCTTCTATCACCACTTGGAATCCCTTCCTCAAGTTACTCTCTGTCCCATCACTCAAATTCAGAAATGCGACATGTTTTTGTTGGCGAACTGACTTGATCCAGCCGCGGACAGCAATGTCTTGGCTAGCATCTTCCGAAGTGCCTGCAATACCTAAGCCGTTTGCTTGATGGAGGAACGTCTCGGCTTCTGATTGAATTTGGCCGAGAGTCAGTGGCAGCGTAGTTCGAGCGGGGGGTCGGGTTTGGAAGGACCTGTAAAATGTCGCGGCCAGACGATTTGTGCACGTCAGGTGCCCCCTTAGGTTCCGACAGAGCCCGCGTCTATCCATAAAACGGAAATGGTTGAAGTTAAGCTTCTTGTTCCACACCGTCTTGGCTTGCCTCTTGAAATCGTCCACGGCGCCATATTGAACGTCAAAGGACTCGACATTCCTCGACTTCGTAAGGTTCTTTATTCTCATCCCTCTGCAGCTCTGCAGCCGACTCGTGCCCTCATAGGTTTGTCGGCGTTGGCGTCATATCATCGATTCTTCCACCATTCTCCAGCTCGCCATCGAACTCGCTTTGTGTGGAAAGTGGCAGGATGCATCAATCGACAATCCCGCCAAGGAATTGTTCGAGCATTTCCAGAGAAGCAATGCGTCTTGGGCAAGCCTCATTCCCTAGAGAATCATACCTTCCAACTTCATTGCGATCGCGTAACATTCGCGTTCTGTGATGGTCCCTTAGCAAATGGTACACGCGGTCAGGAGAAAGGGAGAGAAACGCTGCAAGCTGTAAACGGGGCTGATCTCACGAGGGCGCGTTGGAGTTCTATGACCTCCGCAGCGAACACTTTCGAAGTACACCTGCCACGTGGGCCTCAATATTCTTAATTTCTTTTTCGACCGTTCAGCAAGGAAGCATCGAACAGTTCAGTCTGCTTAGCCAGCATGGTGATCTGGTGGTGATTCGGAGTGCCAATGAGGTTCCTTTACTTCAGTTCATATCCTGAGACGCATTATTTTCTGGATTATTCTTGAGGCACCTCGCCTACAGGCAGGCTGTAAAATCGAGGACCCGTTGATGGCTCGCTCTACCAGTTCCGCATACTCACATGGCTTTCTGTCAGCACCAGGACGCAATTCCTTCCCATACCGTACAGATGGCCCGGAACTGATTTTTTCGACATTTCTATCAGCAATATTTCGGTTATGATTTCGGCGCCCTATTGGTAATTAAGGTGATTAACCGACGGTATTTTTTCTCTCACATAAATGTACTCGGTCAGCGTCTTGCCACAGAAGGTCAAGATCTGTTGGGAGAATTGATCTGGACGCTGCACGTATGGGGCGAGCCTGCGCATTTTATAGCTCTGAGAGGACTAGCCTACGCATGGCACGTATCTGGTTGGTAACGGGTACAACGTTTGGAATTGGCGGCGCGAGGACTTCAAGCAGCGGCTACCCAACTAGCCTCCGGGGGAATAGGTACTGGTGATGAAGGTGAGGGTGACACAAGATTGGTGATTTTAGACTTAACCCCTATAGGATCCGACAGATGACGGCGAGCCAGCCAGTTCCGGAAACGGTTAAAGAGTGGCGATTGGAGAAAACTGGTCCCACAATTAAGGGTCTACCCTGGTTTCGCAGCTGGAGGAGAAACCTTCGGGCTTGGAAACCCTTCACTGCACTGAAGATCTCATCGTGAGCCGGAGGTTGGTGCCATTTTATGGGGCAAGACCTTGGGTTTGATAAAACCCATACCCGTGGTTATGTGTTTCTGTACTAAGGTGCGCAGTTTTTCTGCGAACTGCGAACAGGCACCCAACTAATTTATATGGAAGGCTCTACGGGTCGGTAAAATGACTATGCCATCCACAAGGGATATGTCTAGACATCCCTCATGCCCTCCGCTGTCCTCGATCGGTTGTCAGTATGCCACAGCGAGGCGAGGGTTAGCCGTTGGCTGGATTCACTGCAAGAAGTGTTGCAATTCTTGTGCGAGATGAGCTCTTATGAGGTAAGTTGAGGACCGTTTGGGCCAGTTTTCTTACTTCCATCCCTGTTTAGGCCAGGCATAGCCATGATATAATTTCCATCGTTTCGCGATGCTGACTGATGACCAAATACCTAACCACTCCTCCCTCAAACAGGAATCCTTGCACACATAGGGTGTACAAATCATGCGGAAGCCGCCGTAGAGTTGTCCATTTGAGGTGATCTTTCATCTTTTTTTAGCCGGCACCGAGATCGCGATTAGAGGTTCACACCGACGAAATGTCTGACAGAACACGGTTAGACGTGACCGCTGCCGAACACCTTACGAAGCACAAAATCCAGTCATAGCCCTGCATAGCCCAACATATAGCCCAACATAGCTGTGGTCTTTCTTTATCCTCCGAGACTGACCTCATCCCGCTCCGTTCCGCTCCACCCTTCCCTGATTCTTCCGCTTATTTCTACATCCTCCTGTCAAGAGCCCTTGCTTCTTGGCCGTTCTCACCAATGCCGCGATAAAAGCCGTTCAAGACCCACAATTACCCTTCGTGCTTCTGCTGCCTCCTTCCCTCCTCCAATAACCCGCAATGGCTGAAATCGAAACGGCCTTGCCTCCAACTGAGCAGACTCCTGTAGTCGACCATCGCGAGAAAGCAGCGATTCACAACTCGATTAACGAGATGACCTTTCCCTCCCATGGGCGCCGGCCCCAGCACAGAGATAACAGGTCTGCACTAGAGACTGAGGAGTTCAGCGAACTATATGATCCAACTGTGTATGGAGGAGCCATCCGCCCTGACCTTAATCCCCAATGACACTCTCAACGCTTAGATCAGGCCCATTCCCCATCGATCCCAACGCAGTTGAGGAGACCCACCAACTGACGATTCGAGCACTTGTCGTTGGTGGCATTCTAGGCGGAATTGGTTTGTAGATCACACTCTCGTGAAAATCGCCTCCAAACGGGTATCCGCAGTCGGTGCATCCAACATTTATCTCGGCCTGAAGACTGGCTTTCTTTTCACCCCCCACCTCTTCGGAGTACGTATCTTATACACCGGGGTGTCCTGCATCACTGAAAATGCCCCGAAAAGGCTATTTTCAGCTTCTCAATCATCAAGGTCAGAAGTGCCCTTTAGCTGTAGCCCGAGTTTTCTGGCCGGCTTAGTCAAGGTCCGTTTACGTACTCACCAGCAATACCTGTGTAGCCCCTTAGTCATGCGTTGCCCTCCACTGGTATTCTCGGGCGGGTATTCGGTGGATACTTTGGCCCCAAGGAGAATTGTACCGCACAGACCTCCTCGACAGCAGCCGGTGGTCTTGGCTTTCTTTTCGTAAGTCTGCTTCAGCAGTTCTTGCGTTAGTGGTGAAATCGATTTTGTATAGATATCCGCGGTTCCCGCTATGTACCAATTGGGCTTGCTCGGTACCCCGTCGGGTGACTTTGGCAAGCTCCTGGCGCTGACCTTTGCATGCGGTTACTTCGGTGTCTTCTTCGTTATTCCTCTGCGGAAGTACTTCATCCTCCGCCAGAAGCTCGTCTTCCCAACTCCGACCGCAACCGCATTCACGATTCGCTCCCTGCATGCCGGCCGCGCAGGTGCCGAAGCGGCGAAGAAGAAAGCACGCTGCTTGTTGGTCACTTTGATCATTTGTTTCTGCTACAAGATTCTCAACGGCTATATCCCTGGTATCTTCCTCGACTGGCACATCGGCTGGACGCTCTACCGTCTGGGCTGGACTGAGGCCATCAAGCTCGAGAACTGGGGGTGGATTCTCGAATTTACTCCCGCATTCTTTGGTGCCGGTATGCTTGCTGGACTGAATGCCTCCTGGAGCTTGCGTACGTCTTCTCGCTTGTGGGTCGCGATGGTCGATGACCTTGCTCCTAGTTGGCGGTTCTGTCCTCGCCTGGGGAATTAGTGAGTTGCCAAACCATCTGCCCGACATGATTCCGACCCATACGAGTTGGACCCTCTCTTGTCAAGAACGGCCTGGCTGTCGGCCAACCAATCGACCCAAAGAACGCTCCTGGTGTACGTGTGCACATTCACCTACTTACGTTCTTTGGATAATCTTCGACCCTAGTACATGAACTACTACTTCATGTCTTTCAAAGACAACGACGCCATTATTAACACTCCTTCGCCTCGTTACTGGCTCCTTTGGCCCGGTGTCTTGATGATGCTTGTGTTCTCCTTCCTCGAGATTGGGATGTCCAGTCGTCACATGTTCGGCGACCTCCTCGGCGCCAGCAAGGATATCGGACCCGCCATCAAACGTATTTTCGTCAAGGATCCGCAGTACGTCCCCGAGGAGGATGATGACCCAGCACCCTATGAAGACCGTGTGAAGGCTACATGGTGGCAAGTTGGTGTCCTTGTCTCCGTCATCATTTCGTGTGCTCTTCTGGCCACTCAGTTCGACGTTGGGGTGTACGTAGTCCTCTTCCATATGAGAGAATACTTTGGTCTGATTGGAATGCCCAGCGGCGAGTCGGTTCTGGCCTTCCTCCTGGCCTTCCTCTTCTCATTCATTAGCGTGCAGTCTACCGGTGACACCGATATTAACCCCACCACTGTGGTCGCCAAATCCTCTCAGATTGTCTTCGGTGTTATCTCCCAGGGCCGTGGCGAAGGTGCGCCCTCTGCGCAGCGAATAAACCTCGTTGCTGGTGCCGTCGCCGGCTGTGCCGCCGGTCAAGCTACTGACATGACTGGTGACCTCAAGACCGGCCACCTCCTTGGAGCCAAGCCCAACGTTCAGTTCGCCGCTCAACTTTTTGGTGCCACTATTGCGTTGTTCTTGGCTCCCGGAATTTTCATCCTCTTTGCCATGGCGTCGCCTTGTATTACCACTGGTGAGACGCCCTGCACATATAGTGCTCCTAGTGCTGCTGCATGGGTTGCTGTTGCCAAGGTTAGTATCAGCTGACGGCTCTCTCTACTCAATTCGAATGTACTTCCAGGCTGTCACTGCCCCCAAGCTTCCCATCCCCCCTTCTTCTGGATACACCGCCATCGGCCTCTCGATAGTCGTTGCCATTGCCGTGATCATGAAGCACCTTTGGATCCCTAAGAAGTACTGGCCGTGGATCCCCAACTGGAACGCTGTCGGTCTCGTAAGTACACTCGACGTCTTCTGAAAGGTCCGGTACGATATCAGCATTTGCTTCAGGGCTTCATCGTTCCTTCAAATCAATACCCTATTGCCATGGCCTCCGGCTCCATCTTTGCATATGCGTGGCTGAGGAAGGACCCTAGGGTGAGTAACTCTTGAAGTCCCTTGCGGTTGGGATCAGCGACTCATTTCATTAACAGTCATTCGATTTTTGGGCTTTCTCCCTCTCGGCTGGTCTTCTCGCCGGAGAGGGACTCGGTGGCCTCTCTCAGGCACTGCTTGCCGTACTCAAAGTTGACGGTGGACGTTACGGTATCGCCGTCGGTTGCCCCCGCGATAAGTTCTGCGGTTAACCGGCGAAAACTTGATTATATGGTACAAACTGTAAGCATGGACATGGAGGCAACTTGATAGTGGTGCATACAAGTGGGCTTAGAAAAATGCGACATGTCTTACGAGGTTCCTATTGCAATTCTAGGTAGATGCTGTAGAAACAGGTAATACGTTAGAAAACCCTGAATTAGGAAGCCGTGATACACGGATAACTACAACCAGAGTACCGGTCCATTCGCTCATCCTTCTCTTTTCTTATTTCACCCTTCAAGTCGGTCGCTCTTTCGCGCGCTGCCACCACATTTACTCATCAGCCAAACCATCTAATCAGTCAGTAGGGTTCTAGCTGCCAAAATTGCTCGTACACTGCCTTATACCCTAATTCTAGATATTCCCCACGGTTGAGGCATTGATTTTCTCCGAATCGAGGGATAAGCACTCATTTCCATAACGGCGGTAGCATTGTACATAGTTGACTCCTGCAACAAAACAGAACGGGTGATACAGCCTGGAATGCCAACAACGTACAACGTCCAATTCGGTAGAGGTAGGATCAGTATCGCACACCAACTTATGAATTTTGTGCAAGGATGCGGTGTTTATTTCCCAGTTTCGGATTTTACAGTGGCTGCAAGAGGCATGGTTAGACACGACAAATGATGTGTGGAGTAGAAGTGGTCCACTTACGTTCTCTCCTGCCACTCGACGATGTTGGAGTGAACCGCCTTACAATGCCTTCCTTCATCCAGATAGCTGTACGATAGGGTCTGAATTGATAAACCCCCCTGTGGCGGTTGTGAAGTTGTTTCTTATGAGCAGCATCGAGGGCCTTCTTCTCTTCCTTGGAGAGCACACCATCATCATAAGCGTGGGCATTTTGCTCAGCGATCAAGGCCTCGCCCTCGATATGATCACTGGCATTCACAACTCAGTCCATCATGCAGGGGAAATCAAGAGGGGCACTGCTCACTATGTCTCATAAGTATGCCTTCTGGCTTGGCTTTTCGCATACTTTTCATGATCGGGGTCCAGTCCACGGTCGACGCGCACAACCGTCTCGAGCCAACCAACGATGGTGAAATCATGCGTCTTTGCGGTAGTCTCGTTGATGACGTTCTGGCGGAGTTGTTTCAAGTCCTGACTAATGACGACTGGGATCTTGATGCGTTGCTCTTCATCATCTGGAAGATTCTTCAACCAAAGTGAGGCGAGAGCGACAGGGTTACTCTCAGATCCGAACTGGAAGGTGAACGCGGTGTTGTAACGGCTATAGACGGGAAGACGGAGGGTGTCCTCCAGGTTCCAGGTCACTACGCTGTCGCTAGCACCCTCCACCTTTGATTTGGGGATCTTCTCTGTGCTATCCGTCGTTGACAACACGAGATTCTTGGTCTTGAGACCGAATGCTTGCTGGTGGTCGGTATCAATGGTGACCTTGACCGGGTCAAGTACCTCAACGGTGCCGGTGTCCCAACCGCGCACGGTCTTGGGCAATTGAGCGTCAACCACCTTGAAGAGTAGCGATATGTTGATGCGCCTAAGGAGATGTGAGAGCCAAACGAAAAGTATGAAGTGGAGACCAACCCGAATCCAACACCTTCTTGCAAGCTGTAGAGCCCACTAACCTCCGAAGACTCGGTGAAGACATCCCTAAGCGAGAAACTCACGATGCCGAGAATGGGATCTTTTTCCCTGAGCGCCGAGTCACGGACGACAACACGCAACACAGTCTCCTGCCAGTCACGGAGGAACACCTCAGTACCAGCTTCAAAGAACGGCATTGTAGTAAACTGTTTGACACGGCTGCACAGTACGGTCAGTACAGCGCACTCCATCCTCACATGAATTGAACTCACGTCTTGTAGACCATGTCATCGTTAATGATAATTTCGCAATACCCGCTGGGGAGATTGCTGCCCTGCTCCGAAGGCTCGTCTGTGTCTTGACCAGCTTGGCCCTCTCGGTTATTGCCAGTCGCGCCCTTGAGGTTCTGCCTTTCGAGGTTGTTGATCTGGTGGATGACGACGCTGAGGATACCAGATGGATACTTGGGGTCCGGAGGAGTGCGGCTGACATCGGGAGGTGGCGGAGGACCGTCCCTCGCTGCTGGATTCGGCGCTTGGTCTCCTAGGGGTATCTCCATCTCCGGGGCGCTCTTCTTCGGCGGTGGAGGGTTTTCGAGGGGGCGCTCGAGCTCATGGGTGAGAGAGACCTTGTCGTAGAAGCCAATGCTCCAGTGAAGAGTCCCCTTCATAGCAGTCGCGTCCTCGTAGCCTGCAAGATGGTCCGAGCGGTCGGACATCTGGTTGGGCTTTGACATGAGCTCCTTGACTGGGATGGTAACGCGACCGATGAGATCGCTAGCCGAGCCATCAGTTGGAGTACAGTCGAATGTTGTGATAGCTACTTACTCGGCAGACCACTTATCAGAATCCCAAAGCATAGCAGCGAGTCTCTCATCCGCCTTGACTTCGTCCTGAGTGACCAGCATGAAAGCCGTCTCCTCGAATACCGGATTAAGGTCGCCGGTGATGATCCTGGTTGAATAGAGCGGCTTCCCGAACTGGAAGAGAGTTGTCAGCAACGTTCGATCCGCGTCAGTAGTGAGACAAACCTTGGCGTAAGCAAGAACGATGTATGGATCCGATCTTCCGTTTCGGTCTTGGGGTGAGAGATCCTCTGCGCATTTGATATGAATGATAAACACGCCAAGCGCCTTTGTATCTCCGATGACTGCGCCACTTAGTATCTCTTGCAAGTTGAGGGTCAAGCTCTTTGGTGCGACCAAAGAGGCAGTCTACATGAGCCACGTCTGTCAGTTCAAAACCCATGTAAGCCATATACGAGCGATACCCCAGCGGCAATAGCCATCCTAACGAATCTGGAAATGAGGGGAAGATCGAGGACGTTGGGGAGCAACTTGGACATTGGGGTGGCGGAAACTTCAACGGCAGGGACACCCATCAGCGTAACGGTAAGCTAAGGTCTCATTTCAGTACCTAATGTCTTTGAAGTGATGGCCATATAATATACTTACGTTTCGAACATATGGCGGTTGAGGGATGAATTGAAGACGTAGACGAACAGTGCCAGCAATACCATCCACTTGGATCCAAATAGGAATCGGGATGTGCGCCCAGTCAAACAAGCCGAGGAAGAATTCGATGAGAAGGTGGATGTTCTTCGCACGCAGCTTGTCACCTTGACCAGGTTGGGCTTGGTAAGCGAATGCTACTTCGTAGTTCTGAACGAGGATCAGCAAGCCGGTAGCTGGGCGCGATGTACCAAGTTGATACGCACGACATAGTCACCGGCCTGGTCCAGGTCTTTATTCTTGTTTTTCGGGTCCGCCATCGCCTTTTCGCGCTCTTCGTTGAGTAGGTTGGTACCTTGGTCGATCCACTCCTCACGTGGGTACTCCTTCTCGTGCGGCTGGTCGGGCAACGCTCTCATGCTCACAATGCGGAAAGGATTGGTGCCTTGACCCATGTCGGAGATGCGCACCGCCTCAACAAACTTGGGCAGACTCTGCTGCATCACGTCTTCGATGCTGTCAACAATCGGGACAAAGATATCGGGAGGGATGAGACCCCAAACGACCTTGGTGAATGCGTTGAGCCACTCGACGGACTCGGGGATCGGAGGGGAAAACTTCTCTCCTCGCTGCTGGTGCATGCTGTGACGAATTCTATCGACTTCACGCTCCAATTTGCGTTGAGCGAGGTTGGCGCTGGTCACAGCGGCGAAGCAAAAAATGCTAATCAGGGTGGAACGCCAGAGGAAGGCCCAGAGGCTACCGTTGAAGGCGAGGAAGAACCAGAGGATTGCACATCCACCAGCGATGATAAGTTGAAGATTCGTCAAGTGCTTCATGACTGTATCGTACGAAGGAGGTAAGGACGGCGGAAATGGCTGCAGACTGATATTTGATGGGTGAGCAGGATCGGGGGCGATGCGAGATGGTTTGAATTTTTTCTCGACGTTCGAGCCAGTTTCTTGGGTTGCAGGTCCAGCGACCCCCGACTTGGGATCGAGCTGCTCTTGAGTGGGGAAATCTGCATTAACCGGTTAATATACGTGAATCATACGGCTGGAGTTTCCTTACCTTTGAGATTGTGGTCCTTGATGACGACCTTTTGGCCCGTCACCGGATCGTCGACGACTCGTTCGCCTCGCCTCCTTTTGACCTGGTCCGTCGGCTTAGCCTTCGGGTTTCCCATCTTCTCCATAAGCTCTTTCTTCTCTTCTAGACCGGCATTCTGTTGGTCGTTTTGGTTCTCCTTGACACTTGAGTCGACGTCGGCGCCGGGCGACTGTCGGAGAATCTCCCGCTCAAGTTGCTCCTCCGATTGTGCTTGATTTATTTGCTCCTTTTCGAAGCCTTGGATGCTTGGTACCGGGTTCTGTTCACTGGAGTACGGCCTGTCAGAGTTGCGAATGAGACCAATGGCTAGGAAACTCGCCTGTAGTAATTCTGCCCGGACATGACAAGGTCGTTACAGAAGCACAGTGGAGATGGAGGGATTCAAGTTGGACGTTGGACGACCACCAGACCACCAAGTGGGGCTTCAAATCCCAAGTGAGAGGCTCGACGTCATGATTACGACGGTGGCGGCCTCACAACCTGGTTGGATATTTTTCACGCATGCTCGATCGCTGCAACCGCAAAATGACGTAAAGATCGCCACCACTCCACAAGCCACACACTACGGAAGAAAACCTTCGGGAGCGGATCGCAGAATCGGAGACAGCCAAAGAAGCAAGGGCAAAAGAAGCAAGGAGAGAGCCCTTTTCGGGAACCATACATCGCCCCCGAAGGTATTTGAGCGATCCTTTGAAAAAAGACTCAAAAAGTGCAAGTTTGGGTCTAGTGACAAAGCTTGCCACCCGCTGCAACCATGGTGCGTCCTCGTAGACTTCGAATTCTTCCCAGTAGACTTACATTTGCATAGATTATCCCTGTCAGGTGCTTTACATGTGGCAAGGTCGTTGGCGACAAATGGAATGAGTACCTCCAATTGCTCACGGAAATGTCCGAGGGGTGGGCACGTGTTCAGACACCTGCGATAACTCTCGTACTGATACTGATATGTTGCAGTGATGCAATGGACAAACTTGGCTTAGTACGCTACTGCTGCAGGCGGATGGTCCTAACGCACGTCGATTTGATCGAAAAACTTCTGCTGTACAACCGTGAGCACCTGGTTCTTGTCACTAAAACTGATTCGTCTGATTCGTCGCGTTTCTAGCCAACGAGCGGTCAAAGGCTAAGCAGGCCGAACGGCGAGCAGCCCTGCAAACCAAGGAAGACTAATTTTTTTTCTTCGTCTTTCGGTGTTGCCCCGTCAGCTGTATCTGTGGTACTCCCTCGTAATGGAAGACCTGTATCGACCTTCGGTGGGACGCGAGACTGCTCCCAGCGCCTTGCACTTTACATTAATATTGTCAAATTTAGAACACTTGCAACCGACAGATTTTCAATGCCCCGGTGACTGTATAGGTACCAGAAATGTTTATGTAAATAGCAAGATATCTGAGATCCGACACCATCTAGTTTCATAGACCATGGGGGTCGAGGGTAGGTAGCCCAAACTGGAACACTTCACTGTGAGGAAAGATGGCGAACAGCATGCGTGCTCCAGTAGACTACAAGACCGGAGAACCAAGTTTGGAGCCGGTCTTGGGCACGCTGTGAAATCGCCCTACATAGTCATTCCGTCAACCGAGCTCCTGATTTGGTGGTACATTACTAATACCACAGGCTTCTCAATTTTGGAAGTGTCTCCACCAAACCGCACTTGCTCTCCGCCCCAAGTGCTCTACGAATAATCCCGAGTTCTAGAAAAAAAAGTCGTATGCCGTCGAGAATCGCGGGATTCGGGGTTGCCAGAGTTTTTTTGGTTAAGAGCGGCGAGTGGGATTTACCTGATCCAGAGAAGCCTGGCTTTTTGCAATGCCAGTGGTGTGGTGACATTGCGAAAGCGACGACATGGGCTAGGCCGCCGGAACCCAGAGGAAGGAGGAGACCTTCTAACAGGGGCCATACTACAATGAAGGAGCGTAAGGATTTTGCAGGATTTCGAGATTTCATCAAGACGCTCGTCTCATTGACCCATAAGCAAAGTTGAGAAGCTTGAATACTCAATGACGTTGACGCACTGTATGTGACAAACTATTCATGTAAGGCAAGGGTGCGTTTTCTTGAGGCCGGGTGCTAACTTGGCTTTGACGCTTGCGCGGAACAACGACGTGCACCTGTCATCCCAACCCATGCATTAAATAATGGTATTCACTTGCAATACTGCGCGCGGACGATTGGAAGACCAGCGATAAACGGATAGCGAGGTCAGACTCTCGATGGGAAATTCATGCTTATGAACCATTTGTTAGGATTGGTCGATCGCTCAATAAGGGATACCGGAATCTACCGAAGCGCCAGCGAATGACAAAACGTCGGAGAGTCAATTCCAGCGGAGATCGGATATCTGCGACATGGCCCTGAAGCTTACTAACGGCTCACTAATCCGGAGGTCATGGCCACCATCACCTATATCGTCGTTGCATCTAGCGCAGCGCAAAACTATGCTTCTGCGAGGGGCTTCATTGAACAACGAGAGAGCAACCAAGGTGTGCTGTCTAATATTTGTCTCACATTCAATTAGTATATCGACTCCCAAAAATATTTGTTCGGGGCACCGAGCTGCTCAGTGGTTTACGATCCCACTGAGCTAATAGTTTGGTTAACAGCGCTTCAACTACTCGTAACCATAACAGGATCTAGCCACCACCATTATCTAAGCTTGCCATTCCATATACATCCATCGAATTCTGGTCCGCCATAAACAAAGCCAGCAACTTGAACCTAACCCACGATGCCGCCGCCATCGAAGAGGGCTAAACGGCAGCCTACGAGCGCGGCCCCAGCCATACCCCGCGATAGCGCGCAGGACAACACACCATGCTATTTACTCCGATTGCCGCTGGAGATATTGGCAGAAATACTCCGCTATGTCCGACTGTCCGAGCTACTCTCGCTCGCTCGTACATCAAAATACTTTTGCAGGATACTTTGCGATCCGGGCTCTTCCTTCTTATGGAAACGAGCACGGATGGACCCGGATTTACTATTCGTGATTCCGGACCCGCCGCCAAACATGGCAGAACCGGCATACGCGGCGACGATATTTGATCCTGGGAAGTGCTATGTCTGCCAGAAGGAGACTAATAAATTGTTTCATTCCTATGCATATCGAGCTCGCCTTTGCTCCAAGGTTCGAGGTTTTGCCACTCCTCACAACGTATCCACTGAGAAAAACGTATTTAGTCGGCGTGTACAAGGCATTGGAATCAATATCTCCCATCGTGTGTCTCTACCGTATCGGATTTGCAAGCTTTGTCTAAATCTGTTTTTAGTAGTTCTATCTTCAGTTCTGGTAGCGGCAAATTTACTACTCTCGCGGAGCAAACTGAGTTCTTCAGGACGGTATTTGAGGAAACCGATGATTCTCTACTGCATACTCTTGCACTCTGTGGGTCAGTCCGTTTGGATCCCCTGGAGACGTCAGGGTACGAGCCGGGTGAGTAGCCATATATATGGTGACACGTTTGACGTCTCATCTACCATCCTGTTATGATTAGGTTCGCCCCAGGCGATATATTTGACGGAGGACCTGGAATCGGCCATCCGAGCATTTTCCAAAAAGTATTTCCAGGCCAAAGGTGATCCTCAAGCCTTCGATGCTCTCATGAGCGTGCGTACTCAGTTCAATGGTCTGATTTGCTCTGACATCATTTCACATGGTAGACATACGCTCTACAGAAGGAGATCCAAAGCCAACGCTATCAACATTTTCTGAGGCTACAAAGCTGGAGTAGGAACTATGAGGAACACAAGAAACTAATAATCACCGAACACCTCCAGCAGTACGTGCTTCCGCTTTCCCTTGCTTGTCAGGTTCATATCTTGGATTAGTTTCCAGTCATTCGCGGTGGAGCGTTACTTGGAAATGTCTGACATGGAGAAGGGCATGACATTTTTGCGTGTCAAGAAGCTGTGTGGTAGCCGCTTTGACGAACCAATCTCGAAAGGTGCGGTCATTCTTCACGGACCAGGCTCGACGCCTACACTCAACGCACACACACACTAATACGCTACGTTAGTAATGGAGCCATACGTAGAGCGGATCATCGCAGAAACTGGTGTCATTGCTGAGGCGCGTGAACGTCGTGCATATGAGCGGCGTTTGCTCGCGCGACGCCAGGACATCAAAAACTACTACAAGGACTACGACGCTCCCATCCTCCCGAACTTGCAAGTTTTCCGCAACTTGCCCATCCTACATGCGCTCCAACGCAAATCCGCGGCTGAGAACATCCAGGAAGATCTGCAGAGTGACGCCATCACGACGAGCGTTCGGGACGAACTGGGGCAGTGGATCAGGCGCGCAAAGGATGACGTGATGGAGTTGTTCGGGTTTGGGAGGAGGAAGGGGTTCGAGGAGTATCGGCCGCAAGCGAGCAAGACGCACCCACTAGAGAGGGTGACCGCGCTCTTCCAATGCAAAGAGTGCAAAAGAGTCGGTGGCAGCTATGGACGGATGGGTGTGCTGGATTTCAAAGGTTTGTGTTTGCATGAATGTATCCAGCCTGGGCGGTCGATAGCGGATAGGACCAAATGGTCAGCTTGTGAGTGACCACGATCGGTCGTAGACGGGGTTAAGTATGAACTGATGCTTACGACAGCCGATTTTGAACTCGCCACGAACGCCGTCGCAACCGCGCGTGCGGCTTTGGACGCTCTTGGCAGGGACGATGATACGACCAGCTTCAATTACCTCAGGAGTAAATGGTTCCGCTGCGATATGTGCGCTCATGGCGTCCGCGATATGGTGTTCGAGGATCTGGTGAGCACCTGCAATCGATACCACCCGAACTATCTGGGCCGACCCCGCACGTACACAGCTCCGCCACTGCCAAAGGCACGCCACACAATCCGTCACACACGTAAGTGGTGACGACCACCGGCCCCAGCACAAGGAACCGGCCAAGCGACTGCGCCCAGTTACAGAACTCAGATCAGGCAAGCACAACTGCGAGGTCATGCGGCACCAGTTTGCTTGCTCGCAATGCCGATTCCGCATAGCTCCTCAGACCAGAGCGGGGACCGAGCCGACGTGGGTCGAAGTCGAGAACCCGAAACGCATGGACTTCAACGCTTTGCGATCCCATTTACGGGCAAGGTATGGACCACACTCGCTCTCTAATTCATACGCAATGATGAGGGGACTGATGCGCAAGACTGGTGATTTGGTTAGACACGAGATACATGATGTGCGGAATGAGGACTATTACTGGCTGCCCTGGGACAAATCGATGGAAGCTGCGAGGAAGGAAGAACGCAAGAAAAAGAAAGCCAAAAAACCGGTGTAAGGATGTTCTCGACTCGCCCCTTTGTTCGTGGACTGAGCCCGGTGTTCATATCCTGGTGATCATGATGCCGCTTGAAATAGCACCCCAGCACCCCCCGTAGCTCCAGAACCGGAACCGGAACCAATGGAGGAAGAGTTGATCCCAGAACCGGCATATCTGCTCCAGAAACGTCGAGTACACGTCAAACGGCATTTCTGCAACCACTGTGCTGCGACTGCGACTACGACTGCGACTGCTGGTGCGAGGGGGTTTGACTGGCAGGGGTTGACGGCGCATATGAAAGCAAGGTCAGTGCGGCGGGATGGTTTTGTGGGAAAACTCCACTTTGGCTTACGTTTCATTTCTCCCGCTCACCATTCTCACCACCAGGCACTGCATCGACAAGCCTGCTGACGATAGAGACTACGAGTATCGGGACCAATCGCCGTCCGAGGTGGTGCCGCTGGCTGGCAGTGGCATTTAACGCTGATGGTCTGCTGGTGGCGTTCTTGCGGGTCATAACTTGGGTCATAATCAATCCTGCTCTCTGCGGCCGCCAGAGGAGAGGCAGTGGCCAGTGGGGTTTGCGGGTTGACCTACTCGATTTGGCCAAAACCTGAGACTGAGACTGGTAAGCAAAGTCTAGTCAAATATCTTCCACTGCCCCCGGCATTCCTCCCCCGCAGTTGTTTCGTCCTTTTCGTTGTAAAAGTGCCAGTAGGAGGCAACACGTGTTACAAATTCGAGCTTTCTAGAAATCCCCACGCTGAGGGTTCTTCCAGTGATCGGATCGCGAGGTGAATCAAGTCGTAAATGTTATGCCGCTGCCCGCATGGCGGCCTCGCTTCTCGTTTACCGAGCAGATGCAGTCGTTGGGGGAGGACGGGGGGCTTCCGGAAGGCAGGGCGGTACGTCAGTCCGGGTATTATGTTCGTAGGCTGGGTGGTAACGACATTCCGTGCTTTAGAAGTAATTTTATTGTCCAGAATGACCCATATGTATAAAGAATTTCCAGTTTGCTAACGTGTGTTGCTTAGAGTACAGAAACTAGCGCCATAAACCAAATGTGGTTGCGAGTAAGATGAAGTTTTGTCCAGCCATGAGAGCCTCCTTTGGGAGGGCTGGGACCAATCTAGAGGAATCAAATTAGACCAGATAGCGGCTCCTTTGCCACGTTCAAAGTGAACAGTTACGGGTTCATGTCCAGAGGAAGAGCTGGAGAGTGAACAGGAACATTCAATAAACCTATACAAACGTCATGAGTCATGAATATTACACCTAATAATGGAAGGGAGCGGGGCTGGCTAATCGCTTATCTTCTGCAGTGCATTACTGTGGCGTTATGCATTAAATAGCTCCATACGCTTCCCGATAGATCGGAGGGGTGCCAAGTGTCAGAGCGCCAGAGACAGGCAGGGGGGGCTCCATCTCTAATCACTGGCAATTAGAAGGAATATTAGTAACCGACAGCGAAGCGGCTCGCTTTGCAGGCTTCGGACTCTGGCCGCAGTGAGGCCCGGCCCCCGCTCCTTCTTTTTATGATTCTACCGAGGGGCGAACCCACACGTCTCATATTTCCGTATATCTGCTGTCCGGAAATGGGTTGTGGGTTGCGGGTTGCGGGCTGCGGGCTGCCGACGCCGCGGGCTGTGTGTTAGGGAGCGGGGAGCGGGGAGAGGTGACCATGTTTAGGCAGTGGGGAGACTAAACTTGAACAGAAGCGTGCTTTCTTTCCCTCTAATTACTTGCGCGCCTGTTCTAAATGAAAACGGCGGCGGCTAATATAGATACTATTGATATAATTGGTCGTCTCATTCCGGGGTCCCCTACGTACATGATGAGCGCGATTCATTGCAAGGCCCCCTCCCTGTTGTTCCTTCGAGGAGATAGACACGCTTCGCGCCCGTCGCGTCCCTCTTGGCGGACCCGACCGACCGGACCGAGTCCGGAGTGGGTATCAGGACGCGTAATGCGCTCCTGTGACAGTCGTCGCGTCTAGCTGGCTGGCCATCGGACGCGTCGGGGAGGCCGCCGCAGTGCAACTGTCTGTCGCGGTCGTGCTATGTAACACGTCTGCACCGTGCTTGTCGAATATTATGGTAAACGACCTAAACAGGAAATAAGCAGAATGTGAACAGTCATTTTTTGCACTCTTTGCTCGACACGACGAGGACATGAAATTGATTTTATTCTGCGTCCTGACGTTTGAATCTTTTACGTCCAGAGTCTGGTCTATATGTGTGACGACAACCGCCGAGGATTGTATAATCGGTGCCAAGGCAAGGGTGTCGTTACCGACGACCCTCCACCCAACCGGAGAAAGTAAAACGACGGGTTGGAATAGAAAACCAGTTGGATATCGAAACCGGAATTACGTTTTAGGTAGAGAATGGCAAGACAAGGCGCGAGGCGCTCGGGGGGTGAGGTCTCTGCCAGGTCCTGGGTCCTAGACCAGTTATCGAGTGGAGTGGAGTGGAGTGGCGTTCCTGTTTCAATGTCCAATTCCTAAAGCAAATTTTATTTTATTTTAACTTGATTGTG
>Ga0307513_10002114_pt1 | contig 27896 bp, 17 predicted proteins | sample 15_EM_MG_FD_202174 | JGI IMG/M metagenome (GOLD analysis project Ga0307513, IMG submission 202174) | Populus trichocarpa ectomycorrhiza microbial communities from riparian zone in the Pacific Northwest, United States - 15_EM | ecosystem: Host-associated > Plants > Roots > Unclassified | place... | reverse complement strand
GACTCAAAAGTGCCTTAACTTTTGATCCGACCGTTGGACCACTCCTGAATTTTTACAGGAGTTTATGGAGGATGTTTTCCTTGGAGTAGGTATGGAATCTCTACTCGGTGAAGAGGAGGTCAGGTCGCGCGAGATGAGAGTAACGGCTCAAAAGGGCTCTAACTTTTGATACGATCGTTGGATCGTGCTCAAAGTTTTACAATAGTTTTCGAAGGCTGTTTTCCTTGTGGTAGCAATGGAATCGCTAATTGGTTAATAGTAGGTCTCGTCATGCTAGACCAGCATAACAGATCAAAAGCGACTTAACTTTTGATATGACAGTTGGATCACTCCCGAAATTTTACAGGAGGTTCTGGAGGATGTTTTCCTTGGAGTAGGTATGGAATCGCTACTCGGTGAAGAGGAGGTCAGGTCGCGTCAGACGAGAGTAACGACTCAAAAGGGCTCGAACTTTTGATCCGACTGTTTTACCGTGCTCAAATGTTTACAGTAGTTTGCACAGGCCGTTTTCCTTGTGATAGCCATGGAATCGCTACTAGGTTAGGAGCAGGTCTCGTCGTGGCAGACTAACATAACGACTCAAAAGCGCCTTAACTTTTGATCCGACCGTTGGATTACTCCCGAATTTTTACATGAATTTCTTGATGATGTTTTCCTTGGAGTAGGTATGGAATCGCTACTAGGTGAAGAGGAGGTCAGGTCGCGCTAGATGAGAGGAACGGCTCAAAAGGGCTCGAACTTTTGATCCGACTATTGGACCGTGCTCAAATATTTACAGGAGTTTGCGGAGGCTGTTTTCCTTGTGATAGCCATGGAATCGCTACTAGGTTAAAGGCAGGTCTTGTCGTGCCCGACCAGCATAACGACTCTAAAGGGCTCTAACTTTTGATCCGACCGTTGGATCGTGCACAAATTTTTACAGTAGTTTCCGGAGGCTGTTTTCCTTGTGGTAGCTATAGAATCGCTACTAGGTTAAGAGCAGGTCTCGTCGTGCCAGACCAGCATAAAAGCTCAATAGCGCATTAACTTTTGATCCGACCGTTGGATCACTCCCAAATTTATACAGGAGTTTCTGGAGGATGTTTTTCTTGGAGTAGATATGGAATCGCTACTCGGTGAAGCGATGGTCCGGTTGCACTAGACAACAGTAACGACTCAAAAGGGCTCTAACTTTTGATACGATCGTTGGATCGTGCTCAAATTTTTACACTAGTTTTCGGGAGCTGTTTTCCTTGTGGTTGCAATGGATTCGCTACTTGGTTAAGAGCAGGTCTCATCCTACCAGACCTGCATAACGGCTCAAAAGCGCTTTAATTTTTTATCCGACCTTTGGATCACTCCCAAATTTTTACAGGAGCTTCTGCAGGCCATTTTCCATGTAGTAACTTTGGAATATCTACTCGGTGAAGAGGAGGTCGGGATGCACCAGACTAGAGGAACGACTCAAAAGAGCTCTAACTTTTGATCCAACCGTTGGATCATGCTCAAATTTTTACAATAGTTTCTGGAGGCTGTTTTCCTTGTGGTAGCAATGGAATCGCTACTTGGTTAATAATATGTCTCGTTGTTCCAGACCAGCTAACGACTCAAAAGTGCCTTAACTTTTGATCCGACCGTTGGACCACTCCTGAATTTTTACAGGAGTTTATGGAGGATGTTTTCCTTGGAGTAGGTATGGAATCTCTACTCGGTGAAGAGGAGGTCAGGTCGGGCCAGACTAGAGTAACGGCTCAATAGGGCTTTAACTTTTGATCGGACTTTTGGACCATGCTCAAATTTTTATTGTTTGCAGAGGCTATTTTCCTTATGCTAGCAATGGAATCGCTACTAGGTTAAGAGGAGGTCTCGTCGTGCCAAACCAGCATAACGGCTCAAAAGCGCCTTAACTTTTGATCTGACCGTTGGATCAGTACCGGATTTTTACAAGCGTTTATGGAGGATGTTTTCCTTGGAGTGGGTATGGAATCTCTACTCGGTGAAGAGGAGGTCAGGATGCACCAGATTAGAGTAACGGCTCAAAAGGTCTCTAACTTTTTATCCCACTATTGGATCGTGCTCAAATTTTTACAATAGTTTCTGGAGGCTGTTTTCCTTGTGGTAGCAATGGAATCGCTACTTGGTTAATAATATGTCTCGTTGTTCCAGACCAGCATAACGACTTAAAAGCACCTTAACTTTTGATCCGACCGTTGCATCAATCCTGAATTTTTACAGTAGTTTATGGAGGATGTTTTCCTTGGAGGAGGTATGAAATCGCTACTTGGTGAATCGAATGTCCGGTCGTGCCAAACTAGATTAACAGCTCAAAAGGGCTCTACCTTTTGATCCGACCGTTGGATCGTACTCATATTTTTACAGTTGTTTCCGGAAGCCGTTTTCCTTGTGGTAGCCATGGAATTGCTACTATGTTAAGAGGAAGTCTCGTCGTGCCAGACCAGCATAACGGCTCAAAAGCTCCTTAACTTTTGATCCGACCGCTGGAGCACTCCTGAATTTTTACAGGAGTTTTTGGAGGATGTTTTCCTTGGAGTAGGTATGGAATCGCTACTTGGTGAAGAGGAGGTCAAGTCGCGCTAGACCAGAGTAACGGCTCAAAAGAGCTCTAACTTTTGATCCGACTGTTGGAGCATGCTCAAATTTTTACAGTAGTTTCTGGAGGCTATTTTCCTTGTGGTAGCAATGGATTCGCTATTTGGTTAATAGTATGTCTCGTCGTGCCAGACCATCATAACGACTCAAAAACGCCTTAACTTTTGATCCAACCGTGGCATCACTCCTGAATTTTTACAGTAGTTTCTGGATGATGTTTTCCTTGGAGTAGGTATGGAATCACTACTGGGTGAAGCGGAGGTCCGGTCGTGCCAGAATAGAGTAACGACTCAAAAGGGCTCTAACTTTTGATCCAACTGTTGGATCGTGCTCAAATGTTTACACTAGTTTTCGGAGGCTGTTTTCGTTGTGGTAGCAATGGATTCGCTAATTGGTTAAGAGCAGGTCTCGTCGTGCCACACCAGCCTAACGGCTCAAAAGCGCCTTAACTTTTGATTCGACCGTTTGATCACTCCTGAATTTTTACAGGAGTTTCTTGAGGATGTTTTCCTTGTAGTAGGTATGTAATCGCTAGTCGGTCAAGAGGAGGTCAGGTCGCGCCAGACAAGAGTAATGGTCAAAAGGGATCTAACTTTTGATATGACCGTTGGATCGTGCTCAAAGTTTTACAATAGTTTTCGAAGGCTGTTTTCCTTGTGGTAGCAATGGAATTGCTAATTGGTTAAGAGCAGGTCTCGTTCTGCCAAACCAGCATAACAGATCAAGAGCGACTTAACTTTTGATCCGACCGTTGGATCACTCCTGAATTTTTATTGGAGTTTCTGGAGGATTTTTTTTGGAGTAAGTTTGGAATCGCTACTCGGTGAAGAGGAGGTCAGGTCGCGCGAGACGAGAGTAACGGCTCAAAAAGGCTCTAACTTTTGATACGATCTTTGGATCGTGCTCAAAGTTTTACAATAGTTTGCGGAGGTTGTTTTCCTTTTGATAGCCATGGAATCGCTACTAGGTTAAAAGCAGGTCTTGTCGTGCCCGACCAACGTAATGGCTCTAAAGGGCTCTAACTTTTGATCCGACCATTTGATCGTGCTCAAATGTTTTAGTAGTTTCTGGAGGCTGTTTTCCTTGTGGTAGCTATGGAATCGCTACTAGGTTAAGAGCAGGTCTTGTCGTGCCAGACCAGCATAACAGATCAAAAGCAACTTAACTTTTGATTCGATCGTTGGATCACTCCTTAATTTTTACAGGAGGTTATGAGGGATGTTTTCTTTAAAGTAGGTATGTAATCGCTACTTGGTGAAGCGGAGGTCTGGTCGCGACAGAACAGAGTAACGGCTCAAAAGGGCTCTAACTTCTTATCCGACCATTGGATCGTACTCATATTTTTACAGTACTTTTCGGAGGCAGTTTTTCTTGGAGTAGCCATGGAATCGCTACTTGGTGAATAGCAAGTATTGTCATGACACCAACATAACATCTCAAAAGCGCATTAACTTTTGATCGGACAGTTGGATCACTCCCCAATTTGTACAAGAGTTTCTTCAGGATATTTTTCTTGGAGTAGGTATGGAATCGCTACTCGATGAATCGAATGTCCGGTCGCGCCAGACCAGATTAACGGCTCAAAAGGGCTCTAACTTTTGATATGACCGTTGGATCGTGCTCAAAGTTTTAAAATAATTTCCAGAGGCTGTTTTCCTTGTCGTAGCAATGGAATCACTTATTGGTTAAGAGTAGGTCTCGTCGTGCCAGACCAGTATAACAGATCAAAAGCGACTTAACTTTTTATCCGACCGTTGGATCACTCCTGAATTTTTATAGGAGTTTCTGAAGGATGTTTTTCTTGGAGTAGGTATGGAATCGCTAGTTGGTGAAGCAGAGGTCCGGTCGCGCCAGACGAGAGTAACGGCTCATAAAGGCTTTAACTTTTGATCCGACCGTTGGATCGTGCTCAAATTTTTATAGTAGTTTTCGGAGGTTTTTTTCCTTGTGTAAGCAATGGAATTGCTAATTGGTTAAAAGCAGGTCTCGTCGTGCCAGACCAGCATAACAGCTCAAAAGCGCCTTAACTTTTGATCCGATCGTTGTATCACTCCCGAATTTTTACAGGAGTTTCTGGAGGATGTTTTTCTTGGAGTAGGTATGGAATCGCTACTCAGTGAAGCGGAGGTCCAGTCGCGCCAGACTAGAGTAACGACTCAAAAGGGCTTGAACTTTTGATTTAACCGTTAGATCGTCCTTAAATTTTTAAAGTAGTTTCTGGAGGTAGTTTTCCTTATGGTATAAATGAAATCGCTAATTGTTTAAGAGCAGGTCATGCCATACCAACATAATGGCTCAAAAGCGCCTTAACTTTTGATCCGACTGTTGGATCACTCCTGAATTTTTACAGGAGTTTCTGGAGGTTGTTTTCCTTGGAGTAGGTATGAAATCGCGTCTCGGTGTAGTGGTGGTCCGGTCACACTAAACAAGAGTAACGACTCAAAAGGGCTCTAACTTTTGATCCAACCATTGGATCGTGCTCAAATTTTTACAGTAGTTTTTGGAGGCTGTTTTCCCTATGGTAGCCATGGAATCACTACTAGGTTAAGAACAGGTCTCGTCGTGCCAGACTAGCAAAACACCTCAAAAGCGCTTGCATAGAGTCCCTAAAAGTATTGTATCTGATCATGATGCAAAATTCCTAAGCCATTTTTAGAAGACTCTTTGGAGGAAGCTTGGAACGAAACTATTATTCAATATAGCATGTCATCTGCAAACTGATGGACAAATGGAGGTAGTGAACCGAACTCTTTCTTCTTTGTTACGAGCTATTATAAGTAAAAATTTGAAGAGTTGGGACACTTGTTTGCCTATTGTGTTGTTTGCTTATAATCGTAGTATGCATGGAGCTATAAAATTTTCACCATTTGAAGTTATGTATGGTTTTAACTCTTGTGTTCCTATTGATCTGGTGTCTATTCTAATTAATGAGAGGACTTCTATGGATGGGGTTAAAAAGGAAGAAATGATGAAAAAACTCCATGAACAGGTTCGATCTCATATTGAGGAGAAGACGACAAAGTATACCAAGCATGCTAATAAAGGGCGGAAAATGGTCAGGTTTGAGCAGAGAGATCTTGTTTGGATTCATCTTAGCCAAGGTAGATTTCCAAGCAAGTGATGCCAAGAGTTTGATGGAACATTTTGGGTTGTCGAAAGGGTGAATGATAATGCTTACAAGGTTGACCTTTCTAGTGAGTACAATGTTTCAACTACTTTTAATGTAAAAGACTTGTCACCTTACTTGGAAGATGTTGATGATTCTGATTTGAGGACAAATCACTTTCAACCCAAGGGTGATGATATGCATCATGATTTTAACATGGAAGGGGTTGATTCTAATGTCTATGGGCATTCAGATGGTCCAATAAAAAGAGCTCAAGCAAAACAACTACAAAGTGCCTTAACAAGTCAGATTAGCACGACTGAAGCTTCGATGAGTTTAAGGGTTTGCGAACTGAATGAAAATGGTTCATATATGTTTGTTTGTCTACAAATAACGCTTGGATCATGATTTGGGAGTTTTAATGAGTTTGGGTTTGCTGTCAGTCCATGGACCAATTTTGGCCCGAATTTTGCTCATGTTTAATGCGTGGAAAAATAAAGCCTATTCTACATGGTTTTCAAGTTCAAAATATCATCTTTCCATATTGTTTAACCATGCATGCATTGGAGTTTTGTATAAAAAGTTATAGTTGTTTTAGTTTTTTGTGTCTGTTTGTCTGCTATAAGTCAAAAACGCGTGCTATTTATTATTTGTCTAGTTTTCTGAACAAAGTCATTTATTTGGGTCTCCATTATGTTATTTTGGTATTTCCTAAACTTTGAGGGTTGTTCCAAGTATATAATGATGTTTCAGACCATATTTTGTGACTTTTGGTAATAATATTAAACTTTTCAACTTCTCATTCAGAAAGTTTTCGTCCTTGTTCTTCCATTTCTAGAAATTGCTGAAGAAAAAATCAGACTTATCACTCTTAATCACAAAAATTATGGCATCTTTATCTTGATTGAAATTCCTTTGTGGCGTCTCTGACTTATCAAAGAGTTTCATTCAGACTTTATCCCTCATTTTCATTATAAAATATGTAATTTTCAACCTAAACACCATAAGAAAAACCATATAACTAAACCTATCTTCCTTTATCTTCACATCAGATTGTTTGGGTTAGGAAGCTAATGCACATCACCAGGTCCGTTTGTTTCTCTAGCAAAAACTCATAGTGTGACTGAAAAGCAACCTTACTGATTTCAACATTGGTTTCCTCCATCTTTTTTTTTTTTTTGCTTTTTTCGGGAGGAGGCAGGCAGGTGAACAACCAGTAAAAGAGGGAATTTAGATTATTTTCTAAACTTTTGAGTAAAATATAAATTAGGCTCTCTTGCTTGTAAAATAAATTAAATAGTCCTTTTGATTTAAAAAATAATTAATTAGTCCCTATATTTTTAAAATCTATTTGCTGCTTGATCTTTTCACTTGTTTCATGTTCTTTTCTAATTTATTTGATTTTTATTTTAAGAAACAGAACAAAATAGAGAATATGAAAAGATTAAAGAGAAAATAAGATATTTTTGGAAAAAATAAAAAAAAATTAAGCATTGCAATATCGGTTAAGGGATTAGTTAATTAGTTTTAAATTATGAAGGACAATTTAATTCAATCTAAGAAACTGGAGGGACTTAATTATAATTTACTCCTGTACAATTTATCCCGGTTGATATTTTACTAGTTGTGTCAATTGCTATGACAAAAACAGAATCTGCTCTCGAGAGAGAAATCTCAATTACACCGAGATGCCTGGGTAACAGGATCTACCTGATGAGTGTGGGTTGACCATGGATTAGGTATAAAGCAGGTACCCATCCAGCGATATCCCTACTGATGTGGAAAATGGATGTGAATGTTAGCAAACACTTGAGTGTTCCTTGTAACTTCATATATTGCTTGACTCTATTTTAAACATCAATATCAAATACAAGTAGGATGTCAACAATAGAGGAAAGATTTTGGCTTTCGTTTGAATAAAATCAATTAATTATGCTAGCAAGCCTTGTTCATACTTCTCCCTTTTGATTTAAATAATTCTCTACTTGTGCATTTTCCTAAACTAATGAAACAGGTAGGCAGATGTTTACTGTGTGCAGCACCTGGCAAGTCAAGGGGCGAATTTTTCATCAAGTGACTCTGGCAAAATCTCTGGAAGCTTATAGGAAGGAAAGCCAATTTTCCTAGGCAAGTTAAAACATGGAAGAATGAAAATGAAACAACTCAATATATTCAAAAGGGATCCTTGCAAAATATAGTGTTAGAATTCCCTCAAACAAGGCACCTACAAACACCTAATCCTTCACTGGATATATAAACCCTGTGCACTCACATATAATGATGCATCAGTGTATAACATCCTCGTGATAAACGTTGTGCTGTCTGCCTGTATCAACACTATTTCCAAGAGCAACAACAAAGACTTGTTAATCCCACACTAGTCTGGGTTAGCCTTTTCCAAGTATTATTTAAAAAAAAAAATGTTCTGAGCATAAGCACTGCGTTCGGATTTTACTTGCATCAAAATAATGCCACACATATTTAATTGCCTTAGAATAAGTGCAAACACACATCTATGAATGTAAGCCCATGAACACAAGGCACGGAGTGACCTAGTGAACAATAGTTACTCTGAAGGTGATGGATTTGGTGAGACTGGATTCAGCTTGCCAGTTTCTTCCTTGGGACAGATGAAAATCCTATGGACCGCTGATAGGAATTCCCTGCATTTTAAATAACAGTAGCACCAAATTAATTCACAGCTAACCATTACGAACGCAGCAAAAAACAATGCCATGAAATGCTACTTCGTTTCTTTCTTTTTCCTTTGTTTTTTGTTGAATACTAGACAAGCTGTTAAGAGGTTTTGATACTTAACTGCCATGGGCAATCTGCAATCTGTATCATGTCCCCTTCATTGTCCGAGTACGCTACACACCACCCGCTGGTCCCATCAATCAAACTTTCTTGGAAGTCAAACATCAGGTCAAGCTCACAAATGAGTTCACTGTACCCATCGAATTGTGTGAGATCAACTGATCTTCCTAGTACAGTTCCATATTTGAGCACCTGAAAGAAAGAAAACTATCTCAAAATTAAAATAAGAAAACAATCATTCGGCACATACAGGGTGCGCCAAAGAAATTTCAAGAAGGACGATTAAATGATGACTTCATTGGCCTTCTCATTAAATGATGTAATTTGAATGGGATCCCTACCAAGAAAATTAGATTTTTTTTTTTTTTTTGCTTGTAGTTGTTTTAGTGCCCGTTTGGTAATGTGATAAGGATATTTTTGTTAGTAAATATGTCTTATAGTTAATCGGTTCGTTACACATAATACTGATTTTATTTATGTAAAACATATTTATTATTAATAAAGCTTTTTTATCTTTAATATTCAATTATATTTTATTAATGAATCTAATGTTTCTTACTTAGCTTTGAATGAATTTAAATTTATTATTAAGAGCAAATATTGTTCTTTTTATAATAATGGTGTTTTTATATGAATTCAATTATTATACAAATAGTTTGTATTACTTGATTTTAAAATGATCATGTTCAATATAAACTCCAAGAAGAATATATTAGATAATCAATATCTTTCATATTTATGGCATTGTAGACTAGGTTATATTAATGATTACATAAAGAAGGGTGTTTTGATCTTTTTTATTATGAATCGTACAAAACTTGTTAAGTTTGTATATTAGGTAAGATGACCAAAGAATTGTTAGTTCTAATATATACAGAAGCATGTGGACCAATGACGATTCGTGTCTTATGTGAATATACTTATTTCATTACATTTACTAATGCCCATTCTAGATATGGTTATGTGTATTTAATAAAACACAATTCTGAATCATTTGAAAGGTTTAAGAAATTCAGAAATGAAGTTGAAAAAACTCTGAAAAGAGTATCAAAATACTTTAATCTGATCGAGGTGGTGAATACTTGAACCAAGTATTTCAAGATTATTTAAAAGATAATGAGATTCTCTCACAATGAAAACCTTCTAGAACACCACAGTTCAATGGAGTTTCTGAAAGGAAAAATCGTACCCTATTGGATATGGTATGGTTCATGATAAACTATACAAACCTTTTACCTTCTTTCTAGGGCTATGCCCTGCAAACTGTTTCTTACCTTTTAAATAGAGTTCCTTCAAAATTTATTGATAAGACTCTATATGAGATATGGAATGGTAAGAAACCAAACCTATCATACATAAATATTTGGGATGTAATGTTTATGTGAAGCATTTAATATATAAAAATGTAGAAGTCAAGTCAGATAATATTAAGTTTATAGGGTATCAAAAAAACTAGTAGGGTATCAAAAAAACTAGTTGGCTATTGAGCAAAAGGTGTTTGTCTTAAAATATATTACCTTTTGTAGTGAAAGAATTTGTTCTTGAAAATATCAATAAGAGGAATATAACTCAATGAAGTTTTCTTAATGTGATATATAGATGACATATTATTGATAGGAAATGACATTCTTTTACTCTAATCAGTAAAGATCTAGTTGTCCAAGAATTTTTGCATGAAAGATATAGGAGAAGCAGCCTATATATTAGGAATAAAGATCTATAAAGATAGATCTAGAAGATTATTTGGATTGTTTCAATCCACGTACATAGATAAAATGCTAAAACGATTTAGCATGAAAGAATTCAAAAGAGAACACTTACTTATTTTACAAGGAATACATCTTTCCAAAAATATATTCTAAGACACGAATTGAGAGAGATATGATGAAAAAGATTCCTTTAGGATCCATTATAAATGTGATGCTATGTATAAGACCACATATATCTTATGCTTTGAGCATAACAAGTAGATATCAATCTAATCCAAGTCAAAGTCACTGAAAGATAGTTTAGAATATTTTGAAGTACTTAAGAAGAACTGAGAATGTCTTTATGATCTATAGAGGACATGAATTGGAAGTTCATAGTTATTCAGATGCTAGTTTTCAATCTGATATTGATGATAGCAAATCTCAGTCAAAATATGTTTTTACTCTAAATAATGGTGTGGTAAGTTGGAAGAGTCACAAACAAGAGATCACAATAGATTTTACAACTGAAGTTGAATACATCTAAGCGTCAGAGATGGAAAAAAAGTTGTTTGGATCAAGAAGTTCATCACTGAACTAGGCGTGATTCCTAACATTGTTTATCTAGTAACCATGAACTATGATAACAATGGAGCCATTGCATAAGCAAATAAACTAAGGTCTCATCAAAGATCCAAACATTTATTGATACAATTCAACCATGGATTTATCATAAAAGACCTTCGATTTTATGCTTGGGTTTGATGGGGAGGCTATTTGGCCAAGATTGTGTTTTTTTCTTGGGATTTAACTTGTGTTCCATACGACTATGATGAGTTTTTGGCATGGGATAGTTTTAGGCAGCCTTGGTTTGTACATGATGATGGATTCAGTCAAATCACTTTGATGGTTCATTCGACCAAATCAGGTCAGCCCATGTATGGGTCTGATTTGGACAGCAAAGTAAGTTTGTTGGGAGCTTGTATTAGGTCTGATTTGAGTTATATTAACGAGTATGGGTTTGAGCCACATGAGGTTCAAAGTTGGCTTGGACAAATTAAGATGTTAGGATGTTTTTCGTACAAGGATCAGCAAAATATTATCCTAGAATTGAAAGGGAAATTCATTCATTATTGCCCCTATTATTTAGGAGAATATTTAGCAACAAAGAAAGAAGTTTTCTAGTCATGCAAGGAAACTAAAGAGAGCTGTCAGATCTAAATCCTAAACTTGGAAGGATTATTTAATACTAAAGATTTGATTCTCCTAGTCAAGGAAGAAAAGTGATAGGTGGCTGCAAGAAGAATTAATTTCTAAGAATATTTTTATTTAGATCAGATTTCCTAGCATCTAAAGGACTTTAAAAGTTGACTAAGCAATCCTAGAGTATCTAGAAAGGTGGATCTCAGCCAAAAGTTATTTAAGCTATGAAATTAAGATATTTTATCTTGTTTTTCTTTCTATTACATGCGGCTTCAACAAGTTACCACCCAAACTTGTTGTTTTCATTATTATTTCTATGTTTAAGCTTAATTAATACTTTGGTTTTAAACTAAGATCTAAGATTTGTTTGGATTAGGGTTTGGAATTGCTAGTAAAAGTTTTAGGTTAGTTTTTGTAAGTGGATCAATTCAACCCACAAGGGTAGATCCGTTAAGGTTTTTAAACACATGTAAAGCCTAAATTTGTTTTAAAAAATAAAACACTTTGATGAATAATACATCTGAACTTTTCAGTTTTAACATCGGAGAGAAATTCTTGCATTCTTTGGTTCTTGAAAAACCTAAATTTGACTTATCGAAGATTAACTAGCTAGCTTCGTGACGTCATTCAACTTCATTCCAATAGTGTTGGTGTCTTAGGACAAGTTTTCATTATGTCACACTCCTATCAAACCTCTTTCAGCTTTTCGAGATCAGATCTCAATCTTAATTGTGAATTGCATGACCATGTAATAACGAGGTTCGCATCATTTATTTAGGTGATTCTATTTTATTAGAGAAATTATAGAAAGAAAAGATATAAAATTGTTATAATTATGAGATTTATATTGCATCAAAACATTATTCCTAAATATTCCTAGTCAGTGTTCTATTAAAATTGGACATTAATTAAAGTTGTTAAGACCAATGTATATTATGTTCCTTTATGGAAGAAATCAGCTACTCTCATAAACTGAGATATGTGGGATACCTAAAACTAATATGCAAGTACTTGTTAAATGACATGTAAATTGAATTGGTCCACAAGAGAGTTCCATATGAAGAAATCACATGTCTATGAAAAGGATCACGTAATAGTTGTGTAAGTGATCCTTAGACTTGAGATCACTAAGTTATCTTATATATGGAGTATTATATTTTGATCATGATCACATTTTATCCTAATCAAGGGTAGCAAATGAAAAGATATTGGGTATAACATAAACTATATAAAAGTATTTGAGTAATCAAGAGAGGATTCATCATCCTAGGTAAATTAGAGAAAATATTTATCTATTCTCAAATAGTATTGATTATGAAATTCATGGCCAAGGTGGAATAAAATCTTAAAAAGAGTTTTAAATCTTATTCAAATAATCAATTATTATAGTGTTGAAAACTAACATGATTTAACAAATCACACATATTTCATACTATAATAACTAAATCAGAACATTCATGATGAAGGGATAATAATTACACTAAGAAAATAGTCACCGAAAAGTTAAGTCAAACCACTTGTGACTTTCTTAATATTTAGAAGATCATGACAGGTTGCTAAATATTGTATTTGATCTTCTAATATAAGTCAATCAATTGTTGAATTGATAATAAATTAAATTATTTAATCTTATTTTATTTAAGATTATAATTTATATTTTGATCAACTTATTAGGAAATCTAATGGATCACATACAAAATAATCATTGGTCAAAAATTAAAATGGGATGACTAATCAAGTGTGACTTAATTGTAAATACATTTTAAAAATTGAAGACTAGAGTATAATTAATAAAGATGATTACAATTCTAGACCTAGAAAAAAATCAAATATGGACTTGATCGAATAAATTTATAAAATTATTTTAAAATAATATATGTAATATTATTGAATGGGAAATATGGTATTTTGTTATTTATAGGGTTTTTAAATTTCTCCATAAATAGAATGTCATACCTTGTATTTTCTAATGTGACTAGAGTACAGTACATAAACACCTAAAACATAAAAGAGTTAGCACTCAAAAGTATAGCAATTTCTCTCTTCTAAAAGAGTTTAGGAGATTTCTCATTGATGGTTGTGTGAATTACCATTAGAGACTGGATATTTGGACAGTTTGTGGTTTGCGACAACCCAATCTTAAAGTAAATATTCAAAGCCGAAAAGAACATATAATCTTCAGGTAATATTCACATAAAGTCTAAACTACTTTAGATACGTCTAACGGGATCTTTGGGACTCCTAAAAAAATTTAAATTTATTGTTTCTACTGTATATATGTGTTTAGAGAAACCCAACAACTTTTACTCCCACCACAATACCAAAAGTGTTTAATAAAAAATAAAAAAAAGAGCTCTCACCACACACTTTTAACTACATCTAGAACCAAGCATCAATTTGATGCTTATGCAATGGACAATTCTGAACACAAATGTTTTTTTAATATATTTTAAATTGTTTGTCCATTTATTACTTGGTTTGTAGCATGATGGGTCTTGAGGAGAATGGAAGTACAATTATTATCCTCTATTCAAATTATTTTTTTTTTAATTTCTGATGTTATCCTATTAAATCTTGACATGCATTCTAAGATTATATTAAAAAAAAAATCTGGGGTAAAATAAATAAGAAATAGCATGCATGTGCCTTTTTTTTTAACACTTGATGAAAAAAATAACAAATGCTTGAAAATAACAAAAACATGTTAATTTTTTAGCTACAACATAATATTTTCATTATTTTTTATTAAAGTTTAATTTTTTTTCATTTTAGTTGTGCACCACTTTTTAACAATAATTTTTCCCAAACACATTCCAAAAGCCACAACTACAGCAAAAACAAACAGCATTACCAAATTAAGCCTTAATGTATGCAGCTCCTCTAAAAATGCAATTCAAAAGGTCTACTTCCTAAAACAAAAGAAAGAAAAAAACTAGAGACAATAGAATACCTTTGTGCAACTAGGAATAGCAGCCGAGGAACAGTTCCTGCATTGTTTATCAGAATTAACACCTGATGTACTCTTTGATGGCTCTGAAACACTCGACTGAGATGTTAGGGGAACATAATTGTGATTTTCAAGCACAACAGAAGTGGCAACTTGTGGTGAAGGGAGCTCCGGTGGATTATTTTCTAAATTGACACCGAAAAGCATATAACTGCTGCCACCACTGTGCGGGGCAGCAAGTGGAACTTCGTTTGCATGCTTCAGTTCAAAACCTCTCCACTTCTGAGACCCAGAATTGTGAGAGACAAATGGAACTGACAAGCTTCTGCTTCCAACAGCATTATCATGGACTCCATAAGAGCTAGGTGTGGAGCACCAGCTATTAGGATTACCCAGCCTTGCTATGTTTCCACCAGGAAATGATACTGTACTGCTGGGACACGGATAAACGGGGCCATGCATCCAAAACTGCTCCTGATTATCTTTTCCGATTGGTGAGAAGTTCCATTCAGGATTTGGAGGGGAAAGCAAATGTGCTATTGTAGGCTGTTTAAATGCACCAAATTTATTAGCACCCGTATCCCTATCTACTTGACCTTGGAAGACCTTTAAGTGGCTTCGATTTGCATACTCAACTGAACTATGCAATAAGCCTGATAGTAAAAAGGAATTTCAGAACATAAATTGCAGAAGCAAACACTTTACTTCCAATTTTCTATTATTAGGAGAAGCCATGGATAAATAGCAACTGACCATCCTTGACAGAGATAAGAAACCTAGGCAGTGATTTGTCTGCTATACATGCCTTCTTTCCTTGATGTACAAGAGAAGCATGCTTCTTTCTTATAGGTTCTATAGGCTCAATGTTCCAGGGAGAAACACGTTCTGGATGCACGAATGCATCTGAAGCAGCATCCCATTTTACCTATAAAGGCTCAAGATTATTAAATAGTAAAAAAATTGGAATCTATTTAAGAGGCTAGATAATGTATTTAAATCATAGAAAATGGCTTGTTACCTTGAGAATCCTCCATTCTGAGTTGGGCCACCGAATATGATCAACATCTTCAGCACCAACTACAGTGCCCTCACATCTTTCGATCCTAAAGGTACTGATGACAAAAGGAAGGAATTATATGCCATAACTGTGCATTGTTGTCACGTATTTACTGTTTATAGAATGTGAAATCACAGTAATATTGAATAGCTAAGCTGTTCTTCCAAATTCATCACAGATAACAGATAAAATGCCATTAACAGTTGGCAGATCCAGGAATCCTAAGATTTTCAAATATGTTAAAGAGTGCAAAATGTTCCAAAAGTTTTGGCACCTCTGTTCTGTGCATTCCTCTCCTTCAAACTGCATGATGAATCTTGTCCCAATGGAGTACTCAATTTCAGCTGACTTCATGTATTGATCAAATGGAATGATAAATTCAGCAGGACTTGTCCTGAAAAAGAGATAAAAAGTTCTTTTCTCAAATCATAAAAACATAGCAAGCCCATTCCAACTGCTAGAGTCAACGACCCATTTCTAAAGACTTCATAAATCATCACGTAACTATTACTCACCAAGGATGGAAGAAGATTGTAAAAATGCTTCCAGTAGAAATGGCATGGGAAGCACTGGAAAGTATTCCAAGTTGCATGCTATGGGCAGTTACGACATTCGCTGATAAATTGTTCTCTAGTTTCATTGCTCGACGGACCCCAACCCGAAGTTCTCCAGATTCGCCTCTGAAAACAAATATTGTTATTCATCTGACAAATCAAGAGATATCAATAAAACTGGAACCTGTAACATATTACAATTACTCTAAAATTAATATAGATACAAAACAGGACTTATAGCCTCAAAATTTATCATTGTTAGTCACTGAAGGCAGTGCTTAGTGGATACATGAAAACATCAGTTATAAAAAGATTATTTAAGTAAATGTCAAATCCTTTGACACACAAACACCAATGAGAGAGAGAGAGAGAGAGAGAGAGAGAGAGAGAGAGAGAGATTACCGAAGGAAGATAAAAGAATCCCCAGCAACAACCCTTTTTGAAGAGATAAATGTGCTCCAACCACCAGTAAGCAAATGCCTCTTTGGTTGGCCTACAATGATTCAGGCAAAAACAAAGGTTAAAAAGAAATATTTTCCACAAAACATTAGAGATTCATATGATAAATTTTTTATTGGTGTTAATTCATTGTGGACTATTACACAGGAATTGAAGTGAGCCTATTGTCATTTCATTTTGAAAGCTAAATACATTTTCCTTTTCTTTTCCCTCAGCATTATGTAGAAACAGAAGAACATTTTGAATCTTGAAAGAAAAACACTTCATCCATATGAACATGATAATATGGACATAAGATAAAAAAAAAAGAAAAAAAAAGAAGAAGCTATGCTTCCTTTTTCACACACAAATAAGCTCACATGATCATGCATGTCCCTGAACACTGCATTGACAAATAGAAGTACATATGAATTATTGCAGGCCTAGATGTTTCGAGATCTATAGTTAAGTAGGATTTACCTCTATAGATATGTCTAAAGCGCCATTCAGAACCATGCAAGTCTTTGGCGAGAAGTTCCTGTGCTGGGGGTTGCTGAGACTTGTCCTGCACCACCACTATAACATGTGAATACAAAATCTCCTTGTACAAATAGTTCATCATAGGTTGGCAAATTGCAATTATTCAATAGGGGAATTGATCCCCATCTGCCTAACACAAAGAAGTTATCTAAGAAAATCATGTGTAGTTTAATGAGTAAAAATGACAGCTCAACGGGTTCAGACTGTACAGTATGATTTGATGTTGTTGATTGCTTAAATAAATCACTGTAAGGATACTAACCAAAGGTGGAAGGGACTCTTCTGCATGTCGCTTTGGAACAGAGAATCCACCTTGTGTGCTTGTGTCAGATGGAGTAAGTTTCTTGGTAAAGGATAGCACACGAGTTTTTCTATGCAACAGAAGGGACTCTCCATCCTTGTTTGAGCTTAGCTCATCTCCCTGCAGGCAAACAACACATAAAAATTGTGATAGCTGAGGTAAATAACAAAACATTTATAAACAAGGTTTAGGAAAATTATTCGGGCATCTCCATGGAAGTTTAATGGACAAATTTTATTTCCTGATTTTCCATTGTCAAGAAAATGAGTACAGTCATGTATATTAACTAATCAATAAGATCTGAATATAAATAGAAATACCATCGTCGAAAAACCAAATGAATCCACTCATTTATGAACATAACATATTGCAGATTGGATCACAATATCAGCAGCTAGCTAACCTCTGCTACTGGAAGCAAAGTTATGTGGGCAAACACCTCATCTGTTTTAGCTTCAGCCTGCAAGATGACAATAAACACTTAGAACACTACAAGACTCCATAACTTCACAAAATGCAACAAATTTTTAACCTATCTGATTCTCAGACCATATAATTCACACACATCATTCCAAATAAATAAAACAAACAAACAATGCCCTGAATGTGGCATACCTTAAGTTGAACATGGACGACCTTGCAGAGGATCTTGTAAGGTAAATCGTAGATGGGCATTGCCGTCTTACTATCTTCATTCAAGAATGCAGCAACCTGTAGCAGATTACAGAACACCATATAAAATGAAACGTACATGGCAAATAAAATTAACATTTAGTTTTCTAAACTTCTGTGTGGGTATTACAAACGAATTCAGAACCATCTTGTAATGCATTAAAACATTTTGGGAATCCAGTAGAAGTAATCTTGTCTTGTTTCTTTTAAATTCACACTCGTTGATGGAAACAATTCAAGGCAATAATTCTCGTACGAAACAAAATGGAATAAAATCTTGTTTCTTCATCACACACACACACACACACCATTGAAATGTGCAAAAAAATCAAGTGACAGATAAATTCCAGGAAGAAAAAAAAAAAGCAATTAAACAGAAAAAGGTAGAACCTGTTCCAGGTGACCCTGTGGGAAGTAGAAAACCTTGTCACCAACTCGCGGTACATAAACTAGAGGACCGGCGCATGCATACCACAGTTCAGTATATAGATCGTTTTTATTTTCTGAGACATCATGAATATATAAAGATTAAAAAAGATCAACTACGAAATTAAATTCACATATCCCAAAATTAAAAAAATATCATTTCAGGTTCCCAATTATGGTTGAATGAAGAGACATAACAAACTTTCTTTTTTATATATATAAAAAAAGGAGTGAAATAAGAAAGAAAAACATACTGAAACATTAAAGAAAATTTATGCTCTCTCTATGTCTACAGAAAACACCATCTAAATATTTCACAATGTATAACAAAATAAGGATGGTAATAAGAAATAAAAGTAGAAAATGGGAAAATTTGGAGGGAAAAAAAAACCTTGGGGGTTGTGAGGAGGAGGAGGCAAGCCATTTTTGACCCATTTTGTGGTCTCAAGTACTCCAACCTCATGACTTCCTGACGTCTTTGCTTCGCCAGCGACACTCCTCTTCTTACCCGTCTCCCCCTTTCTCATTTTCGCTAAAAACAAGATTGATGTAAGTAAAAATGAGAAAGAGAAAAAGGCCCTGGCCTTGCCCCTGCTTGTGACTGGCTGACAACACAGTCTAGAAGAAGACAAATAACAAAGTTAACAATCAGGTGTCCCGTGTCCACCTATGCAATGAATATTGTGATACCATTACTGATTTTGCTCTTCTTAAATTTTTGATCCGTTTCTTCCACCACCGCCACGCCACGCCCTCGGTGCGTAACAAACATTGGTTTGCTCAAATTGCAATGTAACGTTTGAAATTGAAGTGCAACGGGGGAGGAATACCAGATGGAGATGCCGGTTTGTTGCGCTACTTCTTGTGCATCACACAAGCTAAAACTGCTCTTTCTTTCTTTCTATCTCCGTGAATGTGTGAGTGTGTTTCTCTGAATAGTAGGGAGGAGAAAGGTAGTAGTGGCGGTACTATTTGTATTTCTTCATTCTCTTGATAATTAGAAGCTGAAAGCCATATGGGGTCCGTGTTTTTCTCATTTGTTTTCTGTATTGGCGATACTTGCCACTTTGCTGGCCGATTTCTTCTATGTGTGCTTTGATTGCCTATGCACCTTGCTTTTACCCTCTCTGCCGTGGCAATCTCCGTCCCCTCTCCTTCATATTTTTCTCTTTTTCTATACTTTGTCAGCTGACACCGTGTCCCGCCCCTTGTCTTTTATTGCAAGCACCGTCTCCTTCCCTGGCCGGTTCATCTCATTAATTTCTCTCTGCTGACTTTTCTTTATTTCTTCTCTAACATCTACAGTTGTTAATATGTCCATTAAGGCAAATCTAGTGCAAGAAAGTTACATAGGACAGGACACCTCCCTTTGTCTTAAGTTCTGTGCTGACTTTCGTGTTCATTGTCTCCAGGACAAGAATTAAATACTGCAAATTAACGTAGATACTTGAATCTTTTCCATGAATCTCGTGGGAAAATTGTAAGGTTTGTATTCTGGAGCTAGTAGCAACTTCCTTGACTATGTGTTGAACTGTTACTGGAAGAATCGAATGGGTTAAGAGTTAAATTAATCAAGTCATCAGTTTATTTAATAATCATCCCTTGTCCAGTGATCCATTATTCCATCTATGAACAGATCATATCTTCATCCATCTTTAATACAATGAAATGATACTCGATTCCAAAATAATATTGATAATTTTTTCAAAGTAAATGTAAATATCTTTTTTTTAAAAAAAATATCTTAATTAGATGAAATGTTGATACAGGACCATTAAAAAGAAATATCGGCATAGGCTTTATTTGCATTGATACGAGTATTCGTAAAAAATAATAATAATAACAACTATTAGATTAGTTTCTTATGACATCTGCTATTCTGGATTATTATTTGATGATACGTGTATTCTTTTTTTTTAATTAGAATAATATTTTTTTCTTTTTTATTTGTGTTTTTTTTCCTGAATAAAGGCTTCGTCAAGTAGGAATGGCAGGATTCCTGAATTATTTGATGATACGTGTATACGATTTTAACAAATGAGTTTTTTAAAATATAATATTTTTGAACTGTGTAACAACTCTTAGATAGTGTAATTAAATGCGCGCGCACGCTTTTATGAGTCAATTATAACTCAGTATCTATAGTTGAGCAAAATTAGTCAATTAATCTTTATGATTTTATAAATTATACATTTATTTCAATGAAAAGAAAAATCAAAATATTCATATATTATAAAACTAAATCAATGAATTACTATAACTAAGAATTCTATAAGAACTAATAAATTACCATGGTTGTGTGTCGCTTTTTACACATAAAATCAAGTTGAAATAAAAAAAGGTGCACCAAGAATTATCATAAAATATAAATCATTCAATAAAATACTTCAATAGATTAGATATTTTATTCTCAATAAAACATGTCTAATCGAAAGACTTCACCACTTGTCAATATTTTAAAATTTGACATAAAGTCAAGATTTTTATAAGTTCAAATCCAGATATGAAAATCAATGAGGTGATTTTGAATCATAAACCAAAAACATACACAATATCAACCTATACCACAACAACCCCAAGTTAATCAATCAAATAGGGGAACGTAAATTGAGGATACGAAGGAGATGATGAAATTACTTGGTTCAAATACCTTGTCAATACAACAAATATGAAGTGATTTCAGCATAAAATAAGGTTAAGTATCCAAAACTTGGAGAAACAAATAGGACAACAAGTTCAAGTTGTTAGTAAGTTGAAATCACAAGTTTTTGGAAAGTTGCCTTTACAAGCTATGCTTAGTAGAGAGAATAAATATGTTATCACATTGGGGGGTGGAAAATCATTGGGAGGACCAGAAAAGTATATTAACAAATTGAAAGATTAAATAAAAGTTGAGGTCAAAACATCCCCATTTATGATCGAACCTTCTAGAACTTCTCAAAACATGACCAAACCATTCTTCATGCCACCTGAGGTAAATTCTCAACCTTTCAATCCCTTTAAGCTAACTTCACCTTTTTAGGTTACGCGAGAGAGAAGAACAAGAGAAGGAGATTTTAGAGATGTTTAGAAATGTTAAAATCAATATTCCACTCTTTGATGCAATTAAGCATATCATTTACTATGCAAAATTTCTTAAGAAGTTGTGCATAACAAAAAGGAATGAGAAACTCAAAGGTAATGAAATAGTAAGTATATTGAGAAAATGTATTTACTATTATTCAAAAGAAATTCCCACTCCAAGAAAAATATAAAGGTTCATTTTGTATTCCTAGTTATATTAGTTATACAAGTTTTAAAAAGGTTATGTGTCACTTAAGAGCTTCGATTAGTGTAATGTTGGAATTTATTTATGAAAATCTTAACCTTGGTCTTTTAATTGAAACTGGTATTATTATTCAATTTGTTGATCATTCATTTGTTTATTATATTGTCATGTTTGATGACGTGTTAGTGCAAGTTAAAGGTCTAGTTTTTTCCGTTAAAGATGATAACTCAACTAAATCATCACTTATTCTTTTAGGAAGATCATTTCTTATAACAGCTAAAACTAAGATTGATGTGTACGTAAGAACATTAACTATGGAACTTGATGGTGAAATAGTTGAATTCAATATTTTTAGTGTCATAAGATTACCTGGTAATATATATTATGTTATTTGTATGTAGCAAAAGTGGCGATAAGCCAAAGTTTGGATTTGACTTGTACAAAAATAGGGCTAGTTATCAATGATGATTTGGTTTATTCGGTCACGATATTGCAAGCTTTATAAGCTATGTCATACATATATAATTTCATTATTATTTTATCTCTCGCAAGAGGCTTTTACCTTTTGTTTTGCAAGCACACGAGCTTGAATTAGAACCTTTACTCAATTACTTAAAGTATATCTTTTTAAGTAAGAATGTGATGTTATATATGATCATTACAAAGAACTTGACAGACATGTAAGAAGATAGACTTGTGTGTATCTCCATGACTATAAACCGTAATTAGATGAAACTTGGATGACTTTAAAAGAATTAGCTCTTTTACTTGTATACATCAAATGCTTTAATCAGAGAACTCAAAGTCAACAAGAGAGATGCAAAGGTGTTTGAATCCGTTTATGATAGAAGTAATGAAAGCTAAAATTTTAAAGCTTTTGGATGTTGGAGTAATCTTATCCTATTTTGGATAGCAAATGGGTAGGTCTAATTTATATAGTTCCTAAAAAATTAAGGATTATTATTGTATAAAATAAAGATGTTGAACTTGTCCTTACACGCATTAAAAATGGGTGGAGAATGTGTGTTAATTATCGCAAATTGAACTTGAACGCATATGAAGATCATTTTCCCTTACCTTTTTGGGGACTAAATGTTTGAGAGATTGATGGGTAAGTCTTACTATTGCTTTCTTGATGGATATTGTGGTTATAATCAAATTGTTATTGCACCTGAAGAAGAAAGACTACTTTTACTTACCCTTTTAGTACTTTCACGTATAGGAGAATGCATTTTAGTTTATGTAATGCACTAGGTACTTTTCAAAGATGAATGATGATTATATTTTAAGATTATATAGAAAGAATCATAAAGATTTTTATGGATGATTTTATTATTTATGATAATTATTTTGATACATGTCTTGAAAACTTAACTCTTATTTTTAAAAGATTTATGAAAACTAAAAATGTCATTTTATGGTTGAACAAGAAATAATTTTAGGGCATGTAGTTTCTATTAAAGGTCTGGAAGTTGATAAAGCTAAAATAGATATTATCTTTTACTTGTCTTATCTCATAAGTGAGCGAGAAGTTCATTCTTTTTTTGGACATACAGGTTTCTATCAAAGATTTATCAAGAACTATTAAAAATAACATTGTTCCTATGCAAATTATTGGTGAAGGATACAAAGTTTATGTTTGACAATACTTGTAAATATGTGTTTAATGAACTTAAAAAGAAACTAACTTCAACACGTTGTGCAACCACCAAATTAAAACCTTTATTTTAAGTATGTTATGCAAGTGACTTTGTAGTTAGAGTTGTGTCAGGTCAAAGAGTTGGCTGGAATTTACATGTTATCTCTTATGCATCACACACATTTGATTAGGCTTAATGCAACTATCATACAATGAAAAAATTTGTTTGATATAGTTTTTGCACTTAAAAAGTTTAAATCATACTTGCTTGGAACTAAGGTGATCGTGTTTTCTAATCATGCAACTCTTAAACACCTTTTATATCAAAAGAGTCAAAGCCTAGATTAATAAGTTGAATCTTGCTTTTGCAAGAATTTGATCTTGAAATAAACAACAAGAAATTAGTTAAGAACCATATTGTTGATCATTTAAGTAGGTTGTCATGCAAGAATGATGATAATCTTGTAAGAATTTCATCCTAAATTGTTTTATATTTGGGGTATTGATTTCATGGGTCCTTAAACTAGGTGAGTTTGAAGAAGGTATAAACTAAATAAAAAGGTTTACTCGTAATATTTAAAGCTTAATTAATTTAGGGATTGACTTTGAAAATATGTCTTGTTAGCTTAGTAGATGATTTTAACTTTTATGAGTTTTTAAGACTCTAACATGAATATTTGATGTGTGATATTCATTCAAAGGTTATGTATTTCCAAAACTTGTTTAATATCTTGTAGAGATTACATTTATATTACATATATGCATGAACATGATAAGGGTAAGTAAGAATTTAACCATTTGAACCTAAAAGGCCAATGTAGAGCATGTTATCCATTAATGAGCCATTTTGAGCTTATTTATCTTTTATTTGCTTAACCTATGTTTTATGAGCCTTGACTTTTTCATTTTTTTCTCTGGCTAAGGACTAGTAGAACATATATGTTATGTTTATATGGGTTTATAGTTGGAAATTTTGAGAAACTGTGATTATTCGGTTATGTGTTTGAGATTGGTTGTTGATACAGTTCAGTATACAGTTCAGCTTGAGGTTTTTCATGATGGGGTTTTACCTAATGATGTATTCGGTCAGATTGAGGTATTTATGGATGATAGGTTCGGCCTAATTCTTTTGGTGGGTAATTCAGTCAGATCATGATAGGTTATGTATGAGATGTTTTTAGGTATCAAAGAAAGTTTATTTCGAGTGTATTTTGGGTCTGATTTGGTCTCTATTAATGAACATGGGTTTGGGCCACATAGGGTCCAAAATTGGCTTGGGTTAATTAAAATGTTGGAATCAAATCAGATTTATTTGGGGTTGATTTCCTAATTCTACAAAAATTTAAATCAATAAAATATTCTCCTAAAATTCAAGAAAATTCCATTCATTACTTTTCCTATTATTTATGAGAATAATTATCAACAAATGAGGAAGTTTCCTAGTCAACAAAGGATGCTTGGGGGGGTTTGTCAAATCTAATTTCCTAAGTTAGGAATGATTAATTAATGATTCTCCTAGTTTAGAAAAGAAACTAAATTGGCAGGTATAAAAGAGAGAGATTTTCTTCATTAATTGTCTATGTAAAACAAGGAAACCAAGCACAATAAGGTAAGAAGACTTTAGAATTAATTCCACATTCAGATCAGATTTTCTAGTATATTTGAGACTTTTTAAGGGTGACAAATTTGATTCTAGCATATCTAGGATATTAATTTTGGATTTTTATTATTTTTATTATTTTCTTCTTAGTTTGTGGTTTATTATTACTTATTTGGTTCAATTTTACAAGTGGGCTCAAATCAGCCTATAAATAGGGATCCATTAGGGTTATTTGAAGCATTATATAAGTGTTTTGTATGCTGAAAAGTAGGTGGCTATGGATTTATAAAATAAACTTGTGTTTTGCGTGATGCAACACGTTATTTTTGCTGGGACAAAGATCAAAGCTGACTTATCAAGGTATAACCGACTTTGTGGCGTCATTCAATTCAATTCTGATAGTGTTGGTGCCTTGGCATAGGTTTCCATTGTGTCACACTTCTCAAACCTAATTTTCAGCTTTCTTGGGGAAGTATCATCTTCGTTGAGGGTTACTTGACCACATGATCAAGAAGTTCGCATCAGTTAGTATCAGAGCTAGGCTCCGGAATCAAGTTATATCCTTTTTGTTTTCGTTATCTATTTGTTTCACATCAGTTTCTCTTCATCTATCTTTGTTTTGTTTCAGGTCAGTGTTTGTTTTCTTTCTTGTGTTTATCCTTGTTATTTTGTGTTTATTGTGTTCTTATTAGAGTAAAAACAAGAGGAAGCAATTAGAAAACATTATTTGGGTTAAAACAAGTCTGTAACACATCTGTTTCGCGACAGTATATCAAAACTTATTGTAATTAACTCAAAAATATTCTGGTTATTTAGTGTGAAATCGCACTAAATATCAAGTTTCAAGTCATTTGGACATCGTTAGGCCTAGGTTCTAAATTCGAGTTTTAAAAAGGTTGTTTCGTGTCTATATATCAATTCAACTCGGAATCAGCTTAAATTTTATATTATGTTTACTGGGGGTCCTAATTGCAAAAGTTTCTAAATTTGAGGTAATTTGGATATATTTTTCTTTAGGTTCCAGAATTGGGTTTTGTGTTGCCGTAACGAGTCTGTTTTGAGTTAGCTTTCAAAATTTGTTTTGTTTATGTTGATTTCATTCCTACTAGTATATTATCATTATATTTGGGATATTTGGTTGTTGTTTTAGTCATTTTCATTACTTTCACATATGTTTGTTTTCTATTAGTTTTGGTCCAAACAAAAGTTAGATTTGCAAGTTCAAGTCTAAATCAGTGTTCTTTATGTAGTAAACTCTATTCTTGTTGTGCCTTCGTCTTCTTCTTCTTTTTTTCCTATTTGTGTCATATATTTAGTAAGGGAGAGGGAACGAAGGAGGATTCTAGCTCAAGGATGCAAAAAACTAAGCCATGGTTTTGGGGTTTTAGAACTAGAAGTTGATAAGTGTAGAAGATTATTCTATGAATTTCAAGCTTCATGGGAAAAAGAGGTACAACGCCAAAAGAATGAAAGATGAAGGAGAACCGTTGTGGTTATCATTCAAAAGTATGTACACAAGTGGTTAGTACGATGTGCTTATTTAAATTCTTATCAGTCACTACTTTCATACAGTACTGTTGGAGAAAGGTGTTAGCAATAAGAGAATTCTAAAGGCTTAAACGAGAGGCTAATAAAGTCGCTACTAATCCTATTCAAGATTCGAGGGTGAATCTTCTTGAAGAGGGAAGGGATGATACAGTTCAGGTTCAACCTTGGATTTCTTATATTAAGCATTTGATTATGTGTTTGAGATTGGTTGTTGATACAATTCAGTATATGGTTTAGCCTTGGGTTTTTTATAATGGGGTTTTACCTAGGGATGTATTCGGTCAGATTGAGGTTTTTATGGATGATGGGTTCGACCCAATTCTTTTGGTAGGTAATTTAGCCAAATCAGGATAAGCTATGCATGTGATGTTGGTAGCGAAAAAAGTGTATTTAAATTGTATTTTGGGTCTGATTTGGTCCCTATTAATGAATATGGATTTAGGCCACATGGGGTCTAAAGTTGACTTGGGTTAATTAAGATGTTGGGATCAATGTTTGGGGTTGATTTCCTAATTTTACGAGGACTTAAATCAGTAAAATATTCTCCTAAAATTCAAGGAAATTTCGTTCATTACTCTCCCTATTATTTAGGAGAATATTATTAACAAAGGAGGAAGTTTCCTTATCAACAAAGGATGCTAGGGGGGCTTGCCAGATATAATTTCCTAAGCTAGGAAGGATTAATTAATTATTTTCCTAGTCTAGAAAAGAAACTAAATTGGCAGGTATAAAAGAGGGAGGTTTTCTACATTAATTGTCCATGTAAAACAAGGAAACCAAACACAACAAGGCAAGAAGATTTCAGAATTAATTTCACATTCAAATCAGATTTCTTAGTTTAAATGGGACTTTTTAAGGGTGACAAATCTAATTCTAACATATCTAGGATATTAATTTTGGATTTTTATTATTTTCTTCTTAGTCTCTGGTTTATTATTACTTATTTGAGTCAATTTTGCAAGTGGACTCAAATCAGCCCATATATAGGGATCTATTAGGGTTATTTGAAGCATTATATAAGTGTTTTGTATGCTGAAAAGAAGGTGGCCATGGATTATGAAATAAACTTATGTTTTGCGTGATGCAACACATTATCTTTGCTGGGACAAAGATCAAATCTGACTTATCAAGGTATAACTAACCATGTGGCGTCATTCGATTCAATTCTGATAGTGTTGGTGCCTTAGGACAGATTTTCATTGTGTCACACTTCTCAAACCTAATTTTCGACTTTCTTAGAGAAATATCATCTTTGTTGGGGGTTGCTTGACCACGTGATCAAGAGGTTCGCATCAGAAGTCATTAATGATATGAAAAGGGTCACACATGACTAGGAAGACTCTTCTATAAGGTTAAAATCAATGCACAATTCAAGAAATCAAAATTAGTGTCGCCCGTGCGCGACGCCGCGGCGATCGTCCACCCTCGAATGTGTGATGAGGATATAGATTTATGGTAAATATGGGGAGACAAGGAATTCGTTGTCTCTTAGCAGTAAAAAAA
>Ga0307513_10002113_pt1 | contig 27899 bp, 33 predicted proteins | sample 15_EM_MG_FD_202174 | JGI IMG/M metagenome (GOLD analysis project Ga0307513, IMG submission 202174) | Populus trichocarpa ectomycorrhiza microbial communities from riparian zone in the Pacific Northwest, United States - 15_EM | ecosystem: Host-associated > Plants > Roots > Unclassified | place... | reverse complement strand
CATACCGAAGCAAACCATTATATCTAGCCTACATTACTCGCGTCTTCTTAACGAGTTCTCCGATATAATTACGATCAAGGTCCTAGCTGTCGGAATACCTCACGCCGAAGCTACCACCTAACAGGTGGGTCAGGACGCGGAGAAGAGGTGATGAGGAGCTATCGCCGCATCAGGAGAATGAAGAGATGAGAGAAAGAGTCTGGGGTAGTCCAGACGTAGGGAGGGCGCCAGGTTGCGTCAGGATGCAAGGAACGTTGCCAGGTAGCATCTGGAAGCGTGGGATGTGGCGGGGCGTTGCAACGCAAGTCAGGACGCACAGGACGCATGGGACGCAGGAGATGCGTCGCTTGCGTCAGGACGCAACGCCGACGGATCAGACGCAGGGTCCGTTTTTGCTGATGAATTCAACTATAGTTTTGGGATTGTTATCTGGTGGAATGACTTTGGAAAGTAGTTCCCCCAGTCAGAGTGGGGTGTTTGTTGGAATCTTTGGGGGCTGGAAACACACTCTGTCGAATCTCGGTAAGGGAGTCTCAGGTCCGGGTATGCTAAAAGGAAGGAGATATACTTTGTTGATAATTGTAAATAACTTGGGGGGGCTGTTATCGGGACTTGATTGTGATTGTAATTCTGCTGGTTAGATACCAATTCCTGTTCCTGGCTGCAGTTCCATAGAGTGTGAGACATGGAGAATTACCTTGACATCACCCTTTACATTTTGCTTGAAAAGCTTGATCAGAATAACAACCTTAATACAGCCTCCAGACTCTTCATGCCACAGGCAGCAGTGAGCCTTGAGGGCCTTTTAAGATTTGAACAATTTAGTTTCTAGGAGCATTAGTTGGAAATATTCAGACAATCCATCTGGGTGATCAGGGGTGAAAGCAAAGTTTGACATCTTTTTGTGATCAATATATTTTCTTCTGAAACCTGTAACTTTTAGAGTTTGTACTTAGCACAACTAGAAAAGCTGGTATAATAATATGAGAGCAGGCTTAGTTGAGAGTAAGAGAGGATTGATAGCTACTATAGTTTCATTATTGGTAAGTTTATTGGTATACCATTACGTATATTGAGTGGTTGGCTATTCTGTAACACTTTTGTGTAGCTCACTAGCCTTTGCCACCTCAGTGCAATTATCAAGTATACAAAGTAGACACCAATGATTTAGATTAGCAATCATAGAATATTTACTATATTGGAATGGGAAATTACCTACAGCTTTGTCCTTTGAAGTGTGCTGTAGGACAGGGTTGATAAACTTCAAGTTGAGTAACTCTAGTTCACTAGTTTTGGTTGTTTGAAAGATTGTGGAGAAAATATGTAAGATGATTTAATAGCTTGTGTTAAAGATGGTGTAATGGTTTAAAATTTATAAGAAAGACATAGGGAGGTTTGTAGAAGAGTGAGCTGTATCATGTAATTACTTACTATGCAGTATAGGGGTATACTAAAATTCAGGAAGTGTGAGATATGTATAAAAAGAGAAAAGTGTAACAGTTCTGGCCTTTGTGCTTCAGTGCAACAAATAATGCCTGGCTTACTTATCTGCCATAAGTGTATATTGAGAACTTCTACCTTATATATATCCAACTTCTTATTCATGTAGACTATCCTAGTATAGCCTTGTTATTAAGCACTATCACATTAGTTCTGTATTGTCAACCGGTTTCTTGGAACTATCTTATGGCCCTTGAGTTCTTACTTTGAATTCCGCTTAAGTGAACGGGAGTTCAGTCCTGCTTGTAGGTTTTGTTGATAAGATATAGAAGGTATTTGTAACATTTCCTTATTGGTTCTCGGTACACTGGGAACCTCTAAGGAACCGTCCTGGGTTGTGCACTTGAAATCCTAGCCAAAGAGTGGCCTAGGCGGATTGATCAAGTGGAGGCTCTGAAAGGTTGTTGGATAAAACCTTTTACTATATCGCTAAGATCTTGAAGTGTTTGGTGGCTTCTCACTATCGTGGCGAACTGAAGAGGTAACTATCCAACTAAGTATATTGAAAACTCTGTCTGTCGAAGTCTGCTCTTTCTAAGTCTGAAAGATACAGCCTTTAAATACATGGCCGGCTTTTCCTAAAGCCTTACTCCTATGATCACAGCTCATATCCTAAAACAACCATGGTATCAAATGAATACCATCAAACAATACATAAAACATTCAAGGTATCAAACGATCCCTTGAAACAAAACCTCAAACAACCCGAGTATCAAATGATACTTCCGAAACACAATTAGGGAGAGGCACAACCTCGTATCCCGAAACCAAACATAAACAAACTAGGTATCAAACAACACCTCCTGCATACCAAGGCTACAGCCACAAGGCTCATATCCTGAAACCAAACTAATCCTAAAGGAAATCCATCAGTAACCATAGTACCTCTACCGGTTACATTATTATATTAAAAATAAAGCATAGAAAGTACTTAGATGGTTCTATAAACTTGAAGTGCCTGCTAGTATCATCTTAGTCTAAGACCATCCTTTAAATATTGTTCTTCCTATAACTCTAACCCTAGTGACTCATACATTTACATCACTTGATATTTCTTACTCATAGTGAGTTATAGTGTAAAATCTATCAGTGATTCCTATGAGTTACCCCTATGAGTTACTCAGTAATGTATCTTGAATCAATCATAACTTACAAAAATACAAATAATAGGCATTGAATGTGTCTAGTAGTCATTACGGAGTGGGACAGGATGGGTTTTCAGTCACTAGACCTCACTATTATATAGGGTTAAGGGAGATATTTCTGGGGCAATTCCCACCATACTGCTGTTTCAGGCCAATCCTACTTGTTCGATTGAGAGGGCTCAGGTTCTTGCCACCTATTTTTAATAGATACCCATTTGGGTGATAGACAGGATGGGGGCCTGGGTGGTGACAGGAGCAGGGAATAGTAAATAACATGCCCCGTCTTGGGCTGTTGGGTTGTTTGGAGTGGGGAAAAGGGCTGAGTCCTGAAACATACTCTAAATTTATCTTATATATATATCATATATGAAACTCATAGCTTATAATATGAGTCATATGAGAAAGTTATTACATCATATAATCTCACAATTGTGAGTCATCAGCAATCAACCAATCATAATATAATAATAACACTCAGGCTAGTGTATGGCCATATGAAATACTATGAGTTGGGTGACTCTATACCGTAGAAACTTGAATAATTGAACCGTGTGCTGTGTCGTTGGACTTTCCTCTCTCAGTAAGGTCAAGAAACGTTTTTTTCTTCTTCTGTCTCGGAAGGGGGAAAGGGACTGTGTTTTTGCTGTGTTTTTTTCCCCCGTTCTAGAGAAGGAAATTCTGGACTTCATAGCACACGGTTCAATTATTTAAGTTTTTATGGTAGTATAAAACTTAACATACCTATGACTAATAAGTACTAGCCATGTGAAATCTGCCTTTCTTAGTAACAATTTGTGACAAAAAGGGGAGAGGCCAGGTTGGGAGGATTGGGAGAAAGGGAGATAAGTTGAGGTTTACTAAGAGTATCATAGGAGAGGGGGTGGGAAAAGGAACTTGGGTAATCTGGGCTACAGAGATAATAATTCATAGAAAGAATTTTACACTGTGGACTGAGACCACTTAAGTGGAGATGAAGATGAAGATTGATTGTGATAACTTTATGGAAACAAAAGGCTTGAGGAAAGTTGTGTACAGGAAGAAAGATGCGAAGTGGATGGGGGTGAGAAGGAAAGAAAAGGAAAGGGGGTGAAGATATTTTGCTGGCTTGCACGTCCTTTGACTAGTGGGTACGTATACCTCAGCGGTCTCAGAGTGCGGCCGTTAAGCTGCTATTTCCAACAGTCTCGCGTGGAGAAGGTCAGAGTGATGTTGGGTGACTGTACCTGTTTTTCTGGGCGAGAGGTGTTTGCGTAGACCAGTGTTCCCAACGGGGCAGTCTATCCATCTTGAGCCAGGACGAGGAGGGACGACTTTTTGTGGTCCCCTCCCGTTTTCTAGCTAATTTCCTGATGATTCAGAGTGGAGGACGTTGGGCCCGCAGCCCCCCACCACGAAATGTCGTCCGTCCTCGTACCTCATTCTTACTTGTCGGGCATGTTGACAAAATGACCGGACGGGACGACAAAACTTCGTCCGTCCTCGTCCTGGCCCAGGACGGGCGGACTGCCCCGTTGCGAACACTGCTTATCAGTTTCCAGTATACCGGACGAATGCCTCGTGGAGCATCCTCAAATGCCAACATTTGTCATCTAAGCCCTGATGTTTGTTATAGAACCCAACTTATCCTTTCAAATCCCTTGTTTCTAACACAAACCTTATCATACCTCCTAGCCTACCACTTGTGGGTAATTTACATCACTCCAATCTCCCAACCCCCCCCCCCCCCAAAAAACCTTTACTGTTAGATATAATCGTCCTTAAACTTAGCGTGAGATTTGTATGAATTACCCCTATCACCTACTAAATACCGAAGGCCCTACACCACCCGTACCTAAATAAACGTTCCTGAATTGAAGAAGGTATCCTGCCGGTCGTGGTCAGCGAATTGGTCGGATTGCGAAGCTATTAAAATGTTAGCTGTTCAATGGTTATAACTGAAATAATTGAGAATGACGCTAGGACGTCCAGAATTTCTGGCTTTGGATTAGGGGGACAACGAGAAGATTCTCCTTCAGCCCTCACTTGAGAGTCGAGACACAGACCTTACTAGGAGAGGCAACTCCAACGTCCTGGCGGGACTTAACTATTTCGGTTTTTACGGTATGTGGACTTGCTTGCCGGGTGGAACGACATTATTTGGTGTGCGTTCGGGGCGGGTGTATGAATTTAAGGCCTAGGTAGGCCCAGTGCTAGTGTCACTGTAACTTTCCTCTCTCCCTCCCCAACAGAGCTTGATATAGATGCCTTATTCCCACCAGGTGTAGGAGGTGGGAAATCAGGAAGAAAGAAGTTGGGTTATGTGGAACGTGGGAATTAGATTGGTTTTTTGATAAGTCGTACAGTATATAAGTAGACTAGGTCCCAGCTAGCAAGAAAAGCAAACAAAAGAGGACAAGGAAGGGGATAGTAAACCCTTGAACGACAAAGAATCAAAACTCCACGATCAGTTAAGCGCTGGGGGCAACAGCTGTGGAGGGCTACTCACATATTCTGTCCCCATCGGGACAGGAATATATCCAGGCTGGAGAATAACTTTCCGCAGGGTACGACGCAGGGTGTCAACCTTTAGCATAAGCAGAGTCCTTGGGTTGTGATGTGGCGGAAATTGCCCTTCAAATAACTCCTCAATCGTAAGAGTAGGATCGGCTGGGGCAGGGCTGGGAACAGGAAAAACATCCTATACTATGTTAGTAAAAGAGAGTTTGAGACCTACTGATGGCAGAAGAGAGAAGATATACCATCCGGGTTGTGGTGGCCGCAGTTCCAGCGCCAGGAGTGCAGTGTGAGATTGCCAGTGTTGCACGGATTTTCTTCTCTGCATTTGGCTCATCGAGCTTTACAAAGATCACCACGCGAACGTCCCCTCCAGACCCTTCATGCCAGAGACGACGGCCATCCACAGCCCTGGGCTCAGGGGTTGCCCAACCAGACTCCAAGATCACTGATGGGAAATTTCTGGGCAACTCATCTGGGCCATCAGGGATGAAAGAAAGGTCTGGCTCCTTCACACTGCCAGCATAAGTTCCACTGAAACAGGTGATTCCTGCAGTATCTTGTTAGTACAACCACCCGAGGAGGTAACAGAGTAGGCATACGTGGGGATGGCAGCATAGCCATAGCAAGATCGGCATCCTCATTGATAAGTTTATCGATCATCCATTGTGCATATTGCTTAATAAGCCACGAGGACGGAATATCATGGAGAAGAGTGGGCATTACAACCCGCAGGTGATGGTCAGGCGCAGAAAAGTGGACTCTAATTTAGGTAAGCAAGCATGGATAGTTTATTCTGAGAGAGGTTATATACCGAAAAGCCCGTCTCTCCAAACCATTTTTAGGATCAGACAGCCTCTCGAGAACCAAGGCGGAATCCTCCTGGTCAAGGTTGGTGAACTCGAGCGACTCGTGTTCACCAGACTTGATTGTCTTCACGATGCTCTAAAATACCCTTTCGGCCATTGCCTGTGTCAAGAAGAGGTATTGGATTAAAATGAGTAAAATAGTCGAAGAGAGAGGTGAGAAGGTTTGGGAAAGTGTGAGGTGTGCGTCGTGATTGCTTGCCGGTGATTGTACGATACGAGTGCGGCCGATGCGCACTTCAACCAGAAGGCCTACCGAATTTTTCTTATCAGACCTACATGACTGTTAAATCTATCGACCACAGTCATAGTGCTTAGACCCTGTTTGGCTACAACTGTTCCGTTCCGTTCTCATACAAATGACTCTTTTCCTTCCGTTTCAAAACAGGGAGAAGGTCATTTTCACAGCAGAAAGGGTCGCCCAACGGAACGGAACCATGGTAGCCAAACAGGCTCTTAGTATTACATACATCCAATTCTTCTCAGTATCCATTTATTTTGTTATGTATCATTTGGTTTCAAATCTCACTTCCTATGTATTTTATCAGATGAAAGAATTCAAATGCTTTTCTAATGATAGAATACATGTATATTGGTGGTCCAAATTCAAAAAGCTGAACTAAGCTGAGAATTGAAGGATGGGTCTCTGGAAACCATTTTGGACATTTATAGCCCCTTACCGGAGCCCAATAGAGGCATTACAAAAATGCACCCCTCTGGTACAATTTGCAAGCGCATTGCACTATAGACCGAGCCAATTGATTCCCGCTCGAACTCTGATTTCCAAACAAGATTTACTGCGTGATAGGCTATACAATTTACGTCACCAATTGATACCCAGACATATATGCAAGTGTCAAAGCTTGGTGGGAGGGAGATGGGTAAAGTGGGAGGAGGGGGAATGAGTCAGATTGGGGAGGTGCAGTGGAAAGGGATGAGGGGAGGTTTGCGGGGAATAGCAGAGGGAAGGGGAGGACGAATAGGAATAGTGTGGGTGGCAATCGAGGTCGTTTAGTAAGTGTACGGAGACAAAAAAAACACAGCAAAATTGCTGGTTTTCGAGTTGTTATACTCCCGCGGACACCCTGGAACTCAGCTTTGGAAAATTTTTGAAAAGATATATCATGTCTGAAGTATAACATATTTATCCCAGTTTTTTATCTCAAGCTTGTAGAGAGCTGTGGGCACATGAACTGGGGAAGGTGTTTTGCAATGTATCTTTCTCATACAAAAACCCTTGTCTTGGCAGGTACCCTGAGTACAAGGACATTCCACCCCTCACTACTGTAGGAGAATTGAAGGAAAAAATGCCATACTTTTTTGAGTGGGTGCCATTAGGACAAATTACATTGTGAATTTTTTTCATGCTGTTTTCATAAATGGTGGTTGAGTTATGATAGCTCAAAAACCAGCAATTTTTGTGGGTTTTGGCCTCCGTACACTTACTAAACAAGTCGTATTGGTGGAGAGCGTGTTGGATATCTTGGGTTGTTCGCTGAAGCTTAGTCATCCGCTTAGCTTGGTTGCCATCGGCTAAGGGGCCCGCTTGTCTTCTTCTCTTAACTCCACTCAACAAGCTCTTTCTACACAGTAAACAAAACCAACGAAACTGCTCTTAACACAACTCTCATTTTGACCTTGAATCTCTCTCTTGTTTTCACCCTCAGTAAAGCTCTGTCCACACTACCCATCAAACGGTCTGCAAGCACTTTATTCTCTCTGCCACCTAAAGTACTCGGCCGACCGCGGATCATTTCCAACAGAGCGGGGGAGTGATACTGGATGACTCAGCTGCTTTCCTTTTTGGAAAACAGGCTCAATCACCCAGTATCACTCATCCCACACCATTCCCCTTCCCCATCCCCCCACTTGCCCATTCCCCACAAACATCCCCTGACCCCCTTCCTCCGCACCCTCCTGATCAGCCCCCTCCCCTTTCTTCCACTGCACCCATCTCCCTCCTCCAAATGTTCGACACCTTTGTGCGCACCTAGGTATTATGTCCCAGAGGGGTGCATCTTCGTAATGCCTCTATCCGGTCCGGGTAAGGGGTTATAAATGTTCGAAATGTTTTCCAGAGACCCAGTGTTCAACCCTCCGCTTAGTTTAACCTTTTCATTGAGTTTGACCACCAATATACATGTATTCTGTTATGATAAATATTATTAGAAAGGCATTCGAATTCTCTCATCCAATGAAATGGATAGGAAACAAAGCTTAAAACTAAACGATATATGACAAAAAGAACTGGATATTTGAGAAGAATTGAACATATGTTTTGCTAAGCGTTAAAATCATGGCTGAGGAATCCTGGTCACGCGGTATGGTTTTCACCGGTAGTGACATTCCCGGCTGCTGCTCACCAAGGAATCACAACGCACACTCATTTCTCTCCCAAACATTGTCATCTCCAGTTCCATCAATACAAACCGGGTTACGGCAGAGAAATGCGAGTGGCCAGGGAAAACATCAACAACAAAGGAAACAACACTGCAGTAGTAAATATAATACAAATGCGTAAAAAGAGGAACGCAAGAGTGACAGGAAAAAAGTGAGTGATCCCCGGTGACTTTGAACACTGGGGAATAGGGAGACTGCAGGGGACTACGGGGGACGGCAGGACGGCTAGTATGAGACATTTCTCCCGGGGGGCGGTGGGGCCCTAGTCCTTGGCAGTATGTTGCAGGGCAAGTTTGAAGAAAGGACCAGACGGGACGACATAATGTCGTCCGTCCTCGTCTTGGTCCAGGACTGACTGACTGCCCCGTTGAGAGCACTGCTATCTGGTGTATGATATAGGAACAGAATGAAGAAAGAAATGGGATTAAATGAAACCTAAGGATTAAATCGAGTTTTTGACAAGCTCTACAGTACATAGGTAAACTAGGTTCCCCGAAGGAAAAAACAAACAAGGAGATGGGGGAGGGGATGGTAACCATTTGAGCGACAAAGAAAAGAATTATACTGTTCGTTAGACACAGGGGATGACGGGTGAGCAGAGACACTCACATATTGTCTCCCGGTGGGAGAATCAGGCGGGGAGATATCCACGACCCTTAATTTCCATCGCCAGTTCATAGCGTAGATCGTCAAGATTTAGCACAAGCACAGCTTCTGGGTTGTGACCCGGCGGACAGTCCCCAGCAAACAACTCCTCAACCGTAAGAGTAGGATGGGCTGGGATGGGGCTGGGAACTGGAAATACATCCTATACTATGTTAGTAAAAGAGAGTTTGAGACCTACTGATGGCAGAAGAGAGAAGATATACCATCCGGGTTGTGGTGGCCGCAGTTCCAGCGCCAGGAGTGCAGTGTGAGATTGCCAGAGTTGCACGGATTTTCTTCTCTGCATTTGGCTCATCGAGCTTTACAAAGATCACCACGCGAACGTCCCCTTCAGACCCTTCATGCCAGAGACGACGGTCATCCACGACAGTGGGTTCCGAGCTTGCCCAACCAGACTCCAAGACCACTGACGGGAAATTTCTGCGGAACCCATTCAGGTCACGGGGGATGAAACAGAAGTCTGGCTCCTTCACACTGCCAGCATAAGTTCCACTGAAACCGGTGATTCCTGCAGTAGCTTGTTAGTGAAACCACGCGAGGAGGTAACAGAGTAGGAATACGTTGCGATGGCCGCATGGTTATAGCACGGGTACCCCCCTGATGGATAAGTTTATTGATCCTCCATTGGGCATATTGCTCAACTATCCAGGAGGCTGGAGTCTCATGGAGAGAGGTGGGCATTACAACCCGCAGGTGATGATCAGGTGCAGAAAAGTGAACGCTAATTTATATTAGCAAGCACGGATTGTTTATTGTGAGGGAAGTTATATACCGAAAAGCCCGTTCCTCCAAAGCATTTCTAGGGTCAGCCAGGCTCTCAAGAACCAAAGAGCAATCTTCTGGGTCAAGGTTGGTGAACTGGAGCGACTCTTGTTCACCCGACCTGATTGCTTTAACGATGCTGTAAAATACTGGTTTGGCCATTGCTTGTATCAAAGAAGTGGTACGAGAATAAAATGAGTAAAATAGGCAAAGAGGGAGGTGAGAGGAAATAAGTGAGAGGGGTAAAGGGAGAGGTGAGAAGAAATGGGTGGGGCAGGCAAACAGAAAAGTGAGGAGGTCTGGGGAAGAGAGAGGTGTGCGTCGTGGTTGCTTGGTGAGCAACTGATATTACCCCTTGTGGTAAAAAATCGGGACACGTAACCAGGATTCAGGAGGGCAGACAAACCATGAGTGATATATGGTGATTGCATGTAATCGATACAATAAATGATCTACCTGCAAGAAAGCTACGAAGGCTAAATAGATCATCAAGTAATCCAAGTTTTAAATTAGGGCTGAGCCAATCATTCCGCTATGAGGTTTGTCTTCTCTTTTAAATACTTCCATAAGTCTTTTGCTTTAACTATGGCGACGGTAGTGATGTCGCAACAGAGCCGAAGAACTGAGACAACCTAATTTACCTCGCAGCACAATGTCTGGGATTTTCCAGGAGTTATCAGGAAACTCTATTGACCCTCTTAGATCCGGATATCTATGACCGATATCACAACTTAACTGCACTGGCGCTAATCCCCTCCGCAGGATGGATACGCTTGCTGCCTTGCAGATTCCTGAAGATAGCTTTTGAGTTCTAATTTGAAAAATACTTTTGGCTTTTTTATTTCCTTAAAATTTATTCTTCCTTGCTTATTATTTTGCGTATATGGCACATGGTTTCCCTGGCCATAAACTATGAGCGAGATCAAATCATGAGCTTGAAGTTTCTGAGTATTCCAGCCAAAGAGTTGTAACAGAAAAACACCGCAGGGCCCTACTGGGGCCAGTAGAGCGTCCGGTCCTACCTCCATCTACTCTCATCCCTCCATAGACTCACAAAAACACAGACTACCACCAGCGGTCCATCCGGTCCTACCTCCAAGATGGACAGACTGAGTGGTTCTGAACACTGTTGGCAACCGGTCCAATTTTCTCACCATACACCCTGGAAGTTGAAAGCAATTGGCTTCCTCCAACACAATCAGATCCACAACCTCTTTTTGAAAAGCCTGATCCCCGAGGGTTCTCTTTATGTTTGGTCAGGTAGAAGGACAGCATTTTGTGTGCTTTCTGGCCCGGTGTATGAATTTCCGGCTGAGGTAGACTAATCCGGGTGTTGACTGTATCTTTCCTTTCCTTCTTCCCCCCAACACAGTTTGCTATAGATACCTTATTACGGCTACGAGATATCAGAAAGAATGGAATTGAATTAGGTTGAACATGGGGATCAGATCAGGTTTTTGATAAGTTGTACAGTACATAGGTAGAAGACTAGGTCCCAGCTAGCAAGAGAAGCAAACAAAAGACCACAAACGGGGATGGTAAAACCCTTGAACGACAAAGGAAAAGAACTGCACTGTCCATTAGCCACTGAGGGTAGCAGCCGTGGAGAGCTACTCACATATTCTGCCTTGATGGGAAAACAGGCGGGAAGATCAGGCGGGAAGATATCCACGCTGGATAATACTCTCCCGCAGTTCATGACGCAGGTCATCAATTTTCAGTACAAGTGCAGTCTGTGGGTTGTGATTTGGTGGGCAGTCCCCTCCAAATAATTCCTCAATTGTAAGAGTAGGATCGGCTGGGATAGGGTTGGGAACTGGAAATACATCCTATACTGTATTAGTAAAAGAGAGTTTGAGACCTACTGATAGCAAAAGAAAGGAGACATACCATGCACCGGGTTCTGATGGTGGCAGTTCCAGTATCAGGAGCGCAGTGCGAGATTGCCAGAGTTGCCCGGATTTTTTTCTCTGTGTTTGGCTCACCAAGCTTTACGAAGATCACTACGCGAACGTCCCCTCCAGATCCTTCATGCCAGAGACGACGGTCATCCACAAACGTGGGTCCAGAGCTTGCCCAACCAGATTCCAAGACCACTGAAGGGAAATCTCTGTGCGACCTATCCGGGCCACGAGGGACGAAAGAAAGGTCCGGCTCCTTCACACTGCCAGCATAAGTTCCACTGAAACAGGTGATTCCTGCAGTAGCTTGTTAGTACAACCTGAGAAGGTAACAGAGTAGACATACGTGGGGCTGGCATCATGGATATGGCATCTGCAGCCTCCCTATTGATAAGTCCAGCGACCCTCCATTGTGCATATTGCTCAACTATCCACGAGGACGGAGCCTCATGGAGAATAGTGGGCATTACAACCCGCAGGTGATGGTCAGGCGCAGAAAGGTGAACTCTAATTTATATTAGCAAGCACGGATTGTTTATTGTGAGGGAAGTTATATACCGAAAAGCTCGTCTCTCCAAACCATTTTTAGGATCAGACAGGCTCTCGAGAACCAAGGCGGAATCCTCCGGGTCAAGGTTGGTGAACTCGAGCGACTCGTGTTCACCAGACTTGATTTCCTTCACGATGCTGTAAAATACCCCTTCGGCCATTGCGTGTGTCAAGAAGATGTATTGGATTAAAATGAGTGAAATAGGCGAGGAGAGAGGTGAGAAAGGATAGGTGGGGTAGGCAGAGAGGCGAGAAGGTTTGGGAAAGGGTGAGGTGTGTATTGTGATCGCTTGACGAGCAGCAGTCGGGGATGTTATTGCTTCAGGTATATATAAAAATTACGTGACTAGGATTCCTGAGCTCCCGTTCGGGATCTGGGCAAACCCAGGGTTTGAGGATGAGAACCGGTGGCCAGGAGAGATCCTACGGTCCCAGAAATAGTTGAGGTGTTGGGGAACCCACCAAACCATGGTTATTTAGACACACGAAACTTATGAAATTATCCCAAAACCGAGATTTGAAACTTTTACCTCCGGAGGTAAAATTCGAGCAAACCGTTCATTCCTTCCTTCAGAGTCACATGTAGTGGTCTCTCCCGAACACACTTCTTGATCCACTCAAACCATAACCCGCTCCCCCACTCGGCATGACTTCCAGTGAACCTAAGTTTTGAAAACCTTTACTTGATCTTCTGACTACAGCCGAACAGGCCCTAAGCTGAGAGTTGAACCATAGGTCACAGGAAAACATTTTGGACATTTATAACCCCTTGCCCGGACCGAATAGAGGCAATACGAAGATGCACCCCTCTGGTATGACACATAGCAGCCTCACCCAATCAATTCCCACTCTAACCTTGTTTCCGATACTTTTTTTACAGCAGACAATACAATTTAGGTCGGCACTAATCAATGCCCAGATAAGCACAAAAGTCTCAAAGCCTTAGTGGAGGGGGACAGATTATACAGTGCTTGCCATGGGCCGGGCTGGGCCGGCCCACCAAAAGCCCAGCCTGGCCCACAAAAGCCTGGCCCGGCCCACCAGGCCCACGGGCCAGAGCAAAATTATTATGCTGTCTAAAATATGTAAACCCTAAGGTGGAAGAAAACCAAAATTTGAAGGGGCAGGAATCCTTATGATATTTATGGAGTCAAATTGAAGCAAACTTGGAGGGGAGCTTTGGATGGAGATTTTATATCACATTCGAGTCATAAAAAATAAAGAAGGAATGTCCCGGTTGGTTAATTGTTAATTGAATTGGTTCTATGATAATATAACTCTAATACATGTTGGTAGACAAAAACCCTTATCCCTCAGCTAATATTCCATGTTTTTTTCCTGTTAGGGTAGGGATTTCAAAAGTGGATCAAAGCCCATGGCAAGCACTGGACAGATACGGTGGAGGAAAGGGGAGGGTTTGGGTCAGGTGGGTATCGAGGAAGGTGGGTAAGGGATCTTTGCAGGCAATAGGAGTGTGGGGGGGCCGGGGCGGAGGAATAGGAGAGTGAAGGGGCAGGTGTGGGGGGATAGTGTCTGGTGGGTGATATTTGGTGACTGAACCTGTTTTTCAATTTCTATGATAGAAGTATTTGCGCACCCGCTTCAGTTTTGCATCGAATGCACAAAGAGAATAAAGTTTTATATAAAAAACTTTGCCTAACTCTCCTCTGGTTGGGGGAAATCCTATAAGTATCATAGAAGCCAAAACACACCAAAATGGCTTGGTTCCAGACCACTATATTTCCCGGTGTCTTAAAACTCAGCTTTCAAAACTTTCTACAAAATTCACTTGCCAGAGCTCATTGACAGATATTGCGTATTGAATACTAGTAGAAACAATAGCACTACTTATAGTATCAGTAGTTACTCAAAAAAACATTGGAGAATGTAAACCAGCTATGATACAGTATGATTATGAGACAACTGGCTTCTTCGTACTTGGACAATCCCGGTCCAGAAAGCCAGTAGCCTGGAGCTCGGTTGGGTCACCAAATTCCAAGCCAAGACTGCCCACAAAAACCTAAGAAAATCTTGCAGTTCCAGTAGTCAAGATGTTTCCCCAGTCATACCCTATCACTCATTTGTTTCTTGCTTTTAAACCCCATAGCTGTCAAGCCACAACTATGATAGCTCAAAATCTTGCCACTCCGTCTCTTTGCCCCCTCTTTCCCTCATGCACGTTTTCAATTCTACAATAATTCTTTCTTTATGCTACCCCCCTCTGGAAATCTGGGATATCACATGCCACCACCTCTTAGAGCTTATGGACTGTTTTTCACCCAATTATTGAGGTTGAAATCAAGTGACTTCCATCAATGCGATCTGATCAATATCCCTCTTTTTGAATATTTTTAAGTTTTCTACATATCCCAGGCACTGTTTCCGTTGGGTTGGGTTGGGTGAGCCGGACATCATTTAGGCTGGGTTTGGGCAGGTCCAAAAATTTACATCCTGAATGGCCCAGTATTCCCAATGGGCCAGGCCGGCCAGGCTTCAGTGAAGCCGGGCCCGGCCTGTCGAAATTCTCTCGGATCTCGCCTGGCCCGAGCCTGCAGGCAAGGTTAAGCCTGAACCTGGCCTAGCCGGGCCCGCCTGTAGGCCTATAGGGGTTTTCCCGGCTGCCTGATAGGCCGGCCTGTATATCGGCTTTGCCGACCCATTCACCTTGAGTCGCCACTCCGTGTCAACAGCAAAACTCTTGGTAGTAAATGTTTCCCAATTACTCAATATAATTAAAAATAAAGTAACTATTTCGCTTTATTAGCGAGAAAAAAAAAACACTAAAAGATACTAGAGATAGTGAATCAACTAGCAGAATTAATTGTAGAAAAAGAGCTGCTGTTGTGGTGGACCAAGTGTGGGCAGTGGGATGGTTACTATTTCGAAGATAACAATATGGGAGGTTGACTGTAAATAATTTACAAAATAACATTGAAAATACAACAGTTTCGCCTTATTCGCTTGGGGATTTAAAGTAGTTTCTGCTGAAGAGGTAAAATAGGAGGGAATGATGGTAGGATAGGGCTGTGCTGGTGACCCTGGAGGTAAATTTTTAAGTCTTCAAGTTTATTGTGTTGGTTGAGTATCACTCGTTGTGTGATTAACTAAGAGGCAATAGCTGAAGGTAAAGAGGAAAAAAATCAAAGGCCATAAACTCGAAAGAGGGGAGGGGGTTGGTTAGAATACCCTTAAAGTGATATATTCTCAACGCTAACCTCCGGACCTATAGGGGTCTATCAGGCTTGATAGCCTTTCGTAGGCCAATCGAATTCGGCCTATATCGGCCTAGGCTATCTTCCGGAGTGGCCTGCCTTGGCCGGGCCTACGGTCTGGCCCGTTGGGAACACTGGAATGACCCAACAGCGAGGCTCGGCCCGGCACTCACTATCAAGAAAAACAAAGGCAACAGATAGAATAATAGGGTCTTAGATGTCCAAGAAAAGAGCAATAATGTTTGTTACACTCTGAGCATAGCGCTCCTAGAAAGCCATTCACATGTCCTGTCCGGATAGGAAAATCAGGCCGGCACATATCCACTCTTGGCCATGACCATCTTCAGATTGCGACGCAGGTCGTCTACCTCTAGCCCAAGCATAGTCTCTGGATTCAGTCCTGGCGGACAGTGTCCCGAGAATATTTCATCCATCGTGATAGTAGGATCCGCTGGGATAGGGTTGGGAACTGGAAACACATCCTATATCATGTTAGTCAAAGGGGGTTTGAGAATCACCTGTAGTAGGAGCGAGGAGATATACTATCTGGGTTGTGGTAGTCACAGCGCCAGTTCCAGGCGTGCAGTGTGAGATCTCTACTGCCGCTCGGATTTCGTTCTGTGCATTCGGCCTACACAGCTTAACGAATATCACCACCCGAACCTGCCCACCAGACCCTTCCTGCCAGAGACGGCGATAATCAACAGGCTCAGGCTCAGGGCTTGTCCACCCAAATTCCAAGACCACCGAAGGGAACCTTCTATCTGATTCCCCAGGTCCACGAGGAATCATGCAAGCATCTGGCTCCTTCACGCTACCAGCATAAGTTCCAGTGAAACACTCGATACCTGTAGTGGGCTGTTAGTACCGGTATTTGAGGAGGTGGAATAGTGGATATACGCGGAGATCCCCATACGGAGATGGCTTCAATAGCCACCCTATCAATAAGTCCATGGACTATCCATCCCTGAAATTGCCTATTTAGCCATGAGGCTGCGTAGGCACGCAGATTGGAGGGCTGTACTATTCGTAGATGACGGTCGGGCGCAGAAAAGTGAATTCTAATTTACATTAGCAAATGCGGATTGTTTTTATTCTGACGGAAGTTACCGAAAATGATATATCTCGAAACAATTTTTATCCTCAATAAGGCTCTCCAGAACCAGAGCGGAATCTTCAGGTTCAAGGTTGTCGAACTCGAGCGACTCAGGTTCGCGGGCCTTGATTGCCTTAAGGATTTTGTAAAATACTGCCGCGGCCATTGCTTGTGTCAAAGAAGAAAATGTATTGGATTAAAATGAGCAATATTGGATCAGAGGGTGATGGAAAGGTTTGAGAAAAGACGAGGTCTGAGAGTCCACGTTGCGACTGCTCTTTTTTCTACACTAGGCCATACGATATATACAAAATCCCAAATGAAAACTCACACCTGTCTTCTTTCAAGAACAGACTAGCTCTCCCGGGTTTACTCTCTCAAAGTTCGTTTTCCTAATTCTCAAATCCATGATCGGATTTTGGTATTTCTCCTGGTCACGGCTTGGCCATGATCTCCCATTTCTCATCAACGAAGCCATGCCCATTGCCCAGAAAAACACCCCACTCCCCAAGTGCAATCTTGTTCTCACATCGTGAACAAGAAGCCTGTGTCACAGCCACGGACGTCCCCCCCCGCATCAGTGTCCATTCCGAAGAGCTACGCAGCACTGTCCCATCCGGGTGGGATGCCCAATATTTCAACCTCAGCCTCTATCTCATAGCCTCGCGCAGCCACTGTGCCTCGAGAGGTGGCGGGGTTTATGGTCAGAAGGCAGAGGAGATGGCAGGAATCGCAATATCATACATGGTGGGTCGCGGTCTTAAAGAGTAGAGGGCTTAGAGATTCCCGTTAGCATGAACAAATATCTTTAAAAGCCTGTTTGGCTAAAATGGTTCCGTTCCGTTCTCCCATACAAATGACCCTTTTCCTCCCGTTTCAAAACGGAGAGAAGGTCATTTTCACAACAGAAAGGGTCGCCCAACGGAACGGAACCGTTGTAGCCAATCGGGCTCTAAGAATGTTAACGCGCCAGTTTTCCCAGAACTCGACCCTAAGCAATTAGGGAAGCGATGCCTACAATAGTAATTGCGCTATCCAACGAGGCATACGGCGTTCCCTTAGCGAGAGGCCACCACCATATATTTTAATGTCGTCATCCCCTATCACTCATATCACGGTTCAACAAAGCACTGCACTGTCCCGCCCCCGTCAATCTCAGTGAGGCAGATTGATATGATAGTCACGTGCCTTATCTAGACGCACGGCTTATGAGACCCACGTGACTTTTATCAATCGGCTGGGCTTGCAGAACCCTATGCCAACGACATCACGAGTCCGGGGCCTGATTAGAGAACCACCCACTCACTAACTGTCACCTGACCTGCTATTCCGAGGCCGAACTGGCGGCAGTAACATCCAAGGCAAACACACATTCAATTGACTAACTCATCATGTTATACCATCACCACCTTCATCTCATCCCCTAGCCAGAAAAAGTAAAAAGTAGAAGAAAGAAATACATAAAAAAAGAACCCGTATGTACCCACAAAATATATTTGACAAGAAACCGATGTACACTAAGTGAAGAAGGGCCGATAAATATACAGTGAACGATCCGGAAAAGCCAGAAGGGTCAAAAAGACAAAAAAAGTAAAACCCGTTTCCCCCCCCATCAATGAAATAATAATAGCAAAATGGGAGAGCCCTGCCATACAAACGAAAAATAGAGGGGCGGGGGGGAACTGGCAACACGTGATGACAGATGGATTGCGGATGGATAATAAAAAAGAGGTTTCTGTAGTAAAGCTCCTGGCAAAAGAAACCCACAAGTTATAGGGAATAAATCCTCTGAAACCCCCACCATGGATGCTTCCATAGAAAAAAAGGGAAATCGGAAGAGGGGAAAACGCCAACAGACGGGTTACAATATTGATGCAGGGGAAAGTAGATATGAAAAAAGGGAGGAAATACCGCCGATAGATGAGAAAACGTAAAAGTGTCATTGCGAAGGAAAATAAAAAACACAACCCCAAACTTTTTTCGCCCAATCGTTACGTCGTTTCGCATACCGCCATGACTCCTATTTTTTATTACTGTTTTGTTTCAATAACCGTCTTTGTTAAAGCCCTCGGGCATGCCAGCCCAGTGATGCGCTTTCGCAAATCTAAATTAGCCAATTAAGAGAAACCCTTTCTTCAATAAGTACCCCATTCTAGGAATTGTCTCTCTAGAGTGTCGCCCTCCAAAACCCTCCATTCGAGGAAAGTCAACATTTCCTTGTATCCACACTCCCCCAACGCTCCTACGCTTTTATAGGGCATCTACATGCCCTCAAAGATTGGAGGAATCCGATTCGCCGAGCCGAAACCCCTTCCGAGCTCCTCAGCCTTTCTATTAGACGCCTTCTTCCTCATGGCAGCACTGGCTCCAAGCCCCCTGTTGCCAGACATAAGCCGCCTCTTCACTTTCTTCTTTCGCGTTGGCGTAATCGTCTCCCCCAGCTTCTTTTGGAGTCCGTAGCCTGTAGTAGGGCTACTGTTAGGGTTTCCATGAAGATCTGCCATTTTCTGGGCATGCTGGATTTGTCTCTTACGGAAAGCCGTCACACTGACCTTATCCCATCTCGAGAGCATCTGTGCGGGAAGCTCAGCGGAGGGAATACATTCGTCATCGGCATCCGGTTCATCGCACGCGCCATCCATTAGAACCAACTCTAGGTGCCCAGTGCTAAAACCATCGTCGGTGTTCTCGTTGCCGTCCTCGTCGGAGGAAAGTTCGAGAAAATCCGCGATCTTGAGGTTGGCTTCATATTCGTCAAGCCCCCCGTCTCCTAGACCATCGGCAATGAGCTCGCCTTCATCATTGAAGTAGGGATAGAAAGCCTCCGGGGGGCCTAGTATGTCCGCCCCATTCAAGAAAAGTCCATCGCCACCAGTCAATCCGCCGAGTGTTGGGTTATAATCTAAAAAGCCGGGAGAGTTTTCGCTCTCGCTTTCTTCCGCCATCATAACCATGAAATTAGACACACCGCCGCTGCCGTTCGTCTCGTCGACAGGTGCCTGCTTGCCCTTAGGTATGAGAAAGGTCTTCTTTGATCCCTCCACAACGCAAATCGGGCGGTTCGGATCGGCAACCCAGGAGCCAAGCCTTGGGCGGGGAGCCCCGTCGATATGAACAACTTGTGGACTTTCCGGTTCCTGGGACGACATCGAAACACGTCGGAGGATAGACTTGCCGCGGGGTGTAGGCATGGGAAGATCTTCTTCTTCATCAGTAGTTTCTCCGGAGTCGCCTGCAATGCAAATTGTAATTCGTTAGTAAAGGGGCACCCCTCCTCCAGGTTTGAATTTTCTCACTCTCGTCCTCACTCTCACTACCTGTGGCTTCTTCCTCGCCTTCGCCCCCTTCGTCGCCACTCCCATCTGATGAGAAGAAGTGTTTCCATGGAACATCCACATCGTCATCCGTATCATCGGCCCATCCCCCATGTCCTTGGATGCTCACCAGGTGCTTCACAGCAGGGTCCTTTTTCTCAAAGAAGGGGTTAAGAGTAGGCACTTCGTCCTCATCCGAGGACCCCTCATCACTACCAGTCGTGGATGAAGGGAAATCACCCCCCCCACTCGGAGAGGCAGGTATAGATGGAGCAGTGGCAGAAAAAGAGCCCCGGGGAGTGTTATTGGGGGTGATGGCAGGAGTAGAATCCGGTGCCGGATTCACAGAGAAGATATCTCCATCATTAAATAAATAATAATCGCTCGTCGGATCACAGGGGATGTCAGGAAAAAAACTGGGATCGTTCCATTGGGAGATGAACATTTCGTCGTTGAGATCTTCGAATTCATCCCCACTACCGAGATTAAGTCCATTGATGATTTCAGGGGCAACACCGCTGGTGAGAAATGGACTCGCTTTTATGAGTGTGGAAGGCGGAATGCCATCCTCGAGCTCGCGGACGATAGCGTCCTCTTCCTCGCCTTCGATGTCTTCATCATCGCCGACGTCGATATCCTCGTCTTCCTCGGTATCAACTAATACCCCACCTTGACCATCCTCGACCAAACCGAAATCTTCATCGGTGAATAGACCGATATCACCGACATCATCACCGGTGCCATCACCGATAGACCCAAATAAGGCACCGGAAAGCTCTAGTATGTCATCGGTTCTGGCGATGTCAAAAGCAACTCTTTTGTTTGGACGATTCCGCCCAGGGACACCTTCCGTCAATCCGTCAATATCCGCACCAAAGGATCGTTTCCTTGAGCCTTGCCCCGCCCGGTGATCCCCATTCGCAGCTACGCTATCCTGTCTACCGTTTTCGACGGCAGATTGATCACCCGGAAATAGCTCTATGCTAGCGGTATCTTCACCAGTCACCCGGACGGGGCAATTGACAGCCGGCTCGTCCGCATCATCCGCATCATCATCATCATCGTCCGTCTCTTCATCATCTTGACTACTTGAACTGTCAGATGAAGAATCGGTCTCCTCCTGGTCACCCCCTCCATGTCCACCTTTCCTACTCCTTCCATCCTTCCCACTGCCACCCGCCGATCCCGGACCCAATCTTGATGATTCTCGATGGTGACGTTTTGTGTGAGATGTCTGATTAGGGATATGCTCGTGGAGAATGTATGGATTTTTCAGAGCTAAAGACTCCCCGGCTGGGAGTGAAGAATCGTTGGTCCTCGAAGTTAGCGAAGTGAGGCCAGCTATGGTGGTGTTTGGTACTGTCTTTCGAGACATTGTATTGTGCACAAAAAAATTTCGAGGAATTGGTTGGTGATAAATATATCCGATACGATCGTTCTGTGAGGTGGGATGTATTTTGTGCAAATGAGATTTCTAGGTTGTCGGTTATGGTTGCCGCCGGTTTACGGTGCACAGGGTTGAGGTACTCGAATACCAGGGCTAGTCCGCGAACACAGGGCTGACAAAGCTAACGACGATATTGGGAATAGCGCACGCACTAAGGGGTGTGTCGAAAACCAGAAGAATTCCTCGAACGCTTTCTGCTTTACTATTGTCTATTCACGGTTTCTATTGGATATTTGCCACTTTAGCTCATGCTCAGAATAAAAATCATAGTGTTCACGGACTAACCCTAACACCCGAGTAGACGTGGGTGAGAATTTTTTATATTTTTTATTTTCCTTCGGTATTTTTTGCCCGCCTGTTTTCCGCCAAAGATCCCAATGCCAGGGCGAGAAAAGAATTGCAGCTTCCGTCGTATGTGTGATGTTCCAAATGTGACAGGGCGATATCCTTCAATGGGTGAGTGTTTATTCGATAAGTCTCGAGGAACACCCTTCTTGCTAATGGACAAGAAACCGAGGATCAAAGGTATCGTCGTTTTTGTCGTCTGTTCTTGTCAATCGCTGGAGCTGTTAGGCTGGAGGTGTGTGTATGCAACACCCCCAGAGTGATTTACAACTCAACAGTGATGTTGGCAGCCTGTGACATTTTGGATGATGACGATAATGAATTCGGGAATTTTGGTTGTGTTGGGTTGAAAATGTGTGGGGTTGTGTGAAGAAGCTGGATGGATGAGGGGGAAGGAGGTGAAGGATGTGAAGGATAATAGAGGTGGGAAGTTTGTGTGGGCCAATTTTGGCGAGGCTCTAGGTCGCATGCTACATACAAAAATCCAAGTGCCAGAAAACTCAGAGCACAATCGTTGCCCACCTCCCACCACATCCCACCCACCACCGCCCGCCAGAGCAGAAGACATGCGGCAGCAAGAGAAAAAGGAAAAATGCTGGTATTCCACACACTGCCGTACTCGAGTACTGTACTGGAGCTACCGGTCATCAAAAAGAAACAAAATCTCCGCCACCAAAGCCCGACCGCTTCCTTGGCCATGAACGAAAGCCAAATAAAATTACAGCGGCGACTGCGTACTGTACGAGTAGTTCCTCACCCTTTACCCATGGATAACTTATCATACTTCAATTGGGCTACTCTACTGCATGACGGTATTGTAGAGCATGGAGTCTCTTTGTCTCCCCCTGGTGCTTTCACTCCTACCCGACTCCATGGATGGCGGTAAACAGAAGGAGCAAACGGACACGCCTACCCGCCCTGTTCAAGGGGAATCGGCTCCTCCATAAGCCCACTTTCCCTGTTGGCCGGTTCCCCAGCTCGGATAGAATCCACCGAATTCATCTCCACGCAATTGTCCTACTATTGCATGCAGGAAGGCTTACAGCCCGTACTCTACCAAATCATGCCCTTGCGATTCTCAAAGAGGAGGGGAAGAATTGAAGCCTAGGGGAAGAATCAATTCGGTGATGGCGCTGTGAAAGACTCACCCATCACTAGTCATTGCCATTTACCGATACGGTAGTCCTCAAGCAAGTTACACGCCGTCAGTCAGTGGTTTTATGATAGTTTTTGTTTTCTTCTTCCTCCTTCTCCCCTCTCTTCCTTTTCCTCGCTGAAACCCTAGCTTGGTTATGATAGGTAACTTGGATCCACGGAGGGGCAGAGAGCGCACGAAAGCCCGCGCTACCATTACCAAGTAGTCGTTAAAAAGGGAATTAAGCGACGTCAATTGAAGTCAATCGAACTTCGGTTTAGATCAATATCATTGCTAGTGAGGTGTCGCGAGTGAGTAAGAACGGTTAGAATATTGCCCTATGTGTAACCCAAAACGGCCACCGTCTACCACAAGTGCCGCTCTGTTTTTATCTTTTTTTTTCTTGTGCACACACACTTGCACCCTCGCACACGCACACAAAAATGTGACTTCTTTTTTCTCCCCGATCCCACACAAATCTGTCGGTGAAGGAAAAACCTCAACGCTATGAGCACATTCATTTTCTGTCTCAATAGAAGCGCTCACGACGCTACATCTATTCTTATATGTCCCACGAGTCTCTCTTGGTTTGGACGAGAAAAGGGGATCCCGCTTTTACGTGGAGAAAAAAATAATCGGGGGTATCGTGCTAGATGCACTATGACAGAAATGAGCTAGTTTATGATAGCAGTGCTACTGCTGATACCGGGAAGAACAACAGGCAAGCGAAGGAAGAGAACTGGCTAAAAAATAAAAATAAAAGGAACCCCTCCAAAAGAAAAAGAAAAAGGGAAATGGAAAAGGAAATGGAAAGGAGAAAGGAATTTCCCCACAGGGTTATCATAAGACTCAACACGGCGACGAACTCACCAAACCGCCCGATTATCCGTATGGGTGTTCACGATTGGCTAGAAACAAACTTCCCCGCGCTCCCTGAAGCCATCCCCTCACTCTCCTTCCTCTCTTCCTTGTCAAGACGGTAGATACCGCCTCTTCCATAACACCCTTCAAGACGGTCCCACCTTCTCCCCAATATGGGGCCTTTTTGTCACCTTTGCCCTCGTTAGCCAGAAGAGTTGCATGCTGGAAGAAGGCCAAAACCGGAGTTTAGGTGACCGCTTTGCACCCTCCCGGCTGGTATCCCGGCCCCACTCTTTCCAAGACCTCGGGAGCTCAAGGGGGAGAGAGCAAACCCCGTCTGCAAGCTGGTTGCCCCGAGGGAAACATTCAACAGGCGGGAAGGAAGCACTTCTGGAGGAATTGGTTTTCCTGGATCCGATTCTCCGATGGTTATGGTGACTCCCTATTGGTATGATGCTTCGGCCCCCATCACCCAGTAAGCCTTGCTAAGGCATGATACCCGTACTGCACGTACAGTACCAATACCGCACAATCCCTTACGCCCCCAGCCGAGAGTCTCAGAGTGAAAGGCTCAACGCACAGATACAACCCTAAAACCACCTCCGAACGCCCAGCGTATGATTCCCTCAAGATCTTCCTGCGCTATCATTCGCATCAACCCCCCTCGATTGTTCCATACATGCTCGTACATACATCCACTCCCAGCCATGGAGCCTGAATGGGGCTCGAACAACGATACATATTCCATACATATGTAGCAAAATTCGCAACTTCAACACATTTACTCCCGCAGAATCCCCCTGTCCCCTGGCTTCCATCATTGCGCGCATTTCACCGCAATTACTCACACGTGCCTTTCTTTTGTTAATAAGGAGTGCCAAGGTGGTCCCCGCTTAGGTATTACAGATTCAGGTTAGACGGTTCAAGAAAATATGCACGCTATCCGCCATCCGCAGAAGCACGAGAAAGGACAGGCCAACGTCCGCTACTCGAGTATTGCTCTCACGGTTAAACAATGGTCTTTCCCTTTCTTTTCCCTTTTTTTTCCCGCCCATTTCATCGGATTCTCCCACTTCAAACTGTAACTTTCGAGAGCTCCGTCAGTACCGCAATCGCATCCTACCCTAGAGTACGATTCGATTACAGTAAACAGTACGGCAGGATATCGGCAGGAGTCCTTTTTGCCCCTCCTCACGTTTCACTAAATGCAGCCTAGGCTCGTGTGCCCCTCTTCCCAAGAGGTCAATTATAATACAGCTCAACTGCCAAACGTGCGTGGACACGTACTCCAACCGGACCCTTAACCTACCCCTCCCTTCACTCCAAAAGTAAATGTTTACATCTGGACTTACCCCGCCGCATTTTCGGGTATCTATCGTGATCTTGGCAACAAGGTTCACAAAAAACTCGCCTCCGTGGCGATTCGGTCCTTTTTTTTCTTTCTCAATTTATCCCTTTCTATAATTAATCCCTCCCTTTTAGCTAGTTCAATTTGCCTTTTTCCTCGGACAAAACCATGTTCCCTTGCTTCCCCGCCTTTTGTTTTTCTTTTTTTGTGTTTCTCCCACCTCTTCCTCGTGCTTTTTCCTTGCTTTTCTCACCCACGAGATGGATGCTCCAGGCCGCACGGTACAGCAAGTTCCCTTACACGCTTCTCCCGCTGCCAGAAAAGAAGGAAGGTACAAGTACAGTACGAATTAGGAAGAGGAAAAAAGCTATTTCCTGCATATGCCTAACACGTTTCCGATATGATCAAATTGAACCCTGAACACGGTGGATCCGGTCCTGGAAAAGGACGTTCCGGAAGGGTGAGAGATTCCGAATATCGGTGAGGTGGATCAGCGGGCAAACCAATCAAGTACTCGAGTAGTTAAAATGCACCATCTCATTGCCGTCATCACTATCACCATACTCTGTCAATTCGTCGCTTAGGGGTCAGCGAGTGTGAGTTTGCATTAGCATGCCGATCGAGCATACTCGAGTGCTTGAGAAGCTTGGTCAAAAAAGTATGTTTGCAGTGGGGGCGGCTGTATGCCTGCCGGACGGTGACAGCGTCCTCGCGCTTGGGTAATGATCAAACCTGCAACGCAGACAACTTACCAATTAACCCGAATAGTTATCACAAGTACCCGTAGATCAAGAAAACCCAATCACACCCCTCCCCCTCCTTGGTCTCTCTCTCCCACAGAAAACCCCCACGAACCAACAATAAACAGGGCGCACCACATCATGCTACAAAAGGAAATAATACCACGCCATAGTATTCACCATACCTGCCAGAAAATATGTACGATAAACCCACCGCACACGACTAAAACCGGAGGTGAAAGGGGGGAACCGGGAATTCCCATGATAAAAGCAATATCCGGCCCTGTGGGTGCACGCTATCCTACCCACACCGGTAGTGTGTCGGCGCTTGCGAACACGACCGCTGCAGTATTACACAGTCCACCACCAAATTTCAGCCCCCTACTCGGATCTTGGTGGTGTGAGACGGCAGCTGTGTTCGCAAAGGTTGCCCCTCTACAATTAGTCAACTCCAATGTACTGTATTATACTTCCCGCCATACATCAGAATACACCGTAATTCGCACTGCACCCGAAGCGCGCCACAACGAGCAGGTATAGCATACAAGGTGCCCTGCATGCATGTATGTATGTACCTGGACTGTACTCGAGTACTGTAAGCACATTGCCCTCAATGGTGTGGTCATGAGTCATCACCCGGCCATCCTTTAGTTCGTCCGATGTTCTAACTTTTCGAGGGGAAGGGAGCGAATCGGCAAATTGGGGGGTTGCGGAGTGTGTACGTGTGGGGTTGTGAGCGCGGTAAGTTGGCTTTTATTTTTTTTGGGGGGGGGGGGTAATGCAGGCACGGATGTCCTGTTTGGTGGTGGATTTGGGAAGTCGGGATAGGGGAGCGAGTTTTGGAAGAATGGAAGGGGGGTATCTTAATTGCCATACTTACGGTGTCTGATTGAGTACCTTTCTTATACGGGTATAACGGAGGGCTGTGAGGTTGTTGATATGGAAAGTGGGGGATATTGGGTACTTGTCTTCATGATAGATCACTCGGGTTTGATAGATGGCACGTATTGGATATCGCTAAAGTTGCATCGAAGAGACGTCTATGCGTCGTAGCACAAACCTACAAGAGAGGTTCTGTATATTCTAACACCTATCTATAATGCCCCTCCTGGAAAGCCATGCAAGTCACAACTACCACCCGCACCAACATACTTCCACCTTACATGAAGACTTACCACGTTTGACCGGCAGCTACATCTACAATTGCTTCATTCATTGGCTAAAAATAATCTTCTATGTGCTATAGTCCATTATATCTTCAAGTTATCCTATTGGGTATTTCATTCAAAGAACCAAATTTGTTCCAATAATGAGTTTAAGCACAATGGATTCATTACTCGAATGCTTGTCTTTATTTATGAGTTTCCTCTTAGGCTATACTATTACTTGTATTTTTTATTCATACTCTTATCCATTATCATATAAAGAATGTTCCGGTAACCTATATAACCTTACCCTAGGACTATTCCATACATATCAATTCTATGGCTTACGGGTTGTTCTTGGCATTCTAGCTTGATTTTGAATAGTCACTCTTTCTTTTCTAGCTCTTTAGGTTCTCTTCTTTTAATATAAATTGCTCTCCTTTCTCTTTCTTTGTCCACCTTACTTCCTGCTTTTTTTATCAACCAATCAACCTTACAGAACTATCAATTTTGTATGTATACAATTGTGCAGACATATTTTATCCCCCCTATATGATTCCCTATCCTCTAAAATAATTCTATTCTCAGATCTCTGCTAATTAAAATTTTCTTCTATATCTAGTACAATGTAATAAGGTTTGAATTTATGCTAATTTTGATTTCAATAGGAGAGACAACTCATTGGAATTCAGCAGAAATTGCTTGGTAAGTCTAATATGCAAATTACAGCATATTCAAGTTGGTAATTTTCATAAAATATTATTAACCAATATTCTTATTTCAGATTTTAGAAACAGATTCAAGATACAGGTAATTACATAACTCTATTCTGGCTAGTAGACTAATATCCATCAGCAAAAACGGATCCTGCGTCTGATCCGTCGGCGTTGCGTCCTGACGCAAGCGACGTATTTTCTGCGTCCCCTGCGTCCTGTGCGTCCTGACTTGCGTTCCAACGTTCCTTGCGTCCTGAC
>Ga0307513_10002112_pt1 | contig 27900 bp, 21 predicted proteins | sample 15_EM_MG_FD_202174 | JGI IMG/M metagenome (GOLD analysis project Ga0307513, IMG submission 202174) | Populus trichocarpa ectomycorrhiza microbial communities from riparian zone in the Pacific Northwest, United States - 15_EM | ecosystem: Host-associated > Plants > Roots > Unclassified | place... | reverse complement strand
GCAACGCGGAAAGCCCGCCAAGCTCGTCATCGTCGCCGTCATGCGAAAGCTGATCGAGGCCGCAAACCTCGTCCTCGAACGCGGCCAGCCCTGGCTCAAGCAAACCGCCACCTGAACATGGTTGCTCAGTCTCGCCGCGTATCCGCGCCGAGCCACCTCCCCCTCAATCGGGCTCCGCCCTGGGGGAGGATCTGGAGCGCGAGATCGCCACCTCGGGAAGGCGTCCGTCAGGACAGCCCTCGCCATAGTCCCACGGCAGCCAGTCTGCCTGCCAGCGAAGATCGGGGCTAAGTCGTTGCGTTTCCGGATTCGCCCGATCACCGAATGACGGCGACGACGATCGACAAGATGGCTGTGGTGGCAGCAATTCCAATGGCAGCGATAGCGATTTTATTCGCGTCCCTCGCCCGATTGTTCGCTCGAGATGCAAATGCATTGGCGGATGCGGCAAGCTCATTGGCTGCACGAGCGATGTCGTTGGATGTCTTGGCTTCTGCCGCGCTGGTCAGGGCTGCCTCGGCGGCCGTTTCAGCGGCTTGAGCTGCCCGCTCAGTTGCTCCTGCAGCACGCTTCTGGATTTCTGTTTGCTCAGCTGCGAACGCATCTTTGCGGGCGGCAGCGGCAGCCTCGCGCAATTGGCGCTTCCGTTCGAGCCAAGCGACTGCCAATTCGTGCCGTCCGCCGGAGTAGAGGCGCTGATCGACTTTGTCCTGGGTCAGCGCCTCGCCTTGGAACTCCAACTCATCGCGAAACGCATCGGAGTTGACCACCCCGCCCCCTACTCCGCCGGCAGCGTCTCCGCCTTCCGCACCTGCATCCGGTCGAACTCCGTCCACACCCCCTCATTCCCGTGCCACTGCCCCCGGGTCGCCGCCTTCGAGTACTCCGTCGACCGCGCCTCGAAGAAGTTCGCGTGCTCGACGCCGGACAGCATGGACTGCAGCCAGGGCAGCGGGTTTTCCTTCGCGCCGTAGACTTCCGGCAGGTGCAGCTGGCGCAGGCGCCAGTCGGCGATGAAGCGGATGTAGGCCTTGATGTCGTCCGGCGTCATGCCCTGGACCTCGCCGGCCTCGAAGGCCAGGTCGATGAACTTGTCCTCCAGGCCGACCACGGTCTTGCAGCAGTCGACGATGTCGTCGGCCACCGACTTGGTCACCGCCCCGGTCTCGGCGTTGAACGCGTGGTAGACCTTGATCATGCCTTCGCAGTGCAGGCTCTCGTCGCGCACCGACCAGGAGACGATCTGGCCCATGCCCTTCATCTTGTTGTGGCGCGGGAAGTTCATCAGCATCGCGAAGGAGGCAAAGAGCTGCAGCCCCTCGGTGAAGCCGCCGAACATGGCCAGCGTGCGGGCCACGTCGGCGTGGGTGTCGACGCCGAACTTCTGCATGTAGTCGTGCTTGTCGCGCATGGCCTGGTAGTCGAGGAAGGCCGTGAATTCTGAGTCCGGCATGCCGATCGTCTCGAGCAGCAGGGCGTAGGCGGCGATGTGGATCGTCTCCATGTTGGAGAACGCCGCCAGCATCATCTTGATCTCGGTCGGTTTGAAGACGCGGGCGTAGCGCTCCATGTAGTTGTCGTTCACCTCGACGTCGGATTGCGTGAAGAACCTGAAAATTTGGGTCAGGAGGTTGCGTTCGCGGTCGTTGAGCTTGGTCGCCCAGTCCTTCAGGTCCTCGCCCAGCGGCACCTCTTCGGGCATCCAGTGGACCTGCTGCTGCTTCTTCCAGAACTCGTAGGCCCAGGGGTAGCGGAACGGCTTGTAGGCGGCCGACGGGGTGAGCAGGCCAGGCAAGGTGCGGATGTTTGACGTGGTCATGGCGGCGCTCAAGCTGTCGAATCGAAGGGCGTGGATTGACGTTAACACCACTAATGGGGGTGGCTATGCATCACACCCCCACATGCTGTGCACGGTTCCGTGAGTCGTGTGGATAGATGAGACGCTAACGCATGGGCGGCGGTTACGTGCTTTACGGCGATCCGGGCGCCGGGGCGGTGGCGGTGGAGGCTCTACCGCTGCGGCTTGATCGAGAGCGAGAATGCGACCATCGAGTCGTCGCGGGTCTGCTGGCCCCAGATCATGTGCTGGCCCTTCACCTCGCGGTGGATGACGCCCAGCGAGGACTGCATGATCCCCTTGCGCCAGCCGACGCCCATCTGGACGTCGCCCATCAGGGCGGAGGTGGCGTCGGTGGTCCAGCCGGCGCGGTCCCAGCCGCCTTCGTTGTGCATCATGTTCAGGCCTACGGCCCGGCCGTTGACCGCCCCATAGAGGTACCAGCGGCCGGCGTCGCCGAAGTGGGCGCCGTCGCCCAGGCCCATTTCCTTGAGCTTGCGCGCCGCGCGTTCGTCGCGGCTGATCTTGACCTGGGCGCCGGCCTCGGCCGAGCCGCCGTAGTTGGTCATGCCGACGCCGGCGTGCGGCGAGAGGTCGACGTCGAAGGCCTTGCCCTCGAAGGAAAGGGCTTTCGGCCACTCGCGGATCAGGGCGACCTCATAGGCGTCGGCCTGGAACTGGGCGCGGTCGAGGTTGATCGGCACGCCGCCGGGCGTGACCAGGGCGCCGCCGACGCTGACCCTGAGCGAGTCGACCGGGCCCGCGACGCCATTGGAGAGCTGCACCTGGCCGCTGTTCCAGCGCACCAGGCCCGCGTCGGACTTGTAGGCCTCGCGCTCCAGCAGCCGCGCGATCGGGCCCGCGGCCGCGGCGTTCGGCGAGCGCGGCGCGAACGCGGCGTTGGCCAGCGCGCTGGCCGTGGAGATATCGGTGGAGGACGCTGGCGGAATGGCGATGACGAGGGCCTGCGCGCCGGCGGAGCCCGCCGCGACGCTTCCCAGAACAATGGCTAGATACGCCAGCCCCCGCATTCCCACGTCTCCCGACCGCATCTTGTAAGCGTGCGGTTCCGACCCACAGTTTCATGATTAACGAAAGTCGCAACCCAAAAAGCCGTTCCTGCTCATAGCGTAGCCATGTGCAAGGGCCGTGCCGCTGTGCGGATGTTCAGGGCGGGCGGCGAAATGACGCCGTTACGCGACCTGCCTGGATTCAAGGCAGCGCCCCTGGCCGGTAACTATACTGTAAGTTTCAGATCAGGCCCTACTGGCAGGCCAAGCATTCCTCATAGTCGGTCTTGGCCGCGCCCGACATGTCGACCGCCACCAGGGCTTCGCCCCCCGCGTGGCTCGCCCGCTGCACCGACTTGGACCGCAGGTAGTATAGCGACTTGCAACCGCGCTCCCAGGCTTGCCAATGCAGCATGTGCAAGTCCCACTTCTCTACGTCGCCGGGCAAAAAGAGGTTCACTGACTGGGATTGGCAAATATCCGGGGTTCGATCTGCTGCGAGCTCTACGACCCAGCGCTGGTCGATTTCGAACGCCGTCTTGTAGACATCCTTGTCGTCCTGGCTGAGGAAGTCGAGATGCTGGACCGAGCCCTCGTTCTCCAGGATCCCATCCCAGATGGCGGTGGTGTTGTGGCCGGTCGTCTCGAGCAGGCGTTCCAGATAGGGATTCTTCACCGCGAAGGTGCCCGACAGCGTCTTGTGGCTGTAGATGTTGGCCGGGATCGGCTCGATGCCGGCGCTGGTGCCGCCGCAGATGATCGAGATCGAGGCGGTGGGTGCGATGGCCAGCTTGTGGCTGAACCGCTCCATGACGCCGCGGTCGGCCGCATCCGGGCAGGGGCCACGCTCGGCGGCCAGCGTGCGGGAGGCCGCGTCGCACTGGCGGCGCAGGGTCTTGAAGAGCCGCATGTTCCAGCTCTTGGCCAGCGCGCTCTCGAAGGGCACGTTCTGGGCCTGCAGGAAGGTGTGGAAGCCCATCAGGCCCAGGCCCACCGACCGCTCGCGCTTGGCGGCGTAGATGGCGTTGGCCATCTCCGGCGGGGCGCGATCGATGAAGTCCTGCAGGACGTTGTCGAGGAAGCGCATGACGTCCTCGATGAAGGTCGGGTGGTCGCGCCATTCCAGGAAGGTCTCGGCATTGACCGAGGAGAGGCAGCAGACGGCGGTGCGCTCGGCGCCCAGGTGATCCTTGCCGGTGTGCAGCATGATCTCGGAGCAGAGGTTCGACTGGCGCACCGACAGGCCGAGCTCGCGCTGATGCTGCGGCATGGCGCGGTTCACGGTGTCGGCGAAGATCAGGTAGGGCTCGCCGGTCTGCAGGCGGATCTCGAGGATCTTCTGCCAGAGCGAGCGGGCGTCGACCTCGCGGACGACGTCCTGGGTCTTCGGCGAGCGCAGGCCGAACATGGCACCGTCGCGCACGGCCTCCATGAACTCGTCGGTGATCGAGATGCCGTGATGCAGGTTGAGCGACTTGCGGTTGAAGTCGCCGGAGGGCTTCCGGATCTCCAGGAACTCCTCGATCTCCGGGTGGTGGATGTCGAGGTAGACGGCCGCCGAGCCGCGGCGCAGCGAGCCCTGGCTGATCGCCAGCGTCAGGCTGTCCATCACGCGGATAAACGGGATGATGCCGCTGGTCTGGCCCGCGCCCTTCACCTTCTCGCCGATGGAGCGCACGCCGCCCCAGTAGGTGCCGATGCCGCCGCCGTTGGAGGCCAGCGCCACGTTCTCGTTCCAGACGCTCTGGATGCCTTCCAGGCTGTCGGGGACGGCGTTCAGGAAGCAGGAGATCGGCAGGCCGCGCCCGGCGCCGCCGTTGGAGAGCACCGGCGTCGCCGGCATGAACCAGAGCCTGGAAATGTAGTCGTAGACCCGCTGGGCGTGGTCGGCGTCGTCGGCGTAGGCCGTGGCCACCCGGGCGAACATGTCCTGGTAGCTCTCGCCCGGCAGCAGATAGCGGTCCTCCAGCGTGGTCTTGCCGAAGTCGGTCAGCAGGGCGTCGCGGCTGCGATCGACCTCGACCTTGCGGACCAGCTGCAGCTGCGGGCGCTCCACGCGCACGGCAACCTGTTCATTACCCTCGGCAATCCCAACTTTCGCCGCTTCGCTCATCGTCCCTGACCTATGCCCCTCACGAGCCCGGCTCATTAGAACCCGCCTCGATGCCCCTACATGTTGTGTGGCGCGACGCCCGACAACCCACATATGGGGGCACGCGTCCTAATGACTCGTCAATGAGGCGGCCCATCGGCGCCCAGCTTTTTTCGTAAACAAGACCTTAACGTGGGGCCCCCGCCCTTGGCAGATCAAGGGCTTGGCGTGGGTTGTCACACCCCCGCTCACGAGGTTGTGACAGGTTGTGACGACCGGGACGCGATGGCTTCGGGCCGCGCGGGCCTGCCCGACCAGATGCTCCCCGCAGGGGGCGCTGTCAGCGAAGCTGAGCGAGGGGTTGCAGGCCCCGGCGGCTGGCGCAGCGGACGGGCCCGCCCCCCGCCGACCGTTCCGGCGCCCTGACCGCGCCGTGCGCTGGGGGAGGACGCAAACGCAAGGAGCCCGGCCTTTCGGCCGGGCTCCCGCAACTCTACCGATCGCTCGGTGATCGAGATCAGAAGTTGATGTCGATCGTCGAACGGCGGTTCAGCGGTTCCTTCACGCCGTCGCCGGTGGCGACTGCGGGCATGGTCTCGCCCTTCCAGTCCACCGAGAGGGCGGTCTGGTTGACACCGAGGCCGACCAGCGCGTCGGCGACGGCCTTGGCGCGGCGTTCCGACAGGCGGACGTTGTAGGTCAGCGAGCCGGAGGTATCGGTGTGGCCCACCACGACGACGCGGGTCGCGTGACCGGCGCTGGCGTAGTTGGCGGCCTCTTGAACCACCGACTGCGCTTCCGGCGTCAGGATGTACTGATCGAACGGGAAGTAGACGATGAACTGCTTGGCCTCATACGCGGCCGGCGGAGGCGGCGGCGGGGGAGGCGGCGGCGGCGGGGGCGGCGGGGGAGGCGGCGGCGGGGGAGGCGGCGGCGGCGGCGGGGCTGCGAAGGAGTAACGCAGGCCCACGGTCACCGACTGGTCCCGATAGCTGCCCCTGAAGACGCCGGGTTGCAGGGCGTTGGTGCCGACCGACGTGAAGTCCAGGTCGGACCCGTCCATCCAGCGGTAGGTCAAGTCGACGTTCAGGCGATCGGTCGCCTTCCAGGCCAGGCCGGCGATCAGCTGATAGGCGAAGGCCGTATCCGAGTCGTCGATGCTGAGGTTCTGAATCGGCGGGTTGACGGCCGTGCCGGGGGTGACCACGCCCGTGATGTTCGAGAACTGGCCGTTGACCTTTTCGCTCACGTGGTTGACGCCGAGGCCGGCGCCCACGAAGGGGTTGATCACGCTCCCGGGCAGGAAGTCGTAGAGGACATTGCCCATGAACGTCCAAGACTTCTGCTCGCCATCCGGCTTGCCGCAGGCCGGGGCCGCGGCGGTGCGGATAACACCGGCGGTGCAGAGGCCGATGACGGCCTGGTTGGAGCCGCCACGGACCGAGTCGATGTCGCCGGAGCGATAGCCCGCCTCGACTTCGACGCGCCAGTGGTCGTTCAGTTGATAGCCGAGACGGGCAAAGCCGGCCCAGTCATCTTCCTGATTGAACTCCCAGACGTAGGGTGAGCCGTTCGCGGCATTGTTCGACGACGTGCCGCGAATGCCGTCCGGCCAGTGGTAGCCGATATCGGCGGCGCCATACCAGCCGACTTGGGCCGAGGCGCCGGATGCGACGAACACCGTCGCCAAGGCTGCACCCGCCAGGAGTTTGAACTTCATAATTAGAGCCCTCTCGTTGCCCTCAGTGCTGCGGCCTATCGACCCAGCACGACTTATATCAAGGCCGAACAATTGCGTAAGTGTCACCGAAGCCACACTCGGACCGCAAATTCCCCAGCCACGCGAACCTATGCCAGGACGCTATACGACTATTCCCTTGGCGATCAACGTCGCGGGGCGACGATGACCTCCCCTGGTCCCAAACTGACGCTCCTGGCAATTGCATCAGCCGAGCCATTTCTATCCAAGAGCTTAGCCTATGATGGCGAGGCCTTCCGTGTGGAAGGTGACGCTGCCGGCAAGTTCTTGGCATAACTTGTAAATTTACATCATTGACGCAGGTCGCCCGGGCGTTGGCCGCGGTGGATGGCGCGTAGGGCGCGCTATCCGCTGCGAAGACCTTAGGCGACATGCAAACCCCACGACTCATCCGCGCCCCAAGCGCGGCAACGTCGAAACGCCGGCACAACGGCTTAGTTCCGGGAAATGTGGCCTGCTGAGCATTTTTTTCGCCGCTTTTCCGGCGCCGTTCAAACGTCCCGATTCGCCCGGCGCGCGCGGGTCCGGCCGCCCAGGGCCTCGGGCCGGTTCAATGCCTTGCGGAACTCGTCGCGCCGCTCGTGGATCGAGGCGATGACCAGGCCCATGGGAACGCCGATCTCCACCAGCAGGGCCTCGGAGAGCTGCAGGCTGGCCTCGACCGTCTCGGGCACAGCGTCGGTGGCCCCCAGGTCATAGAGCCGCTGGGCGTGGCGCGCGTCGCGGGCGCGGGCGACGATGGTCAGGTCGGTGCGCAGCTGCCGTGCGGTCGCCACGATCGCTTCGGCGCCGTCGGGGTTGTCCATGGTCACCACCAGGGCCGGCGCGTCGGCGAGGCCACAGCGCAGCAGGAAATCCGAGCGTGAGGCGTCGCCGTAATAGATCGCCTCGCCGGCGCGCCGGGCGGCCTCCACCAGCCTTGGGTCCTGTTCGGCGGCGACCCAGGCGATATCGTGGCGGCGCAGCATCTCGCCCACCAGCCGCCCCACGCGACCGTAGCCGGCGATCAGCACCCGCGGAGCACTTTCGGCCGCGGCGCCTTCCGTCGCCCGGTCGGTCTCCGACGGCAGCTCGGAGGGCGCGATCCGCCGCCCGCCGACTCTCGCGCCCAGGGCCGCCAGCAGGGGGATGCAGGTCATGGAGAGGGTCGCGGCGACCAGCACCGCCTCGCCGGTGGCCCGGGCGACCAGCTTCTGGTCCATGGCCTGGCCCAGGATCACGAAGGCGAACTCGCCGGCCCCGGCCAGCAGCATGGCGGCCTCGGCGGCCGCGCGCCAGCTCAGGCGGAAGAGCCGGGCCAGGCCGAAGATCACCGCGGCGTTGACCAGCAGCAGCCCGCCGGCCGCGCCCAGGATCTCGGCCGGCCTCTGCAGGAGCAGCGGCACGTTCAGGCCGATGCCGATGGACACGAAGAACAGGCCGAGCAGCAGGCCCTTGAACGGCTCGATGGTCACCTCGACCTCGTGGCGGAACTCGGTCTCGGCCAGCAGCAGCCCGGCGATGAACGCCCCCAGCGCCATGGAGAGGCCGGTCAGCGCGCTGATCAGCCCGGCCCCGATCACCACCAGCAGGCAGGCGGCGACAAACAGCTCCTCGCTCTTGGCCTTGGCCACCGAGCGCAGCATGGGCCTGAGCAACAGGCGGCCCACGATCAACAGCAGCAGCACGCCCAGCACCGCCGGCGCGAAGGCGGCGATCAGGTTGGGCGAGGCGGCGTCCCCGCCGCGGCGGCCCAGCAGGGTTAGCGTGACGAGGATCGGCGCGACCGCCAGATCCTGGAACAACAGCACCGAAAAGGTCGCGCGGCCGGCCAGCGAATGCTGCCGCTTCTGCTCGGTCAGGATCGGCATGACGATGGCCGTGGACGAGAGCGCCAGCGCGGCCCCGATCGAGATCGCGGCCGCCAGGGGCTGGCCAAACGCCAGGGCCACGCTGGCGGTCACCGTCATCCCGATGGTCACCTGGGCGGCGCCCAGGCCGAAGACCAGCCGGCGCATCCGCGACAGCCGCTCCCAGGAGAGCTCCAACCCGATCATGAACAGCAGGAAAACCACGCCGAACTCGGCCAACTGGGCCACCTCCTGCGGGTTGTCGATGGTGAAGGCGCCGAGCCAGGAGACCTCATGGGCCAGCGCGCCCAGGCCGTACGGCCCCAGCAGCACCCCGGCGCCCAGGAACCCCAGGATCGGGCTGATCTTCCAGCGCCTGAACAGCGGCACGACCACGCCGGCGGTGGCCAGGAACAGGACGACGTCCTTGTAGGCGCCGGGCTCGACGTGGGGTTCCATCAGGTCTCCGAAGGATCGGCCGCGACTATGGCGCACTCACGCGACTTGAGAAATCGCCGGATGGGCGTAGAGACCAGCGCCATGCGGATTGGACGGGCGACGAGCAGGGATATGAGGGCGCTGGCCGCCCTCGTGGCCGTGTTCGCCCTGATGGTCCAGGCGCTGGTCCCCGCCGCCGCCATGGCCGCCGCGCCCAGCGACTCGGGCGTGATGGTCATCTGTACGCAGAACGGCGCGACCACCGTGGCGTTCGGCGGCCAGCCTTCGAAGACATCTCCCTCGAAAAAGGGCGGCTTCGCGGGCATGCCCTGCCAGGACTGCCTGGCCGCGGCGCTCGCCATGACCCAGACGCCGGAGCTGGCGGTCCAGCCGGTGGTCTATGTCGCCGCCCGGATCGAGCACGTCCCGGCCGAGCCCCCCATCGAGCCGCGAGCCCGCGCTCCGCCCCGGCCGCCCGGCCAGGGCCCGCCCATCGCCTGAACGGAACACCTTCGCCGCGCCCGCGAGGGCGCCGACGCACGTCGCTGTCCAGGCTCTCAAGAATGATTTTTCGACATCGCGCACTCCGCTGCGCCCTCTTCGCCGCCGTCTGCGCCGCGCCCTCTCCCGCCTTCGCCGACGAAGACGCCGAGCGCACGGTCTCCGGGCTGGTGATCCACGCAGAGCCGGGCCGCGCCAACAGGCCGCTCTCCATCCAGACGATCGAGGCCGACCAGATCGCCGCCACCGTCAACGCCACGACGGTCGAGGACACGCTCAAGTACCTGCCGGCGATCTTCGTGCGCCGCCGGCACATCGGCGACACGCAGGCGCCGATCACTACCCGCACCTCCGGCGTGGGCTCCAGCGCGCGCAGCCTGATCTACGCCGACGGGGTGCTGCTCTCGGCCCTGACCGGCAACAACAACTCCACGGCCTCGCCGCGCTGGGGGATGGTGGCGCCCGAGGAGATCGACCGGATCGAGGTGCTCTACGGCCCGTTCTCGGCGGCCTACGCCGGCAATTCCATCGGCGCGGTGGTCAACATCGCCACCCGCAAACCGCGAGGGTTCGAGGCCCAGGCCAAGGTCAGCGCCGGCGCGCAGCACTTTTCGCAATACGCCACCAAGGATGACTATCCAGTCTATGAGGCCGCGGCCTCGCTGGGCGACCGGCGGGGCGCCTTCAGCTGGCGGCTCAGCGGCAATCACCTGGAGACCCGCGGTCAGCCGCTCAGCTACGTCACGGCGATCCGCCCCGCCGCCGCGAGCGCCACGGGGACACCCGTCACCGGCGCCTTCGCCGACCGCAACCGCACCGGCGCGGCGATCGTCGTACTGGGGGCCGGCGGCCTGGAGAAACAGACGCAGGACAACGCCAAACTGAAGGTCGAGTGGGAGATCACCCCGAAGCTCACCGCCGCCTATCTGGCGGGCTATTTCGGCAACCGCACCGACGCCCACGTGGAGAGCTATCTGCGCAACGCCGCCGGCCAGCCGGTCTATGCCGGCGCGCTGAACATCGGCGGCTTCGCCTATACCGTCGCAGCGAGCGCCTTCGCCAATGGGATGTACAAGCTGGACGAGCGCCACTGGATGCAGGCGCTCTCCCTGCGCGGCGAGCCCACCGATCATCTTCGTTGGGAGGCGGTGGCCACGCTCTACGACTATGGCCTTGACGTACAGCGCGCACCGTCCACCGCGCTGCCCGCCGCCCTGACCGGCGGCGCCGGGACCATCCTCGACCTCGGCGACACCGGCTGGCGCACCTTCGACGCCCACGCGATCTGGACCCCGGCCGGCGCCCACAGCTTCACCTTGGGCCTGCACCACGACCGCTACGAGCTGGGCAGCGACCGGTTCAATACCAGCGACTGGATCGCCGGCGGCCGGGGCGCGCTCGCGGCCTCCTCACGCGGCAAGACCGAGACCAACGCCGTCTATCTCGAGGACGCCATCCGGCTCTCACCCGACGTCGGGCTGACGGTGGGCGTGCGCCAGGAGCGCTGGCGCGCCTTCGACGGCCTCAACTACTCGCTGGCGCCCGCGCTCAACGTCACCCAGCCGAAGCTCAGCGCCGACCGCACCTCGCCCAAGGCCGTGCTGGCCTGGACGCCGAACGCGGACTGGCGCCTCACCGCCTCGGTGGGCCGGGCCTACCGCTTCCCGACGGTAGGCGAGCTCTACCAGGCGGTGACGGTGGGAACCCAGCTCGCCGTCCCCAACCCCGACCTCGCCCCGGAAAAGGCGCTCTCCAGCGAGCTCTCCCTCGAGCGGTCCTGGCCCAAGGGGCGCCTGCGCCTCTCGCTCTTCACCGAGGATATCGAGGACGCCCTCATCTCCCAGACCGCGCCGCTGACGCCGGGCTCCACGACGCTGGTCGCCTTCGTGCAGAACGTCGACAAGGTCCGCTCCCGCGGCCTCGAGGCGGCCGCCGAGGCGCACGATGTGCTGGTCAAGGGCGTTGATCTCAGCGGCAGCGTCACCTGGGTGGATTCCGAGACGCGCAAGGACCCCGCCTTCCCGCCCGCCGTGGGCAAGCGCACGCCACAGCTCCCGCGCCTGCGCTGGACCGCGGTGGCCACCTGGCGCGCGACCGATCGCCTGACGCTGACGACGGCGGCGCGCTACGCCAGCCGGCCGTTCGGCACGCTCGACAACTCCGACCTGGTTGGCCACACATACCAGGGCTTTGAAGGCTATTTGGTCGTCGACGCCCGGGCGACCTACAGGATCGACGACCATTGGTCGGCCGCGATCGGCGTCGATAACCTCAACAACCGCGACTATTTCGTCTTCCATCCGTTCCCGCAGCGCTCGGCGCTAGCGGAACTCCACTACGTCTACTAGAGGCCCTCCCGATGAAGCTTTTCGGCGCGCTCGCGCTCAGCGTCTCCCTCGCCGCGGCCGCCCAGGCCGCCCCGCCGCCGCTCAGCGTCAGCGGCGCCTGGAGCCGGCCGGCGGTCGCCGGGACCAACGGCGTCGGCTACATGACGCTGGCCAACGCCGGCAGGACGCCCGACGCCCTGGTGAAGGTGGAGAGCCCGCTGGCTGCGCGGGTCGAGGTGCATTCCGCCAGCATGGCCGGCGGGGTGATGAGCATGAAGCTGCAGGACCGCGTCGCCGTGCCCCCCGGCGGCAAGGTCGCCTTCGCGCCCGGCGGTTATCACCTGATGCTGATCGGCCTGACGAAGACGCTGAAGGCCGGCGACCAGGTCCCCGCCACCCTCACCTTCGCCGGCGGCGTGAAGCTCAAGATGGCCTTCGCCGTGGGAACCGGCGCCGCGCCCGGGCGCATGGACAACATGCAGCACTAGGGACAGGCCGCGGTTCCTGACCAAAATGTAACGGGCGTAACACCCCGCCGCGGAGGCATGGTCGCGCCATCCTTCTTCTGAGAGAGTCCGCTTGATGAAAACCCTCTGGCTCGGCGCCGCTGCGGCGGCCGCCCTCCTTGTCGCCTGCCCGGCAATGGCCCAGCCCGGCCAAGACCTCTCCAAGGCCCCCCGGATGGGGACCTGGGGCTTCGATCTCGCCGGCCGCGACACCACGGTCTCCCCCGGCCAGGACTTCTATAGCTATGCCAACGGCGGCTACCTGAAGGCCCTGGAGATCCCCGCCGACCGCTCGCGTTACGGCGCCTTCGACCGCCTGAACGAGCTCTCGCAGAACCGCATGCACGCGGTGCTCGAGAAAGCCGCCGCCGACAAGGCCGCGACCGGCGAGGTCGCCCAGGTGGGGACGCTCTATCGCAGCTTCACCGACGAGGCGAAGGTCGATGCCCTGGGCGCCAGGCCGCTGGCCGCCGACCTCGCCGCCATCCGCGCCGAGAAGACCCGCGCCGATATCGCCCGCACCATGGGCGCCTCGCTGAAGATGTTCGGCGGCAGCTTCTTCTCGGGCCAGGTCTCCGGGGACGCCAAGGACCCCGACCACTATGCGGTCTACCTCGGCCAGGCGGGCCTGGGCCTGCCCGACCGCGACTACTATCTGGAGCCCGGCTTCGCGGGCCAGAAGGCCAAGTACGAGCAGTATGTGGCCAAGATGCTGACGCTGGCGGGCTGGCCCAAGCCGGCCGTCAACGCCAAGGCCATCGTCGCCATGGAGACCGAGATCGCCAAGGTCTCCTGGACGGGCGCGGAACGGCGCGACGACAACAAGATGTACAATGCCTACGAGACCGCCAAGGTCGGCGAACTGGCCCCCGGCTTCGACTGGGCGGCGTTCATGGCCGGCGCCGGCCTCGGCAAGACGCCCCATGTGGTCGTGCAGGAGAAAAGCGCCTTCCCGGCGATCGCCGCGATCTTCGCCAAGGCGCCGATCGACACGCTGAAGGCCTGGCAGGCCTTCCACCTGGCCGACCAGGCCGCGCCCTACCTCTCCAAGCCCTTCGACGAGGCGAACTACGAGTTCCGCCAGGCGGCGCTGACCGGCGCCAAGGCCCAGCAGCCCCGCTGGAGGCGCGGCGTCATCCTGGTCGACACCCAGATCGGCGAGGCCCTGGGCAAGATCTATGTGGATGCGTACTTCCCACCGGACTCCAAGGCCAAGATGCTGGGCCTGGTGAGCGACATCCGCACCGCCATGAAGAGCCGCATCGAGAAGCTCGACTGGATGAGCCCGGCCACCAAGGCCCGCGCCCAGGAGAAGCTCGCCGCCTTCACCGTCAAGATCGCCTATCCCGACAAGTGGCGCGACTATTCCGGCCTGACGATCAAGGACGGCGACCTCTACGGCAACGTCAAGCGCGCCACCGCCTTCGACTGGGACTTCCGGGTCGGCCGGCTCGGCGGTCCGGTGGACAGGTCCGAGTGGGGCATGACCCCGCCCACGATCAACGCCTACTACAACCCCACTGGCAACGAGATCGTCTTCCCGGCCGCCATCCTGCAGCCGCCGTTCTTCGATCCGGACGGCGACATGGCGATCAACTACGGCGGCATCGGCGGGGTGATCGGCCACGAGAGCACCCACGGCTTCGACGACCAGGGCCGGCGCTATGACGGGACCGGCAAGCTCGCCGACTGGTGGACGGCCGAGGACGCCGCCAAGTTCGAGGCCCAGGCAGCCAAGCTCGGCAAGCAATACGACAGTTTCGAAGTGCTGCCGGGCGCCAGGATCAAGGGCGAGTTGACTATGGGTGAGAACATCGCCGACCTGGGCGGCTTGCTGCTGGCGCTCGACGCCTATCACACCAGCCTTCACGGCCAGCCGGCGCCGATCCTCGATGGCCTGACGGGCGATCAGCGGGTGTTCCTGGGCTGGGCCCAGGTGTGGCGCCAGAAGATCCGCGAGGATCGCCTGCGCCAGCAACTGGTCTCCGACCCGCACTCGCCACCGCCGGCCCGTGTCGACGTGCCGATGCGCAACATCGACGCCTTCTACGACGCCTTCGGCGTCAAGCCGGGCGACCCGATGTACATCGCGCCCGCGGATCGGGTGAGGATCTGGTGAGGAGGGATGTCATTTTTGACACCTCGTCTAAAAATAGCTCCGGGCAAAAAATTAGCCCGCTGCGGGGGATAATCGCAGCGGGCCTATTTTGAGCAGTTCGCTCTAATTAGAGTGGGCGTTTCCTCCCCGAAACGCCGGAGACTTCAGGACTTGCGCCGTCTTGTCTCTCGCCAGGGGAAGGAACGGCAATTTTCTACCCGAGTCAACGGGTCGGGTCGTGGTTCTTGGCCAGCCGCGATCAGTTTTTCGCGATCTTCCCAGAATTTACGCCATCTTTTGACGAATTCGTCAAAGAACCTGTTTCGCCAGGACTTCAAGAGCCGGACAACCGACCTCGAAAACGAAGTCCGGCCTGGCGGCGGTAACCGGGCCCAGGCCGGCGGCCGTGAGCGCCGCCGAGGCGTCCGCGACCCGGCCTGCGTCCACCAGGAGCCCGTTGGGCCGGCGCGTGGCGCCCGCCTTCACCAGGGCTTCGACCACCTTGGCCTCCGCCGCATCGCCGGAAGCCGGCCAGATCAGCGTGGCGCTGGTCAGCGCCGCGGCCCGCGCCTCGACGATGCGCAGCAGGCGCTCGGCGGCGGCGAGCTGGTCGCGGCTCCAGGACGCCTTCAGGCTGGCGGCGAGCTGGGCCTGGCTCTTCAGGATCACCCCATCGGCCAGGGTCTTCAGCCCGTTGGCCTGCAGGGTCGCCCCCGTGGTGGTGATGTCGACCACCAGCTCCGCGGCGCCCGCCGCCGGCGCGCCCTCGGTCGCGCCCCCCGATTCGGTGATCCGGTAGTCCACCACCCCGTAGCGCGCGAAGAAGGCGCGGGTCTGGGCCAGGTATTTGGTCGCCACCCGCATGCGGCGGCCGGTGCGGGCCAGGTAGTCGTGCGCCACCTCCTCCAGGTCGGCCATGGTGTCGACGTCGAGCCAGCTCTTCGGCGCGGCCACCACCAGGTCGGCGCGCCCGAAACCCAGCGCGCGGAGCAGCAGAACCCGGCCATCCAGGTCGGCGCCGGTCTCGCGCAGCAGGTCCTCCCCGGTGATGCCCAGGTGCACCTCGCCGGCGTCGAGCGCCTGGGCGATGTCCGCGGCCGACAGCAGCCGCACCTGCGCGCCCGGCAGGCCCCTCAGGCTCGCCAGATAGCCGCGGGCGCCGCCGCTCACGGCCAGGTCTATTCCGCAGTCGGAGAGCCAGGCCTCCACCTGCTCCTTCAGCCGCCCCTTGGACGGCAGGGCGATGATCAGGGGGCCGCTCATGCCTCACCTCCGGCGAAGGCGCGCCAGGGCCGGACAACGCAGCCCACGGCGACGGCGCTCGCCGAGCCGCCCAGCCGGGCCAGCAGGCCGTCGTAGCGGCCGCCCGAAGCCACCGGGCGATCCGCGCCCAGGGCCTCGCTGCGCACCTCGAAGGTGAGCCCGTCGTAGTAGTCGAAGGCGTGGCCGAGCGCCGGCGCGAACCGCATCCGGTCCGCCGGGATGTCGGCCTCCAGCACCGTGAGGAACCCCTGCCAGTTCTGCAGCGCCCGCTCGATCGCCGAGCCCTTGCCGGCGATGGCCCGGATCTGCGCCAGCCCCTGGGCCGGCGGGGCGGAAATGGCCATGAACTCGCGGATGGCGCCGGCCTGGGCCTCGGTGAGCGCGGGCGCATCGGCGGCCTCGGCCCGGCGCACCAGCCGCGCGGCGATCTCGCCGGGTCCGCGGCCACCGACCGGCTCGACACCGGCCAGAGCCCAGACTTCCTCGAGCATGGTGGCGGCCTGGGCTTCGGAAAGCCCGGAAAGCATGGCGGCCAATTGGCCGCCGCCATTGGACGTCGAGGCCTCGCCGGCCCGCGCCAGCTCGGCGTTCAGCAGACGCGGCCGTCCGGCGACGCGCCTCAGCCGCGCCGCCAAGGCGTCGGGCAGGCCGAGGGATTCGATGAAGGCGGCGAACAGCGCGACGTCGCCGAGCCAGAGACTGAGGTCCGAGCGTCCGCCCGCCGCGGCCGTCCGCCAGGCCAGCACCGCCACCTGGGCGTCCGCCGCGAGCGGCAGGCCCAGCGCGGGCCCGATCACCTCGACACCGAGCTGAACGAACTGCTCGGGCCGGTCGCCGCCCGGCGAAGCGCGGAAGGCCGGGCCCTCGTAGACATACCGGCCGGCGACCTGGCCGCTCTCGATGTGCCGGCGGGCCACAGCCACGGTGAAGTCCGGGCGCAGGCACTCTTCGACCCCGCCCTCGGCCTGGACCACGAACAGCCGCGCCCGCATGGCCTCGCCGGCCAGGTCGAGCAGCAGGTTGAGCGGCTGCAGGATCGGGGCGTCGACGGTCTCGGCGCCGGCGGTGGCCAGAGCCGCGCGGATGGCGGCCAGGACGTCGGGCGGAACTGCGGGCTCGAACCTCACGGCTGGACCTCAAGGATCTTGCGGATCGCAGCGACCAGATCGGTGCGCGGAACGGTCATCTGGCCCGGCCGCTCGGCGCGCCAGGCGGCGTTGTCGGTGACCCCCGACGCCAGTTCGCGGCCGAGGTCGAGGTCCTTGATGGTCACGGTCCCGGCGGCGAACTCGTCCCCGCCGATGATCACGGCGGCGGGCGACAGCCGGCGGTCGGCATACTTCATCTGCGGCCGCATGCCGGAGGTCCCCAGATAGACCTCCGCGGCAATGCCGGCGGCGCGCAACTCGCCGGCCACCGCGAAGTAGTCGCCCACCCGTTCCTGGTCGAGGATCAGCACCACCACCGGCCCGCGCGCGTCGGCGGCCAGGTCGCGCCCGGCGGCCTTCAGCGCCGCGGCCAGCCGGGTCACGCCGAAGGAGAAGCCGGTGGCCGGCGTCCGCTCGCCGGTGAACCGCGCCACCAGGTCGTCATAGCGCCCGCCGCCGCCGATCGAGCCGAACCGCACCGGCTGGCCCTTATCGTCCGTGGTCTGAAGAAGCAGCTCGGCCTCGAAGACCGCGCCCGTGTAGTACTCGAGCCCACGCACGATCGACGGATCGAACGCCGCGCGCTCCGCGCCGACGCCCAGGCCGGTCAGGGCCTGATGGATGGCGGAAAGCTCCGCCAGCCCTTCGTCGCCCTCGGCCGAGCCGCCGATCACGTTGGAGAGCTGGTCCAGGGTCTCGATCCGCCCGCCGGCGCCGGCCGCGGTGAAGGCCAGCACCCGTTCGGCAGCGGCCGCGTTCAGCCCCGCGCCCTTGGTGAAGGCGCCGGACTCGTCCTTGCGGCCCTCGCCCAGCAGCAGGCGCACGCCGTCCGCTCCCAGACGGTCCAGCTTGTCGACCGCGCGCAGCACGCCCAGCTTCTGCTTCTCATCGGTGACGCCGGCCGCCGACATCAGGCCGTTGAGCAGCTTGCGGTTGTTGATCTTCACCACCGCCGAGCCGGTCGGCAGGCCCGCCGCTTCCAGCCCCGCCACCGCCATGGCGATGATCTCGGCGTCGGCTTCCGGGCGGGCCGAGCCCACCGTGTCGGCGTCGCACTGGACGAATTCGCGGAAACGGCCCGGCCCCGGCTTTTCGTTGCGCCACACCAGCCCGAAGGCGTAGCGGCGGAAGGGCTTGGCGAGCGTGTCCCAGTTCTGGGCGGCGAACCGGGCCAGGGGCGCGGTCAGGTCATAGCGCAGCGCCATCCACTGCTCGTCGTCGTCCTGCAGGGCGAAGACGCCCTCGTTGGGACGGTCGGCGTCGGGCAGGAACTTGCCCAGCGCGTCGGCATATTCGAAGGCCCCGGTGTCCAGCGCCTCGAACCCGTAGCGTTCATAGACCTCCGAGACGGCGCTGAGGATCTTGCGTTCGGCCACCAGGTCGCGGGCGCGGCGATCCATGAAGCCGCGGGGGCTTCTGGCCTCGGGTCGGGGAGCGTCAGCGGTCATGGCGTCGCGCTTAGCGGTTGCCGGCGCCGGGCTCAAGGAAGGAGAGTCGTCCATCGTCGTGTCCTTGGAAGAGGAATGCGACGGACGGAGCTGAAATCGTTGGAGCCCCGTCCGCTGGTGCGGGGCTCGGAAGGGGTCGCTTTAGGCCAGGCGATCCCATGCCGAACCCGCGAGGGTCGGATGGTGGTGGTGGCCGTGGTGATGCGCGGAACCGCTCATGAGGCGGGCTTCTAGCGGAGGATTGTGAACAAAGCGAGTCGGGCGCTCGGCCGCGACTTGCAGACGTCGTTCCACTTTTGGGCCAGGGCGTCGCCGCGGGCGGAGCGGGGCTAGCCGATCACCCCGGTCACGCCTTCAGCCGGGCGATCAGGGCGGCGGTGGAGGGGTCATGCGCGCCGGCGGGGCCGCCCTTCAGCTCGCCCAGCACCCGCGTGGCCAGGCTCTTGCCGAGCTCGACGCCCCACTGGTCGAAGCTGTTGATCCCCCAGAGCACGCCCTCGACGAAGGTCTTGTGCTCATAGAGCGCCAGCAGAGCGCCGAGCTCCGCGGGCCCCAGTCGGTCCATAAGGATGAAGGCCGTCGGCCGGTCGCCGGGGAAGGTGCGTTGCGGGGCCAGCGTCGCGATCGTCGCGGCCGGCACGCCCTTGGCCTCCAGCTCGGCGCGGACGTCGGCCTCGGTCCGGCCGACCATCAAGGCCTCGGCCTGGGCGATGGCGTTGGCCAGCAGGATGGTCTGCGCCGCCGGATCGCCTTCGGAGGCGTGGGCGAGCGCGATGATGTCGGTGGGGATCACGTCGGTCCCCTGATGCATCATCTGGAAGAAGGCGTGCTGCACATTGGTCCCGGCGTCGCCGAAGACGGCCTGGGCGGTGGCGTGGGCGACCGGGGCTCCTTGCGCGTCCACCCGCTTGCCGTTGGACTCCATCTCCAACTGCTGCAGGAAGGTGGGGAGCAGGTGCAGGCGCTGGGCGTAGGGCACCACGGCGCGGACCGGCCGGCCCATGCCGTTGCGGTTGAACACGTGCGCCAGCGCCAGCAGCACCGGCGCGTTGCGGTCCAGGGCGGCGGCGCGGAAATGGTCGTCCATGGCCGCGGCCCCGGCCAGCAGGGCCTCGAACACCTCCGGACCCAGGCCGATCACGCAGGAGAGCCCCACCGACGACCAGACCGAATAGCGCCCGCCCACCCAGTCGCGGAAGCCGAACACCTGGTCGGCCGGCACGCCGAACGCCTGGGCGATGTCCGGCGCGGCGCTGACCGCCACCAGCTGGGCGTCGGCCGCCGGACCCAGCGCCGTCCGCAGCCAGGCCCGCGCGGTCTGCGCGTTGGTCATGGTCTCCTGGGTGGTGAAGGTCTTGGAAACCACCACCACCAGGGTCTCGGCGGGGTCGAGGCCGGTGAGCGCGGCGGTGATGTCCGCCGGATCGACGTTGGCGACGAAGCGGACCTCGATCTGCGGGTCGAGCGGCCGCAAGGCGTCCCAGACCAGCCGCGGCCCGAAGTCCGAGCCGCCGATGCCGATGTGGACGAGCGCGCGGAACGGCTTGCCGGTGGCCCCCCTGCACGCGCCGGAGCGCACGGCCTTGGCGAAGGCGGCCATCCGAGCGCGCATGGCGTCGACCTCGGCCGAGACCGGCTCGCCCTCGGCCTTGAAGTCGGCGCCCTTCGGCGCGCGGAGCGCCATGTGCAGGGCCGCGCGGCCTTCGGAGGCGTTCATCACCGCCCCGGCCAACTGGCGGTCGCGGGCGGCCTCCACCTGCGATGCGCGGGCGAGGTCCAGGCAGGCCTCGAGGTCGGCCAGCGACCAGGGCTGCTTGGAAAGGTCGAGCTCGAGCCCGGCGGCGCTGACGCCCAGCCGCGCCAGGCGCTCCGGCTCGCTCTCGAACAGGCCGACGATGCGGCGGCGGCGCGCGGCTTCGCCCGCGGCCTCAAGTCGGCTCCAGGCCGCGTCCGTCGCGCTCACGCAGAAACTCTCCCTAGTCGGCCGAACCGTACTTCACGCTGCAGCCATAGGGCTGCGAGACCGCCACGGCTATGGGCCGCCCGGCCTTCAGGTCGCCCAGCGCCTCGGCGACATAGTCCCGGGCGCCCTTCAGGCTGGCCGGCTCGGCGAACGGCCGGTCGTCGATGCCGCCCATATAGGCGACGCGGCCGGCGCGGTTGATGATGAACATGTGCGGCGTGGTCCTGGCCTCATAGAGCCGCCCGACCCTGCCTTCCGGATCCAGCAGGATGGCCGAGGCGTGCGAGCCGACCCTGGCCTGCCAGGCCTTGGCCGAGGCCCTGGTGAAATAGCCCTGCATGCCCGGCGCCGAGGACACCACGGTCAGCCAGACGACGCCGTCGGCCACAGCCGCCTTCTGCAGGGCCTGCATGTGCCCCGACCCATAGTGCTTGCCCACATAGGGGCAACCGCTGTTGGTCCACTCCAGCACCACCAGCTTGCCGGCGAAGTCGGAGAGCGCGCGGCTGTGGCCGTCGGCGTCCAGGGCCTGGAACGCCGGCGCGGGCTGGCCCAGCACCGGCGCGGCGGCGGCCGGCGTCGCGATCGCCAAGGCTGCGGCGCCGACGGCGAGGAGGGTTCGGCGGTTCAGGTCCACGGTTCCGACTCCCGGGCTATCCCTTGGCTGCGGCCTTGTTCAGGGCCTTGACCACGATGCCCTCGGTGAGGATCGAGGGCAGGATAACGCCGTCGGACCCGTCCGCGCCATAGACCAGGTAGAGCGGCACGCCTGCGCGCCCATAGCGGGCGAGCTCGGCGGCGATATCGGCGTCCTTCAGGGTCCAGTCGGCCTTCAGATAGGCGACGTTCTTGTCCTTCATGGCCTTGGCGACGCCCTTGGTGGAAAGCGCCACGCGGTCGTTCACCTGGCAGGAAACGCACCAGGCGGCGGTGTAGTTGACGAACACCGGCCGGCCCTCGGCGCGCAGTTCGGCGAGGCGGGCGGGGCTGTAGGGCTCGTAGGGCAGGTCGGCCTTGCCGGCGCCGGCCGACGATCCCGGAGCGCTCGGCGTCGCATAGCCCGGCCCGACGACGGCGAAGAGCGCGCCGGCGGCCAGGACGGCCACGGCCGCGGTGAGCGCGACCGGGCGGCGGCCCAGCGCCGCCTGCCGCTGCGCCGCGCCGGCCAGCCAGGCGGCCAGGCCCACGACGACCCCGGCGGCCAGGATGCGGACGAGCGCGTCGGGGCCGGCCTGCAGGGTCAGGACCCACACCAGCCAGGCCGCCGCGGCGTACATTGGAAAGGCCAGCGCCTTGCGGAAGGCGTCCATCCACGGCCCGGGCCGCGGCAGGCGGTCAAGCAGGGCCGGGGCGAAGGCGACCAGGACGAAGGGCGCGGCGAAGCCGATCCCGAGCGCTGCGAACACCACCAGGGCGGCGATCGGCGGCTGGGTGAGCGCCCAGCCCAGCGCGGGGCCCATAAAAGGCGCCGTGCAGGGGGCGGCGACGACCACGGCGAGCGCGCCGGTGAAGAAGGCCCCGGCGAGGCCGCTCTTGCCAGCCAGGCCCGAGCCCACGCCCTGCAGCGAGGTTCCCACCTCGAAGAGGCCGGAGAGGTTGAGCGCCACCGCCAGGATCAGCAGCGCCAGCACCGCCACCACCGGCGGCGACTGCAGCTGGAAGCCCCAGCCGATGGCCGAGCCCGCGGCCTTGAGCGCGATCAGCAGGCCCGCGAGCGCCAGGAAGGTCGCCAGTGCGCCGGCGCCGAACGCCAGGCCCTGGCGCCGCGCCTCGGCGTGGGCGCCGCCGCCGTGGCCGGCCAGCGAGGCGGCCTTCATCGCCAGGATCGGGAAGACGCAGGGCATCAGGTTGAGGATCAGGCCGCCGACCAGGGCGAAGAGCGCCGCGCTGGCGAGGCCGAGGTTGGCGCTCGCGCCGCCCCCCGAGATCCTGGCCGGCGGCGGGCCGAGGCCCGAGGCGGCGGCCGGCGGCGCGCCCGGCGTCGCCGCGATCTCATAGGCCTTGCCGCCGACGCTGAGAACGCCGGCCAGCGCCTTGGGCGGGGTCGGCCCCTGGAAGTCGTAGCCGGGGGTGAGCGTGAGCGTCAGGCCCTGCGGCCCGCGCTCGATCACCTGCGGCCGGGCGTGATCGATGACCGTGGAGGCGAAGGGATAGAAATAGGCGTCGGCCATGTCGGCGCCCTTCAGCGCGGCGCCGGTGACCGCCAGCGCCACGCCCGCCGGGCTTTTCTCGAAGACGGCGGCCAGGTCGCCGGCGGGCCTGGGCGCGGCGGCGAGGGTCGCGGCGATCGGCCCGGCCCATCTGGGGTCGTCGGCGCCGGGTGCGGCGACGACCGGCAGGGTGAGCTTCAGGGTCGCGTCTTCTGGCACGCAGATCTCGGCGCAGACCAGGAAGCTGGCGGCGCCGCTCAGGGTGACGCTCTGGCCGGGCCTGGCCGTGGCCGGCGCGGTCAGCGTCATCGGCAGCAGCACCTCGTCGGTGTAGCCGTAGTTGACCAGCGGCCCGACCGGCAGCCGGTGCGGGGTCGGCCAGGTGAAGTCCGACGCGGTCCAGCCGGCCGGCAGGGCCCACTTGAGCCGGGTCGCCTCGCCGCTATCGCCGGCGTTGCGCCAATAGGTGTGCCAGCCCTTCCGGATCTGCTGGCGCAGCGCAATGTGGATGGTCTCGCCCGGCGCGATGGCCTGTTTGCCGGCAACCAGCTCGGCCGTCAGATGGCCGGTGTTGACCGGCTGGGCGAAGGCCTGGCCCGCAAAAACCATGGCGAAGATCACGCCCGCCAGAAACCGCATCATCGTCGATCATCCCGCCGTTTGCCGCCGCTATATGGCAAGCCTGGGCCTTAGGCGCAAAGCGAGGCTCGACTTAGGCGCCGCCAGCCCCTCATCATCGACGTCCCGTTCGTCTTGCCGCGAGGATTCGTCACCAGTGCCAGCTTCGTTCGACGACATTCAGATCGGCCAGGTGGTCTCGCTGGGCGCAGCCGCGGTGGAGCCGCAGGCTTTGGAGCTGTTCGTCAGCGCCTTCACGCCGGGCTGGGCGGTGGAGCGCGGCGCGCCCGACGCCATGGTCTACGCCATCTGGGCCAAGCTCGACGCCATCTCCCACACCGACTGGCCGCAGACCAAGCGCCTGGGCGTCGACGCCCTGCGCTGGGTGCGCAACCCGCCCGCCGGCGAGCTCCTGCGCGGGCGGATGACCGTCATGGCCAAGGACCCGGTGGGCGAGGGCAAGGGCATCATCATCGCCCAGCACGACCTCCTCGATGAGGCCGGCCGGCTGGTGTTCTCCTGCCTGACGCGGAGCGTGTTCGCGCGGTAGGCGAACCCATCCCTCCTCTTTAGGGGAGGGTGGCCGAGGCGAAGCCTCGGACGGGTGGGGGTGTCTGTATCAAGCTCCGACGTCCGAGCTTGAACGCGAGGTCCCCACCCTGGCCGTCTTCGACGGCCTGTCCCTCCCCTGAAGAGGAGGGATGATCCTTACCCGTTCGCCGCGTTCGGGATCTGCGGGGCGCGGGCGAGGGCGAGGGCGACCAGGCGGTCCCAGCCGACCAGCGACAGCAGGTGGGCGTAGATCTGGGCCAGCGCGCCGTTGTCGCGCAGCTCGACGAGCTTCGCCGGCGGCAGGGCGTTCAGCTTGTCTTCCGAGACGCCGAAGTAGTCGGCGATCTTCTGCGGTTCGCCGGCCGTGCCGTCGGGGTTGGTGGGCGTGAAGGTCGCGGTCTTGCTCTCGAACAGGTCATTGTCCTTGAGGAGCTGGACGAAGCTCATCGTCCGCTGCCGCTCGATCTCGAAGTTGTTGCAGAATTCGATGCAGTTCTTCGTGTAGTCGCTCGGGTCCTTGCCGTCGAAGAAGGGCATGTCGCCGCCCTCGACGATGAACTCGGCCTTGCGGTCGATGCAGAGCACCATCTGCTCGCCGCTGGAGTCGTTGGCGAACACGAAGGGATAGCGGCGCACATAGGCGGGAATGTAGATGCCCGGCTCGAAGAGGCCGTTGTCCTGCACGAACATGTTCTCGCCGGCGTTCAGGCCCATCACCGCGATCGGCAGCTTCTCGTCACCCACGAAGATGATCGGGCCGGTCACCGCGGCCAGGGGGAATTCGCCCACCGTCAGCGGAATGGCGTGACCTTGCTTGGCGAAGGCGAAGGGCCCGTCCATGCGCTTGACGCCGAGCTTGGCGTGCATTTCCGGCGAGAGCGGCTCGGGCTGCGAATAGAACAGGACGTTGCCGGTGATCTGGCCAAGGCCAGGCTGGGCGGTGGTGGTCATGTAGCGCCTTCAGAAATTCGTTGGGCGCGATGGCCGCAAGGGCCCCTGCCGCGCGCGAGGTGGCCGCTTCTAGCCGATAGAGGACAGGCCCGCAAATGCGCACCCGCCCCGCGCCGTCCGGCCGCCTCGCCGGCACGCCCCTCTTTTCTTGCGTGCAGGGGGCCGACCGGCTTCAATCCCCGGATACTCGCCAGGGCCGACCGCGACGCAGAATCGGCCGCCCATTATCGGAGGAATTTCGTGGCCATCTTCTATCCGGACATCCTGGACGAGAAAACCGCGGCGCGGACCTTCACCTACGGCGACAAGGACGTGATGCTCTATGCCCTGGGCGTCGGCATGAGCCATGATCCGATGGACGAGCGCGAGCTGGCCTTCACCTACGAGAAGAACCTCAAGGTGATCCCGACCGCCGCCACCATCCTGGCCTCGGCCACGGGAGGTCCCGCGCGCGGCGCCGACAAGGCGGAGCAGAAGCCCGGCCACCGGCAGAGCCACATCAACTTCCTGATGCTGGTGCACGGCGAGCAGAAGGTGGAGTTGCGCAGGCCCCTGCCCGCCTCGGGGACCTTCACCGCCCATGGCAGCACCATCGGGGCCTTCGACAAGGGCAAGGACAAGGGCGCGGTGATCTATAAGGAGACGGTCTGGACCGACGAGAAGGGCGAGAAGGTCGCCACCCTCACCGCCTCGTACTTCGCGCGTGGGGATGGCGGCTTCGGCGGCCCCTCCAAGGGCGCGCCCGAGCCGCACGCGGTTCCCAGCCGCAAGGCCGACCTCTCCGTGGACATCCCCACCCGCGAGGACCAGGCCCTGCTCTACCGACTGAACGGCGACCGCAACCCGCTGCACTCCGACCCGGAGAGCGCCAGGCGCTCAGGCTTCCCGCGGCCGATCCTGCACGGGCTCTGCAGCTACGGCATCACCTGCCGCGCGGTGCTGCAGGCGATCACCGGCTACGACCCCGACCAGATCCTCAGCCACCAGGCGCGGTTCTCCGCCCCGGTCTTCCCGGGTGATGTCATCACCGTCGACCTCTGGAAGGACGGCCCGGACATTTCCTTCGAAGCCAGGGTTGCGGCGCGCGGCGCCACCGTGATCAAGAACGGCCTGACTGTGCTGCGCAGCTAGCGGGACCGAGCGCTTGATCCGACAGGTCCTGACCGTCACCGCGATCGCCGCCCTCTCCGCCTGCGCCTCGGGCTCCGCCCCTGGCCGGGCGCCCTCGGACGTTTCGATGGGGCCGCCGCCCTCCGGGTTCACCGGCTACTTCCGTGCGGCCATCCTGGACGGCAAGGCGATCCTGGGACCGCCGCCGGCTGTGGACTCGGCCCATGGCAGGGCGGACCGCGCGCTCTACGAGGAGACCCGCAAGCTACAGGGCTCGCCCCGCTGGAAGACCGCCATCCAGGACAACGACCTCTGGGGCGGCGGCGCCCTGAAGCGGTTCTCCTGCGCGATGGGCGTGGACATCAACCAGCGCCAGACGCCGGCGGCCTGGAAGATCCTGCACAAGGTCGAGCTCGACGTGCGCACCATCGGCACGCCGGCCAAGGACTTCTACGACCGCAAGCGGCCGCTGATCGGCAACGACGCCCCGGTCTGCGTGCCGCGCGAGGCCTGGATGAAGACCAACGCCTCCTACCCCTCCGGCCACGCCATGACCGCCTGGTCGTGGGGGCTGATCCTGGCCGAAGCGGCGCCGGACAAGGCCTCGTCCGTCCTGGCGCTGGCCAAGGACTCCGGCGACAGCCGCGTGGTCTGCGGCGTCCACTTCGCCTCGGATGTGGAGGCCGGCCGCACCCTGGGCTCGGCCATGGTCGCGCGCCTGCACGCCGAGCCGGAATTCGAAGCCGACATGGCCCGCGCCAAGCGCGAGATGGCCGCGGCGAAGATCCCGCCGACAGGGTGCGGCGGCTAACCTCCTCTCCCCCGACGCGGAACGCGCGGGGGGAGAGGGTAGGGTGAGGGGCGGCTGGGATCCCTCAGTCTCTCCCGATGGTCAGGCGAGGGCCCCTGGGCGACCAACGGTGGCAGCGGCGTCTCACGCACCGCCCCTCACCCTACCCTCTCCCCTCGGGCTGCGCCTCGGGGGAGAGGAGGAATCTAGCTCGGCCGCAGGGCCGCGTAGACGACGTGCCGCCGTAGCGGGTGGTCCGCGGCGAGAAGCGGGTGGTCAAAATCGCGCTCGGCCATCCGCACCATGCCAAGCCGCTGCATGACTCCCTGCGAGCGCAGGTTCGTGGTTCCGGTGAAGGCCAGGATTTCGGCCGGATCATACCGGGCGAAGCCATCGTCAATGACCGCGCGGGCGGCCTCTGTCGCATAGCCGGCGCCCCAGGCGTCCGGCGCCAGGGCCCAACCCATCTCAAGACCCTGCGGCATGGCCTGGTCGGCGGCGGTGGGCGCGAGCCCGCAGTGGCCGATCAACCGCCCGTCGCTCTTCCGCTCGACGGCGAGCCGCCCGAGGCCGGTGTCGGCGAGACTGGCCCGGAACCGCGCCACCCGCTCGTACGCCTGGGCGCGCGTGAACGGGCCGCCGAGCCACAGGCCCACGTCCGGCTCGACCATGATGTCGGCGTAAGGTTCGAGGTCCGCCTCGCCCCAGTCGCGCAGGATCAGCCGCTCCGTCTCGATCACGCCCTTGCCTTCATTGCGGCCGACCCTCGGTGAGCGCGCCGTAGAGGTCCGGCCGCCGGTCGCGGAAGAAGCCCCAGGCGGCGCGGTGGGTGGCCAGGAAGTCGAGGTCGAACTCGGCTGTCAGCGCGCCCTCGTCCTCGCGCCCGAAGGCCGCGACCAGGTCGCCACGGTGGTCGGCGATGAAGCTCGAGCCGTAGAATTCCTGGCCGCCGTTCGGATAGCCGGCCCAGGGCTCGAAGCCGATGCGGTTGGCGCCCACCACCGGGATCACGTTGGAGACCGCATGGCCCTGCATCGCCCGGCGCCAGGGTGCGGCGGTGTCCAGCGTCGCGTCGTGCGGCTCCGACCCGATGGCGGTCGGATAGAGCAGCACCTCGGCGCCCATCAGCGTCATGGCGCGGGCGGCCTCGGGGTACCACTGGTCCCAGCAGATGCCGGTCCCGACCCGGCCGAAGCGGGTGTCCCAGACCTTGAAGCCGGTGTCGCCGGGCCGGAAATAGTACTTCTCCATATAGCCCGGCCCGTCCGGAATATGGCTCTTGCGGTAGACGCCCAGCGCGCGGCCGTCCGCATCCACCATCACCAGGCTGTTGAAGAAGTGCGGCCCCTCGCGCTCGAAGATCGAGATCGGCAGCACGACGCCCAGCTCTGCGGCCAGCGGCGCCAGCGCGGTCACGCACGGGTGCTCGCGCCACGGATGCGCCTCTTTGAACCAGCGCTCCTCCTGGGCCACGCAGAAGTAGGGGCCTTGGAACAGCTCCGAGGGCAGG